>Ga0306923_10001967_pt1 | contig 18566 bp, 21 predicted proteins | sample sta12Can44000108_FD_203841 | JGI IMG/M metagenome (GOLD analysis project Ga0306923, IMG submission 203841) | Lab enrichment of tropical soil microbial communities from Luquillo Experimental Forest, Puerto Rico - statanox.12C.anox.44.000.108 (v2)... | ecosystem: Environmental > Terrestrial >... | reverse complement strand
CTGCCCGTGCAGATCCACTGAACACTGGTCCGCGCCGCACAAGGGCAGCGCGTCGTAGGGTGGACCCGCCCGCCGGCCCAGCCGGCTTGCCCCTGGCACAGAACAGGGGGCGGGTATTCCAGGGGAAACGCGCGCATTCCGCCGATCCGCGGCGCCGCTGGCGATCGGCCATCCGCCGCGACCTGAGGACCCACCATGCCGCGAGCCGCCAGGCGGCGATGGCGTCTTATGGCAAACTGCTCCTCGCCCGCAAAGAATAAGCAATCGACGCATCGCTCGGGGTCCGGGCCGCGCGGCTGAATGCTTTTCTTTTCTTAACTATTGTCCGTCACCACTTGTTCCACAAACGCACGTTGCGGACATCACTCCACCGAGGATGTGACCATGCTCAGAATCGAAATCGAGCGCGAACAAGACGGCCGGTGGATCGGCGAAGTACCGGAACTTCCGGGCGTATTGGCCTATGGAGCGACGGAAGCCGAGGCGCGAGTCAAGACCACAGCACTCGCCCTGCACGTGATCGCCGACCGTATCGAGCATGGTGAGCCAGTACCGTTCGATCCCGGCGCCCTCTTTGTTGCCGCATGAACGGCTGGCCGGCCATCAAGGCCGGTCGGGTGCTGCGAGCCCTTATCCGTCTCGGGTGGACAATCGAGCGGCAGAGAGGTTCTCACCGCACGCTATCGCGGACGGGCTGGCCCAATTACGTCTTTGCATTCCGTGAGGATGACGAAGTGGGCCCGCGGATGCTGGCGCGCATCGCGAAGCACACCGGGCTTCAGCCGGGCGATCTTTAGCACGCGAGGCTTGCATCGAACCGGCCGCTCCAGACCCGATTGCTCACGCCGGCATCCCGGCCTTGCGCAATCCTTCGAGAAAGCGCTCGCGGTCGGCCGCCCGCGCGAAGGGCCGGTCGAGGCGTGGGTCGCTGACGGTCAAACGGGGCATGCGCTGCAGCAGCTGATCCAACGCTGCGCGAGCAGCACCTGCCCGGCCCAACGCCCCGTTGGCTGATGCCAGCACTCGTCGTATGCAATCCGAACGGTTCGGGCGTGACGCCGCGAATCCAAAGCTCAATGCGCTCGGCATTGATCTCGACGAGAGCGGCGTTCGCTCGGTCCTCCTCGCTCGGAAAATAGGGGTTATAGGCGCTCTTCCAGCGCCGGCGCACCTCCGACGCATCTTCGCGCAGCATGGCCGCGCCGATCACGGCAACGTAGGCTTCGTCAGGGTCGTGCTGAAAGATGACCGCGCCTTTGCCGCTGCGCCGGATCTCGGATGCCTTGCGCGATCGACCATCGGTGATAAATCGAACCGTCCAGTCGTTGTCATTGGGATCGCGCGGCAGACCCCCCATCGGCCGCGCGTTGGTGCCGCTATTCTCCGTTGTAGTCGCCAGCCAGCAGTAGCGCGCGCTTGCGACGGTCTTGGCCGCGCCGGCGAGCAGCCTGATTATGTCGATCTCACCGCGCTCGTCTTTCACTCGGGACATAGGAGAGACTCCATCTACAACCCGATCGTGGCAGTCTATGACAGATATTGACCGAAGAGTCTAGACCCAATAGTCTAGAAACATGGGACAACCGCTCTTCGATAATGCAGCCTTTCTCGCAGCGGCCCGCGCGCTCGCTAGCGAACGGGGTCCCGCCGCCGTGACGATCGATTCTGTCGCACAACGCCTGAAAGCTCCCAAGGGCTCGTTCTACTACCGCTTCGCGTCGCGCGACGCGCTGCTTGGCGAGTTATGGTTGGCGACCGTTCTCGCCTATCAGGAGGGGTTCGTCGCAGCCATCGAAGCCGGCGACGGTCTCGGCGCCGCGCTTCATACGCCTGCCTGGGCGCGCCTCCATTTGGCTGATGCATGCCTGCTCCTGCTGTACAGCCGCCACGATTTCGTGCAGAGCGATTGGCCTGCACCACTCGAACGCGGCGTGCGCGATCAAGCGCAGCGCTTCGAGGCAAGCCTAAGGAAGTTTGCACGACAGGCCTTCGGTCGGGCCGGTCGCAAGCAAATCCGGTGCGCCACCTTCGTGCTCGCAGAAGTGCCGATCGCTGCCGTTAAGACGCACCTTCAGCGTCGCGAGCCGCCGCCGCGGCTGGTCGATGAACTAATAACCACGACTTATCGTGCGATTGTCGATAGCCAGGATATCGGCGGCAACGCCGACGATAGCTGCCTCGATTCGCTAATCGGAGGGAAACGATAGACGTTGACGTCGCCGCCGCATGCCAGCCATGCTCCCGACGCCGCAGCCTTCAAAGCGATGTCGGTCGACTCCGTCAGGTTCTGGACACGATTGGGGAGCAGTGGCCAAAGGATTGGGCTCAGAAGATGATGGCGGAGTGGGCGAAGTCGTCGAAACGGAATGTTCCTCCGAAGAGCGACGATCGGGAATAGCGGCAATCGCTGTCCGACAAGGAGTGATCGCCGATGATTCGGCTGTGGCTGGCTATTGCCGGTCTCGGCGGTCTTGTGTCAGTGGCGATGGGTGCGCTCGCCACGCATCTCGTCGACGACGCGAAGGCGACCGACCTGCTGCGGACAGGCGCGCTTTACGGGATGGTCCATGCGGCGGCGCTAATCGCGCTGATTGGGTTCGCGCAAGGGCGTGAGCCGAGGCGGGGTGCGGCAGTCGTAGCCGGCTGGAGTTTTGGCGTTGGTATCGTGCTGTTCAGCGGCAGCCTGTTTATTCTCGCGCTGACCGGGGTGACGCCGATCAGCTGGGCGACGCCAATCGGTGGCGCTGCGCTTATGCTGGGTTGGACAGCCTTGGGCTTTTTGGCCTTCCGCCGGCGCTGATTCTGATCGGGCCGTCGAGAAGAGCGCAACACTCGCTGTCCCTGTGCGCCTTAGCGCGTCTCTCGGCGGCCCGGCGGCGCCGCGACGCGGGCCCTACAGGCGTTGCGGATCGATCGAGATCGAGGCCGGAAGGTCGCTGCCGACGAAGATCGGCTGCAGCACATGCGTTCGAAACCGCCATTGACGGTCGTCGCCGAGCACGCATTGAGCCTCGAAATCGGCAATCATCGCCGGCGGTCTCGTCCACTGGAACGGCGGGCGGCCGTCGGCGCGGTAGAGGCTCATCACCCCGCGCGTCCCAGCGTGTCGCGCGTCGTCGCGGAATACCAGAAGGTTGCCGACCAGGTGACGTGTCGTGGTATTGCCGCGCTGCCGGCGCCGGGCATAAAAGGCGCGAATCTTGTCGGCTCCTTCGAAGCGGTTGTGGCCGACCGCGTAGAGTGCCTCCGGCAGATAGAACTCGTGCGCCAGGGTGCCGCCGTTGTGGTCCACCTCGGCCCAGTAATTGGTCATCAGCCGATTGAGCGCATACCACAGCGCCGAATCATCGGTGTCCAGCATTTGCTTTGCGATCCTCCCCGAGATGAGCTGCGCCGGGTCGCACCTTGCGGGCACGCCCTCGGTCGCTGTTCGCGGTGACGACAGTCTCGCCCCTAACCGCAACCGGGATGAAGGCGCCGATCGCCACCATAACAAAGATGGTGCCGAAGACTATCGCCGGCGAGCCGCTGTGGGGCTCGAAGGCTCGGCGCCACGGTGGGAGGCGCCGGAATTTTTTGGCTTCGGAATCGATCATAGGCTCTCGGCAACGGAATAGGAGCCGGATATACGAATCGCGATCATCGGAGCCGGCAATGTCGGCGGTGCGCTCGGCAAGGGCTGGGCGGGCAGCGGGCACAGGATCGCCTACGGGGTTCCCGATCCGGCGGACCCCAAATACCGCCCGACGGCGGACGCGGCGGGAGGCGCCGAGCTTCTGCCGGTAGCGCAGGCGGTGCAAGGGACCGATGCAGTCGTGCTGGCGATCCCCTTCGACGCCGTCGGCGACGCGCTGGCCGCCGCCGGCGACGCGCTGGCCGCCGCCGGCGACCTCGCCGGCCGAGTGCTGATCGACGTGACCAACCCGCTGCGCATGGGTGCGGCCGGGCTGGAACTGTTGCTTGGTTTCGACCGGTCGGCGGCCGAGCAGGTGGCATCGCTGGCGCCCGGGGCGGCGGTGTTCAAGACATTGAACCAAGTCGGGTTCGAGGTCATGGCGGATACCGCCGGCTATGCCGCGCCGCCGGTGATGTTCGTGGCCGGCGACGATGCGGCGCGCAAGCCGGTGGTGATGGGTCTCGTCGCCGATCTCGGCTTTCACGCGGTCGATGCCGGCGGGCTGCGCGCGGCACGGCTGCTGGAGCCCTACGGCATGCTGTGGATTCACATGGCGCTCGACCGCAAGGCCGGGCCCGACAACGCCTTTGCCTACCTCGCTCGGGGCGGCGGCTCGGCCGGTTGAGAACGCGCCGGTCAGGAGAATACGGGGTCAGAAGTGAATTTCGTATTCGAGCTGCCAACGGATCGTTTCGCGCGGTGCGGCGGAGCCCACACCGAACAAGATGCCGGCATTCCATCTGAGGGAGCCCGGCCCGAGGTTGGAAACAAAGCCGAAGAGTTGCGGGCCGATGCGGTTGTCCTGCGGCCAGTGCGAATTGAACCCCTCGAACGCGCTCGGCCGGCCATAGGCCTGAAAGCCCGGCTCGACCGGGGTGCCGAGTGCGAGCCGCGTTTCCCAGGCATAGATAAAGAACGGCTGCGCCGAGGAGGACGGGCCAAACTCTTTTTGCAGAAACAGGTTTACCGTGTTGATCGTGCCGAAGATCTCCTTGCGCAACATCGGCCCCAGCGTGAATTCATTGGGATTGCCGCGGAGGGTCGACTTGCCGAGCTCGGCAAAAAGCCCGGCATCGAGCCAATACTCGCCGCGCTCGGTGAGCTGAAAGAAGTTTTCGGAAGTGACCTGGCTGAACTTGAGCGACTGTCCGGGGCCGGCGTCGCGGTTCTGCTCGAGCTCGAGCTCGGTGCGCCAAAAGCGATTGACCCCGTATTCGAATTCTTGAACCGAGCTCAGCTCGCCGCTGTGAGCGGGGTTCGGATCGTGGCCATAGTCGCCGAGAGGCTCGATCGCGATCTCGCCCGGGTTGGCGTCGGGCATCCGGACTTTGAAGTCCGCCGCGGCCGGAACCGCGGTTGCCAGCGCCAACGCGCCGGCGATCGGCAATATGATACTGCAACGCATTCGCGTGTCCATCCGACGTCACTCGAAGGAGGTGGCTCAGCCGTTGGGTGAAGAGAAAGCGCGGCTGTTAGACGGGCGCCGCAGCTGCCGGCCGGCTCGGCGCGCCCGGCGGCACCCGTCCGACGACTCGCATCAGGGTGCCGATGACGATCAGCGTGGCAAGGTAAAACACGACCTGGATACCGGCAGGCTGTGCCGAATAGCCGATCAACACGTGCAGCAGCACTCCGAGCGGGCTGCGTTCGCTCAGGATCGAAGAGGTGTCCCAGAGCTCGTTGCCGAGCGCCGGCAAAACGTTTGCCTGCATCATAAAGGCCGCAGCCTGTGATGCCATCCCGGCGGCGAGCAGCAGAATGAGCCAGCTCGTCACGCCAAACAGCCGGCGCAACGGGATCGAGAGGAGGCCGAGGTAAATCACCGCGCCGATCGCCGCACCGCCGGCGAGCCCGAGAATTCCGCCTCCCAGTATGCTAGGAGCCCCCACTCCCGAGGCAATCGCGATCCCGTAGAGGAAGAGGACGGCCTCGGACCCCTCGCGCAGCACGGCGATCCCGACGACCAGGGCCAGCGCGTAGAGCGGCCGGCTGCGACCGAGCACCGCTTTGCCGAGCGTTGCCGCGGCGGCGGCTAGCTCACGCCCGTGCCGGTTCATCCACACATTGTGCCAGCCGAGCATCACCACCGCGACGAACAGGATCGCGGCGTTGAACAACTCCTGCCCGACGCCATTGACCGCGGCGGCGATCGCGCCGGCGAACGCCGCGACGAGAACGGCGCCGAGGACGCCAGAGGCGACTCCGCCGCTCACCCAGACGCCGCGGCGAGCCACGCCGCGACTGGCGGCCAGCACGATGCCGACCACCAGTGAGGCCTCGAGGACCTCGCGGAAAACGATGATCGCAATTGCCAACATCTCGATCTCGCTATTTGACCACCAGATGGCCACGGGTTTTCGGGTGAAAATCATCAAAAAATTCATAACTGCCAGGATCTAGAGGCCCGACGAAAACGCTGATTTCCTGACCGGGGGGCACGACCTTTTCGCGATGAAATTGGGTGCTCTCGAATTCCGAGGCGGTCGGGTTGTCGTTGCGGACGACGAGCTTGACCTTGACCCCCGCGGGGATCTGGACCTCGCTGGGAACGAATTGGTTGTTTTTCAATACGATCGAAAAGCTGGGATCGTCTGCCAGGGCGGGCGGTGCAAGGGCGAGAACAACTAATCCGACAAACCTGGCGCTGCGACCCACGATGACACTCCGGCTCAGATGCGAATGCGAACTCTTCTCAAGATTGCCTAAACGGGCGCCCGAAAGCAAGCGCAAATCGGCGGCAACACGGCAACGAGCGCGCAGCAGGTCGATCGAGCCAATGCGTACTATATGATCGACTGATCTAGTAGAAGACGGGCCGCGCCCTCAAACAAGAATATCGCGGGCCATAACCAGAGGAGAACCCGATGCCCGAGCTCAAAGGTTACCACGCCCATGTCTATTACGACCGAGCCACCCGACCGCTCGCCGAGCGGCTGCACGAGACGATCCTCGGCCAGTTTGCCGTCAAACCCGGAGCTTTCAGCGACGAACCGATCGGGCCGCACCCGATCTCCCAATTCAGCGTCATCTTCGAGACCGAGGAGTTCCCAAAAATCGTGCCGTGGCTGATACTGAACCGCGCGGGTCTCGACGTTCTCGTCCACCCGCTGACCGAAAGCTCCTACGACGACCACAGCAAGAATGCGCTGTGGCTCGGCACCCCGGTGCCGATGCGGCTCGACGTTCTGCGGCCGGCTTATCGCACCGAGCTGCTGCCGGGCTCGGCGCGTTCCGCCTAGCCGCGGGAAAATCCGGCCGCGCCGGCAAAAAATTGTCGGATCTGTGAAGCAGCTCACACTTGTTCGGACAGCCCTAGACGATATTGCGCTGCGTTCTCGCGATGGATAGCGTGATGTCGAGAAAGAATCTCTGGAACAAGAGCGTGCCGAGGGTCGAGCTCGATCAGCGGGCGCGCGACGCCCGCCTTCGGCTCGCCCGGCTCGAACGACCGGCGGAGCCGCACCCGGCCGCAGCCTCGGGTTGGTTCGGCCGGCGGTCGACTGCCGTCGCGACCTTGTCGATATCGCACAGATAACGGCGCTTCGCGGTTGGGTCGTCAGCAGCCGAAGCGGCGGCGGCGCTGCTGAAACGCGCGGATCGCCCGCAAAAAATCGATCTTGCGGAAGGCCGGCCACAGCACGTCGGTAAAATAGAACTCGCTGTGCGCGCTCTGCCACAGCAGAAAACCCGAGAGGCGAATCTCGCCGCTGGTGCGGATGATCAGGTCGGGGTCCGGCAGCCCCGCGGTGTAGAGATGCTTGGCGATGGCCTCCGGGGTGACGCCGGCCACCGCCTCGGCCAATGTCGCCTCGTCATCGGCCATGCCGTTGAGCAGGGCGCGGACGGCATCGGCGATCTCCTGGCGGCCGCCGTAGGCGACGGCGATGTTGAGCTCGAGGCCGTCATATTCGCCGGTCGCGCGCTCGGCCGCGGCAATCGCCGCGAGCACCGGCTCGGGCAGCATCGCCCGGCAGCCGATGGCGCGCACCCGCACGCGCCGCCGGTGGATCGCCGGATCGCAGGCCAGCGCCTTCAGCTTGGCTTCGACCGACCCGAGGATCCCCGAGACTTCGGCAGGCGGCCGGTGGAAATTGTCGGTCGAAAAGACCCACAGGGTCACCGTCGCAATGCTCAGCTCGGCGCACCAGTCGAGGACCTCGTCGAGCTTGTTGGCGCCGAGATCGTAAAGCTCGCGCGGTTCGGTGATCCCGAGCGAGCGGCCGTGCCGGCGGTTGCCGTCAAGGATTATGCCGATGTGGCCGGGGGTCGGCCCGCGCTTGACGTCGCGCACCAACCGGCGGGCATAGAGGTAGTAGAGCAGGCGGAACATCGGCGCCAAAGGAGCGTCTCCCCACAGCGCCAGACTACGGGCAGAGCCGTCACTCCCGCGTCCCGGGCGCTTAGTGTTAATGCGCCAAAAATATGGCGGGGCGGTGACCAAACCTAAATTTAACCTGTGAGCAACGTGGTCCGGACGGCTGGTCGAAGGTGTATTCAGCGGTGATGACGCGCTGTCTGCGGCTGGTAGCGCAGGCTGATCGATCCGATCCCGGCGGCGACGTTGAGGCCGGTATTGCCCTCGAGACTGAGCGGCTGCAGCGTGATCGTGCTGTTGGAGCCGCCGATCAGCACATTGGCGCCGGCGCCAACCCCGACGGTGGCGCTCCCGGTGGCACCGACGTAATTGCCGTTGAGCGCCCCGGGCCCTAGATTCGCGGTCGGCGCGAATACCGCCCAAACCAGCACCCCGCCCTGCGTATAGCCGATATCGACACCGAATTTGTTGATGGTGCCGGCATAGAACTCGGCACGCCCCGGTGCCGTAGCGAAGGTGCAATGCAGCGCCTTCGACGAGCCGAAGACAAAGCCCCAGCCGCTGGCGACATTGCAGGTGAGCGTCCCGACCCGCACGCCGCCCTGCGCCTGCGCCCCGGTCGACAGGCCGGCCGCCACGCCGAGCAAACTTACCGCCAAGCACCATTTTTTGAGCATTCGACCGGCCTCCTGGTAGTAAGTGGGTACGTCGCCAACCCCTACCCTGCGTCCCGGCAACCGCAATCGACGTGGAAGATCCGGGCGGCGGTTGCGCCGAGGATCGCCTGTCGCGCGGCGTCGGTCAGCGCCGTCTCCTCGACGATCCGCCGCGGGTCGGGGTCGCCGATGGCGAACGGGTAGTCCGAGCCGAGCATGACCTTGTCGGCGCCGACCATATCGCACAGAAAGCGCAGCGCGCGCGGCTCGAACAGGACCGTATCGAAATAGAGCCGACCAAAGCCCTCGGCCGGATCGGCATAGTCGGGATGGATGGCGCGGTTGCGCTTCAGCCGACCGAGCGCGTAGGGCAAGGCGCCGCCGCCGTGGGACAGCACCAGGCTGATCCCGGGGAAGCGGGTCAAATGACCGGAAAACAACAACCGAGCAACGGCAATAATCGTGTCTGTAAGTCGCCCAACGGCGTTCACCAGATCGTAATCCGCAAGACGCTCGTCGCCGCAGATGTAATGGGGATGCAGGAAGATCGCCGCCTGGCGCGCCGAGGCGACCTCCCAGAGCGGGTCGAGCGCGGGGTCGTCGAGATTGCCGCCGACACCCTTCGGCTGGGTCGCGATCATGGCGCCCTTGAAGCCCGCGTCGAGCGCCTCGTCGAGCACTCGCGCGGCAAGGACTCCGTCCTGCAGCGGCACCGTCGCCAGCGCGGTCAGCTGGCTCAGCCCGACCATGTCGCGGCGCATGTGCTCGTTATAGAGCCGCGCCCAGTCGGCCCCTTCGGCACCCGGCAGATCGTAGCCGTAGACATCAGTCCAGCCGCCGACCAGCTGACGGTCGACCCGGCTCTGCGCGAGCCAGTCGCGGCGTTGCCCCAGATCCCAGAGCCGCGGCTGGATTGGCCGACCGGGGCCGCCCCCGGCGAACTCCATCCGCGGCATCGCCCCGTCATGCAGCTTGACCGACGGAAACAACCGCCGCTCGCTACGCAACGCCTCGATCAGGCTCTCCGGCACGACATGGGCGTGAGTATCGATAACCATCGCCGTTCTCCGCGGCCCGAGAGCCGATCGGATAGGATCTCGCCGCGCCGAGGCCGGACGAGTAGACTGGGACAAGCTGGCCCATACGTGAGAGGATCGCAATGCCCCAGGCGAAGACCCAGCGCGGCGAACCGCCGCGCTTCGAAGAGCTTCTGGCGCGCGCCGAGGCGCTGGTCCCGGTGCTCCGCGAGCGGGCTCCGCGGGCCGAGCAGTTGCGCCGCCTGCCGGACGAAACGATCGCCGACCTGCATGCGAGCGGCCTGTTTCGCATGCTGCAGCCGGCCCGCGTCGGGGGCAGCGAGCTGCCCTACCGCGCCTTGTTCGAGCTGACCGCGGTGATCGGCCAGGGCTGCGGCTCGACCGCGTGGGTGCTGGCCAATCTCGCCGCCCATCATTGGCTGCTCGGCATGTGGCACCCGGAAGCGCAGGACGAGATCTGGGGCGAATCACCCGACAGCCTGATCAGCTCGGCCTTGATCTTTGCGCGCGGCCGCGCCCGGCGCGTCGAAGGCGGTTACCGGCTTAACGGCCGCTGGTCGTTTTCGAGCGGGATCGATCCCTCGACCTGGAACATGCTCGGCGCCGTCGTCAGCGATGAGGAGACTGGACAGAGTGAAGCTCGCATGTTCCTGGTGCCGGCGAACGATTACACGATCATCGACACCTGGCAGGTGATCGGTCTCGCCGGCACCGGCAGCAAGGATGTCGAGGTTGCCGATGTGTTTGTTCCGGCCTACCGGACCCTCTCGACCGAGCGGATCAAGGGCGGCCCGAATAGAGGCAGCGAGCTCAACCCGGGGACATTGTACAAGCTGCCGGCAGTGAGCCTCTTTGGCTTCGCCATCGCCGGTGTTTCCCTCGGCATCGCTCGAGGCGCAATCCAGCACTTCGTCGAAACGACCCGCATTCGCCGCAGCGCCTATACCGGCAGAAATATCGCCGATTTCACGAACATCCAGGAGCATCTTGCCGAGGCGGCGGCGCTGGCCGACGCGGCGGAGGCGATCGTGCTGCGCGATTGCGACGAGGCGACGCGGATCACCGAGGCCGGGGTGGTGCCCAGCATCGAACAACGGGCGCGCTACCGGCGCGACGGCGCCTTTGCCGCGACATTGTGCACCAAGGCTGTCGACCTTCTGTTCGCCGCGACCGGCGGCGGCGCGGTCTATGAGAGAAATCCGATTCAGCGCGCCTTTCGCGACGTCCATGCGGCCAATGCGCATTACATGCTGAACTGGGACATCAGTGGGGCAGTGTATGGCCGAGTGGCTCTCGGTCTGCCGCCCGACGCGCCGCTCTGAGGGCCGGGGCTGTGGAAGACGATTTCGCTGGCAGTCACGCGGCACCGGTACGGAGCACCTCCGGAGAGGGCTTCGACTCGCGCGATTTCCGCAATGCCCTCGGGGCCTTTGCCACCGGTGTCACGATCATCACCGCGCGCGGCGCCGATGGCGGGCTCTACGGGATGACCGCCAATTCTTTCACCTCGGTGTCGCTGACGCCGCCCCTGGTGTTGTGGAGCGCCTCGCTCTATGCGCAGAGCCTGCCCGCATTCCAGGAGGGTTCACACTTTGTCGTCAACGTGCTGGCCTGGGACCAGATCGAACTGTCGAATAAATTCGCGCGCACCCACGAGAACAAATTCGCCGAGATCGACCATATGATCCCGGAATGCGGTGCGCCGGTGCTGATCGGCGCCGCCGCGCATTTCGAATGCCGCAACGAATATCGGCATTACGGCGGCGACCACATTATTTTCATCGGGCATGTCGAGCGCTACGCTTATACCAACAGGCCGACATTATTGTTCTGCCGCGGCAAGTATATGCGCGGCGAGCCGCTGCTCCCACCCTGATCCGAAGAGTAGTGTCCGCGGAACCTCATCGCCAGTACCGATCGCTACGGCCATCAATAATGTGATACTAACCCATAAGGGTTAGATTAACCTTACACCAAACTTACATCGCCTAATTCGTCAAAAACCCGTCCAAAATGTGTTGACCGGTTGTAACCGCTCGGTATATTTCTCGTCTCAAGCGGGTGCCTTAATCCGTTCCAAGCGCAACTACACGAGATGGGAGGACGACATGCTTCAAAGGCAGAATATATCACATGCCGTCTGGGCAATGACGGCAGTGCTTGCTGGGGTCCTGACGCTGGGGAACGCCGCGGCGGCCGAGAAGGCAAAGAATGACCGGGCCGTAAGGTTGCTGGAAACAGTGAGAGTCACCCCCACTGCGACGAATACCACGGCCGACGCTCTGTACTCGTTCGACATCAGCTGGGTCGACCAGCCGAGCCGACTCTATTTTCTGGCAGATCGTTCCAATCTGGTCGTCGATGTCGTCGACACGACCGCGAACATCCTTGTCGAGCAGCTTGCCCCGGGTCCCGGCTTCGCGCCGTTCGCCGGGTTTACGGCCTGCGTTCCCTCGACTGGACACGCCGCTAACGATTGCGCCGGTCCCGACGGTGTCGCGACGCTCGGACAATGCCTTTTCGTAACCGACGCGCCGAGCCGCGTGGTTTCTTTTAACTTCGTGACCGGCGCGACAATCAGCAGCGTCAAAACGGATCCGACCGACATCACCCGTGCGGACGAATTGGCGGTCGACCCCAGGGATTCGCTGATTCTGGCGATCAACAACGCCTCCGACCCGCCATTCGGCACATTTATCAAGTTCGATAAGACGTCTTGCGCCCTCACCGCGCCCGACCCCGCAACAGACAGGGTCACATTCAACACGGCGGGTGGCGTTAACGCCACCAATGGGGCCGAACAACCGATCTGGGATCCCGTCACCAAAAAGTTCTATGTCTCGATCCCGCAGATTGGGCTGGCCCCCGAGGGCGGAGGGGTCATACGGATCGATGCGATAACCAAAAAGATCGATAATACCTACGGGATCATGTTCTGCTCGCCGGCTGGTCTAACCAAAGGGCCGAACAACGATGTGCTCGTCGGCTGCAATACGGTCTTTGATACGGCAGGCAAACCGTGGTCCCCGACGGGTACGACTACCGCGGCGCCGATACAGGTGATCCTGGATGTGGTAACGGGCAACCAAGATCAGGTGGCGGGCGTCGGGGTTGGGGACGAAGTCTGGTTCAACAAGGGCGACAACAACTACTACACCGCCTCCTCGACCAGCCCGTTGCGGCCGCTCGACGTCGTCCCGGCTCCGCCAACTCCTCCGTTGACCGCGCAGGGCGCTGCCATACTCGGCGTGATCGACGCCAAGGACGAGGAGGTGCTTCAACTGGTGCCGACGTTTAATGTGCCTCAAGTGCCTCCGCCTCCCGCCGCACCTACGGTGCATCCAGCTGGGACCGCGCATTCGGTGGCCGCTGATGCCAAGAACAACCACATCTTTGTGCCCTTGGCAGCGAACAACGTCTTCCCCAACTGCCTGACGGGGTGTATCGCGGTCTTTTGGCATGGCGACGAGGACGAACCCGGGGAGAACCCGACGCCGCCATGACCGGCGACCACTACTGAGACCTAGAAGCTAGAAGCAGCCCCACTTCGTCTTTTCCGGCACCCGTCGCCGGTGAAGGCAGGTGGGGCTCTTTTTTGCGCGCGGACAAGCGTCACGACCTACGGCTTTGCCCGTCTGTCACTTAACAGGGGAGGCCTATGCTGCTCTAATAGGGACGGGCCCGGGGGATCACCGATGGGGGAAACGCACATGCCGCGATTATCGCCGCGGATCGGACGCTGATCGGGATGCTGTCGCTCGATCTCGCGGTCAACGCGGTCGTCGCCGGATTGCTGCTCGGCGGCTTTTATGCCGCGGTCACAATCGGCGTGACGATCTCCTTTGGCATGCTCGACATAGTCAATATCGCCCACCCGGCCTTTATCATGCTCGGGTCGTTTGTCGCCTATTTCGTCAATTCGAGTTTCGGCATCGACCCGATCTTGATCGGCGTCGTCATGGCGCCGGTGTTTTTTCTGGTCGGCATGGCGGTGTACCAGATCTATTTCTACGCCTTCGAGCAGCGCGGCGAGGAATCGATCCAGGGCCTCGCGTTCTTCTTTGGCCTGCTGTTTGTCGGCGAAGTCGCCCTGATCCTGGTCTTTGGCGTCGACTACCGCTTTGTCGAAGCGCCCTATATCGGTCCGGCCCTGCATTTCGGCATGATCGACCTGCCATTGCGCATGTTGATCCCGTGTCTGGTCTCGCTGCTGATGCTCGCGGTGCTGCAGCTCTTTCTCGGACGCACCTTTATCGGCCGGGCGATCCTGGCGGTCTCGCAAGACCGGCTGGCCTTGCAGCTGATGGCCGCGAACCCAACCCGTATCAAGCGCATCGCCTTTGGCATCTCGATCGCGACGGCCTCCGTGGCCGGCGCTCTGTTGATCATCATCCAGCCGGTCGAGCCGTCGATCGGCCGCGATTACATCGGGCGGATCTTTGCGATCTGCGTGCTCGGCGGCATGACGAGCTTCCCCGGCATGCTCGCCGGGGCGATGTTGATCGGCATCGTCGAAAGCATCACCGCGACCTTCTATGGGCCGTCCTGGGCGCCGGCCGTGGCCTTCGGGTTTCTGCTGTTGACCCTCGCCATTCGCCCCGCCGGCATCCTCGGGCGCTGAGGATGCGTACGGCCAGCTTCTGGATCGTCTCCTTCGTCGTCGCTGCGGCGGTGCTGGCGCTGAGCCGCGGCTTGATCGCCAACGAGTATTTCTTTTTCGCCGGCTATGTCGTGCTGCAATACATCGTGCTGTCGACCGCCTGGAACATCCTCGGCGGCTATACCGGCTACACCAATTTCGGGGTGGGCGCTTTCTTTGCCGTCGGCGCCTACAGCTCGGTCGTATTGCACAAGCTGACTTCCGTACCCGTCCCGGTGATGATCCTGGCCGGCGGCCTGGTGTCGGGGGTCCTCGGCTTTGGCATGGGCTATCTGACCTTGCGGCTCAAGGGGGTGTTCTTTGCGATCGCCACCCTGGCACTGGCGATTGTCGCACAGACCTTGATCGTCAACTGGGATTATGTCGGCGGCTCGCGCGGCATCTACGTGATCCGGCCGCAGCAGGCGCCGCTCCTCGGCAGCTATATCCAGTATCTTTATTCGCTGATGCTGGTCCTCGCCTGGATCGCGGTGGCGATCGCGCGGACGATCGAGCGCTCGCGCCTCGGGCTGGGCTTCAACGCAATTCGCGACGACGAGGCCGCCGCCGAGGCGGGCGGGGTCCCGACATTGCGGCTGAAGCTGATTTCGACCACGCTGAGCGGCGCCTTGATGGGCATGTCGGGCGCGCCGTTGCCTTATTACGTGACCTATCTCGACCCGGCGTCGAGCTTCAACCTCTCCTACGCCGTCAACAGTGTCGCAATGCCATTGATCGGCGGCATGACCAGCTGGGCCGGCCCGGTTATCGGTGCCGTCCTGCTGGGCACGATCCAGCAGCTCGCCACCGTGACGATTTCCTCGGCGCTGAACCTCCTGATCGTCGGCCTGCTGCTGATCGCCTTTGTGATCATCGCGCCCAATGGCATCGTCGGGCTGGTCCAGGCGCGCGCAAGGCTGCGCTGATGCCGCCGCTGCTGGAAGTCGGCGGGCTCGGCAAGCGCTTTGGCGGCTTTGTCGCGCTCGAGGGCATCGACCTCGCTGTCGATACGGGCGAGCGGCTCGGCCTGATCGGGCCCAACGGCTCGGGCAAGAGCACCCTGGTCAACTGCCTGTGCGGCGCATTGCACCACGACAGCGGCACCATCGCCTTTGACGGCCGCACGATCGACGGGCTGCCGGCGTACCAGCGCACGCGGCTCGGGCTCGCGCGCAGCTTTCAGCTGCCCAAGCCCTTCCGCAGCCTCAACCTCGTCGACAATCTGCGCATTCCGCTGCTTTACACCGTCAATGCCCGGCCCGGTCCTCGGCTTTCGCATGATGCCGTCGTCGACCGCTGTCTCGCATTGCTCGACGATGTCGGGCTCGCCGACAAGGCGGCCCGGCTGCCGCGCGATTTGACCCAGGTCGAAATGCGCAAGCTCGAGCTCGCCCGTGCGGTCGCCAGCGCCCCGCGGTTGTTGTTTGCCGACGAGACGATGGCAGGGCTCTCGCCGTCCGAGGTCGAGGAGATCCTGGCGGTGCTGGTGCGCCTCAACGAGCAGGGCATCACGATCGTCCTGATCGAGCACATCATGCGCGCGGTGATGAGCTTTTCGACCCGGCTCGTCGTGCTGGTCGCCGGCCAGAAGATCGCCGACGGCCCGCCGCAGGAGGCGATCCGCAACCCCGAGGTCGAGAGGGCCTATCTTGGCGAGTAGCCTCAGCATTTCCGGCATCGACGCCGGCTACGGCGCGGTGCGCGTGCTCGAGGATGTCTCGCTCACCGTGGCCCCTGGCGAGACCGTGGTCCTGCTCGGCACCAACGGCAATGGCAAGAGCACCTTGATGAAATGCGTAATGGGGATATTGCCGCCCGCGACGGGGTCGATCGTCGCCGAGATCGACGGCGAGCGGATCGATCTCGTCGGCCGCTCGACCGAGGCGATCGTCGATCTCGGGATCACCCTGGTGCCGGAAGGCCGCCGCCTGTTCCCGAAGCTCTCGGTCGAGGAGAACCTGCGGTTGGGCGGCTTCCGGCCCTTGGCGCGCGGCGAGATCGCACGCAACCTCGAGATGTCCTACGCGACCTTCCCGGTGCTCGAGGAAAGGCGGCGCCAGCTCGCCGGCAGCCTGAGCGGCGGCGAGCAGCAGATGCTGGCGCTGGCGCGGGCATTGATGTCGGCGCCCAAGATCCTGCTGATCGACGAGCCCTCGGTCGGCTTGGCGCCGGTGCTGGTCAAGCGGACGATCGAAAAGATCCAGGAGCTCAAAGAGCGCTACCAGCTCACCGTGCTGATGGCCGAGCAGAACTTCAACCAGGCCGTCCGCATCGCCGACCGCGGCTATGTCATCGTCCACGGCAAGATCGCCTTCGAAGGCCACTCGGCCGCGGAGCTCAACGACAACGAGCTTGTGCGGAAGTTTTATCTCGGGTTGTGATGTCTATTCCGAACAGGGAGGGTGAGACGATGCGGAGATGGGGCAAGACCTTGGGCGTGCTGCCGAGCCTCTTCGTGGGGCTGGTGCTCGGCGGGTTGGTCGCGGCTCCGGCGCGAGCCGTCGAGCCGATCAAGATCGGCTTTGGCATGGGGTTGACCGGGGGTCTGGCTGCCAGCGGCAAGGCAGCATTGCTGGGGATGAAAATCTGGGAGGAGGAGACCAATGCCGAGGGCGGCCTCTTGGGCCGGCCGGTTAAGCTGATCTATTACGACGACCAGAGCAACCCGGCCACGGTGCCGGGGATTTTCACCAAGCTCCTCGACGTCGACAAGGTCGATCTCGTCTGCGGCGACTACGGCACCAACCTGCTGGCGCCGGCTATGCCGGTGGTGATCGCGCACAACATGACGTTCTTTGCGCTGTTCGGCCTCGATGTTAACCGCGAGTTCCACTACCCGAGATATTTCTCGATGGTACCTACCGGCGGCCCGGATCCCGGAGTCAGCTTCTCGCAGGGGTTTTTCGAGATCGCCGCGGCGCAGAACCCGAAGCCCAAGACCCTGGCGATCATCGCCGGCGACGCCGAATTCCCGCGTAATGCTTCCGACGGCGCGCGCAAGAACGCCAAGGCCGCCGGACTCGAGATCGTCTACGACAAGACCTACCCGCCGACCACGACCGACTATTCGCCGATCGTGCGGGCGATCGACGCGACCAACCCCGATGTCGTGTTCAGCGCCTCCTATCCGCCCGATGCCGTGGGCATGGTGCGCGCCGCCAACGAGATCGGCCTCAAGGCCAAGATGTTCGGCGGCGGGCTCGTCGGCCTGCAATATGCCGCGATCAAGCAGCAGCTCGGGCCGCAGCTCAACGGCATCGTCAACTACGATTTCTGGGAGCCGGCGAGCACGCTCAAGTTTCCCGGCGTCGACCAGTTTCTGAAAAAATACCAGGCCAAGGCGCCGAGCGAAGGCGTCGACCCGCTCGGTTATTACCTGCCGCCCTTTGCCTATGCCAATCTGCAGGTGCTGGGCCAGGCGGTCGACGCCACCAAGAGCCTCGACCAGGACAAGCTCGCCGACTATCTGCGCAAGAGCACATTCAAGACGATCGTCGGCGACATCAAATATGGTCCCAATGGCGAATGGGCGGAGGCGCGCGTGCTGCAGGTGCAGTTTCACGACGTGCAGGGGGGCAGCGATCTCGAGCAGTGGAAGACCGCCGACAAGCAGACGATCGTCTGGCCGGATCACTATGCGACTGGCAAGACGATCTACCCCTACGCCGACGCCAGAAAATAACTGCTGGTAGCGGCTCATGCGCTTTGGCATCGGACAGCCCGTCACCCGCAAGGAGGACCCGCGCTTTCTGACCGGGCGCGGGCGTTATGTCGCGGACATCGACCTCGCCCGCCAGGCGCACGCGGTCTTTGTCTATTCGGCGCACGCGCATGCGCTGATCCGCGCAATAAATAAGACTGCGGCGGAGCGGATGCCCGGCGTTTTTGCCGTCCTGACAGGCGAGGATTGGAGGGCGGACGGGCTCGGCACACTCGATCCCGAGGTCATGGCCGAAGACATGGGCGGCCCGCCGGGCTTCCGCACCAAGCGCCCGCCACTCGCCATCGATCGCGTGCGCCATGTCGGCGAGCGCATCGCCGTCGTGGTCGCCGAGACCGAAGCGCAGGCGCGCGATGCCGCGGAGTTGGTTGCGGTCGATTATAACTTATTACCCACCGTCGTCCGCGCCGAGGATGCCACCCGCCCCGGCGCGTCGCTCGTACACGACGGCGCCGCCAACAACACCTCCTTCACGATGGCGATGGGCAATGCCGTTGCGACCGACGCGGCGTTTGCGCGCGC
>Ga0306923_10001966_pt1 | contig 18566 bp, 17 predicted proteins | sample sta12Can44000108_FD_203841 | JGI IMG/M metagenome (GOLD analysis project Ga0306923, IMG submission 203841) | Lab enrichment of tropical soil microbial communities from Luquillo Experimental Forest, Puerto Rico - statanox.12C.anox.44.000.108 (v2)... | ecosystem: Environmental > Terrestrial >... | reverse complement strand
ATTTCGGCGTCGAGAAGGGCGACCGCGTCATCCTCTATATGCCGATGGTGCCGGAAGCCGTCGTTGCGATGCTGGCCTGCGCGCGCATCGGCGCGGTGCACAGCGTGGTGTTCGGCGGCTTTGCCGCAAAGGAGCTTGCTACCCGCATCGACGATGCGCGGCCGAAATTGATCTTTTCGGCAAGCTGCGGGATCGAGCCGGGCCGTATCGTGCAATACAAGCCGCTGCTCGACGAGGCGATCGAGCTTGCCGAAGCGAAACCGCAGAGCTGCATCATCCTGCAGCGTCCGCAACAGCGTTGCGAGCTCACGGCTGGCCGCGACCATGACTGGGCCACGCTTCGCCGCAAGGCGCTCGATGCCGGCAAGCTTGCGCCTTGCGTGGCGGTCGCCGCGACCGATCCGCTCTATATTCTCTACACCTCGGGCACGACCGGAATCCCCAAGGGCGTGGTGCGCGACAATGGCGGACATCTGGTCTCGCTGAAATGGTCGATGTTCAATCTCTATGGCATCAAGCCCGGCGAGGTCTGGTGGTGCGGCTCCGACATCGGCTGGGTGGTCGGGCATTCCTATATCGTCTATGGACCGCTGCTTCAGGGCGCGACTTCGATCATGTACGAGGGCAAGCCGGTCGGTACGCCCGACGCCGGCGCGTTCTGGCGCGTGATAAGCGAGCACAAGGCGGTTGCCCTCTTCACCGCGCCGACCGCGTTCCGCGCCATCAAGAAGGAAGATCCGGACGGTGCGTTCATCCGCAAATACGATCTGTCGAAATTCCGCACGCTGTTTCTCGCCGGCGAGCGCGCCGATCCGCCGACAGTGGAATGGGCGGAAGCGCAGCTCAAGGTGCCCGTGATCGACCACTGGTGGCAGACCGAGACCGGCTGGTGCATCGCCGGCAATCCGGTGGGACTGGGCATGCTGCCTGTGAAGCACGGCTCGCCGACGGTGCCGATGCCGGGCTATCAGGTCGACGTGGTCGACGAGTCCGCAAAGCCGGTGCCAACAGGCAGCATGGGCTCGATCGTCATCAAGCTGCCGATGCCGCCGGGTTGTCTGCCGACGCTCTGGCAGCAGGAGGAGCGTTTCACGGAATCCTATCTGAGCGAATTTCCGGGCTACTACAAAACCTCGGACGCCGGCTACAAGGACGAGGACGGCTATGTCTTCGTGATGGGCCGCACTGACGACATCATCAATGTCGCCGGCCACCGTCTCTCCACCGGCGGTATGGAGGAAATTCTCGCCTCGCATCCCGATGTCGCCGAATGCGCGGTGCTCGGCGTCAAGGACGCGATCAAGGGCGAAGTGCCCTGCGGCTTCCTGGTGCTGAAGGCCGGCGTGACGCGTTCGCCCGCCGAGATCGAAAAGGAGATCGTGGCGCTGGTGCGCGAAAAGCTCGGTCCTGTGGCCGCCTTCAAGCTTGCGATCACGGTCGGCCGGTTGCCGAAGACGCGTTCGGGCAAGATCCTGCGCGGCACCATCAAGAAGATCGCCGACGGAGATTCCTGGACCATGCCGGCGACCATCGAGGATCCCAAGGTGCTCGATGAAATCGGCGCGGCGCTGAAGGGAAGGGCGTGAGTCCGCGGGCACAGACACGTCATGTCCGGGCTTGACCCGGGCATCGACGCCTTTCTTTCGATTTGCCAGGACGTGGATGGCCGGGACAAGCCCGGCCGTGACGACGCGGAAAGGATGCTGCCCGCCCTCCAGGACGCTCCAAAAATGCCTTGATTTCGATGGATTGCCGCGTCATCCCCGCTCAAGCCGGGGACAGGCGCCCGGCAATGACGAACTCTCAAAGAACCCATGCGACCGACGCGACTGTGCATCCTGCTTCTATTTACGGCTCCCCTGCTCGCGGGCTGCCTCGAACGGGGCGAGACGGCGATGCCGAGCACGCTGGCCGAAGACGACGACACCTTCTGCCGGGCGGGCGGCAAGGTCACACCCGGCTCGCCCGATTATATCTATTGCCGCCGGGATCGCGATGCCCAGCGCAACGCCGCGCTTGTGCGCGCCGACCGCAAGCAGCGCGACCTCGGCGAATATATGTTGAATCATCCGAACTGAAGCCGCGGGAGGCCTCCATGAACGAGGACGTGTTCAACACGAGCTTGCGCAGGTTTTTGAAGAAAGTCGGCATCACCTCGCAGCGCGAGATCGAGAAGGCGGTGCGCGATGCGCTCGCTTCGGGCAAGCTCAAGGGACATGAGAAGCTGCAGGCCAAGATGACACTGACGATCGCGGGTGTCAGCCTGGTGCACGATGTGAGTGATGAGATCGAATTAGGTTAGAGCTCAATTGTCATCGCCCGCGGACGCGGGCGATCCAGTTTGGCCCGAGTCACTGCTCAGCGTTCACTTCGGCACGCACTCCACATTGTATGCAATAATGATTTGAGCTGGGTCAGCCGCGCCCGCTTTTTGCAGTTCGTTCAGGCCGCCTTTCAGTCTGTCTCCTGCCTGCTTCAGCGTCGTCTCGATTTTTGTCTTGGCGTCCTTGCATCGCACTTCACTTGAAAATTCCTGAAAGACCACGCTGGGGACCAATCTCCACTCAGACCTGTCGCTTGTTGCCGCCGGGCTGACCGAGTAAGAAAAAATGTATATCAGAACCCACACCGCTTTGCTCCGCACTGGCGACAGGCTGGGTAGAGCCTTTGACGTTGTTTGAGGGAACTCGCTTTTGACGGTTTGATCTAGGTCAAGGTCGCACTCTCTTTGACTGCGCGACCGGCACGCATCAACGCGGCGACGCGCCGGCTTCATGCCCAAAATATCCACTTGCGTTTTTCCGAAAATTATGATTTTCATAAGTTCGTCCCGCGCCGACACAGAGGGGCGCTTCGGCCAATCGTCACGAAACGTGGGCGCGGGATGCAATGGACGCTTTGAGGCGTTGAGCGCGCGGGCTTGTCCCGCGCGGACGAACGACGCCTTGCGGACGGCGAAGTCGTGTGGTGCCAGTGCCGCCGATTTGAAGTTCCTGCAGAGTGGCCGCGAGTCCGCAACTGGAACTTCAAATCGAAAGCGGCACTGGAAATATTGATTTTGCTAGCGCCCTTTGCTTTCCGAAGTTCGTGAAAGTGGATGCTGCGAGTGTGCACGAACTTCGGAAAGCGGGCGCTAGCTGCGCCCCTGGGCTGGCGTCAAGGTCGCAGGCGACGAGCTTGCGAACGACGGTGACTAAGATGTCATGGACACCGGGGAGAGCACGAAGCAGCCGTAACACCATTGCGCGGGGAAGGCCGGATGTTACGGCGGACCTGTGGTGACTAACTCGTGTCCTTTTTTCATTCGGACGCGAGGCTGCGGGTGCGTTTGGTGCGCCCGGCTTTCCCTGCGCCCTCTCTGTTTTCGAGGGTGATGGTTTGCAAGACTCGGGCAAAGCATATGCCGCGGGAACGCGGAATCGCGTCGTGCTCTGTCATGCCCCGCTTTGGCCGGGGCATCCGGCATTCCAGAGACATCTCATGCAAGCACAGCCGCCTCCGGAAAACTGGATCGCCCGCTTTCGCGGGCGATGACAGCAAACAGAATGGACATTCGAATATGAAGCAAGCGCGGGAAAGACCGCCCTTACTCCTGCTCCGCCTTCTTGCCGCCGATGGTCTTCAACTTGGCGAACACGGCGTCAACGTTGAGATCGTCGCTCTTCTTCTCGGTGGTCTCGAGCTCCGGCTCCTTGCGCGTGGTCTCGGAGGCCGGCAGCAGGGTCGCGCCGCCATAGGCTGCGTCGACCGGCTTCTCCTTGGCGGCGCGCTGCACCTCGAAATCGAGTTCGATCTGCGAGCAGAGGCCGAGGGTGACCGGGTCCATCGGGGTGAGCGTCGAGGCGTTCCAATGGGTGCGGTCGCGAACGCTTGCGATCGTGGTCTTGGTGGTGCCGACCAGGCGCATGATCTGCGCATCCTTCAATTCGGGATGATTGCGCACCAGCCAGAGAATCGCGCTCGGCCGCTCATGGCGGCGCGACACCGGCGTATAGCGCGGGCCCTTGCGCTTGGCCTGGGTTGGCAGCACGACCGAACTCTCCTGGAGCCTGAGCCGGTACTCCGGGTCCTTCTCGGCCTTCTCGATCTCCTCGCGGGTCAACTGGCCGTTGGAGATGGGGTCCGTGCCCTTGATGCCCTGGGCGGCGTCGCCGTCGGCGATGGCGCGGATCTCGAGCGGATGCATCTTGGTGAAATCGGCGACCTGGTCGAAAGTCAGTGCAGTATTGTCGAGCAGCCAGACGGCAGTCGCCTTGGGCATCAACGGTGCGTTGCTCATCGCAAATCTCCTTTGTGCTCTGCCCACTTCCTGGAGGCAAAGCCGGTGGTCATCAACGATGACGGGAATTGGCGCTTATATAAGCCTTCCCCGCCCTGCGGCGCAATGGTTACCGAATCGTGCTCCAGGCCCTTGATTGCGCCTGATCCTTTTCGAAAAATCGCTGCGCGCCCCGCATCAAGTGCAGGGCAGGCTTTTTCCGGATCATGTTCCAGAAAGTGCCTTGACACAGCGCAAAACCCGTCCCAAGTCCTAATCCATATTGACCGTTCCCTGCCCGCCGGCGAGGGGTGATTCGGTCCAGAGATCGCTCCTATGGCCGCAAAACCAGACCTCAGAATCGTGCTTTGTTCGCCGCGGGGCTTTTGCGCCGGGGTGGTACGGGCCATCGACACTGTGGAACGGGCGCTAACCATCTATGGTGCCCCTGTCTATGTCCGACACGAGATCGTTCACAACAAATATGTCGTGGACGGCTTGAAAAAGAAGGGCGCCATTTTCGTGGAGGAACTTTCGGAAATCCCCGATAATACCAACGCGCCGGTGGTATTTTCCGCCCACGGGGTTCCGAAATCGGTTCCGGCCGAGGCCCGCTCCCGCAATTTCTTCTCGCTCGACGCCACCTGTCCTCTGGTCACCAAGGTGCACCGGGAGGCGGCCATCCATTTCAAGCGCGGCCGCGAGATCCTGCTGATCGGCCATTCCCATCACCCCGAGGTGGTGGGAACGCTCGGGCAATTGCCGGTGGGCGCAGTGACGCTGATCGAGACTGCCCACGATGCCCAGACGTTTGCGCCGAGGGATCCCAACAATCTTGCCTTCGTCACGCAAACCACGCTCTCGATCGACGACACCGCCGATATCGTTGCGATCCTCAAGGGGCGTTTCCCGAACATTTCCGGGCCGCACAAGGAAGACATTTGCTACGCCACCACCAACCGCCAGCTTGCGGTGAAGAAGGTGGCGCCGGTGGTCGACGCGCTGATCGTGGTCGGTGCGCCCAACTCCTCGAACTCGCAGCGGCTGCGCGAGGTCGCCGAACGCGAGGGCTGCCCCATTGCCGTGCTGGCGCAGCGCGCCGGCGATATCGACTGGGAGCGTTTCGAAGGCATCAGGAGCCTTGGCATCACCGCGGGGGCGTCTGCGCCGGAAGTGATTGTCGAGGAGATCATGGGCGCATTCGCCGAGCGCTTTCAACTGCATGTGGAGACGGTTTCGGCCGCGGAGGAAAACGAGTTCTTCCCGCTGCCGCGTTCAGTGCGACCCGACGCGGCGTAGAGACTTGTCATGGCGGTCTATACCGACGTAGCCGCCGACGAGCTTGCGGAATTCCTCTCCCAATACGATATCGGCGAACTCCTGTCGTACAAGGGCATCGCCGAGGGCGTGGAGAATTCCAACTTCCTGGTGCACACCTCGAACGGCGCCTACATCCTCACGCTCTATGAAAAGCGCGTCGGCATCGACGATCTGCCGTATTTTCTGTCGCTGATGGCGCATCTTGCCGAGCGCGGCGTCTCCTGCCCGCAGCCGGCCAAGACCCGCAAGGGCGAGGTCTATGCGACGCTGGCGGGGCGGCCGGCCGCGGTCATCAATTTTCTCGAGGGCATGTGGCCGCGGCGACCGAACGCGACCCATTGCTCGGGCGTTGGCCAGGCGCTCGCGAGGATGCATCTGGCGGGCGCGGATTTTCCGCTGTACCGCGCGAATCCGCTGTCGGTTGCCGGCTGGCGGCCACTGTTCAATCTTGCCGCTTCGCGCGCCGACAGCGTGCAGGCGGGGCTCTCCGACTTCATCGCGCGCGAACTCGATCAGCTCGAAGCAAGCTGGCCGGCCGACCTGCCGGTCGGCGTCATCCATGCCGACCTGTTTCCCGACAATGTCTTCTTTCTCGGCAACAGGGTGTCGGGCCTGATCGACTTCCCGTTCTCCTGCAACGACATTCTCGCCTACGACATTGCGATCTGCCTCAATGCGTGGTGCTTCGAGACGGATCATTCCTTCAACGTCACCAAGGCGCGCGCGCTGCTCAACGCCTATGGCCGCGAGCGCAAATTATCGGCTGCCGAGGAGAGCGCGCTGCCGCTGCTTGCACGCGGCGCCGCCTTGCGCTTCCTCCTGACGCGGCTGGTCGATTTTCTCAATGTACCGCCGGGGGCGCTGGTGAAGCCGAAGGACCCGCTCGAATATGCCCGCAAGCTGCGCTTTCACCAGAATGTCGCGAGCGTGCGCGACTACGGTCTTGCTGCCGGTGTGGTTGCGTGAGCGCCCTGCCGCTTGTCACGATCTTCACCGACGGCGCCTGCTCGGGCAATCCCGGGCCCGGCGGCTGGGGCGCAATCCTGAAATTCGGCGACGTCGAAAAAGAATTGAAAGGCGGCGAGCCCCACACCACCAACAATCGTATGGAACTGATGGCCGCGATTTCGGCGCTGGAAGCACTGAAAAAGCCGTGCAGGGTCGACCTCTATACCGACAGTCAGTATGTGCGTCAGGGCATCACTGGCTGGATCCACGGCTGGAAGCGGAACGGTTGGCGCACCGCCGACAAGAAGCCGGTCAAGAACGCCGAACTGTGGCAACGGTTGGATGAAGCGCTAAAGCCGCACGAGGTACACTGGCACTGGGTCAGGGGTCACGCCGGGCACGCCGAGAACGAGCGCGCCGATCAACTGGCACGCGACGGTGTCGCGATGGCGCGGTTGCGGGAGCGGGTGGAGAAGTGATGGGAGCCGTCGTCCACACACTCCCCTGTCATCGCCCGCGAAAGCGGGCGACACAGTATCCCGGAGATTTCAGTGCTGGGTTGCCCGGTCCCGCCTACGCCAAGGCTTCGGCGGGGCACGCCGAAGCGAAGGCGGCAAGCCGGGCACAGCAGCGGAGAATGGTCGGCTCAGAGCTGCGCGAGCAGCGCATCGCCGCCCGAAACCTCGACTTTGCCGGGCGCAGGCTCGAGGTTGAGCTTCTTCACCACGCCGTCGTCGACCAGCATGGAATAACGCTTGGAACGGATGCCGAGCCCGTTGGCGGAGGCATCGAGCTCCATGCCGATCGCCTTGGTGAACTCGGCGTTGCCGTCGGCGAGGAAGGTGGCCTCGTCGCGCTGGTCGGTGTCGCGCTTCCAGGCGTTCATGACGAAGGCGTCGTTGACCGAAACGATCGCGATCGTGTTCACGCCCTTGCCCTTGATGGCGTAGGCATTCAGGAAGATGCTCGGCAGGTGCATCTTGTGGCAGGTGCCGGTATAGGCGCCCGGCACCGCAAACAGCGCGACCTTCTTGCCCTTGAAGATGTCGTCGGTGGTCTTGACCTGCGGCCCCTCTGCGGTCATCACGCGAAATTTCGCTTCCGGCAGCTTGTCGCCAACTTTGATCGTCATCGTCAATTCTCCCTGAGTGAGCGGCTGTTTTTAGACCGAGTGACCCTTGGGTACAATATGAGGTCTTCCAAAACCCTGGCGAGCGCGGATAAACGTTGCGTCATCAGCCGGAAAATCCGCCTTGGTCCAGGAAGGCTTGCTCTTCAGCCGTCGTCGCGCGCCGCAGAATATGGTTGCGGTGAGGGAAACGGCCGAACCGCCTGATGATCGCGGCATGGTCTTCGGCGTATCGAAGGTTGTCCGCTCCGCCCTCCTTGCGGAACAGATCGACGCAGCGTAGCTGATCCGGCAGATGCTCCGAATGCATGAAGGGCAGATAGAAGAACTCGCGCAGATCGTCCGCGACGCGCAGATCGGCGCCTCGGGCGATGGCGCGGTTGGCGACGTCGCGCGCCATCGCATCGCTGGCATAGGTCTTTGGGTCGCCGCGGAACATGTTGCGGGGAAACTGGTCGAGCACGATGGTAAGCGCCAGCGCGCCACCATCGCTCTCCTCCCATGTCGAAAGCTCTCCGGCCGCCGCATTGCGCCAGAGGTCGAGATAACGGTTGCTGATCTCCGCGTCGAAGGCATCGTCGCGGCTGTACCAACGATCGGCGCCCGCCTGGCGCCAGAACGCCAGAACGTCAGCCGCCGTGACGTTGCAAGCCTCGGTCACGGCCGCGCCTCCATCCGTCCCTGCCGTCAAGCCGCGGCCTTCTTCTCGTCGCGGAGCTGGCGGCGCAGGATCTTCCCGACATTGGTCTTCGGCAGTTCGGTCCTGAACTCGACGTGCTTGGGCACCTTGTAGTTCGTGAGCTGCTCGTGACAGAACTTGATGACGTCCTCCGCGGTGAGGTTGGGATCCCTCTTCACGATGAAGGCCTTGACCGCCTCGCCGGACCTTTCGTCCGGCACGCCGATGACGGCGCATTCCAGGACGCCGGGGTGACTTGCGATCACTTCCTCGATTTCGTTCGGATAGACGTTGAAGCCCGAGACCAGGATCATATCCTTCTTGCGATCGACGATCTTGATGTAGCCGTCGGGCGACATCACGCCGATGTCGCCGGTGCGGAAATAGCCGTCGGCCGTCATCACCTTGGCGGTCTCGTCAGGCCTGTTCCAGTAGCCCGTCATCACCTGCGGACCTTTGGCGCAGATTTCGCCGGCCTGGCCGAACGTCAATTCCTTGCCGTCGTCGTCGCGGATCGAGATGTCGGTCGAGGGCACGGGAATGCCGATCGAGCCGTTGAACTCGGCGGAGGTCGCGGTATTGCAGGTGAGCGTCGGCGAAGTCTCGGACAGGCCGTAGCCTTCTGCGATGCTGCAGCCCGTGATCCGTTTCCACTGCTCGGCAACCGGGCGCTGCACGGCCATGCCGCCGCCGTTCGAGATTTTCAGCTTCGAGAAATCGATCTTGTTAAAATCGGGGTGATGCATCAGCCCGTTATAGAGCGTGTTCACCGCGGGGAAGCTGTTGACCTGATATTTCATCAGTTCCTTGATGAAGCCGGCGATGTCGCGCGGGTTCGGAATCAGGAGATTGACGCCGCCGGCGCGCACCGCGAGCAGGTAGCACGCGGTCAGCGCAAAGATGTGATAAAGCGGCAACGCGCATACGATGAAGATCTGGTCGATCTTCGGCGGCATCGCGAGCGCCGGCTGCAGCCAGGCGTCATTTTGCAGCACGTTGGCGACGATATTGCGGTGAAGCAGCGTGGCTCCCTTGGAGACGCCGGTGGTGCCGCCGGTGTATTGCAGGAAGGCGACGTCTTCGGGTCCGATCTTCGGCTTGTTGAATTTGACCGCGCGCCCTGCGGCGAGCGCGTCGTTGAAGGAGACCGCGCCGGGCAGCGAAAAGGGCGGCACCATCTTCTTCACGCGCCGCACCACCAGGTTGACGATGACGCCCTTCAAGCCGAGCATCTCACCCATGCTGCCGACGATAACGTGCTTGACCGAGGTATGGCCGATCACCTGCTGCACGGTGTGCGCAAAATTCTCCAGAACGACGATTGCCTCAGCGCCGGAATCCTTGAGCTGATGCTCGAGCTCGCGCGGCGTATAGAGCGGGTTGACGTTGACGACGGCGCAGCCGGCGCGGAGCACGGCCGCGGTCGCGATCGGATATTGCAGCACGTTCGGCATCATCAGCGCGACGCGTGCGCCTTTCGCGAGCCCCTTGCTCTGCAAATAGGCGGCAAGCGCCAGCGACATCTCGTCGAGATCGCGATAGCTGATGGACTTGTCCATGCAGATGAAGGCTTTGCGGTTGGCAAACTTGGCGAAGCTCTCCTCCAAGAGTGCGACCAGCGAGGCGTATTGTGTCACGTCGATGTCGGCCGGCACGCCGGCGGGATATTGCTTGAGCCAGACTCGCTCCATGGTATTCCCTCTCGTCATCCCCGTCTCTCAGGCGGGGTTGTTTTGGGCAGATTGGGCCATGCCAGCGCCCGTGGCAAGCGGTCGGGGGTTACCGGCGGGGCGGATGTGAGGGACGCTTTGCCGCGGCTGGATCGTGCGATGGCGGCGCCTGACAGGGATCTCGCCTGCGACCCGGCGTCAGGTCAACTAGCCGGCTTGTCGCTCGACGAACCCTTCTGCGCAGGCTTGCTGTCGGCCTTGGGCTTCGCGGTTGCCTTGGGCTTTGCGGGTTTCGCGGTATCGGCCGGAGCCGCGGCGGATTTTGCCGATGCGTCGGGCTTCGCGCTGGCATGCCTGACGGCTGCCGGCTTTGCAGGCTTTGCATCGGCCTTGCTGCCGTTATCGGCCTTCGGCTCATCGGCGTCGGGCTTTTTCGCGACGACATGCGACTTCTTTCCGCGCCGCGGAGTAGCCTGGCGGTCCGCATCCGCGGCAACGGCTGCGAGCAGGGCGGCGCCGGTACGGGTCGGCCCGGTGTAGACGACGATCGGTTCGGACGGCGCGGGTGAAGCCGCCAGCCATTCGGACGGTTTCGGCATCGGCGGCTGCAGGCCGGAGGCCAGGAACAGCGTGCTGCTCGCGCCGGTCTCGCCCGTGCTGGCGGACGGCGAACTGCCGCCGACACCGGCAATAAGCGCGTCGTCCTCATCGCTCGCCGGCTTGTGGCGCTTGCCGCCGCATACCTCATCGCGCAAGTTCGGCGGCGAGGTGTCGATCGGCGGCAAATTCTCCACCGCGCCGAGCGAGGGTCTGAGCCACCCCAATCCGTTGTTGGCGGCAAAGCCGCGATCGAGCAGTTGCGCGGCGCGCACTGCGCGCATGGTGCCGGAGGAGGCGCCCAGCACCACCGCGATCAGCCGCTTGCCGTTGCGCGTTGCCGACGCGACGAGGTTGTAACCTGACGCGCAGATGAAGCCGGTCTTGAAACCGTCGGCGCCGGGATAGCGGCCGATCAGCCGGTTGAAGTTCTGGGTGATCCTGTGGCCCAAACGGATCGAGGGGATGTGCACGAAATATTCGTATTCGGGCAGGTCGCGGATGATCGCGCGCGCAAGGATGGCAAGATCGCGCGCGGAAGTGACCTGCTCGTCCGCCGGCAGGCCGTTCGGGTTCACGTAATGCGACTGCGTCATGCCGAGCCTTTGCGCAGTCTGGTTCATCATGACGGAGAAGCCGTCGATCGAGCCGCCGACGCCTTCGGCGAGCACCACGGCCATGTCGTTGGCAGATTTCACCAACATCATCTTGAGCGCATTGTCGACGGTGACCTGCGTGCCCGGCCTGAAGCCCATCTTCGATGGCGATTGCGAGGCCGCGACCGGCGAGACGGTAAAGAGCGTATCGAGTGTGACCCTGCCGTCCTTCACCGCCCTCAGCGTGACATAGGCGGTCATCAGCTTGGTGACGGAGGCCGGATACCAGGGCACGGTCGCGTTCTCAGCCTCGAGAACCTTTCCGCTATCGGCCTCGACAACAAGTCGCGCCTCGGCATGAAGTGCGCGCGGCGCGAAGATTGCGAGCACGGCGAGGAGAGCAATTCCCCGCAACAGTGATCTGGAAAGCAACTGGTGAAACAACTGCACTATTCCGATTCCGGTCATTGTGAGGAGCCGCTGGATGCGACATTCGCCTTGAGGAAAGAGGCGACACTGCAGCGAGCGTCGAATCTACGGCACGAGCTTACAGCCGATATAAACCTATACCGGCTGCGTCGTTCAGAACAGAGGTCCTGGGTAAGCAATTCGGCGCGGAAGCGGGCCGAATTTCGGCGAAACTTACGCCTTGACAGCATTATTTGCGCGCGCGTCCCCCTGCACCATGAACTGGGCCCGCGCAAGCGCTGCGAAACGGCCGCCTTTCGCCACCAGTTCATCGAAAGTTCCACTTTCGATCACGCGTCCATTGTCGAACACCAGGATGCGCGTGGCGTTGCGGATGGTGGAGAGGCGATGGGCGATCACAAATGTGGTGCGCCCCTTCATCACCTCGTCTAGCGCCGCATTGACCTTGGCCTCGGTGACGGCATCGAGCGCGCTGGTCGCCTCATCCAGGATCAGGATCGGCGGGTCTTTCAGCAGCGCACGCGCGATCGACAGCCGCTGCCGTTCGCCGCCGGACAGCATGCGCCCGCGCTCGCCGGCCTTGGTATCGAAACCCCGTTCGTTGCGCTCGATGAAATCCAGCGCCTGCGCACGCGCGGCCGCAATCCTCAGCTCCTCGTCGGTGGCATCGGGCTTGCCGATCCGCAAATTGTCCGCGATCGAGCGATCGAACAGCATGGCCTCCTGGAACACCACGCCGATATTGCGCCGGAGCGCCGTCAGCTTCAGCCCGCGCACATCCATGCCGTCGATCCTGATGAAGCCGGATTGCGGATCGAATGCGCGATGCAACAGCGCGATCGCGGTCGATTTGCCGGCGCCAGTCGGGCCGACCAGCGCGATGGTCTCGCCCGGCAGGGCGGTGAAGGAGAGGTCTTCCACAGCCGGGCGTTTGCCATCATAGGAAAACGAGACGTCGTTGAAATCCACAAGGCCGGAGAGTCGTCCGACTTCGATCGCATCGGGGCGGTCGCGCACCGCGGGCACGGCGTCGAGCACGTTGAAGAATTCCCGCAGGCGCGGCGCTTCCATGAACACGTTGTTGATGAAGGAAACCACCTGCTCGAGCTTCTGGATCAGCATGGTGGCAAACGAGACGAACATCACGATCTCGCCGACCGTGGTAAGGCCCGCCTGATGCAAGGCGATGCCGACCGTGAAGATCGCCAGCACCGTGATCGTGGTGGAGGCGCGGGTGATCACGGTGACCAGCGCCCACCAGGACAACACCGGCATCTGCGCGGCGAGCAGCTTGTCGGCGACGAAGCGCAGGCCCTGCACCTCGGCATCGATGCGCACGAAGCTCTGCACCAGCGCGACATTGCCGAGCGCGTCGGAGGCGCGCGCGGAGAGATCGCTATAGTGCTCCTCGACCTCGTTCTGCATACCGTAGGTCTTGCGCACCACGAGCGTGGTCAGCACCGTGAACACCACGCAGAGCGCGAACAGCAGGATCGCAAGCCGCCAGTTGATGTAGAGCGACAGCGGCAGCAGCACCACGACCGACATGATCGCTGCGAAATGCTCGCGAAAGAAGCCGAGCCACAGCCGCCACAGCGCGTCGGTGCCGTTCAGCATCACCTTCATCAGCTTGCCGGAATGGGTACCGGTGTGGAAAGTCAGGGGCAGTTGCAGGATGTGCTCGAAATAGCTCGACAGCACGGCCTGACGCTGGCGATGGGCGAGGCGATCGGCGTACAGCGCTACCGCCGCCCCGGCCACGATCGTAAACAATCCGAAGGCGGCCCAGGCCGCAAGCAGCGGCCAGGCCGAAGTGCCCGGGGCCATCCGGCCCGAGAGTACGTCGACAATGCGACCGAACAGCACGGGCTCGGCAAATTGCGCCGCCGCCAGGAGCAGGTTTGCGCCAGCGAGGATCCAGCCGAGCTTCGCCTCTTTTCCGAGCAGCTCGAGGACGCGGATGTAGAGGCGGACGAGCGACATACAAAGACTCTTGCGACCCACCACGCAGGGTGGGCGTTCGCTACATTCTAATCAGGGATCGCGGGCGAGATACAGCTCAATTGATCAGCCGCCCGCCGACCGGTGGCAGGAAACCGCCGTCGAAGACGTCGTCGGCCGTTGGCCGCTTCCTGAATTTGTAGTCCTCGGCGATCTGGCCGATCGAGCGTTCGAGGCGGGCGGGATCGATGCCGCCGAGGCCGTGGCGCTTCACTTCGCCGGTCAGGATGTTGTCGGTAATCACGGTGCGCAGCCGCTCCAGCTCCAGTTCGCGCGACGCGCCGTCCATCAGGCTGACCACATCGTCGACCGCACGCTGCGGATCCTTGATCGCAAGGTGCGTGCCCGCGATGACAGCGCGCACAAAGCCTTTCACGGCATCTGGCTTTGCCGACGCAAAGGTCGGATTGACGACGATCGCGAACCCGTAGGCCTCGCAGCCATAGTCGGCGTAACGCAGCACGGTGAGGTCGTTTGCGGGGACGCCGCGGTCGCGCAGGTTCACCGCCGACAAATAGGAGAAGCCCGCGACCGCGTCGACCTGTCCTGCGGACAGGATCGGCTCGCGTACCGCGGCACTCATCCTGTAGACCTTCACGCTTTCCGGCCTGATGCCGTTTTGCCGTGCGAGCGCCGGCCATAGCCGAAACGACAGGTCGCTCTCGGCGACCCCAAGCGTCTTGCCGACGACATCGGAGAGCGCGCGAATGCCGCGGCTCTTGCGCGCCACGATGGCATAAGGCGCCTTGTTGAACAGCACAAACACCGCCTTGATCGGCTGCGCATCGGCCCTGTCGCGGTAGCGGATCAACTCGTTGAGGTCGACGAGCGCAAACTCGCTGGCGCCCGAGGCGACGCGTGCGATCGCGTCGACCGAGCCATCGGCAAAGTTGTTTGCGACCGAGAGCCTCTCGGCTGCGAACAGTCCGCGGCGCTCCGCCACGACGAAGGGGGCCATGCTCGCTTCCAGCGGACGATCGAAGGACAATTCGATCGCGAGCGGTTGTCGCGTCTCTTCCGCGCGGACTTTCTCGACGCGCACGAACGCCAGGACCGCCAGCCCTGCCAACAGGGTCAGCGCGCAGCGAAATGCGTTCATCCTGAACTGACGCATCGAACTCGCCGGTTTCAAGCGATCCAGGCTGGCGCCATTGGGGTTTTTCGGGAAGGCTGAAATATGGCAGTCTGCGCCAGCAGTTTTATTGTGGCCCAGCAAAGATGAACGGTCCATGAGCGCCAGATAGCGCCGTTTCGGCCTGCAACGAGCCCTCGGGAACCCAACGTCAACCATATCCGCTCGCGAGCTGGTGAATAGCTATCAGCGTAATCCACCGTTCATGAAGGCATGACCGGCGGATATCCTGCTTTTTGTGCCGCGCGTTAACACGCCGGGCACGGGTTTGCTTTATCCTCCCGTGTCATGGGTGATTCGATCGAGCGGCTGTACCAGGCGGTGCTCGCGGCGAGGGATCTCGATCCCGCGACGTCGCGAACCGCGCGGCTGTTTCAGCGCGGGCCGGCCAAGATGGCGAAAAAGCTCGCCGAAGAGGCGATCGAGGTCGTGATCGACTCGGTCAGCGGCGACACTCAGGCCGTGGTGCGCGAAAGCGCCGATCTGCTCTATAACCTCACTGTGCTTTGGGCCTCCGCGGGTGTGCGGCCCGAGGACATCTGGCTGGAGATGGAGCGGCGCGAACTCCTGCTCGGGATCGCCGAGAAGATGCCGAAATCGGCAGTGAAACTCGCCAAAACGGTGGCACAGCGCCCGGGCCGGCGACCAATTGTCGCGCTGGACCGCAACCGTCTGCGCAAGCGGCATTAGACCATTTTCCGCTGCCTTCCACCTGCCGGGGGCAGGGAGCCCAATCTCCGAGATAGTTCAACCTGATTTCAGGGTCCTGCGGGCATGGACAAATGCCGTCCATGATGGTTCATCCCGCCCATGCTCAGACGGATTTATGACTGGTGCGTCGACGCCGCCGACAAGCCCTATGCGGTGTGGATCTTGGGGGGTGTGGCCTTCGCGGAGAGTTCGTTCTTTCCGGTTCCTCCCGACATCATGCTGCTGCCGATGTCGCTGGCGCAGCCGAAGCGCGCCTGGCTCTATGCCTCGGTCTGCACGGTGGCTTCCGTGCTTGGCGGCGTGCTCGGCTATGCCATCGGCGCGCTGCTCTATGACTCCGTCGGACACTGGCTGATCAATCTCTACGGCCTCGGCGACAAGGTCGAGGCGTTCCGCGCTTCCTATGCCGAGTGGGGCGCCCTCATCATTCTGCTGAAGGGCTTGACGCCGATCCCCTACAAGCTCGTCACGATCACCTCGGGCTTCGCCGGCTACAATATCTGGCTGTTCATCCTGTTCTCCATCATCACCCGCGGCGGACGTTTCTTCATGGCCGCGATCGTGCTCAATCGCTACGGCGAATGGATCAAGGTCAGGATCGAACGGCACTTGGCGCTCTCGGTTGCTATCCTCGCCATTGTGCTGGTGGCGGGTTTCATCGTTGCGTTTCGTTTGATTTGACAAGGCATGACGGTTCGGCGGGGCAAATTGGATAACGAACGTCAAATCCGCTCCGCTCGCCTGGCGTCGCGATGCCTGGTGCCGGTCGCTGCGGCTGCGGTGATGCCGATCCTGGCCGTGATCGCCGCAGGAGTGGCTCTTGCGCAGACCGCGCCGCCGCAGCCCTCGCTCGGTCTTCGCGAGCAGCCGGCGCAGCAGGGAACTCCGCCGCCGCCAAACCCGCCGGCGGCACAGCAGTCACCTTCGCCGTCGGAAAATCCGGGCCTCATCAACGAAATGGGCAAGCTGTTCGAGAAATCGCTGTCGATTTTGCCGCCGCTGAAAACTCCGGGCGAAACCATCGATGACCTCAACGCGCGCGCCAAGGATGCGGGCGAGGCGCTGTCGCGGCTTGCCAAGCCGGGCTCGATGGTATCCGGGCGCGTGATTTGTCCGGTCGGGGCCAACGGCACGCCGGATTGCAAGTCGGGTGCCGACAAGCTCTGCCAGAGCAAGGGCTACAAGGAGGGCAAAAGCCTCAACACCGATTCCGCCCAAACCTGTTCGGCCAAGGTGATGATTCCGGGACGGCAGCGCAAGCCCGAGGACTGCCGCACCGACAATTACGTCACGACCGCGCTGTGCCAGTAGGCGCGATTTTGCGCGTTGCTTTCGTGGGATGATGTCTGGCATCTTTGAGCGGAAAGCGTTTCCCGCCGGCCGGAAAAAGGAATTTTTGCAACATGTCGATGCCTGCCTTGTTCAAAGGCCGCCTGTCACTCCCCGTGATCGGGGCGCCGCTATTCATCATCTCCGTGCCCGATCTCGTCATCGCGCAATGCAAGGCGGGTGTGGTCGGTTCGTTTCCGGCGCTGAACGCGCGTCCGCCCACGCTGCTTGACGAGTGGCTGGCGCGCATAAAGGAGGAGCTTGCCGCCTACGACAAGGCGCATCCGGAACGCCCCTCGGCGCCGTTCGCGGTCAACCAGATCGTGCACAAGTCGAACAACCGGCTCGATCATGATCTCGCGCTTTGCGAGAAGAACAGGGTGCCGATGATCATCTCGTCGCTGGGCGCGCGCGAAGAGTTGAACCGGGCCGTGCACAATTGGGGCGGCATCGTCTTTCACGACGTGATCAACCAGAAATTCGCGCACAAGGCGATCGAGAAGGGCGCCGACGGGCTGATCCTGGTTGCCGCCGGTGCCGGCGGTCATGCCGGCGTGATCTCGCCGCTCGCCTTCGTGGCCGAGACGCGGCAATGGTTCGACGGGCCGATCGCGCTGTCCGGCGCGATCGCCAATGGCCGCGCCATTCGCGCGGCGCGCATCCTGGGCGCCGATTTCGCCTATATCGGCTCGGCCTTCATCGCGACCAGAGAGGCCAATGCAGTCGAAGGCTATAAGCAGATGATCACGAACGCGGCCGCCGAGGACATCGTCTATTCCAACCTCTTCACGGGCGTTCACGGCAATTACCTGAAGCCGTCGATCGTCGCCGCCGGCATGGATCCCGACAATCTGCCGACTTCCGATCCCACCAAGATGAGTTTCGGCACCGACGCCTCCGGTGAGCGCGCCAAGCCGAAAGCCTGGAAGGAAATCTGGGGTTCGGGCCAGGGCGTCGGCAGTGTCGGCAAGATCGTGCCGGCAGCCGAACTGATTGCGCGCTTCAAAAAGGAATACGACGACGCGTTGGATCCGCCGCTGTGAGGAGCGGATTCGACACTTTGCAAAGCTTCAATCGATCATAAAGCGCGATGGCTCCGGGAAAGGGATCAATTTGCTTCTGACGGAGCAAACTAACCTCCCCTTTTCGAGGGGAGGTTAGAACCGAGGTTTGTTCGCTGAACCTCAGCGAAGGTGAGGACCGCCTACTCCAGCTCGATCGGCGTGTACTTGCCGTTCTCGTCGATCGCGGTACCCCAGATCTTGTGCGAGGCCTGGTGCTCCGCGCGACCGAAATTGAGCGGCGCGCCGAGGCCGAGATCCATGTTGCGCATCGCCTCCAGGGTATCGATCAGCTTTTCGGTGTCGACCTGCGGGCCCGTTTTCTTGAGGGCCTGGATCAGCACATTGGCGGCGATATAGCCCTCGAGCGAAACATAGTCGGGCGCTTCGCCCGGAAAATATTTCTGCAGGGCGTTCTTGTATTCGAGCACCGCGCTCGAATAGCCGCCGACCGCCGGCACCACCTGTGTCACGATCACGCCGGACGCGTAGCGCGGCCCGAGCAGCATCAATTCGTCCGCGAGCGCGGTCGAGCCCACGAACGAGACGTTGGTATAGATCATGCCCGGGTACTGGTCCTTGGTCTTCTCGATGAACTTGGCCGCGGCGCGATAGGTCGCAACCATGACCACGGCGCGGATCGCGAGCTTCTGTCCCTTGAGCTGACTGACCGCATCGTCGACATCGACGGTGTTGCGCTTGTAGC
>Ga0306923_10001965_pt1 | contig 18568 bp, 28 predicted proteins | sample sta12Can44000108_FD_203841 | JGI IMG/M metagenome (GOLD analysis project Ga0306923, IMG submission 203841) | Lab enrichment of tropical soil microbial communities from Luquillo Experimental Forest, Puerto Rico - statanox.12C.anox.44.000.108 (v2)... | ecosystem: Environmental > Terrestrial >... | reverse complement strand
CCGATCCGCGACCTGAACGGCTATCTCGTTCAGCCGGTCTTCGTTCCCGCGGAGGTGCTCTAATGCATCTCAATTACGAAGGTCACACCCGCGAGTGCCCCAACTGTTCTCACGTCACCAACGTTCACACCGATTGCGATAATTGCCAGGCGCACATCTGCGAGGACTGCGAACGCCGCGGCGCGAGCGGACGCTATTGCTCCGAAGAGTGCGAACAGGAATGCTGCTCGCACGATCACGTCTCCTACGAACTGTTCGATGACGTGTGCGACGAATACGTGTCCTATTACGAAGTCTGGACGTGCAAGGATTGCGGCGCACGTCTCGACGAGGAAGGCGAGCCGATCACCACTCGCCGCCGCAAGACCCGGAGGGCCGCATAACATGCTGGATCCCAGAATCACCAGAGAGCCGGTTGGCGTCCTTATGTTCGCCAACACGCTCGCGATCGAATACTACAGCGGGACGTCGCTCCGCAATCTGCCGGATTACCGGCAGCTTGAACTGGTGGCGGAAGCGAAAGAGAAACTTGCACGGTACAAGGAGCAATAACATGAACGCACGCGAATTTGGCTCACAGAGCTTTCATCAGGCCGCAACTGAACGGCCCGCGAAGCCGGAACAACCGCAAATCGTCGTAGTCGAACGCTTTGAAAACGGCGTTTGGGTAGAACACAAGCTTTATCTGCAAGCGGACGGAATGTACAAGGAGCAATAATCATGGCGACACTACGTTTTCAGACCAACATCGCGATCCCGCTTCAGATGCGGTCGCTCGAGGGCAAGTCCGTCGAGTCGCAGTTCGGCGGGATGCAGCACATGTTCTCCGCGGAGGAAGGCGCGTTCTACGTCTCCGAAACCGTGGGCGGGATGCTCATGGATCAGTTCCGCAAACTGAACGTCAAACCCGGCGAACCGATCGAGATCACCAAGGCCGAAGTCAACAAGGGAAACGGCCGCAAGGGCATCCAGTGGACCGTCTCCAAGGTTGGTTTCGCCGTTGGCGAGCGCGGAGACGGGACGTTCGCCGTCTCGACGCCGCAGCCGCCCAGCGAGCTCGAGCAGCAACTCGCCGCCTCTCTCGCGATGGTTGAGGCACGCAAGCAGGCTCAACGGGCCGCGGCCGCGGCGCCCGTCGAACAGCCCAAGTGGGCGCAGCACCTGGCGGCGCAGACGAAGCACCTCGTTGACGTCTACGCGGAGCTCGTGAGCTACGCTGCGAAGCACGGCAACACCGTGCGGACAGACGACGTTCGGGCCTTGATGACGACGGCCTTTATCAATCTGTCGAAGCAGAACGGGAGCAACTCCAATGCAGCCTAACGCCGCCACGATGCCGGGGGAGATTCTCTCCCCCTCGCAGGCCTCGACCTTCCTCGGTTGCAGCGCAAAGTATTATTTCAAGTACGTGATGGGGATGCCCGATCCCGCCGGCGGCGGCGCCGCCCGCGGACGGGCCGTCCACAAGGCGATCGAACACTACATGCGGGCGAAGATCGCCGGGCTCGATCTCGAGGGCGAGGCAATCACCGAATACTGGGACGAGATCTGGGACGAATCGACGGAAGGTATCGAGTTCGCCGCCCACGAAGACATTGACGGGCTGAAGGCATCGGGTTCCCAACTCGCCGCCAAGTACTTCCGCGAAGCCGCTCCCCATATCCAGCCGGCCGCGGTGGAGGTTCCGGTTGCGGGCGAGATCGCCGGCGTCAAGGTCCGCGGCATCGTCGATATCCTCGACCTGAACGGGTGCATCATCGACGTGAAGACGTCCTCGCGCAAGCCGTCGAAGATTTCCGGCGATCACGCCTTCCAGTTGGCGACGTATTCGGCTCTCGTTGGCGATTACGCGAGCGGAGAGACGCGCATCGATTCGCTGGTATCGACCAAGGACCCGCAACTGATCCAGATCACGCACACGCCAGGCGAACAGGGCCGGAAGCTGGTCGAACGGATGTATCCGCTCGTTGCCGAAGGGATCGCAAACGGACTGTTTCTGCCGAACCGCGCATCGACGTTATGTTCGTATTGCCCGTATCAAAAGGCCTGCGAGACTGAGTTCGGCGGAACTGTATGATGCCGCTCTGTTATACCCCCTACCGCGAGATGGTGAGGTGGCGCCGCCGGTTCTGGATCTCGGCGGCTCTCAACGTGACGCTCGCCGGTTTGCTCGCCTGGATTCTCCGCTAACGGTCGAAACGCGCCGGCCTGGCGCGTCTCCGCGGGTTGGTCGCCGCGGACTGATGAAGACTGACCAGAAAGCAAAAACAAACGATGAAACGTCTACTCACTCTATTCGCGTTGCTTGCGATCCTTGCGGTCGCCGGCTCCGCGCAATCGCTCTACGGGTACAGCAACGGCGGATATAGCCAGTACCTGGGGCAACTCAGCGCGAACCCCTTCGCCCCCGATTCCACCAGCAACCAGTTCGGCGTGTACGGTAGCCAGTTCAGTCCGTACTCAATCAACAACCAGTTCGGGATCTACGGGAGCCCGTTCTCGCCTTACAGCGCCAACAACCCGTTCGCTACGCAGGCGCCGGTGATCGTCGCTCCGCGAGTGCCGGAATTTACACCGTTGCCGCGTCTTGCGCCGATTCGTCCGCTCGCTCCACTGGCGCCGATCCGGCCGCTCGCTCCACTGTTCTAATCCTGTTCGCTTGAAGTATGAGGCCCACCGGAAACGGTGGGCCTTTTTTAGTCTGCCGCCGCGGCGTGGGCCTGATCGCGGCGTTTCCCGTCCCGAAGAATCTCGACGACGCGCGATCTCAGGACCGATGCCGCTTCCGGATTGCCGGCGTCCGCGTCACGGGCGAGAACCTCATTCTCGTAAACCTCGGCTTCCGTCATCAGACACCGCGCGGCGCGATACATGGCGTAGGTTAAAACGTTCATACTGCCTCTACCGCACGTTTCGCGATCGCCTTGATGCGCCGGCTTCCGGTCCTGGCGTCGATCGTCAACGTCGCCACGTGTGCCACCCCTAGCAGGTTCTCGAGCTTCCCGATCGGCACAACCGCCAGGTCGAGCAGCTTTTCGATGCCGATCAGGTCCATCACGTCCCGCATGTTGCGAATTCTGCGCTCGCGCTCGCGTGCCGAGAGGTGCAGCAGGTAAACGTCGCCTTCGACTGTCCCGTCCGCATCGGCCGGCGCCTGGTCGAACCAGGACTTGATCGCACGCTTGAGGGATTCGTATCGCGCATAGTCCATCTGGCGAAGCTGCATACGCCTGTCGAGCTCGCCGTACTCGTCGATCAGGCGCCGCTGTTCGGCGTCACTGGTGACGGTGATCTCGACCGACGGCGTGTAATCGGCCTGGATTGACGTTTTCGGGGCCTTGGGCGGCTCTGCCGGCGGTTCCGGCTTCTCACCCTCCCGAATGTACATCCGGACGTGCCCACGGGTTCCCTCGTACACTTCCTCGCGGATGACGGGCGGAACGGGCGGCGCCGCGGTGGCCTGTTCGGCAATCGGGCCGGCGGTCACGGAGACCGGTATCTTCCGCGGCCGTCCGCGCTTGCGTTTGATTTCGGGCGCCGGCGGCTCTGCCGTTTCGGTAATCGGCGTCTTTCGCGGTCTTCCGCGCTTACCCATGTCTGACCAGTTGTATCAGACCGGAAGTGACCCGGTACAGGATCCAGGCGAGCGCGAGCAGGGTAGCGAGCACAAACGCACGATAGCGCCGCATGGTGCGGCGGTATTCCCGCGGCGGCTCGTAATCGCTATTTCGCCGGCGCAGCATGTTCCATTACTACACTTTTTTCGAAGTCACTTGAGGATAACCCGCGGGCCTTGCGGCCGGCGCTGAATGACCGTCGTTGGTTCTTGGCGCCATCGGTGGCCGGGCCAGCGTCACGGTATCGGCATCCGCGGCACACCTCGCCGCGGCCCCACCGCGAGATGTCTATTCCGCCTGGTCCCCAGTAACTGTGATCGAAGGGTTCTCCGGACATGCTTCCCCTCCAGCCGGCGCCGCATCGTGCGGTGCAAGGTCAGGATGCGTCCATACGGTGCCGTTGAATCCGTGGTGGGCGTACGGGTGGTGTTGCCACTCGTCAGGCCCGTGGAGACGCTTATTTGCGCAAGCAGGGCAATCAATCATTTGGCGTTTACTCCCTCAGTTGCGCGACTCCCTCGCGCCGAAGTTCCTCACGTATATCGAGCCATTGGGCACTTGCGGCCATTTTCGGAACGGCACGGATCAATAGCCCGATCATGTTGCGGATCTGGGCGTTTTTTCCGTTGCCCGTCAATTGTTTGACCTTCCAAAACGCGGCCCTCACGATCTCTTGCGCGGTCACATCCCGCCGGCTGTTCCGCGTATCGCGTAGTAACTGTTTTGCGGCGTCATCGTCCACGCCCAATTGTCCCGCGATCATTTCGATATCGCGGTTCTTCGTTGTTTCTTCAACAGAAAGGGTTTTTGGCGGGTCCGGTTCTACTGCGGCGATCGGGGGAAGGGGATCCGGCTCCGGAACCGGGGGAATCGTCGTCGTCGCAGGGGAACCATCCTGAACAGGACACGACGACGACGGTTCTTCTGTTCTTTCAGTTATTTCATCAATAAGGATACGGTCCGCACTTTTGCCCGCCGCGCAGACCCTTTCGAGAACGCGTGTGACTACTTCCTCGGCTCTTTGGTAGTCACGCGCGGCTACTTCAACCTCTTCGAAGTAGTCGCGTACGACTACTTCATCGAAAGGTAGTTTGTATTTAAATCTACGAATAAGAGGTTTGAGAGGTATCCAGGAATCCGGAAACCAGGGGGGAAAGTAGTCGCGCTCGACTACTTCGCTTTTTGTTCGCCCAGGGGTCCGGGGGACCGCCCATGAGTATATCTGAACATGGCCGTTACGCAAAGCCCCATCGTCAGAAGATATTCTCTGCGCCAGGCCGGCATCCTCCAATTCCACCACGCCGCGGCGCACGTTCTGTTTGGTCAATCCGGTCTGTTTGCCGATGTCGCCAGGTGTCAGGGGCCTTTGTTTGCCGCCTTCCATGATGACGGCAAGCTCTTGTTGGAAGCCCATAGTGGCGAGCTCGAGGCAAGCATAGACGCGCCGCGCATCGCTCGACAGGGAATTCTGCATCATCCGGCGGGCGCGGGCCTTGGTGTTGAAGTAAAACTCTCGTGGCGGGATATCGATCGACTCGCCGTCTGCACCTGTGATCCGGAACGGCTTTCCATTGGCAGTCATTGGACACCGCCATCAGCCATCGGGATCGCTCGTCGCCGTTTTCCAGCGGCATATTCGTAATGTTCCTGGCTTGTATCAATGCCGAAGAACATGTGAGTGCCAAATTCGTCGATCGCTTCCTGCAGGCACTCTCCAAAAGTCTCGGAGCCGCAGTAATTGCAGCGAATCATCCACGGGACATGTTTTCCGGAGCCGGCGTCATAGAATCTCCCGTGAAAGATTTGTCCTAGAGATCTACTGTCCTCGGTTTCGGAGGATTGAATTGATGTTTTCCGTGTTCCCATTCGTCCAAATCCCATGCCCGCCTGGGGAATTCTTCACAAAAAAATTCTGATTGGGGAATTGCAACGGAGGAGGGAATTACCGCACAATGGCTTTAGCGGTGTAGATAACCCAAAATCTCCGTTACGTGGGGGGCACTCGCCTCTGTTGCTGTGAATCTTGGCGGATTGGAGCAACGCGGGCGCAAAGGCCCTAGGGTGATCTGCAAAGCGCGGCGTAATGTTCGTTATCGGGGGCCATCCGAACTCTCGGATTGCGCTTCCGATAACGAATAGAGGGGAAATCCCCACGGTCAAAGGACTCCCTTTTTTGGTTGCCGCATTTCCCTACACACCGGCTTGCGCTCGAGATTATGACAACTCGGGCAGACGGGCCAGTATCCGGCGCCCCGCACCCGGAGCGAAGATTCGGCGAAGGGCGCGTGTCCGATGAGGCAGACTTCCGGCGGGCGATAGACGTACCAAGCGTCTTTCCATCCGCCGCGGTGGGGCCGCAGAATGCTCCCCGCGATTCCGCCGTCCTCGCGAACCTTCCCCACCAGGAGAAGCGACGTCTCCCAGTGCGGATCGGCGCCGGGCCGAAGTTGGACGACGTCACCCACCCGAATATCGCCGCCAGCAGGCGCATCACGGGAAGCAGCCTGGCGAGCACGCTCGAGCAGCGACTCGAGGACCAAAATCTCTTCAGGGGAGAGCATAAGGCCCCAAGAATTGCCACGTCCCGGGAACCCAATCCACCCTGTTTTTCGTTAATCGCCTCGCGGCCTGTAGACGCTATCGAAAGAGAATCGACGTGATGACGCATAGTTGTCGCCCCGATATGCGTCCCCACGGAAACACTCCAGTCAGCCCTATCACTGCCGTGCGCTAGCTCAGACTGGGGGCGTACGGAGTCTACGATATTCTTTGAAATGTCACACCGCAACCGGAATTCACGATCAACCGTGATGCGGAGCGACGAACAAAGAGAGAAATGTCTCATTTGCCCGTACTGATCGCTTTGTGGTGTTTTCCCGCAATCGCGTCGAGGTCGCGTTTCGAGATGCGCCAGCGTCCGCCGGGACGGACGCCGACGTCGAGCGCCGGCAGCTTGCCGGCTTCGATAAACCGGACCAGGAACGACGCCGGCAGCCCGGAATAGTCCGCGGCCTCGGCCGCGGTCATCCAGGGGCGCGGCTCCGGAGTAGGGTGAATCTCCGATGCGGGACTCGGTTGCGGCAATGCCGCAACCGACCGCAAGGGTATAAATCCGGTTGCAGCCGTCAGTCTTTTCTGCCCGTCGATAATCGCCGGCGATCCGCCGGCTTTGATCATGGCGATGTCACGCGCATCGAATACGGCGATCTGGCGTTTCGACTTCGGATCGCGAACGTGGCGCTTTCGGATGGTTCCGCGGGCGGCGAGCTCCAGGAGCCGCCGAACGCTTAAGCCAGAACGACTTGCGGCGAGATCTTTATTGATGTACTCTGATTGTGTTCGTTTCATTGGAATGTCCTTGGTGGTGTTTCAGCGACTCCATTTCGGCCGTTTCTTTGATTTCGACCATTTCGTACAGGTCAATTTCGGCGGCGGCGAGTCATGAGCTCGCCGCCGTTTCAGTTTGAGAATACCGGATGAAACCCTACAGTTACAAGTGGCGCCACGAAATCAGGCCCAAAATTCTCGATCGGGACGGCAATCGTTGCCGGCATTGTTCGGGTTGCAAGCGTCTCGATATCGCGCATCTGGACGGCGACAACACGCATGACGACGATGCGAATCTCGCGGCGCTCTGCCGGCTCTGTCACCGCCGTCACGATTACGAGCACTGGAGCGCCGCGGCGCGGGCGACCCGTCAGATCCGCAAGGACCAGGCGCGGCCGCTACTGGTGATGGAACTGTGACCAACGAGCAAATCTCTAACGCGATGCTGCAGGAGATCCGCCGCCGGCAGAGTGACCATTCAGCCCACGATATGCTCGCGGAGCGGCAGAAACTAGTCGCAGCCTGGCGGGCAGCTCACCCGGAAGCCGCGGCGGAACCGGTAAGCGGCCAGCATCGCACGCTGGACATGTTCAAGGCCGGGACGCCGGACGACAAGGAGCATCCGGAAATCTGGCAAAACGACGTCTACGACGTGACCGTCCGCCGATGGTCGAAGGACCCGGTATTCGGCACTGATGGCGGAATGATCCAAATCGGCATCAACAGCCATGACGGCACGGCACGCCATGATTGGCGAGATTTCCAGGGCATCAAAAATCAGATTGCCGGTCCGGAGTGCGAAGCCTTCGAATTGTACCCGGCAGAGTCGCGACTCATGGATCCCTCGAATTATTACAGCTTGTGGTGCTTTCCTGGCCTGAAGCGATTAAAGGTAGGAATCAACGAAGCCCGGCGAGTGCTCAATGCGGACGAAGCCCTAGCGCCGCAGCGCGGATTCGTCTAACCTTCCTGATCGGCCTCAATGACAATCACCGGCTCGGCGGTGTCCCGCTCGATCGTCCGCGTGACGAAAGCGATCCGGAATTCGGCGCACGGCAAGTCGGCGCCCGGGATCCGCGGACGGACGAGAACTTCCAGATCGGCGTCCTGTTCGTCGAGAATCTCGGCCAACTCCTTGACGGTCATAGCGTCCCGATTATAAGCTATCGACATTAGTCCAGTCGCCGTTATGGGATCGGCCCGCGTCGATTTTCGGATGCGACGTTAAACAATAAACTCCCGTCAACCTCTTCAGTGAAGCTGTGCCACGCAACAATTCCCTTCCCGTTTACGGGCCGGGCCGCGAATTAATATGGGACGCCCCGATATCGATCGTTCCGCGTCTGGTCGATAGCGGGCTCGTTCGTCCCGTTGGTCCGCGCGGCCGCATCCGGTCGTTGATCGCGTTAGGCCGCAGCGAAGAATTCCTGCGCCTGGCGCGGCCGCGATCGGGCGAGCATTATTCGCACGACGCCGAAACCGACTGCAATCCTCGCGGCGTCTGGACCTTCCGTCGCATTGCCGCAGATGAAGCAGCGTAAGGATCCCAAGAAAACCGAAACATTTTTAAAGCAGCGGGCCTTCCTTGCGGCATATGCGGCAACGGCGTCCGTATCGGCCGCGGCCGCCGCGGCCCGGGTCATGCGGAGCCAACATTATCGATGGCTGGAGCAGGAGGAGTACCGCCGCGCCTGGGACGACACGCAGGAGGAAGCGGCGCAGACCGTCGAAGACGAGGCCATACGCCGGGCCGTCAACGGCGTCAAGCGGCCGGTTCTCTACAAGGGCGCCCCGGTGAAGACCGGCCGGCGGATCCTCTACGAGTACACCTACAGCGACACGCTCATGGTTGCGCTGTTGAAACGGTTCCGGCCGGCGCTCTACCGCGAACACGTTACCGCCGAACTTACCGGATCGATCGAGATCATTGACCGTTTGCAGAGCGCCCGGAAACGCTTGATCGAGATGCAAAAGAATGACGTCGCCAGCAACGCCTGACCTCGCGCTAGCGGACGAGGTGATGCAATTCTACGATGACCCGCTCGGGTTCGTCAGGTTCGCCTATCCCTGGCGGGAACCGGGCGAGCTCTCAGGCGAGCCCGGCCCCGATATCAACCAGGCGACGTTCCTGGCCGACGTGGGAAACGAAGTGCGGCGCCGGCAGTTCGACGGGTCGAATCCGGTGATGCCGGTCCAGATGGCGGTGAGTTCCGGACACGGGACCGGAAAGTCCGTCCTGGGGGCCTGGCTCACCAACTGGATCCTTTCGACCAGGCCGTACTCGATCGGCACGGTGACCGCCAACACCTATCCGCAACTCGAAAGCCGAACGTGGGCCGCGATCCAGCGTTGGACGCGCCTATCGATCACCGGGCACTGGTTCCACATCCGCAGCAAGGGCATCTTCGCCAAGGCATCGCCAGAGGATTGGAAGGTCGTCGCCCAGACGTGCAAAGCCGAAAACGCCCAGTCATTCGCCGGCCAGCACGCGAGGACTTCGACCTCCTGGTACATGTTCGACGAGGCGTCCCATATCCCCGACGAGATCTGGGACGTCGCGCAGGGGGGATGCACCGATGGGGAGCCGATGTTCTTTGCGTGGGGGCAGCCGGCGAAAAAGAGCGGCCGCTTCTACGAGATCTGCTTCGGCAAGATGCGCGATCGATGGAACGTCCGCTGCATCGACTCCCGGCAATCGAGGTTCACCAACAAAGCACTCATCGAAGAGTGGATTCAGGACTACGGCGAAGATTCCGACTACGTCCGCGTACGGGTCAAGGGGATCGCTCCGCGGGCCGGCGAGCTCCAGTTCATCGACCAGGACCGCATCGATGCGGCGCAGCGCCGCACGGTCGCAACCTTCCCCGATGACCCGCTGATCGCCGGTTTCGATGTCTCGGGCGGCGGACAGGCTTGGAACGTCGTCTGGTTCCGCCGCGGGAATGACGCGAGATCGATACCGCCGATCCGGATCCCGGGCGAGCACTCGCAGGAACGATCCGCGATCCTGGCGCGGCTCGCGGAAGTCCTGGCCGATCGCCGTCCCGGCCGCCGGGTTGCGGCGATGTTTGTCGATTCCGCGTACGGGGCGCCGTACGTCGAACGTCTACGGACGATGGGATACGGGAACGTCGTCGAAGTCAACTTCGGTGCGACGTCCCCCGATCGCCACCAGGCGAACATGCGGGCGTACATGTGGAACCGCATGAAGGACTGGCTGGACCGCGGCGCGATCCCTGCGGACGACATGCGGTTGGAAGTCGATCTGACGGCGCCGGGATCGCACCTCAACCGGAGCGATCAACTGGTGCTCGAAAGCAAAGAGGCGATGGCAAAGCGCGGCGTGGCGAGCCCGGATAATGCGGATGCGCTCGCATTGACCTTTGCGGCACATGTGCCGCCGGTCGCCGCAGAGGAGACGTCGGATAGGTTTTATGGCGGCGGGAATGCTTCATGGATGGGATGATGCGGCGAGAGGGCGCCGGGCTTACGTACCCGGCCAACGGTTACCAACCGCACGCCCCGCGAGTGCGGAGTAAGCACTCCTACGGAGATCAGTGTTTCGGGAGAGTGTTGATGTATGCCTGCCATTGCCTTTCGAGGTTGGCAATGGCCGAATCGTGTTTGTTGGCAGTTTCCAGCAAAATTGCCGCAATGTGTTCCAGGGATTTGATCGAATCATGGACCTTTTCAAAATTGTCCGCGATCAATGTGAATCGTTCGTCGTTGGTCAAGATTTACTCCAGAGTCCGGTTGGTTACCGGCGTTCCCATTTTAACACTGTGAGGCCCTAATTATGGCGAAAAACAACGGAAACGCGAAGGACATGCCGACAGGCAAACAGTCAACCGACTGCCCGCAGATGAAGGCGTTGAGGACGGCGCACGGCACGCCGGTGCGGCAATCGACATTGCCGCCGTACATCGGGAAGGAAGCGATGCCGGGCGAGAAGGACTGATGGCACGATTAACCGTACTGATGGGTGCTCCCGGGAGCGGCAAGAGCACCTATGCGTCGAACTTCACCAACGTCGTCAGCAACGACCGGCGCGGCGGTGAGGCGAAACCGGGCGAGATCCTGCACGATGCCTACCGCCAAATCAACAACCTGCTTGCCGCGGGAAAGGACGTGGTATTCGACACGACCGGCGCCAATCCCGCGGTACGCAAAGCGGCCCTGTCGATCGCCGCCAAGCATGGCGCCCAGACATCGGCGGTCGTTCTCGATACGTCGCTCGCGACGTGCCTGGACGCCCAGAAAGGCCGCGCACGCCCCGTCTCGGGTGCGGAGGTATGCCGCATCCATGCGGACGTGCAGAAGCAGATCCCGGGCTTGGCCGGCGAAGGATTCGGGAGCGTGCGCGTGACGCGCGACAGGAGATGACGCTATGCCGCTCGTGAAAGGGAAGAGCCCGAAAAGCATCGGAAAGAACATCAAGACCGAACTGGCGGCGGGTCGCCCGAAAGCCCAGGCGGTAGCGATTGCGCTCAATACCGCACGCCAGGCCGGCGCCAAAATTCCCAAACCACAGAAGTCTCGCAAAAAGCCCGTGTCCAACAACCTCGGGCAAATGATGAACAACCCGCAAATGATGAAAGGACGATAACAATGCTAGCTTTGATCATTCCCCTTTCGCAAGGGGACTTCCCGGGCCAACCACCCGGCATCTGGGGACCTCCCGGCCCGTGGCCGTCGCCGCCGATTCATATCCCGCCCGGACCGCCGCCCGTCGTTGGCGGCGGGCCGATCTTCCCGCCCGTGATCGGTGGACCTCCCGGCCCGTGGCCTACGCCGCCGATCCACATCCCGGGACTGCCTCCCGGACTGAACCCGCCGCCCGGCGGGTATCCCGGCTTCCCGGCGCCGCCTGTCGGCGTCTGGCCCCCTCCCGGCGGACCTCCGGTAATTGGCGGTGGACCGATCCTCCCCCCTAGTCTTCCTCCCGGACTCAATCCGCCTCCCGGAGGATATCCTGGCTTCCCGGCGCCTCCTCCGGTGATTGGCGGCGGACCAATTTTCCCGCCTCCCGGTCTCAATCCGGCGCCGCCTCCGGGTATTGGTGGGGGACCTGTATTTCCTCCTCCGACAGTAGGTGGTGGGCCTGCACTTCCTCCTCCGACAGTAGGTGGTGGTCCGATCGTCCCTCCTGGCACACCTCCCGGCGGTCATCCGGCGCACCCCATCGTTCTTCCTCCTGGATCCGCTCCCCCTCCCGGCTGGACGGCCGTCGACAATCCGATTGCAGGCGGATGGACTCTTGGGTGGTCAGTACATTACGGCTGGGTCCTGGTTCCTCCTCCGCAAGGTATCGGCGGACCCGGTCATCCCGGCCAGCCGCCCACGGTGGGTGGCGGACCAATCGTTCCGCCGAATCAGCCGCCGGGCACGCCGGTTCAACCCTTGCCGCCTGGCGGCGTGACGCCTGCGCCGCCGGTTGCGGCTAATCCGATCGCGCCGACACCCGCTCCGAAATAGATGGCAGCGCAGTCTGACAAAGACATCCTGGCAACGGCCCGTGAGCGTTTCCGTCTCGCTGAAGAGGCGGAAACGCTCATCCGCCGGGATGCTCTGGAAGACCTGCGCTTTTGCTCTGGCGACCAGTGGAGCGCCGCCGACAGGAACAGCCGCGGGACGGGCGTCAATGCCCGGCCGTGCCTGACGTTCAACAAATTGATCGGGCCGCTCGACCAGACCGCCAACGAGGCACGCCTGAATCAATCGAGCATCCAGGTTCACCCGGTCGATAACAGCGGAGACTTCGACACGGCGAAGGTCATCGAGGGCATGATCCGCCACATCGAAACCGTGTCGAAGGCCGATGAAGTCTACGAGACGGCGATCGAGCAATCGACCGCCGGCGGTTTCGGCTATTTCACGGTGACCACCCGTTTTTGCGGCCCAAAATCGTTCGACCAGGAACTACGCATCGAGCGGGTCCTCGACCCGTTCAGCATTTACATCGATCCGTACGCACGCGATGCGGTGAAGAGCGACATGCGGTATGCGTTCGAGACGGAACTGATCCCGCTGGACGAGTACAAGCAGGAGTACGGGGAAACCGAAGTCGCGCAACTCAACTTTTTCGAGTCGATGACCAACCCGGCTCCGCGGTGGATCGACAAGAGCGGCGTTTTGCTGGCGAAATACTGGACCCTCGAAACGGAGACGCGAACCTTAATCCAGATCGAATGGGAGGACGGGACCAGAACTTCACATCTCAAGGAAGATCTTCCGGATCGGATGCCGAAGGGGACCAAAGTCGCAACCCATGCGGACGGCAAACCGATCGAACGCGATACCGAAGTCCGCAAAGTCCGGTGGCACAAAATCAACGGCGTCGAGATCCTGGACCGCGGCGAGTGGCTCGGCCAGTGGATACCGATCCTGCCGGTACTCGGCAAGGAAATGTGGATTGCCGGCGAGCGCAAGGTGTTTTCCCTGGTCCGGTTCGCGAAGGATCCGCAACGCTTCTATAACTTCTGCCGGTCGAGCGAAGCCGAAACGATCCTCCTGGGAACGAAGGCCCCGTGGGTAGGCGTCAAAGGCATTTTCAAAGACAAACGTTGGGAGACGGCGAACACGGTCCCGTATGCCTATCTCGAATACGAACCGCTCGACATCGCCGGCAACCCGGCGCAGCCGCCGCAACGCAACGTTTTCGAGCCGCCGATCCAGGCCGTCTCTCTCGCTGCAGCGCAGGCCTCTGACGACATCAAGGCGACCACCGGGATCTTCGACCCGAGCCTCGGTGCTCAGGGCAACGAGACGTCAGGCGTGGCGATCCGCCAGCGTCAGAGCCAGACCGGGCTCTCTAACGCGCACTTCATCGACAACCTGAATCGCGCCATTCGGCAGTGCGGCGTCATCCTCTGCGACCTGATCCCGAAGATTTACGACATGCCGCGGGAAGTGCGGATCCTGGGCGAGGACCGCAAACAGCAGATCATCAAAGTCAACCAGCAGTGGGACCAGGCGAAGAATAACAGCCGCTGTTACGACCTCACCAACGGCCAGTACGACGTCACGATCACGGTGGGTCCGTCCTACACCACGCAACGCCAGGAGACGTGGGACACCCTCACCCAGTTCGCGCAGGCCTATCCGCAACTGCTGCAGATCGCGGGCGACATCGTTTTCGACACCGGCGATTTCCCGGGCGCCGATAAGATCGCGGACCGCTTCCGCAAGACGCTCCCGCCCGGACTCGCGGACCAGCCCGCGAACAACCAGCAACAGATGCAAATGCTGGCGGCGCAGTATCAGCAGTCGCAGCAGGCGATCGAGCAGTTATCGCAGGCGTTGAACAACGCGAATGAGGTCATCCGGTCGAAGAAGCTCGACAATGACTCGAACGAGCGCATCGAACAGGCAAAGATCGAATCGAGCGACCGCCAGGCCGCGCTGAAGGCCCAGGTGGATCTGATCACGACCGAAGCGAAGCTGAAGTCCAGCGAAGATATCACGCTGCTCAAAACACAGGTCGCCGCATTGCAGGCCGAAATCGCCCGGATGTATTCGGGAGCCGCAAGCGCGGGCGATCAATTAGGGGTTCCGGCTAACGCAGCAGCCGGGATGCAGGCGGCGGTCCCGCCAGGTCCGGGGGAGGACGCGGGCGCAGGATCGCCGCCAATAGGTTAACGAGATGGCAGACGAACAACTGCCGGCGCAGGTAGAGACGTCCGAAACGCCGATCGAATCCGTACCCACCGATTTCCGGCAGTACGATCATTGGCGCCGAACGGGAGAGCTCCCGGCGAAGGCAGAAGAAACACCACCTGCGGCCGCGGCGGAAACGCCGCAGGCCAAAACCGGACCGCATTCAGGCGCGGGTGAAGACCAGACGGAAGAGGACGAAGAGGAAGTCCAGGAAGGCCGGCCGCGCCGGTCCAGCAGCCGGCAGAGGCGCATCGACAAGCTCACCCGCGAAAACGAGGAACTCAAGCAGCAGATCGCCAACATGCCGAAGCCGGCGGCGTCCGAACCTATGGCGCAGCCGGAACAGCCGGGGAAACCGAAACTCGTGAACTTCAAATCGCTCGAGGAATATCAGGAAGCGTTAACGGATTGGAAACTCGATCAACGCGAGAAAGCCAAAAAGGCCGCGCAGGAACAGACCAATGCCGAAAATGCCGAAAAGAAGCTACAGACTGAGTGGGACTCAAGACAGAATGCCTCGCGATCCGCGCATGCCGATTACGACGACGTCATCGAATCGGTTGCGGCGCCCGAAGGCCCGGGTGTGCTCGCGGCTCGTCAGGCAATGCTTGAGGATGATGCCGGTCCTGAGATTCTTTATCACCTGGCGACCCATCCCGACGATTTGAACCGCATTGCGGCATTGCCGCCGATCGCCGCAGTCAAGGAGATCGGGCGATTGTCCGTGTTGCTCGCGCCGTCATCCTCCGCAACTGGAAACCCGAAACCGAAGGTATCCAGCGCACCGAAACCGCCGCCGTCCCTAACCCGGCCGGCGAAGACCGCTACGGATTCGATCTACGACGAGGACCTCGCAAGGGGCGATTACCGCAAGTGGGAAAAGGCTAGGGTGGCGCAGTTGAAGGAGAGGTAATCCCTTGGCTGTAAACACGCTTCTGACCTCGCAGGTAATCACGAACGAACTCCTGCGCCGGTTCAAAAACAACTTAGGTTTCTCTGGCGCGGTCGCGCACACGTGGGACGACAAATTTGCGGTCGAAGGCGCAAAGATCGGCGATACCTTACGCCTGCGCGATCCCGTGATGTTTACGGCTTCGGCGGGTCCGGTGATGACGCCGCAGAACGTCGTAGAAACACAGAAAGTCCTGACGCTCAACAACCAACAGGTCGTTGGATTCGCGTTCACCTCCAAAGACCTCACGCTCTCGATCGACAATTTTGCGGCGCGGTATCTCGATTCCGCAGCCGTCGCCCTCGCTAACGCGGTAGACCTCGCCGGGCTCACGATGGCCGATGCGAACGTGGGAAATCTCGTAGGCACGATCGGAACGCCGATAGCGACGTCCGCTCCGTTCTGGGCCGCCGGCGAAATGCTGGACACCAATTCGGCTCCGATGGATGGAACCCGCACCATGTGCATCCCGCCGAAGATCCAGACCGCGGCGTTGACGACCTTCCAGGGGCTGTTCCAGAGTTCCAGCCAGGTCAAACAGCAGTACGAACGCGGCCGCATGGGAATCATGGGCGGTTTCGAGTGGGTGATGGATCAGAATTGCAGAACTCACACCAACGGCCCGCTCGGCGGCGCACCGCAGGTTACCACCGCGAATCAGGTAGGATCGACCCTCAACACATCCGGATGGACCGCCGCGGCGGGCGTTCGTTTGAATGCCGGCGACGTTTTCACGCTTCCGAACGTCTTCCGCGTGAACCGGGTATCCGGCGACGTCAAGACGGACCTGATGCAGTTCGTCGTCACGGCCCAGGCATCGAGCGATGCCACGGGCGCCGCAACGCTTTCGATCTACCCGCCGATTCAGACGACGATGCCCGGCGCCACCGTTTCGGCGTCACCCGCGGCCGGCGCACCGCTCACGATCGTTACCGGCACGGCCAACCAGCAAAGCCTGGAGGGGATCGCGTTCCATCGGGACGCGTTCACGATCGGCATGGCGCCTCTGGAAGTGCCGAAAAACATCCAGTTCGGCAGCAACCAGCAGGATCCCGACACCGGATGCGCGATCCGCATGGTGAGCATGTACGACATAATCAACGACTTGTTCGTCACTCGCTGTGACGTGCTCTTCGGATGGGCCGCAACCCGTCCGGAGTGGGCGTGCAAGGTCGTTCAGTAAGGAAGGAACAAATGGCAGACCAAACTCAAGCAACACCCAACCTCGGCGGATGGGGCGGCGGCGCGATGGTGCCGCCGCAAACGCCGCCGCCGCCACCGAAGCCTACGCCGCTTGATCCGCCGCAGATCTACTACAACCTGAAGTGGCGGGTCCCGCCTCTGGTTGTCACCACGCAGGAGCAGGCGGACGCGCTCGACCCGAACGAGTGGACGCTCGATCCCGGCAATCCGGCCGCGGCCGGCGCCGCAACGACCGCCCGGAAACCGCCGAAAGAGCAGTACCCGAAGCTCTTCTACAACGTCAACGTCCCGCCGCAAACCGTCTCGACCCAGGACGAAGAGAAAGCGTTGAGCGGCGACTGGAAGGAATACCAGTTCTCGGAAGCGATGATCAAAGCGGCGTACGAGAACCTCAAGATGAAACAGGCGGAAGATGCCAGGAAAGCCGCCGCAAGCGCACAGAGCGGCCAGGCGCAACAAGGCCAATATCCGCCGCAGCAATACCCGCAGTACCCGCAATACGGCTATCCGGGGCAGACCACGGGCACGTATGGGCAACAGCCCTAACGGCGACTATCCGCGGATGATGTTCCACCGGACCCTCGATCCGGTGACCATCCATTCCGCGGATCAAGAGGCGGATCTCGGGCCGGAATGGTCACGCATCATCTGGCCCGCGGCGCCTCCCGAAGAACCGTCCGAATGGGCGCATGACGGCGGCGGGATCGTGACTCCCGATTCCAGACCCAAACGCCGCGGGCGTCCGCCGAAAGCTCCGCTACCCCCAGTTGTGGGTAGCGGCAATGCCGCACCCGAACCCGATTAAGGCAGAATTATGGCGGTCACCGTCAGTGATTTGATTCATTCCTCCATGCGCCTGTTGGGCGCGATCGCCGCCGGCGAGACGCTCGAGACGGCCGAACTTAACGACGCTTTCGTTTCGCTGAACCAGATGATCTCATCATGGAACACGGAAGGCGCGTCTCTCGTGGGGCGATTGCGGAATCTGATCTCCGTTAGCACCATCAACCAGTATTCGCTTCCGCAACGCCCGGTTAAAATCGAATCGGCGTCCGTTTCGATCTCGGGCATCGATTGTCCGCTCGAAATCGTCGATAGCTCCGGTTGGGAAGCGATCGAAGAGAAGGCAATGCTTTCGGTCTACATCCGCAAGCTCTTCTGCGATTACATGTACCCCACTTCGACGGTCTACATCTGGCCCACTCCTCGGATGTCAGGACAACTTGAACTCTGGACGTACAACCTCATCAACCAGTTCGCAACGGTAAACGACTTTATCGATTTGCCGCCCGGGTACGAGGCCGCCGTCCGGTTCAACCTCGCGATGGAACTCTTGCCGGAATACCCGCGCTCGCAGGTCGATCAGTCGTTACCGGCGCAGGCGCAGATGTACAAGGCATCGATCGTGCAGTTGAACCAGTCGAACCACATGAAGAGCATGGCGAGCTCGCCGGTACAGGCGGCGGCGCCACAGGTGACGTAATATGGCGACACCCACGCCCGTCTTCCCGGTCGCAGTGGCGACCGATGCCAACCTGAAAGTTGCCAACAATCAGATACAGACGACGTTGTCGGTCCAATGCGATAGCGTGAACACGATTCTCTTCGTCGCATCTACCGCCGGATTCGTCACCAATTGCCTGATTTCGATCGATAAAGAAATCATTGCGGTCGCTTCCGTCGTTGCCTCTCCGAATCCCCAACTGATCGTCGCGACGGGCGGCAGGGGATTCGACGGGACATCGGCGGCTCCTCACGCTCCCGGCTCCAAGATCTCGATGCTCATTGACGCCTGGCACCACAACGTGCTCGC
>Ga0306923_10001964_pt1 | contig 18570 bp, 15 predicted proteins | sample sta12Can44000108_FD_203841 | JGI IMG/M metagenome (GOLD analysis project Ga0306923, IMG submission 203841) | Lab enrichment of tropical soil microbial communities from Luquillo Experimental Forest, Puerto Rico - statanox.12C.anox.44.000.108 (v2)... | ecosystem: Environmental > Terrestrial >... | reverse complement strand
GATAGAACGTCGCCCGCAGAAACGAGAAGGGGTCGGCGGCCATGAGTCGATGTTTGAGCCGCAGGTCCGCGGGCACCAGTGGCACCGTCCGCGCGAGCCAGGCCTCATAACGGCGCGTCGCCTCACGCACATTCATGGGTTCATACCGGTGAGCTGACGCCAGGCCGCCTCGAACGCCGGCCACCAGCGGTTCAGGTGGTGGTAGCTGTGGGTCATTCCAGGCACGCCGATGAAGCGTGCGCCGGGAACTCCACCCACAAACTCGCGCGCCTCTGCGGGTCGCGCGTGTAGCTCGAGAACAGATCGCGAACGTAGATGCCGGCGACAAGCGTCCCCGCGTCGCTCAGCCGCCGGGCGATCTCGGGCAGCGGCCCGCCCCAGCCGCCGTCACCGGAGAGGAGCAACGCGAGATGCTGCGCGGGAAGCTGCGTCCGATAAATGCGCAGCTCGCTGAAAGGCCCGTAACTCAGCCGGTCGGACGGTCCCGAGCTCTCCATTTCCGTGCACGCGGAGAGCAACGAGCACAAGAGCAGTGCGCTGATGGATGCGGCCGGGCCCTTACGTGCCTTCTTGCAGGGCAACTGAATCTGTTGCGGGGGAGACACAGTCACGATCGGCTTCACCTGCTCGAAAGATACTTGCATTTTCAGCGGCAGTCTCACAATCCGCAGCATCACACCGCTCCGTGGATGCGCAGCGCGCGTGGTAGATTTGTCACATGAATATGGGCGATGCAACAGAGCCGACCGGGTCAGTCGAGGTGGCGCTCGCCCATGCCGCACGACTGCTCGAACGCGATCCGGCCCTTGCCGCCGAGCAGGCGGGTGAAATTCTCAAGGCCGCACCGACTCATCCGGCAGCCACGCTGATCCTGGGCGTCGCCCTCCGCAGGGGCGGGGATGCGGCCGCAGCTCTCGAAGTGCTCGAACCGCTCGTCGAGAGCCAGCCACGGTGGGCTGCTGCGCGTTACGAGCTCGGAGTAGCGCTGGGTGATGTTGGTGCGGGCGAGCAGGCCGTGATCGAGCTCCGGCGAGCCGTCGAGCTCAATCCGGAGTTGCCGGAGGCGTGGCGCTCGCTGGCCGATCACCTCGCCGCCATGGGCGATGATGCGGGCGCCGATGCGGCCCGCGCGCGCTCACTCAAGAGTTCGACGCGCGACCCAAGGCTGCTCGCCGCGGGCACCGCGCTCTGCGAGAACCGCATCCCGGAAGCCGAGGCCCTGCTGCGACGCCACCTGTACGAGCACCCGACCGACATCGCCGCCATCCGCATGTTCGCCGAAGTTGCTGCGCGCATCGGCCGCTACCACGACGCCGAGAATCTGCTCGCCCGGTGCCTCGAGCTCGCGCCGGGGTTCCACGGCGCGCGTCACAACTACACCGTGGCGCTCATGCGCCAGGGCAAGTACGAAGCGGCGCTGCCGCAGATCGAACGCCTGCTCGCAGCCGAGCCGCGGAATCCCAACTACCGCACGCTCCAGGCCGCCGTGCTCGCCGGAATCGGCGAATACGTGCGCGCGATCGAAGTGTATGTCGCGGTGCTCAGGGAATATCCGCGGCAAGGCAGAATCTGGATGAGCTACGGACACGCGCTCAAGACCGCCGGGCGCGTCCCCGAGGGAATCGAGGCTTACCACCAGGCGTTGCGGCTGGAGCCGCGGCTCGGGGAGGCGTGGTGGAGCCTCGCGAATCTCAAGACCTATCGCTTCGGGGCGGATCACATCGCGCGAATGCGGGCGCAACTCGCAGGCGACGACCTCAGTGCCGAAGATCGGTTCCACTTCCACTTTGCGCTCGGCAAGGCGCTCGAGGACCAGGGGGAGTATGAGCAATCCTTCCGGCACTACCGGGAGGGCAACGTCCTGCGACGCAGCGGCGTGCACTACGAGCCCGAACGCATTCGCCAGCACGTGGCCGGGGCGAAGAAGCTGTTTACCCGTGAGTTCTTTGCCGATCGCGCGGGCGCGGGCGCCGACAGCGCCGCGCCGATCTTCATCGTCGGCCTGCCGCGCGCCGGTTCGACACTGATCGAGCAAGTCCTCGCGAGTCATTCCCAGGTCGAGGGCACCATGGAGCTCCCGGACGTCCCCGCCCTCGCCCAGACCATCGCCGAGCGCGCCGGCGCTGAAGCGTTACGCTACCCGCAGGCACTCGCGGCAGTGCCGATCGATGAGCTGCGCCGCATCGGCGAAGAGTACCTCGCACGCACGCTCATCCAGCGCAAGACGCAGAAACCGCGCTTCATCGACAAGCTGCCCAACAACTTTCTGCACGTCGGGTTCATCCATCTGATGCTGCCGAATGCCCGCATCATCGACGCCCGACGCCATCCGCTCGGCTGCTGTTTCTCGAACTTCAAACAGCACTTCGCCCGCGGACAGAACTTCACCTACGATCTGGCCGAGCTGGGAGCCTACTACCGCTGCTACGTGGAACTGATGGCGCACTTCGATGCCGTGCTGCCGGAGCGCGTCCACCGCGTCCAGTATGAGCGCATGGTGGAGGACACCGAAAACGAGGTGCGCCGGCTGCTCGAGCACTGCGGCCTGCCCTTCGAGGGCGACTGCCTGCGCTTCTACGAGAACGAGCGCGCCGTGCGTACCGCGAGCTCCGAGCAGGTGCGCTCGCCGATCTACCGCGAGGGCGTCGAGCAATGGCGGCACTTCGACGCCTGGCTCGAGCCGCTCAAGAGTTCACTCGGCACCGTGCTCGATGCGTATCCGCAGGTACCCGATTTCGCCGATACACGTAACACGACAGCTGAACACCGCAGCTGATCACCGTCAATCAAGGGGGAGACTCATGCAGCGTAGTCGAACACGCAAGCTGGCAAAGATGCGGACAAGGATGCCGAGCGGCCGCAAGTCACACAGCCAGGTCATTCTCAAACGAGCACCGATTGCCGCCGCCATCATGGCCGCGGTACCTCGGCTGTACGCGGCGGATACCACCGCGGTCGAGGCGGGTGGCTTGCAGGAGGTCGTGGTCACGGCGCAGAAGCGCACCGAGAACCTGCAGAGCGTGCCCATCAGCGTCACAGCGCTCGGTACCGAGAGGCTCGAGCAGCTCAACGTCAGCAACTTCGATGACTATGTGAAGTTTCTGCCGAGCGTCGCCTATCAGACCACCGGACCTGGATTCGCCCGCGTCTTCATGCGCGGCGTCGCGAGCGGCGACAACGGCAATCATTCCGGGCCGCTGCCGAGCGTCGGCGTGTACCTGGACGAGCAGCCGGTGACCACGATTCAGGGCTCGCTCGATATCCACATCTACGACATCGAGCGTGTCGAGGCGCTGGCGGGTCCGCAGGGGACTCTCTACGGCGCGAGTTCCGAGGCCGGCACCGTGCGCATCATCACCAACAAACCCGACCCTTCCGGGTTCAAGGCCGGGTATAGCCTCGAGGGCAACACGGTACGCGGCCAGGGCGGTTACGTCGCCGAAGGGTTCGCCAACATACCGCTGAGCGACACCGCGGCCGTCAGGCTCGTCGGCTGGGCACAGCACACCGGTGGCTACATCGACAACGTGCCCGGAACCAACGTGTTTCCGAGCTTCGGCTGCGTGTCGAATTTCACCCCACCCGATCCAGGCTGCACGACCTCTCCCTTACAAGCCAAGAACCGCTTCAATCCGACCGATACCTACGGCGGCCGCGGCGCACTGCGGATCAACCTCGGCGAGAACTGGACGATCACGCCGACCTTCATGGGCCAGAGCAGCCGCCAGGACGGCACCGTGTTCGTCGACCCGGCCATCCCGGGGGACCTGTCCGTGCAGCGCTACTACTCCGATTCCATCTCCGACCAGTGGTGGCAGGCGGCGCTCACGGTCGAAGGTCACATCAGCAACTTCGACATCACCTACGCGGCAGGCTATCTGAGTCGTAAGGACCACACCCCGACCGACTACACCGACTACACGCTGCTATACGACAAGAACACCACCTACATGTCGTTCATGCAGTCGGTTCTGCATCTGCCGCCGGGTGTCACGGCCATCAACAACTCACAGTACATCCTCGGCACGGACCAGTACAGCAAGCTGAGCCAGGAGCTGCGAGTGGCGACACCCAAGGATTATCCGCTGCGCTTCATCGGCGGCCTGTTCTATAACCGCCAGGAACACTACATCCAGCAGAACTACCGGATCGATGAGTTGCCGACGCTCGATTCCGTGACGGGGTGGCCGCAGACGTGGTGGCTCACCAACCAGATCCGCGTCGACCGCGACTACGCGGTATTCGGCGAGTTGAGTTTCGACTTCACCCCGAAACTGACGGGCACGGTGGGTTACCGCTTCTTCCGCTACGATAACTCACTCGACGGGTTCTTCGGTTTCGGCGCGAACCAGCAATACAGCGGCACCGGTGAGCAGCAGAACAACCCCCAGGCCAGCCCACCAACCTGCGAGCAGCCGGGAATCCTCGGCGGCCCGTGCGTCAACCTCGCCCAGAGAGTAAAGAAGGACGGCTCAACACCGAAGTTCAACCTCACCTACAAGTTTGACGAGAACGCGATGGTCTACGCGACCTACTCCAAGGGCTTCCGCCCGGGTGGTGTCAATCGTCGCGTGCAACCGCCGCCCAATCCGCCACTGGCGACTTACCAGCCGGACTATCTGATCAACTACGAACTCGGCTTCAAGACGAGTTGGCTGGACAATCACCTGCGCTTCAACGGCGCATTCTTCCAGGAGGATTGGGAGAACTTCCAGTTCTCATTCCTCGGTGCGAACTCCTTCACGATCGTGCGCAATGCCGGCTCGGCGCGCATCCGCGGCGCCGAGCAGCAGATCGAGTGGCTACCCACACCCGGGCTCAACATCAGCCTCGCAGCTACGGAGCTCGATCCGAAGATGAGCAAGGCGTTCTGCTATGACGTCGATTCGAACGGTGAGCCCCTGCCTCCCGGGCAATGCCCATCGTACGATGCCGTACCCGAGGGAACCCAGCTGCCGATCGTGCCCAAGTTCAAGGGTGATGCCCAGGTGCGGTACGCGTTCCCGATCGGACGCGCGGATCTGCAGGGGTACGGGCAGGCTGCCTACAGTTATACCGGCGCCACCAACTCGGAGCTGGCGCCGTATCAAAACAGCCTCATCGGCGCAGTCCCGGCTTACGGCCTGCTGGATTTGGCGGCGGGAATCAGCAAGGGCCGCTTCACGGCGGAGCTGTTCGCCAGCAACGCGCTCGACAAGCGGGCCGAGACTTACCGCTTTTCCGAATGCACGATCGTACTCGCAGGCACTACGGTATGCGGCAGCAAGCCGCTGGCCACCATCGTGGTGCCGCGCACGATCGGTATTCGTTTTTCCCAGAGCTTCTAGGTCTCAAACGCGCGTCTCATGAAACTCGGCGCGGTGCACTGCAAGGTGCACCGCGTTTTTTTGCCCCCAATCCGGGAGATGCGCAGCAGCCTGCAAATGGGTTCCAATAAACGTCCCAATCACCCGGGAGATGGGGCGTTGAACGATTCGGCTCCCGCGATCCGCGCCGCGCGCGCAGGCGGCAGCACCGCCCTCGGCATCCTTGCGGCCATCAGCTTCTGCCACCTGCTGAACGACATGATGCAGTCGCTGCTGCCGGCGATCTATCCGATGATCAAGAGCTCCTATGGGCTCAGCTTCGGGCAGATCGGCCTGCTCACCTTCACCTTCCAGTTCACCGCCTCGCTCCTCCAGCCGCTCGTCGGTGCGCTCGCCGACAAAACGCCGCGTCCCTACTCACTCGCCATCGGCATGGGATTCTCGCTGCTGGGACTCCTGCTCCTCGCCTTCGCGGCGAGCTACGCGGTGCTGCTCGTCGCCGCGGCGCTCATCGGCAGCGGCTCCTCGGTCTTCCACCCGGAGTCCTCGCGCGTCGCGCGCATGGCGAGCGGCGGCAAGCATGGGTTCGCGCAGTCGGTGTTCCAGGTCGGCGGCAACCTCGGCACCTCCGCGGGTCCGCTGCTCGCGGCCTTCGTCGTGCTGCCGCACGGGCAGTCGAGCGTCGCCTGGTTCTCCGCCGCGGCACTGCTCGGAATCGTCCTGCTGGTGAACGTCGGGCACTGGTACAAGGCTCACGGGGTCTCGCGGCTGGCGAGTGCCGGCAGCACCCGGCGCGTGACGCCGCGCCACCACGTGGCACTCGCGCTCTTCGTGCTGCTGATGCTGGTGTTCTCCAAGTTCGTCTACCTCGCCAGCATCAGCAGCTACTACACCTTCTATCTCATCGAGCACTTCCATCTGCCGGTGCGCAGCGCGCAGCTGCACCTGTTCGTGTTCCTCGCCTCCGCCGCGATCGGCGGCATGATTGGCGGACCACTCGGCGATCGTTTCGGCAGCAAGTACATCATCTGGGTCTCGATCCTCGGGGTCCTGCCCTTCACGCTGCTCCTGCCGCACGCCAATCTCTTCTGGACCGGCGTGCTCACTGTGCCGATCGGGCTGATCCTCGCCTCGGCCTTCCCGAGCATCGTGGTGTACGCCCAGGATCTGCTGCCGGGGCGCACCGGCACGGTGGCGGGACTGTTCTTCGGGCTCGCCTTCGGCATGGGCAGTGTCGGCGCGGCGGTGCTCGGCAAGCTCGCCGACCACATCGGAGTCGTGGCCATTTACCAGATCTGCGCCTTCCTGCCGCTGATCGGACTACTCGCGGCGTTCCTTCCCGACCTCCACCCGAGCCGCGCTCAGAAGGCAACTTGAATGCTGAAGCTCGTGCCACACGCGCTGCTCGATGAACTCGCCGCCCGGGCGGCGGCGAGCCCGCGCGCCCGCGCGCACTACAACATCCACCCAACCCCTGCCGATCCGGTGCAGCGTTTCCTCGTCGTGGCGCAGGGTGATTCGTACTTTCGCCCGCACCGGCACACGAGCCGCTCCGAGCTGGCGCTGCTCGTGCGCGGTGGTGTCGATGTGCTGCTCTTCGATGAGCGCGGCCGGGTGCTGGCGCGGCACGCCGTCGGCGAGAGCGCCGGCAGCCTTGCCTACGAGACCGCGCAGGGCGTGTGGCACACGCTGGTGCCCGGCAGCGCAGGATGCGCGTTTCTCGAGATCAAGGAAGGACCCTACGATCCGGCCACTGCCGCGCAGTTTGCCGAGTGGGCTCCTGCCGAAGGCGACAGCGCGGTGCCCGCGTTTCGCAGCTGGCTGCGCCATGCGCAGCCGGGGGACCTGCCACCCGCCTCCTGAGCTGCGCCTCTCAGGCCGGCGGCCGCAGGTAGCGCCCGAGCTCCCCGCCGCTCACGATGCTCTCGACGTACGAGAACGTGCCGCGCTCGGAGATCTCGTGTGCCGCCGACAGCAGGCCGGTGATGGCCGCGCGGTACAGCGAGGTGGAGAGGCTGATGCGGCGCACTCCGGCGGCCGCGAGGTCGGCCACCGCGAAGGACGTGCCGCGCATGCCGATCATGAAGTTCACCGGCTTCTTCAGCGCGCTGCACACGGTGCTTACCGCGGTGAGGTCGGGCAGGCCCGGCGCGAAAAGGACATCGGCGCCGGCGCGCTCGAACGCCTGCAGGCGCCGCACGGTGTCCTCCAGGTCCGGACGTCCGTGCAGAAAATTCTCCGTCCGCGCCGTCAGCACGAAGTCCAACCCCTCGCGATGGGCTTCCTCAACAGCGGCCGTCACCCGCTCCACGGCGTGCTCGAACTCGTAGATCGGCGCGCGCGGATCGCCGCTCGCGTCCTCGATCGAGCCGCCGGCGAGGCCCGCGGCAATGGCGAGGCGGATCGTCTCGGCGACGGTTTCCGGGGCGTGACCGAACCCGTTCTCCAGATCGGCAGCTACCGGACACTCGCTCACGGAGACGATGAGCTGCGCGTGCAGCAGCGCCTCCTCGCGCGTCACCTCTCCGTCGAGCTTGCCGAGCGTCGCCGCGCAGGCGGCGCTCGAAGTCGCCAGCGCCACGAAGCCGAGGCGTGCCATGATGGCTGCCGAGGCCCCGTCCCAGACGTTGGGGATGACGAACACACCGGACTCGTGCAGGGCACGGAAGCGTGCCGCCTGTTCCTGTTGTTTCTCCATGTGCCGCGCCTCGTTGGATCAGGTGCCGCATTCGCCCGTGGGACGAGTGTGGCACAATCGCCGCGCCAGGGCCGACCTTCCGTCACTTCGGTGTCCCAGCCGCGCGCAGCTTCGCTCGCCTCCTTCGCCTTCCTGTGGCTGTGCGCCGCGGGAGGAGTGAGCGCGGCGCGCGCGAATCCGCAGTGCTCGTCGCGCCCCGCCGCGCAGCCGGCGGTGACGCGGCTGCGCGAGGCGATGGCGCAGGGACGTTTCACCGCCTACCAGCCGCTCTCCCTCCGGGTCGTCGACGGTCGGGTCACTGATGCCGATGCCGATGGCATCCGCGCCGACCTCACGGAGCTGCGCCCGCGCTTCGACTCACTCATCACCTACGACGCCATTCACGGCGCGCAACAGATTCCGGCCATCGCGGCAGCGCTGAAGTTTCGTGCGCTCATCATCGGGGTGTGGGATCCGGGAGACGCTGCGCAGCTCGATGCGGCGCTCGAGGCCGCCCGACGTTTTCCGCGGCTGGTCGTCGGCATCTCGCTCGGCAACGAGGTGCTGTTCGCGCATCGCACCGACCCGGCCGCACTGATTGCCGTGATCGCGCGCGTGCGCGCGCGGGCGCCGGAGGTGGCACTCGCTACGAGTGAGCCGTTTCATGTCTATGACGAGCCGGCCGCCGCCGCAGTGCTCGGGCAGCTCGACTTCCTGCTGCCGATCGTGCACCCGGTCTTTCAACCCTGGTTCCGCGGTGCCCCGGACAGCACCGCGGCACAGTTCGTCGTCAACGTGCTCGGTAAGCTCAGCCCGCTCGCCTGCGGCCCGCTGCTGGTCAAGGAGACCGGTGTGCCGACCGCACCCGAGAGCGCCGGGTTCAGCGAAGCGCGGCAGGCCGCATTCTACCGAGAGCTGCGCCGGGTGCTGCCGCCGGGCCGCACGCAGGCCTTTGCCTACTTCGCGGCATACGACGCGCCGTGGCGTGCGTACGACGCAACAGGAGTGCCCGGAGCCCCGGGGGCGCATCCTGAGGAAGCGCACTGGGGCCTGTATGACGAGGCGCGTCACCCGAAGGCCGCCGCCCGCGAGCTGCCGCCGCTCGCGCCCTGATCCACGGTTCACTTCACCTGCAGTTCGACCTTCACCCTATCGCCCGACTGGGGTTTGGGGGGCGTGTTTACGATGAACACTCGCGAGGGTTCGATCTGTCCGTCCGACACCAGCGCGCCCTCGATCGCGTGTGCGCGCTCCTTGCCGAGCGCGGCGAGAGCGTCGTCCGATACCTGGACGTGATCGATGAGCGCGGCGTTCAGGTCTGAAATCGCCGGGTCGTAGGGCGGGGTCTCCTTGCGCTTCACCTGCTGCACGGCCACGACGCTCGGTGGCAACGGCTTGTCCTTGCCAAGCTCTGACTGATACTGATCGAGGAGCAGATTGAAGTGCTTCTCGGGATCGGCGAGCGCCAGCTCGAGGGCGGTGTCCGGGTGCTTGCGGCCTTCGCGGCTCGCGAGCTCCCGGGCCTGCAGCTCGCTGCGCAGGCCCGCCGCGGCCAGCGCCGGGCGGTCGATCGTATCGGCGTACAGGATGGGCACATCGAGCTTCAGCTGCGGCCGCTCCTTCATTGCCTTCGCGATCGAGGCGAGCTGATCCTGCGCAGGCTTCTCGAGCGTGGCGCTGCCGGCATCGAACTCGATGATGTTCATGTGCTCGTTGCCGCCGCCAAAGAGGTGCCCGAGCAGTGCAAAAGGCGCGGTCGCCACCTTGGCGAGCAGATTCGTGAACGCCTGCCACAGGATCGGCCCGACGCGGAACTTCGGGTCATCGAGCGAGCCGCTCATCGGCAGGTTGAGGTCGATCACGCCGTTGCGGTCCTTGAGCAGCGCCACCGCGATTTTGAGCGGCACGTGGATGGCGTCGGGACTCTCGACACGCTCACCGAGCTCGAGCTGATCGACCACGAAGTGCTGGGTGGCCTCGAGCTTGCGCTGCTCGACCTTGTAGTGCACGTCCACCGACAGCTTGCCCTTGTCGATCTTGTAGCCGACGAAGTGCCCGGAATACGGATTGACGACGGTGAGATCGACATCGCTGAAGCCCATGGTGAGGTCGGTAAAGAGCGCGGCAGACAACAGGTTGACCTCACCGGTGACCTTCCAGGGCGCGTAGCGGTCGACCTTGCCATCGAGCTGCACCTTGGCGCGCGATTGCGGGTCGGAGGAGAGTCCGGTGATCTTGCCGCTGAGACTCTGAATGCCGATCGCGAAGCTCGGTTTGATCCATAGGTCCGAATAGTTCGCCGAACCATTGACGAGCGTCACCGTGCCGATCGACACCGGAAAGGGCGTCAGCGGAGCGGCGGGTGCCGCGGCCTTCTGCGGCGGCGTTTTGCTCTTCCGTTTTTTGGATGCCGACGGAGTGGCCGCGGCCGGCGCAGCCGCGGCAGGTGCACTCGGTTGATCGGTCGGCGTCGCCGGTTGATCAGCGGCCGCGGCGCCCGGCTGCTCGGCCGTGCCTCCCGCCTTGGTCGCGGCCGATCCGGGCGATGGCTTGCCTCGTGCCGCGCCCGCAGGAGTGAGCACCTGCTTGATGTTTATCGTACGGTCCGGAGCTATCACCATGCGCACGTAGGGCTCGAGGGCCGTCACCGTACCGATCCGCACGCTCATGGGCGCCGAGCGGTAACGGATGTCGGCGACGCGCAGGTCACGCCACTTGATGAAGTCGAGCTTCAGTGCATTGTCGACGGTGCGCAGGTCGTGAACCGCCGTCGTGCCGCCGATCGCGAGCGCACCGTCCTCGCCGCGCTTGATATCGAGCTTCGTGCCGAGGTTGCCTTTCAGCAGCGTCATGGACGTGTAGTGGGTGAGATAAGGCTGCAACAGCGTGAGCGGCAGATCGTTCGCCTCGAGCTGTGCGCTCACCGTCTGCGACTGCGGTGTGACTTTCGCGCGGCCCGCGATTTTCCCCGAGGGGCTCAGGCCCGAGTCGAGCGTGACATCGAGCGTGTTATTGGGCGCGTTGCTGAACCCGGTGACGTGGACGTTGAGAGGTGTCAGGGTCAGCTCCGCCGTCGGGCTCACCCCGCGGTCCTCGGCGGACACTTTGAATCCTTCGGCGCGGACATCCGGCACGGACAGTGTCCAGGCCGACGCTGGCGCGCCGCTGCCGCTCGCCGGTTTGGCGGGATGCGCGTCGGGGACGGCAGCCGCGCCATTGCCCTCACCCGGTGCCGACGCCGGAGCCATCAGCTCGAGGAGATTCAGCTTGCGCGCCTCATCGAGCCACGCCTTGATGTCGCCGCCGGAGAGAGCCACTTTCGCGACCGTGACCGCATGCTTCGTCAGGTCGCAGCGGGTCTCCTCGACCGCGATGCGCGCCACGTCGATGTAATTGTCCGCGCCGCCCTTCGGCCGTATGCCGAGCCCGGTGACGGTGGTGTTGTGCACGTTGAGAGCGAGTGACATCGGGCCCGGGGCACCGCCGAGCTCGTAGTCGCCCTTGAGAGCGATGGTGCCCGCGGCAATCTCGAAGGGCAGGCTGTCGCGCAGGTAGTTCCACACCGTACGCGCCTTGAGGTCCGCGACTTCGAAGACTCCGCGTGAGGCGAGCGGCGCCAGGCGCACGGTGCCGTTCCACACCAGGCGCTCGCCCTCCGGCGAGGCGGCTTCGAGCGCATAGCCATCGCCGGTCGCTGAGCGGGTGCTGAAGTCGCGCAGCTCGAAGATGATCGGCTTGAACTCGGCCCGAAACGGCGTCGCCCGGGTGTGATCCTCGAACACGGCGGTGCCGGCGAGCACGGCGAGGCGCCGGATGTACAGGCGCGGCGGCGGCGTCGGTTGCTTCTGCGCCTTCTGCGCCTCAGGCGGCGGGGGTGGGAAGCCCTTGCCGAGATCGGCGAGATTGAGCGCGCCGTCCGGGCGGAGCACGGCGCGCACGTAGGGCTGATCGAGCAGGATGTCGCCAAAGCTCGGACCGAGCCGCCAGATCGAGGCGAGCTGCAGCGCGACGCGCAAGTGCTCGAACGACAGCAGCTTCTGCCCGTCCGCATCCGGGAGCGCCACGCGGCGGATGTCGAGTGTGAGCGTGAAGGGATTGAAGTGGATCTCACCGATACTGAGGGTGCGCCCGTAGTGGGTGCGCACGAAATCCACCGCGCTCTTGCGGGCGAAGTACGGTACGGCCAGAAAGCCCGCCGCCGCGTAGGCACCGACCAGCACCACGACGATGGCGAGGCCGATGAGGTAGCGCCGATAGCGGCCCATGCAACCCGCTCCGCTTGTTGTTCTGCGGATATCCTAGTGCATCGAGGCTACCGCCACCACGTGGCGCAGCGCGCAGCTTGCCCTGGCGCTAACGCCCGAGGTGAGCGGCTGGCCTGCCTGACAGATAATGCGGATAGTTAGGTACTTACCTAACTATCCGCATGAGGTTGATTGACTGCGCAACTCGGCGCGCCCGAGCACGCGCCGTGGGCTCAGCTAGTCGCCGTGATGATGACCGTGGCCCTGATCGTTGCCGTCTTCGTCATGATGATGACCGTGGTCGTGGTGCTCCGGACGGTAGCCCGGCTCATATTCGGCGGACCTCACGAAGTACACCGGTCGCTCACAGGCATGGTATTCGTGGCAGTACTTGTGCCAGTTCTTAGCGTGTCCCGGCGGCACGTGCAGATAGATCGGCTCGACCGGCGCTGCACCGACAATAACCGGGGCCGGCTGCGCGATCACCGGCTGCGCGTACACCACCGGCGGCGGCGGAGCGTTGCCGATCGCGACCTGACCATACACACCCGGAACCACCTGGCCGCTGATGGTGGCGTTGAAGCTGACATTCTGGGCCTGCGCCAACGGCGCGGCGGCCGCGAACAATGCCGGCACCACCAGGAAACGCATCATGCTCATAGACACTCCTTGAGGCTCACGTTGCGCCACACACGGCGGCAACTATGCCAAGCTGAGCAGTGCAATGACACACGTGTGCGGCTGAACGCACCGTGAATGTGACGCGCATCGCACTCTCTGCCGGGGTCTCCCGGAAATGGCGCATCCTGCCGAGCGCAATTTCGCGGGGCGCTCAGTGCGGCTCGAGCAGATGCTCGTCATTCGGAAGCCGCGGGTTGTTCACACTGCGGCTCACTTTCCAGGCGCGCATCGACTCATCGGAGTACGGCTGCAGCAAGGCGCCCGCCTGCTGCGGCGCGCCGCGCAACCAGCTGTCGTAGTCGGAATCCGCGAGGATCGCGGGCATGCGCTGCTTGGCGTTATGCACCGCAGCCAGCAGCGGGTTGGCTGGGACGGTGATCAGAGTGCACGAGAAGAGCCAGGAACCATCCGCGCGGCGCGAGCGCTCCCAGAGGCCGGCAACACCAAACACCTCGCGGTCGGTGAGGCGCACGAAGTACTGATCGCGCGAGCCGTCCTCGTTGAGGTGCGGCTCATAGAAGCCGCCCATGACGAGCAGGCAGCGTTGCCCGCGACGCCACGGATCGCGGTAACTCGGGGCGTGGTCGAGCCGCTCGACGGTGGCGTTGATGGTGGAGGCTTTGAGCGGCACTCCGTGGCTCCACCAGGGTACGAGACCCCAGCGCATCAGCGCAGCCTCACGCTCGCCGTGGGCCGCCATCACCACGGGAACCTGCTCGGTCGGCAGCACGCGGTAGCTGAGGGGGTAATCCCAGTGCCCGCGCTGAATGCCCATGGCGCGCTCGGCTTTGGCGGCCTGCGCGAGGATGTACTTGCCGCACATGCAGTTAGCCCTTACACAGTGTGCCGGACGCCGTGGCACTGTGTGGACGGCGGCTCCCGCCGCTGTTCACACTCGGCACATGCTGCCGTGGAACTCCATCGAAAGGCTGCGCGACCATTTCGGCGACTACGTTATCGTGGTCACCTGCCGCACCTGCCGGCATTCCCGCGAGCTCACACCCGCATTTCTCGCACGCCACTGCCGTCACGGTTGGGACGAGCCGGTCGCCAGCATCATCGCCAGATTCCGCTGCCGCTGTGGCAAGAAATTCGTCGATGTGCAGATCGGTTTCAACCGCAAGCCGCGCGGCTGGGTAAAGAACCCCTCGTGAGCGCCGCACTGCGATGCGGGCTCATCCCTGACGGGGCGGTTTTGTTCAGAGCAGCATGAATGGCGGTGAGACGCCCGCAAGTCCGCGCGCCCGCCGAACCCCTGTGGGCGCACGGACAGCCGCTGCGTGCCGGCCCGGCACTCGCGCGCCTGCCGCGCGCCTCAGCGCATCGCGCGATGTCAGGATGCCGCCGGTGGTGCCGACTTCATCGCCGCTTCCGCGCGGCGCTTCAGCTCCTCGGGCGGCACGTCTTCCACGTGCGTCGCGATCGTCCACACGTGGCCGAAGGGATCCTCCAGCGTGCCGGAGCGATCGCCATAGAACTGGTTGGTGATGGGGCGCAACGCTTTCGCCCCCGCCTTGACCGCGCGCTCGAACACGGCATCGACACCCTCGAGGTACAGCAGAATGCTGACGCTCGAGCCGCCGAGCGCGCGCGGACTCCGATAACCCATCGCGGGATGCTCGTCGGCGAGCATGATCACCGAGTCGCCAATGCGGATCTCGGCGTGGCCGATCCGACCCTGCGGATCCGCCATGCGCAGCATCTCGGTCGCACCGAAGGCGCGCTGGTAGAACTCGATCGCGTTCGCTGCGCCGTTGACGATCAGATACGGGGTCGCGGTGCGGTATCCCTCGGGTATCGCTTTCGTGGCCATGACGTGACACCTCCTTGCAGGCGGACAAGCTTACTCCCGCCATCGCGGCAAGTTAATGCTGGAGGTGCTGTGTGCCGCACCCACGGGCCGCCATCCAGTGATCACGCGCGCTCGCTGCTGGATAAGGCAGCCGCTGCGCCGCGGTGGTACCGCAGCCGGTAGCAGGCAGCGAGTGCGGCGAGAAATGGCAGACCGAAGAGGAGCGTCAGGCGAAACGGCTCGGTGAACGCCGTCGTGAGCAGCACTGCGGCCATGAGCGCGGCACCGAGCAGCGTCGTCGCGGGATAGCCTGGCATGCGAAAACGCAAGGGCGCGCCGCTCCGTTCGCGCGCGCGGCGAAAGGCGAAGTGAGTCACGAAAATCATCATCCAGGTGAAGATCGCGCCGAAGGAGGAGACCGCGATCATCAGCACGAAAGCGTGCTTCGGCGCCAGGACGCTCATCGCCGTGGCGAGCGCGACTCCGAGACTCGAGAGCAGCAGCGCCTGCACCGGCACGCCGCGGCGGTTCAGTACGCCGAAGCGACGCGGCGCATAACCGGCGCGCGACAGGCTGAACATCATGCGCGTCGTGATGTACAGCTGGCTGTTCATGGCGGACAACGCCGCGACCAGGATGACGAAGTTGAATATGCCAGCGGCCGCCGGCACCTGCAGCGCGCGCATCACCTTGACGAACGGGCTTTCGTCGACCCCGGCCGAGGTCCACGGCACGATCGCGAGCACGAGCGCCAGCGTCAACAGATAAAACAGGATGAGCCGCAGCACCGTTGCGCGGAACGCGCGCATCACGGCGATCTCCGGCTGTGCCGCCTCCCCTGCCGCCACCGCGATCATCTCGATGCTGAGATAACTGAAGATGGCGACGATCACCGCCACCCACGCTCCCCACAGGCCGTGCGGGAAGAAGCCGCCGTGGGCGGTGTAGTTGTGGAAACCCCCCGCCGGCGCGCCCGCGGCGCCGCCAGCAGCCGCAAACGCGCCCGGAGCCCGCAGGACGATGTACGCGGCCAGCGGTATGAAGAGCACGATCGCCGTTACCTTGATGGCCGAAAACCAGTACTCGATCGCTCCGAAGACATTCACGCTGCGCGCGTTCACGAGCACCAGCAGCGCCGAAAATCCGACGACCCACGGCCAGCCGGGCGAGGCCGGGAACCAGAAATGCATGTAAAGCGCGACCGCCGTCACTTCGGTACCAACCGCCAGCACGATGCTGGTCCAGTAGGCGTAGCGCACCAGAAAACCGGCGAGCGGTCCGAGGTAGTACTCGGCGTACGCTCCGAAGGAACCGGAGGTCGGATGCGCGATCGTCATCTCCGCGAGGCAGCCCATGAGGAGGAGCGCGATCAGCGCACCGACGGCAAAGCTCAGCAGCACCGCAGGTCCGGCGAGGCTGATCGCAAACCCGCTGCCGAGGAACAATCCGGTGCCGATCGCGCCGCCGAGCGCGATCATGGTCAGGCGGCGTGCGCTGAGGGTGCGGCGCAAGCCGCGCTCGCGTTCGATGATCTCCTCGAAGCTCGCACCCCGGCCGTTCATACCGGTATCTTACGATGCAAACCAACAGTGCGCTGGCCGCCATCGCCTGGCGCCGTCCCGTGTTACGCTCGCGGCAGCCCCTCGGTGGGAGGTCTCGCATGCTCGGCTACTTTCGCCTGCTGACTCGCCCGCAGCTGCATGCCTATCTCGCCGCGCTCGGCGGCTGGGCGCTCGATGCGCTCGACTTCTTCATCTTCGTCTTCTGCCTCAAGTCGATAAGCAGCGAATTCCACACCGACGTGAAGGCCGTAACCGAGGGGATCTTCCTCACCCTCGCCTGCCGGCCGCTCGGGGCACTCGCTTTCGGCTGGCTGGCGGAGAGGTACGGCCGGCGGCCGATCCTCATGCTGAACGTCGTGAGCTACTCGGCCGTGCAGCTCGCCACGGCCTTCGCTCCGAACCTCGCGACGCTGCTGGCGCTGCGGGCACTTTTCGGCTTTGCGATGGGCGGCGAGTGGGGCGTGGGTGCGGCGCTCGCGCTCGAAACGCTGCCGACGAAGGGACGCGGATTTTTCTCCGGGATGCTGCAGCAGGGCTACGTCCTCGGTTACCTGCTGGCCTCGGTGGTGTTTGCGACCCTGTTCGATCACGTCGGCTGGCGCGGCCTGTTCATCATCAGCTCGGTGTCAGCGCTGCTGGTGCTGTACATACGCTTTGGCGTGCACGAGTCGCCAGCCTGGGTGGCGGGCGTTGCGCAGCGGCGCGCCTCCTCCGGCGCACTCGTCTGGGCCGCGGTGCGGGACTACTTCCCGACGCTCGTGTACCTGGTGGTGCTGATGGCGTGCTTCAACGCCTTCTCGCACGGCTCGCAGGACCTGTACCCGACCTTCCTGCAGGTGCAGCACGGGTTCTCCGCCGCGACCACCGGCAACGTCGCGATCGTGATGAATCTCGGCGCGCTGGCCGGCGGCATCTGCTTCGGCGCGCTGTCCGAGCATCTCGGCCGACGCCGCACGATTGCGCTCGCTGCGTCGCTCGCCTTGCCGCTGATTCCCATGTGGGCGTACTCGCACACCGCGGTCATGCTCGCGGTCGGTGGGTTCCTGATGCAGTTCATGGTGCAGGGTGCGTGGGGCATCGTCCCGGCGCATCTCAATGAGCTCTCACCGCCATCGGTGCGCGCGGTGCTGCCGGGATTCGCTTATCAGCTCGGCAATCTCGCGATGGCGAAAATGTCTCCGCTCCAGGCGGGCTTCGCCGAGTCCCACGGCGGGGATTACGCCTACATCCTCGCGTGGACGCTCGCGGTGGTGGCAGCGGCGCTCATCCTCGTGACGGTGCTGGGACCCGAGCGGCGTTCCGTGGAGCTCCGGGTCGCGGCGTAGCTGTTAGTATGCGGCGTGCGCGCCTGCACGCTGTTGTTCGCCGCCCTCGCCTGCGCTGCCGGGTGCAGCGCTCGGACCACGACCATTTCACCGAGCAGTGGACCAAGAGCGAGAACGGCAAGGACACGGTGTTCGACCTGCACTTCGTGCGCCGCTGAGCACGCGCGCGGGGCGCTCGGCCCGCACCGCAAGCGCGCCCTGCCGGTAATGGGTCCCGTGCTACCAGTGCGAGCCCGGGAAGCGCCAGACGAACAGCAGCTCGACAGTGCCAATAGCGGGTGTGCCGGTAGCATTGCTCAGCTGGAACCAGGTGTAGCGGTAGTCGACGTTGACCGCGAAGGTCCGACTGAAGTCGATCTGCAGACCCCCACCGACCTGATAGGTAAAGCTGCTGGAGCCGTGGGTTGGCTGCCAGGTGCTGCAGACGTAGCCCCACCACGGATCCCACCAGCAGCCGGTCTGCGGCGGCGCCGAGGCGATATTGGTGTTGAGCCACTGCCAGCCGAGGCCAGCGACGATGAGTGGCTTGATGGGACCGTCGAGGAAGGTGTAGGTGGCGTCAAAATTCAGGGTGCTGAAATCGACGTGGCCGTTCTCGATGTGAACACTCGGGGCATTTTGTGCGTTACACGCGATGCTGGTGTTGCACACGTTACCGCTGAAGTTCGACTGGGCCCAGCTGAAATTCATGCCGATCGCCAGCTGCGGGCTCACGTACCAGCCGGTGCCGATCTTGACTCCGGTGGTGCTGTCGAGGTTGACGTTGCTGCCACCGGTGAAGCCGAGGTTCTTCGATTCGGTGAAGACCGGGCCGATGCGAAATTCCCAATCGCCGGGTTGGGCGCTGACCGGCGTGCCGAATTGCGCGACCGCGCTTTGCGAGGCGGCCAGCACAGCCGCCGCAGCCCATATCAGGAAGTGATGCTTCATACGCGCTCCCATTCGGATTGCCGTCATCGAGCCAGCACTGCTGCGACGGCAGC
>Ga0306923_10001961_pt1 | contig 18578 bp, 15 predicted proteins | sample sta12Can44000108_FD_203841 | JGI IMG/M metagenome (GOLD analysis project Ga0306923, IMG submission 203841) | Lab enrichment of tropical soil microbial communities from Luquillo Experimental Forest, Puerto Rico - statanox.12C.anox.44.000.108 (v2)... | ecosystem: Environmental > Terrestrial >... | reverse complement strand
TTCGTCGGCATCGCCGGTGGGCACCAGGTTACGCCTGCCTTTGGCGTCGTATTCCGCTTTCACCTTCTGGAAGGTGACGCCAGTAAGCTTGCCGTTATCGTGAACGAAGGCGATCGGCACCATAAAATTGAGGATGGGAATATCCTCATGCATCGCGTCTTCCTTCTCCCAGGGAGACGCCTTCATCTCTTCGAAGCCGGAGCGCACGATCACACGGACGTCCTCGCCGCCCAGGCGGCGCGCGGTGCGGCAGCAGTCCATCGCGGTGTTGCCGCCGCCGAGCACGATCACGCGCTTGCCGATCTTGTCGGTGTGGCCGAACGAGACGCTGGAGAGCCAGTCGATGCCGATATGGATGTTGCCGGCTGCTTCTTTCCGACCGGGGATGTCGAGCTCGCGGCCGCGCGGTGCGCCCGAGCCCACGAAAACCGCATCGTAGGTGTCGGCCAGCAGCTTCTTCATGCTGTCGATGCGATGGCCGCCCTTGAGCTCGATGCCAAGGTTGAGGATGTAATCGGTTTCCTCGTCGATCACTGAATCCGGCAGGCGGAATTTCGGAATTTGCGACCGCATCATGCCACCGGCCTGCGGATCGGAGTCGAATACCGTGCAGTGGTAGCCGAGCGGGGCGAGGTCGCGCGCCACGGTCAGCGAAGCGGGGCCGCCGCCGATCAGCGCGATGCGTCTGCCGTTCTTCGCCGACGGCTTAGGCAGGCGGTGCTTGATGTCGTCCTTGAAGTCGGCCGCGACACGCTTGAGGCGGCAGATCGCGACCGGATTTTCCTCGACGCGGCCGCGGCGGCAGGCGGGCTCGCAGGGACGATCGCAGGTGCGTCCCAGGATTCCCGGAAACACGTTCGACCTCCAATTGATCATGTAGGCGTCGCTGTAGCGGCCTTCGGCGATCAAACGGATGTATTCCGGAACTGGGGTGTGTGCGGGACAGGCCCATTGGCAATCGACTACCTTGTGAAAGTAGTCGGGGGCCGAAATATCAGTCGGTTTCATTCCTGCCTTCCGCACCGACGCCCAGCAGCGGCACGGCCTTTTTGCTAGCGAACGCCTGTCTTGAATCCGAACATGATCGCTTCAGGAAACCTGAGCTTTTCGGCTCGCGATCATACTCCGGGGCGTTCTCCTGATTTTCAGGTTGGATCATTGCGTTGTTCTTATTAGAGCCATTCAACATGATCCACAAAGGCAAATTTGCCTTGTCGGCCTGCTTTCATGCAGGCATTGCCATAACGTTAATGTCATCGCAGCTCGATTTGCGGCACCGCAGCAAATGGCATGCCGCGAACATGCCGACGGCTTCAATTCTGCGGAATATCGCTGTTCGCAAGGTCCCACATCAGGTCATAAATGCCTGACGAAATCTGCAGCGCCTGATCGGGTGCCGACGTACCGGTAAAGCGGCTCGCAAGCCCAGCCGCAATCGCATCAGCAGTGGTTCATCGATCAGAATGAACCAGTCGCCGGAAGCCGCACCTGCGGCTGCGGGAATTTCCGGCGTCGGCCCGGAGAGGGCGGGATCGCTCTCCAGGAGATGCATGGAAATGATTCCGTCGAGGCCTGCGGGATCGAGCCTTTCAGTCAGCGTTGCGCGCAACGAGGTTTCATGGCCCGCCTGCGGGCGAAGACGAACGATGCCGAGCACCGCGCCGCGGCCTTGTCCGCGGCTCGAGGTGATGCGCGCAACCGCGCGGATCATGTTCTTGAAGCGCGTCATGGTCTTTTTCGACCAGTCGGTCGGGTTGGCCAACCTTGCGCGATAGGCTGGACTGTTCAACACGTCGACCGCCGTCGTCGAGTAAAGGCAGAGATATTTCGGGCTGGCGTTACGGGCGATATAGCGCCTGGCTTCAAGAAAGCCTTCGATTGCGACGCGCTCTTCGAGATGTTCGCGATCGTACCAACGGTTGAACTCGATCTCGTCGGACGGATCGATGTCCATCGACGTTAGCAGCATGCCTTTTCCGGCGAGCGGCATTGTTCATCCCCTATCGATCGATTTTCGACGCGACATCGGCGATCGCCCGCATCACCGCATCGCGAATGTTGGGATCATACAGCGAGTGGCCGGCGCCTTCGACGACGCGGATCTCCGCCTGACGCCACACCGCCGCAAGCGCGTGCGACGTAGCCGGAGGGCACAGCAGGTCGTAGCGTCCCTGCACGATGATGCCGGGAATGCCGGCAAGCTTTCCGGCTTCCTCCAGAAGCTGATCGGGCCGCATGAAGCAGTCGTTCTGGAAATAATGCGCTTCCATGAACGGGGTTGCGGGCAGCGCCCCGTTCGAGGCAAGTGCAGCGAGATCCAGCCGTGTGCGCGCGGGTTTATGTTCGGACAGGATGCGTTCGGTGTCGTGCCAGGCGCGGGCAACCGGGCCATGCACGACAGGATCGTCATCGAGGATACGACGCCAGTAGGAGGCTAGCGGGCTTGCGCGTTCGCTCGTTGACAGCACGCTGAGGAAATCCTCGGCCAGGTCGGGGTAAAAGCGCGGCAGCGCCTCGCAGAATGCAGTCTCGACCTCCTTGCGGGTGCCGAGAAAGGTCGCGCGCAGAACGACACCCGACACGCGATCGGGATAGGCCTGCGCGTAGGCCAGCGCCAGCGTTGCGCCCCAGGAGCCGCCGACCAGAAGCCAGCGCTCGAAACCGAACCGCACGCGTATCGCTTCCATGTCGAAAAGAAGATGCTGCAATGTGTTGGCCTCGCGGCTGCCCTTGGGACGGCTGCGGCCCGCGCCGCGCTGGTCGAACAGCACTGCGTGAAAACGCTCCGGATCGAACAGCCGCCGGTGATCGGCCTGGCAGCCGCTGCCGGGGCCGCCATGCAGATAGACCGCGCCAATGCCGCCGAGACGGCCGACGCTCTCGACATAGATGTCGTGGCCATCGCCGACGGCGAACTGCTCGGAAGTGAGCGGCGCGAACGGGTCAGCGCGTCTGGCCCCGGCGTCAGGCGCCATGCTTGCCGCCTGCCTCCGGCGTGCCGCCGGCAAAATTACGGTAGAGAAAGTACTCGCTGCCTTCGGCTGCTTCCTGCTCGGCCTGCTTGAAGATCGCCTCATGCATAGGCGACAGCGTGCAGGCGGGATCGGTATTGCCGGCATCGCCGGTCAGCGCAAAGGCCTGGCAGCGGCAACCGCCGAAATCAATCTCCCTGAACTCGCAGCTCCGACACGGCTCCGCCATCCAGCTCGTGCCACGATAGCGGTTGAAGGCTTCCGAGTTCTGCCAGATCCAGGCGATCGAATGGTTCGACCGCACCGATTCGAATTGCAGCCCGGTGATGGTCTCGGCGGCATGGCAGGGCAGGATCTTGCCCGACGGCGAGATGTTGAAGAACTGCCGGCCCCAACCGCCCATGCACTTCTTCGGCCGCAGCGCGTAGTAGTCGGGGATCACGTAGTCGATCGCAAGCCGGCCCTTCAGCCGCTCGCGCGCCTCCTCGACGATGCGGGTCGTCTCCTCGAGCTGCGCAAATGTCGGCATCAGTGCGGGGCGGTTCTTCAGCGCCCAGCCGTAATACTGCACATTGGCGACCTCAAGCCGGTCGGCGTCGAGATCGACCGCCATCTGGATGATGTCGGGGAGCTGATGCAGGTTCTGGCGATGCATCACCGCGTTCACGGTCAGCGGCAGATCGAGCTCGCGGGTCCATTTCGCCGCCTCGATCTTTTGCCTGTGCGCATCTTTCAATCCCGCGACGCGATCGGCCATTGCAGGCTCAGAGCCCTGGAAGCTGATCTGCACATGGCAAAGGCCGGCATCCGCAAGCTGGGACAACTTATCGCGCGTCAAGAGCACCGCCGATGTGATCAGATTGCTGTAGAGGCCGACATCGGTTGCATGCCTGACCAGCTCGACAAGATCCTTGCGCGCGGTCGGCTCGCCGCCGGAAAAGTGAATCTGCAGCACGCCGATCTCGGCGAGCTCGGACAGAACCTTCTTCCATTCATCGGTGGCAAGCTCGCTCGATGCCCGGTCGAGCTCGACCGGGTTGGAGCAATAGGGGCATTGCAGCGGGCAACGATGCGTCAGCTCGGCCAGCACCGCGAGCGGAATGCCGAAACTTTCCGCCGTCGACCTCCGGCTCTCCAGCACGGTCAGGGCGTCATTCGGGTCGAGGCTCATGGCGTCTTCTCGCGCGCTTCGGTGAGAAAGCCCTTGTCGGCAAGGTCCTGCAGCATGGCGATGACATCGACCGAAATCGCCTCGCGTGGGGCCGCATATTTGGTCGCGAGCTGATCGACGATATCGGCAACGCTGCGCGCGCCGTCGCAGAGCTTGAGCACTTCGACCGCGATCTCGTCCGGCGCCAGCACGCGCTCGGGCACCAGTATAACCCAAACCTTCCGCGTGTCGTCGAATTTCAGCCTGGCATGCCGCGGCAGCACAGGGCGGCTTGTTTCGCTGACGCTGATGTGACGCGGACCCGCCACGGTTTATCGCCTAGCTTGCCTTGGGCACGAACGCGCCCGGCGGGATGTGGCCATCGACATAGGCGTGATAGAGCGCGTCGAGCTGGACCCACAAGACGTTGGTCTTGAAGATCAGCGCGTTGCAGACCGCCGCGCGCTCTATCTGCGTCGTGGCATGCTTCCTGACATAGTCCAGCGCGAAGCCGGCGTCGCGCGGCGCCTGCTGCAGGCGGCGGCTGAAATAGCTCATGATATCGGGATTGACGAAGTCGTAATGCTGCAACATGCCGGCGATGCGCTCTTCATGCAGGTTCGGCGCGAACAGTTCAGTCAGCGAGGAGGCGATCGCTTCCAGCGGGGTCCTGTCACGGCAGAAATGCACGTAGGCTTCCACCGCAAAGCGCGTTGCGGGCAAGATGCCTTCGGTCGATTCGACATAAGCGGTATCGAGCCCAAGCCCCTCGGTGAGTTTCAGCCAGCGCTCGATGCCGCCCTCGCTGCCGATGTCGCCGTCGTGATCCTCGATGCGGTGCCGCCATTCCAGGCGGGTCGCGCGGTCGCGAAAACGCGAAATCACCACCGCGTCCTTGAGCGGGATCGTGCTCTGGTAAAAGTAGCGGTTGAGCGCCCAGGCCTGCACCTGGCCCTTGTTCAGCTTGCCGCCGTGCAGAAGACGATGGAAGGGGTGCAGGCTGTGATAGCGCGTAGCACCGATCCGGCGCAGGGTTGCTTCCAGCTCCTCGGCGCTGTCGAGCTTGACGCCCTTGCCGATCGAATATGCCGTCATGGTATCGGTGGGGACGACGTTCAAAGCACGATCTCCATTCCATCGGCGGCAATCTGCCAGCCTGCGCGCTCAGTCATTGTGCGCTCGGTCGAGCCTGCCAGCAGCGCCGGATTCGAATTGTTGATATGCAGGAATATCTTGCTGTCGATATCGAGGCCAGCAAGACTTTCGATCGCGCCTTTGTTCCCGGACATCGCCACATGCCCCATGCTTTGCCCGGTCTTGGTGCCGAGGCCTGCGGCAATCAGCTCGTCGTCGCGCCAGACCGTGCCGTCGAAGAATACGAGCGGCGCGCCGGCGATCCGCGTTTTCAGCTCGTCGGTGACCTCGCCGCATGCCGCGATGAAATAGAAATATTTGCCCGTCGCCTTGTCGCGGACGCGAAGCCCGATGGTGTCGCCGTCACCCTCCCTGCCGCCGGGAGGGGTCTTGTCTCGCAGGTACCATGCAATCTTGCCGGGAACGCCAAAGGGCAGGATTTCCAGGCCGCTTGCCGATCCGTCGGGCAGGGCGGGTTCGAACGCCCTGTCGAGCTCGATTGCCTGACGTCTGACGTTTTTCTCGTTCAGCACGTCGAAGATGCTGTTGGCCTTGAGGATCGCCAGCACCTTGGCATGAGCATAGATGGTGAAGGGCGAGCCCTCGCGCATCGACAAGAGACCCGTCACGGCGTCGATCTCGCCGTTGGTGAGGATGACGCCCGCAATCGGCGAATCGCGCAACCGGCCTGGCCTCGGGTGAAGCTGCGCCGTCGCGATCAATTGCTGGCGCAGGTCGGGGGAGGCATTGACCAGAAACCAATGCTCGCCATCCGCGCTGATTGCGACGGAGGTTTGCGTGCTTCTGAGTTCGGGATGTTCGCCACGGGCGGCGCGGCACACCTCGCATCCGCAATTCCACTGCGGAACGCCGCCTCCTGCCGCGGCGCCCAGGACGACGACGCGCATGATCCGTCCCCAAGTGAACTAACGATGTGAACTAACGATGGTGAACCAACGTATGAACTGACGTAATCCAGATGCTACGAAGGTGGACTCCGGTTCGTCCACGCCGCCTTTAGGCGCAAACGTGTCACGATCCGGAAGTCCACCTGCGTAAGAACGTGAGAAGTTATCGCCGGCTGATTACTTGCGGGCGGCGCAGGCATACATGTTGATTTCCATGCCGACCGGCACTTCCACGATCTTCGGTGCTTTCCAGGCCATCTGGCTCTCCTTGCAAACGGGACGAATTTCCGCCCTCGCTCTTAAATTACCGTGCAAACCAAACTTCGCCAGCGAATTCTTTCTATAATAAACCTCTGCGTGCTTTTATTGCAGCGCAACAACGCCCGATAGCGCCCGACTGGCCCGATGGATCAAAGCAAAGTGGGATCAACGGTTTCACGCAGGCCCCTTCCGCCCGGGTGACCGATCCCGAAGGGCTCACCCGAGTAACAATTGAGCGAATAAAGAACTTGTGAGATTTCGGCCGCTTCCAATTCCCCCCTCGCGGCCTCATGGATGGAGGATGCCGCGATATTTTTTCAATGCCAGGATCGGCGGTGAGTTGATCGCCGACCCCGAGGGCGAGGAGCTGCGGAATCCCGACCGCGCCTGGGAAGTCGCGCGCACCATGATTCGGGAATTGCTGCGAAGCGAGGGCGCCAGCGGCGAGCTGTTGAGCGCCGTCATCGAGGTGACCGACGATGACGGCGAGGTTGTGCTCGAATTTCCGTTCGCCGAGGCTCTCCCCGGCATGCCCGACGCGCCTTTCACCAGACACTAGTGGTCCGATTCTAACATTCGCTACCCTTCTGGGGAGCCGCTTTTGCGAATGTTAGAATCAAAGGACCACTAGCAAATCATTAGTGCTATTGGAGCTTTGGATTTGACGTTCGCGTAAGACAATCCCGGCAGGAGGGTAGCGAACGTCAAATCCGCTCCACTGGCGCGCCGTCTTCCAACAATTTTGCGACGCTACCCCGCAAGCGCTGGTCTATTCCGGCAAAAGCGTGGTGTGATCGGCGGCGCTCCCTTCAAGTTTCCGATTGCACCTGAGCGAGCAAATATCGGAGACTGAACGTTAAGGTTGATCCCGAAGGACAGGGGTCACCACGCAAGGGGGAGGACGATATATGATCGCTCAGCTGTCGCCGCGCAGCCTGTTGCTTGCCGGCGCGTTTCTTGGTGCTTTCAACTTTGCCGCTGTTGCCCAGCAGGCCGGCGATACGGGCGCTTCGGCGCCGGCCGCTTCGCCCGCGCCGGCTGCCATGCCCGCGGCCGCGCCGCCCGCTCTGCCGCCGGGCTCGCCCCTGATCGGCCGGCCGGACAATGCGGCCGCCATCAAGCTGGCGCCGGTCGCGCCGCCGCCGCTTGCGGCCGCCGCGGACAAGCTGCCGACCGCGAAGCTGAAGGTTGCGGCCGGCTTTAACATCGAGGTCTATGCTTCCGGCATGGCGAATGCGCGTTCGCTCGCGCTCGGCGACAAGGGCACGGTGTTCGTCGGCAGCCGTCTGGTCGACAAGGTCTACGCGATCGTCAACAAGGACGGCAAGCGCGAGGTCAAGGTGCTGGCCTCGGGTCTTTATCGGCCGAACGGGGTCACCTTCCACAACGGCACGCTCTACATCGCCGAACTGTCGAAAATCTCCAAGATCGAGCATGTCGAGGACGTCCTCGACAATCCGTCGAAGCCGACGGTGATCTACGACAATTTGCCGAAGGACGAGGCGCACGGCTGGAAGTTCATCGCAATCGGCCCCGACAACAAGCTGTATATCCCGGTCGGCCAGCCCGGCAACAACGTGTTGCATGACGATGCGCATGGCCAGATCCGGCGGATCAATCTCGACGGCACCGGCTCGGAAGTCGTGGCGCTTGGCGTTCGCAACACCGTCGGGTTCGACTGGCATCCGGAGACAAGGCAGCTCTACTTCACCGACAACGGCCGCGACTGGCTTTCGGAAGATGTGCCCGAGGACGAACTCAATCGCGTCACCAAAGTGGGTGAGGATTTCGGCGCGCCCTATTGTTACCAGGGCAACATTCCCGATCCTGAATTCGGCTGGGGTCGCTCCTGCAGCGAGTTCACCCCGCCGGTCGGACTGATGGGACCGCATTCCGCGTCGCTGGGTATGCGCTTCTACACCGGCAACATGTTCCCCAAGAGCGTCAAGAACACCATCATCGTCGCGCGACACGGTTCCTGGAACAGAAGCCGGAAGTTCGGCGGCGACGTCGTTGTCGTGCACCTCGACAAGGACGGCAAGGTCAGGTCGATGGAGCCGCTGATCACGGGCTTCCTGGTGGACAACAGCTATATCGGCCGGCCGGTCGACGTGCTGCAGATGAAAGACGGCTCGATCCTGGTTTCCGACGACTGGAACGGCGCCGTCTATCGTGTCACCTACGGCAAGAAGGTGGCGCAGCAGTAGGCGCGTCCTTGCGACCGACCCTGCGGCAAGCGTCGCGGGGTCGTTCCTCGCAACGACAGGGGTACGGGATAAGTCGATGCTCAGGAAGGTGCTGGCGCTGGCGTTCGCACTGGTCGTGTCGTCCGCGCGTTGCGAAACGATGGAGGAACGCGCCGCGGTCTGCTTTGCCTGTCACGGCGAGCATGGCCAGTCAGAGCTTGAGAATACGCCCTCGCTTGGCGGTCAGCAGGCACCTTATGCGCTGATCCAGCTCTTCATGTTTCGCGAGAAGCTGCGCGCCTTCGAGCCGATGAACGAGATGGCAAAACCGCTTGGCGACGACGATCTTCGCGCCTTCTCCGAGTTCATCGCGAAGCTGCCGAAGCCCCGGCCGCCAGGGGATGCTCCCGAGCCGGCGCGAATGCAGCGCGCGCAGGCGCTGGTGGCGCGGCATCACTGCAATTCCTGCCACGGGGCGGATCTTTCCGGCGGCGAAAACGTTCCGCGTATCGCCAATCAGCGCGAGGATTATCTTGCCAGGACGCTTGCCGAGTATAAGAGCAATACGCGCCACGGCTATGACGCCACCATGGCGGAGGTGATGCAGCCGGTGACCTCAGAGCAGATCGCCGATCTCGCCTATTACATCGCCCGCGTCCGCTAACTCCTTGGTCTGCCGCTGGCCATAGCGTCCGCCTGGCGCTAAAAAGCATCCGATCAAAGGAGTTGCAGATGCAAGACCTCTGGCGCCTGTCGGCCACGGAGCTGGCTGCCCTCATCAAGTCGAAAAAGGTCTCCGCCAGGGAGGCCGCGACCGCGGCGCTGGCGCGGCTCGATGCGGTCAATCCCGCCATCAACGCGGTGGTCGATCACCGGCCTGAGGATGTGCTCAGACAGGCGGATGGCGTCGATGCAGCGATTGCGCGGGGCGAGGGGGCGGGCGTGCTCGCAGGCGTTCCTGTCACGGTGAAGGCGAATATCGACCAGGAGGGGTTTGCCACCACCAACGGGCTGAAGCTGCAGCGTGACGTGATCGCGACAAGCAACAGCCCTGTCGTCGACAATCTGCGTAAGGCAGGCGCGGTCATTCTTGGACGCACCAATTGCCCGGCCTTCTCCTACCGCTGGTTCACCACCAACCTCGTTCACGGCGACACCAAAAACCCGCGCGATGCTTCGCTGACGCCGGGCGGCTCGTCGGGCGGCGCGGGCAGCGCGGTTGCGGCCGGCATCGGCCATATTGCCCACGGCACCGATATCGCGGGCTCGATCCGCTATCCGGCCTATGCCTGCGGCGTGCACGGCCTGAGACCGACGGTGGGGCGCATCGCCGCCTTCAACGCGGCGCTGCCGGAGCGCACCATCGGCCCGCAGATCTCCGCCGTATCGGGCCCGCTGGCACGCACCATCGGCGATGTCAGGATAGCGCTGCAGGCGATGTCGGCTAAGGATGTGCGCGATCCCTGGTGGGTGCCCGCGCCGCTGGAGGGGCCGCCCATGCCAAAGCGTACCGCGCTGTGTCTCAATCCAGATCGCCTCGATCCGGTCGCGGAGGTCGTGGCCGCCGTTGCCGATGCCGGCAAGCGGCTCCAGCGCGCCGGCTGGACGGTGGAGGAAATCGCCGATACGCCGCCGATGCGCGAGGCGGCCGATTGGCAGACCAAGCTCTGGCTCGGCGACGGCTACGAGGCGCAGCTGGCGGCGGCCGAAAAGGAAGGCGATGGCGGCGCGCTCACCTGCCTGCGCGGCAATCGGGCGAAAGTCTTTCCCTTCGACCAGGCCGCTTTCTCGAAAGCGCTGATCCGCCGTGCGACGCTGACGCGGGAGTGGCTGCAATTCTTCGAGACCTATGCAGTGTTGCTGATCCCGGTGTCCGGAGAATTGCCGTTCCCCGACAACCTCGATTGCAAGGATGATGCATCCTTTGCCCGTGTCTGGCGCGCGCAACTGCCGCAAATAGCCATTCCCTTCATGGGGCTGCCTGGGCTAACGGTCTCGACCACCCTGGTGGGGCGAACCCCGGTCGGCGTGCAGGTCGTGTCCGGCCGCTACCGTGAGGACCTGTGCCTTGCCGCGGGCGAAGCCATCGCGGCGGGCGGTACGCCGCCGTCGCCGATCGACCCAATGAGTTAGGCGAGAGTGGAGCCGAACGATGCCGGGCATCCACGATTTCACTGCCAGATCGCTGTCGGGCGAGGACACCCCGCTCAGCCGGTTCGAGGGCAAGGTGCTCTTGATCGTCAACACGGCAAGCAAGTGCGGCTTCACCCCGCAATATGAGGGGCTGGAAGCGTTGCATCGCGAGTTCTCCCCGCGCGGCTTTGCCGTGCTCGGCTTTCCCTGCAATCAGTTCGGTGCGCAGGAACCTGGTGATGCCCGAGCGATCGAAGAGTTCTGCGCCAGCAATTTTGACGTGAGCTTTCCGATGTTTGCCAAAATCGACGTCAACGGCTCTGCTGCGCATCCGCTGTACAATTATCTGAAGCGGGAGAAATCCGGCCTGCTTGGATCTTCGATCAAATGGAATTTCACCAAATTCCTGGTCGATCGCTCCGGCAAGGTGGTGGCGCGGCATGCGCCGACGACACCGCCAGAGGCCTTGCGGCGGGAAATCGAGGCATTGCTGTGAACGAGAAAAGTGAAACCGCGAGCGACCGTCCGCCGGACCGCCTGTCGGTCGATCCGGCCAGCCCCTATTACAACGCGGACGTGCTGGCGCGCGATGTCGGCATCCGCTTCAAGGGCGTCGAGAAGACCAATGTCGAGGAATATTGCGTCAGCGAGGGCTGGGTGCGCGTGACCGCCGGCAACGCAAAGGATCGCCACGGCAATCCGCTTACCATCAAGGTACACGGTTCGGTCGAGCCGTATTTCCGCGACAGGAAATAACTTCCCGCCCTCTGTAATCTTCCCGTCACGTCCGGCCGTGATGATCGAAGCGATTGCCTATGGTCTTTCCATCAAGATTCGCTTGCGTGCTGATGGGATCGCCGTCATCCTAGGGTTGTCGGCAAGACTGCCGTCAATGGATGACCGACACCGCAGAATGGTGGGCGGCAATAGGCCGGTGATACCGGCGGTTCCGAAGAAGGGGAAACCTATGAGAGAGCAGTTACAGCGGTTCCGGCTTGGCGTAATCGGCGCAATCAGCGCCGCTTGCATCCTGGCTTCCGCACCGGTGGCGAAGGCGGTCCAGATTACGCCCCCTGTCGTCACGACGACCGGCACCTATCAGGGCCTCATGAATTTCCAGGAACTTCCGGGAGATCCGACGAGCGGGGTCAACGTCTTCCTCGGCATCCGCTACGGCCAGGCGCCGGTCGGCACATTGCGCTGGAAGCCGCCCCAGGCGCCCAATCCCGGCCAGGGATCGATCGTCGCGAATACGATCGGCAACACCTGCCCGCAGGGACGGTCGACCGATTCTGAGGATTGCTTGTTCCTCAATGTCTATACTCCGTCCAACGCCACCCCGACGTCCCAACTCCCGGTTTTCATCTGGATTCACGGCGGCGCGCTCGTCAACGGCGCGGGGTCGATCTACGACCCGTCGGTCATGGTGGCCGACAACAACATCATCGTCGTCACGATCAACTACCGCCTCGGGAGCCTCGGCTTCCTCGCGGCTAGCGTGCTGAAGGCGACCCAGGCAAGCGCCTTCGAGAACGCCGGCGACGCCGGCAACTACGGTCTCATGGACCAGCAATTCGCGATGGCCTGGGTCCACGACAACATTGCCGCATTCGGCGGTGATCCGAAGGCAGTGACGATCGGCGGCGAGTCAGCCGGCGGTCTCAGCGTCTCGTCGCATCTGGCTTCCACGAACACCTTCCGCAGCCTTACCGGGCGGGACCTGTTCCGCGGCGCGATCATCGAGAGCGGCGCGTACATGTATCATGACGTGCCGTCGCTCGCCACTTACGGGGCGCTTAGCGACAAGTTCGCCAAGGAAGACTGCGGCGGCACCGCGACCCTGGCCTGCCTCCAGGGATTGTCTGTCGCGCAACTCTTCGCGCATGAAGGCGACTTCGGCGGCTTCGGCATCGCGCCCAACTTCGGCACGAAAATCCTGCCGCTAGACTTCCATACGGCCTTCTCGACCGGCCAGTTCAATCACGTCCCGGTGCTCCAGGGTACCAACGCCAATGAAGGCCGGCTGTTTGAGCCGGGCTTCTTTCCGAGTGCTGTCACCCTTCCCGGCATCAGCTCTGCGACAATCAGGGCTGCCGGCGGTGCGGCAAGCTTCGACCTTCAGAAACCGAACCTTCTCTGTGCGACGCCGCCGTTCTCCAGTAACTTGGGGACCTGCACCTACTTGCAGGAGATCCAGTTCTTTCTTGACACCCTCGTGACGGCCACACCGTCCAACAACGGCCAGACCTCACCCTTCACCGAGGCAGTCGTCGCCGCCTCGACGACGGCGGAAAGCGAGTACCCGATCGTCAACTTCCACAACTTTGTTCCGCAGCCAGCAAACTCGTTGGGCCTCACCAACAATTTCCCCAGCACCGGTAACGTCGATGAGGCGCTCTCGCAGATCTTCACCGATTTCGTGTTCGCCTGTAACGGTCTTGACTCAAACAGCGACCTGTCCGCGCAAGTCCCGGTCTTTGCTTACGAGTTCAACGATCCAAATGCCCCGAACGCGGCTGGCGTCCCGGGTCCAGGGTCGAATGGCTCAGGCTTCACGACGGCTTCGCAGCATGCAGCCGAACTCGGCTACATCTTCAACTTCGGTGGGGCGTTCACACCAGCGCAAGCGACGCTGGCGAGCGATATAAAGACCTACTGGGCCAATTTCGTGAAGACCCGCAATCCGAACAACAACGGGAATCTTGTCATCCTTGCGAGTACCGGCGGGGCGTCGCAAGCTCAGCCGCCGTTCTGGAAGCACTTCAACACCCAGGACAATCAGGTCCAGTCGCTGACACCGCCAGGGCCGGCCAACCCGCAAGGGCCGCATCCGTTCAACACCTTCAGTACCGATCATTTCTGCAGCACCTGGCAGCCGCTGCTCACCTTCAACAACGGCAACCAGCCGCAACAACCCTGATCCAAACTCCAAGCGGCGATCGACTACGCAAAAAGCAATCGATCGCAAGAACCTCGGACGCCCTGCCTCACGGCAGGGCGTTTTTTTGGGGCGCGCCAGGCATGGCGCATCTTATCCCTCGCCCACGAAGTGCGGGGTCCGAGGCGAGCGGAGCTCGCTCTCGAGGTGGCCGGCCGAGAGGCCGGTCGGGTGGGGGTTCACGCAAGGGAGACGGCTTTTGGCAAATGAGAATGCCCGCGCGCTTCGCAAACGCCTCACGCCGCAGGAAGTCAAAATATGGGTCAAGCTGCGCGAACTGAAGGCGCTCGGATTTCATTTTCGGAGGCAAGCACCGATCCGCCGCTACATCGTCGACTTTGTCTCGTTCGGCGCACGATTGGTCATCGAGATAGATGGTGGCCAGCACGGTATCGAGGCGGGTGTGCGATCGGACCGCGAACGCGACGCGTTCCTCCGCTCGCGGGGATTTGACATCTTGCGGTTCTGGAATTCGGACGTGGATCGGAATTTGAACGGTGTGGTGGAAAGCATCATGCATGCCTTGAATTCCCCCACCCGACCGGCCTGAGGCCGGCCACCCTCCCCGCTGCTCGCTCCGCTCGCGGGGGAGGGATGAAGCGCCACAGCGCTTGCCGCATCTAATCCCTCCCCCCACGAAGTGCGGGAAGGGAAGGCGAGCATTCATTGCCGTGCGAGAAGCGGACGCCGCCGATGGGTGTTGCCCGTCGGGCAAAATACGCATGCACGCCATGCGCGAATTGCCCGTCGCGCCAATCCGCCGCAACCCGACGTCATTGCCGGTTGCCCCAAATCAGTGGCATCTCGCGCCGTCCCGCGCTCCACCGGAGGGGCGCCTCGCGATCGTCACGGACGTTGAGCGCGGGATGCGATGGACGCGTTGGTGTCGCCAGACGAGCAACAACAAAGCGGACGGCGAAGGCGTGTGGTCCTGGCGCCCCTTGGCTGGCGCTAAGCCTGCTGGCGATGACCAAAAGGTGACGGTGACTGAAAAGTCATGGACACCGAGGAGAGCGCGCAGGAAACCGTAAAACCATCGCGCGGGGAATGCCGGATCGTTTCGGCGTACCTGTGGTGACTATGCTCGTGTGCTTTTTCCATTCGCACGCGAGGCTGCGGGTGCACCAGGCATCCGGCATTCCCTGCGCCCTCTCACTTGAGGGACGTTGTTTTTGCAAGACTCGGGCGCAGAGCGCTTGCGAGAATGCGAAGGCGTGTTCCCTCGGCTGTTTGAAATCTTGAACAAGTCCTCGTACTTGCTCCGTCGTCATGCCCGGGCTTGTCCCGGGCATCCACGCCTCCTCTTCTTCATGGAGAGAACAGAACGTGGATGGCCGGGACATTGGCGAGCGGAAGCGACGCCGTTCTTCGAACGGTTATGCCCGGCCATGACGAAGAAAAATGACACTGCCCGCGGGGAGAGGGAAGGCCTACGAGGTCCGCATGTCCAGGAGCCTGCGGCCCTCGCTGTTCTTCAAGAGCTTCTTCACGCTATTCGAGGCGACGACCTCGCCCGTGTTGGCGTAGGCCTCGTGGTTTTCCTCGATGTCGTCGAGGCGGTAGAGATAGTTGACCATGATACCGGCCGACTCGCGCATGCCTTTCGGCGAGAGGTCTCCGAGCCAGTCGATGCGCTCGAGCCGCGCGCCATTGCCGAGGTGGAAGCGAGCCACAGAATCGATCACGCGCCCCTTGGCGTTGCGGGCCTTCAGGAAATAATAGGCGGCGAGCGGCTCGAGCACCGCGCGCAGTTGCGCGGCAAGCTCCTCGTTCTCGAACCATTTGGGATCGTCGAGATGGGCGAGCAGCGTGCGGTCCTCCTCGGACAGCAGCACGTCCTCTTCCTGCTTCAGCCAGGGCATGAAGCCGGGCACGGGCGACAGTGTCACGAAGTTATCGAGCTTCGGCAATTCGCGGCGCAGCTCCTCGACCACCTGCTTGATCAGGAAGTTGCCGAAGGAGATGCCGCCGAGCCCGCGCTGGGTGTTGGAGATCGAATAGAACACGGCCGTGCGGGCGCGCTCGATCGGGACCGGCCGGCGGTCAACCGCAAGCAGCGGCGCGATCGCCGTCGGTATAGTCTCGGTGAGCGCCACCTCGACGAAGATCAGCGGCGCGTCGGGAAGTGCCGGATGAAAAAAGGCGTAGCAGCGGCGGTCGACCGGATCGATACGCCGGCGCAGGTCGTCCCAGTCGCTGATCTCGTGCACCGCCTCATAGCGAATGATCTGCTCGAGGATGTTTGCCGGCGTCGACCAGTCGATCCTGCGCAGCACGAGAAACCCCCTGTTGAACCATGAACCAAGTAGATGCACGACGTCGTGATCGAGTGCGGCGAGGTCCTTGTTGTCGTCCAAAAGCCTCAGGAGATCGGAGCGCATCTCCACCAGCTCGCCGGTACCGCCCGGCGCGCGGTTTAACCGGCGAATCAATTCCTGGCGACGCGGCTCGGAGGCAGAGTGCAGACCGTTCGCATCGGCGTCATTTCCCTGCGCACGCCACGCCTCGATGGCCTTGGCAAGCTTGTCGCGGTCCGGACCGAAATCGCGCACCAGTTTCTTGAAAAAGGAAAGGCGGGCCTCATCGTCGAGGTCGTGATAGTGATCGAGAACCTCGCGCGCCATCGCCGTGCCCGAAGCTTCACCGCGTCCCGACAGCAGCGCCTCGCAGAGTTCGATCAGCCCGTCCGCGTCCTGCCCGTCCATCGACGGCCGGCCGCGGCGTAGCAGGCTGCGGCCGCGCTCGGAAATGGTCGAAAGCAACTCGGAAAAAAAGGCGTTAGCCATGGCATCCGGCTTGTTCGGTCGAATCGCGTGACGTCATGAATTGGCATAGATTTATGGCGAATACGGCCACAATCAAGCCTGTCCGTCGGTTATGGCCCCGCCTGCGCAATGCTTCCGGCAGAAGCGGCTCGCTTGCGTTCGGCCCGCCAGTTCTCGAAGCGCTGCACCACGACGAAGAAAGCCGGCACGAACAACACGGCAAGGCAGGTCGAAGCCAGCATTCCCGAAAACACCGTGATGCCGATCGATTTGCGTGCACTGGCGCCGGCGCCGGAGGCGAGCACCAGAGGGACGACGCCGAGGATGAAGGCAAACGACGTCATCAGGATCGGGCGGAAGCGGGCACGGCCTGCTTCGACCGCGGCTTCAACCAGCGGCTTGCCCTCGCGGCCGTGGAGCTCAAGCGCCACCTCGACAATCAGGATCGCGTTCTTGGCCGACAACGCGATCAGGAGAATCAGCCCGATCTGGACATAGAGGTTGTTGTCGATCTTCAGTCCCTCCAGCACGATGGTCGGGCCGAGCAGCGACAGCGGCACGGCCAGGATCACCGAGATCGGCGCGTACCAGCTTTCATATTGTCCGGCGAGCACGAGATAGACGAGCAGTATGGCAAGGCCGAACGTGTAATAGATCTGACCGGCGACCGCCTTTTCCTGGTACGACATCGCCGTCCAGTCATAGCCGGTGCCCTTCGGCAGCGTCTTGTCGGCAATCTGCTCCATCAGGCTCAGCGACTGGCCGGAGCTGTAGCCCTGCGCCGGCAGGCCGACGACCGTCGAGGAAGGATAGAGGTTGTATTGACTGATCAGCGACGGGCCGACCGACGGCGTGACCTTGACCAGGGTGCCGATCGGAATCATGTCGCCGTTCTGGTTGCGCACCGTCATGTTGGCGAGGTCGCGTAGCGACAGGCGGAATTGCGCATCGCCTTGCGCGTACACCTGGAACACGCGGCCGAACTTGTTGAACTGGTTGACGTAGGTCGAGCCGAGATAGGAGGAAAGCGCCGAGAAGACCGCATCGGTGGTGACGTGCAGCGTCTGGGTCTTGATGCGGTCCACCTCGACGTCGATCTGCGGCACCGTTGCGCGGAATGGCGATTGCACACGCTGCAGCGCGCTCTGGCTCTGGGCGGCGGCAACGACAGCGCTGGTGATCGCCTGCAGCTTGGCGAAATCGGTGTTACCATCGCGCAGCTCGATCTGCATCGCAAAACCCGCCGCGTTGCCGATGCCCTGAATTGGTGGCGGCGGCAACACCAGGGTGCGCGCTTCGAGGATGGTCGAGAGCTTGTCGTTCAGTCCATAGACCAGCGAGCGCAGGTCTTCGCCGGGTCCGCGCGAATCCCAATCCTTGAGAATGATGTAGGCGACACCGGCATTGGCGAGACTTGCGCTGTTGTCGAGCGCGGAGATGCCGGCAATGGTGATGACCTGGGCGACGCCTGGCGTTTTTCCCGCGATCTCGCTGACCCTGTCGAGAACCGTTTGGGTGCGGTCGAGCGCGGCACCATCGGGCAATTGTACGGCGGCGATCAGGTAGCCCTGGTCCTCGATTGGCAGGAAACCGGTCGGCACCCGCGACAGCCCGTAGCCGCCGATTGCGATCAGGATCAGCGCCACGATCACGGAGGCTATCGCATTCCGTGCGAGCACGCCGATCAGCCGCGCATAGCCGTTCTCGAGCCGGGTATAGACGCCATTGAAGCCGCGGTAGAACCAGTTGCGCCGTTCGAGCGGCACAGGCGGACGCAGCCACAGCGCGCATTGCGTCGGCTTCAGCGTTGCCGCGTTGACGGCGGACAAAAGCGCGGTGGCTGCAATCACGAGGGCAAATTGCGCATACATGCGCCCGGTCAATCCCGGCAAAAACGCCGCCGGCAGGAATACCGAGATCAACACCAGCGTGATGCCGATGATCGGTCCGAACAGCTGGTCCATTGCCTTGATCGCGGCATCATGGCCGGACATCCCCTGCTCGATGTTGTGGGCTGCGCCCTCGACCACGACGATGGCGTCGTCCACCACGATGCCGATGGCCAGCACGATCGCAAACAGCGTCGACAGGTTGATCGTGAAACCAAGTGCCGCCATCGCCGCAAACGCGC
>Ga0306923_10001959_pt1 | contig 18589 bp, 13 predicted proteins | sample sta12Can44000108_FD_203841 | JGI IMG/M metagenome (GOLD analysis project Ga0306923, IMG submission 203841) | Lab enrichment of tropical soil microbial communities from Luquillo Experimental Forest, Puerto Rico - statanox.12C.anox.44.000.108 (v2)... | ecosystem: Environmental > Terrestrial >... | reverse complement strand
GGACCCGGTCCGGGTGGCTTATGCCGAGTTCCAGCGTCACCGCGCCGCCCATGCTGTGGCCGAAGATGTGCGCGCGGTCGATGCCGAGGTGGTCGAGCAGGCCGGCGACGTCGCCGGCGAGCGCCGCCGGGGTGATCTCCCGGTCGATGTCCGCGGTGCGGCCGTGACCCTGCATCTCCACCCCGATCAGCTGGTGCGTGCCGGCCAGGCCCGGGATGAGCGTGCCGAAGTTGAGGTCGATGGTCAGCATGCCGCCGTGCAGCAGGACCAGTGGCGACCCCGCGCCGTACAGCTCGTAGTACATGTGCAGGCCATTGACGTCCGCGTACCCGGTCAGGCGGGGCTCGAGGCGCTTTGTCGTCGTTTCCATGACCACTCAGACTGCCACGCACAGGGGAAGTAAGCGCCCTCCCAGGAAGCATCGGGCATTATCCCCGCAGCCGGTGGGCTGGCGGTGCGTCGTGCCGGGCGGCATGAGCAGCGGCGCCCGGAACACTAGGCATGGGCGCCGGATTCACCGGCGGGACGCGAGGTCACCTACCGGGGCAGCCCCGAAGACGCCAAGGCCGGACTGTCCCGTCTCACGGGCACCACCGAGCCGGTCGGGCGGGCTCTCGATGCCGCGACATGATCACCAGATCTGGACGGCCGACAAGCGCACGGACATGGACCACTGAACGGCGCAGAACGGCAGGACTGCGCGCGGTACCCCGGCCGGAGAACGCTACGGAGCGTTTCGGCCGCTTCAGGAGGCGAGCGACCTGATCGCCGATTACGAGTGCAAGGCGGAGTCGCTGGAGTGCTGCAATTGAGGACGCAGATCGCCCATTCTCGTGCGCCGTTACGGCCGGTCGTCATGTCCTGCGAGGGTGCTGGCGCAGCGCTGCGGCTCACGGGCCGGGCGGACGCCTGCTACCCCGGACGGCACGGCGGGAGCGGGAGATTGTGCTCCGCCTTGGTCCTGCGCCTGCCAGGGTGGTGATGGCGCTCAGGGGGGTGTCGGGGCGGTGGCGGCGGCCCCTCCGCCGGGAGGTGTGAGGGCGGCGGGGAGTTGCTCGCGGGAGGTGATGGCGAGTTTCTGGTAGGCGTGGGTGATGTGCCCTTCGACGGTCCGGGTGGTGATGAACAGGTTCTGGGCGATCTCGTGGTTGGACAGGCCGCCGGCGGCGAGCTGGGCGACGCGGCGCTCGCTGGGCGTCAGCGAGTCGAGCCCGCTGAGGACGGGCCGCCGGGGTCGCCCGCCGGCGGCGAGGAGTTCGGTGCGGGTTCGCCCGGTCAGCGCGATCGCCCCGCAGCGGTGGGCGAGGTCGAGTGCGACCCGGAGGACGTCGCGGCTGTCGGCGCGGTGTCCCGCGCGCCGCAGGGCCGCCCCCAGGTCGGCCAGGGCGCGGGCGTGTTCCAGTCGCGCGCCGGAGCCCTCGAGCACGCGGGCCGCCTGGCGGAGCAGCTCGATGCCGCGCCGTCCGCCGTCGGTGAGGCCGGCCGCGCGCAGCGCGACCCCGAGCGTGCGCGGGCCGTGGAAGGCCTCGGCGAGCGTGACCTCTTCGGCTGCGAGCGCTCTGGCTTCGGCGTGTGCGCCGAGCGCGAGGTGCGCGAGCGCGGCGTCCGAGCGCCACGGCGCGATGCACGGGGTGGAGATGCGCAGCCGGGCGAACAGGTCGCCGGCGGCGCGCAGGTCGTCCAGGGCCGCCGCCGGGCGGCGCTCGGCCAGCCGGAGCCGGCCGCGGCCCGCGAGCAGCCAGCCCGCCTGCATCGTCGCCGGGAACTGCTCGGCGAGAGGGTAGCGCTGGTCGGCCGCCTCGGCCGCCTCGAATTCGGCGCGCTCGGCGAGCGTCTGGAGCAGGGCGGCGAGGGCCACGGCGGCGTGCAGGCCGGGCAGGCGGGGTCCGGTCTCCAGCGCCACGCGTGCGTCGGCCTCGGCGTCGGCGAGGTTGCCGATCCGCAGGTGATGCAGGGCGCGGTAGCACGAGAGCGCGAGCACGTGCGGCAGGGAACCGAGCCGGCGCGCGTCCGCGAGCGCGTCGCCGAACCGGGACAGAGCCTCCTGGTAGCGTTCGGCGAACGCGAGCGCGTTGCAGGCGTGGTAGAAGAACGGGGGCCGGTCGACCGCCTCGGGCAGCAGCTTCGGCGAACCGTCCAATGCGCGCAGCGCGAGCCGCGCGACGACCTCCGCCGGCTCGTTCGCGTTCACGGCCGCGACCGCCAGCATGCCGAACACGCTCGGCGGTACGTCGGGCTCCTCCTCGGCCACCCGCCGGAGACGGGCGATCCGCTGTGCGGCATCGTCGGCGGTCTGCGCGTCGAACTGGGCCGCTCCGAGGGCGGCGCCGTCGAGCGTGAGGGCCGCGCGGCGGTCGGTGGCGCCGAGGCGGGCGCGGGTCCGGTCGAACACCTCCAGCGCCTCCCGGTTACGGCCGCCGATCTGCAGCATGCGTCCCAGCGCGAGGGTGATCGAGACCTGAGCGGTCGTGGCCGGTGCGATCTCGAGTGCCGCCTGCAGATGAGCGGCCGCCTGCGGGTCTCCTGCGTAGGACTCGGCGAAGCCGAGCTCGATCAGGACGTCAGGGCGGAGCCGCCCGGACGGCGGTTCGGCCAGCGCCCGGCGCAGATAGGCGACGGCCGAGTCCGGAGCGCCGTTCGCGGTCGCGGTCCGGGCGGCGGACACCAGCGAACCGACAACCCGGTCGTCCCCGGCCGGGTCGGTCGCCAGCAGGTGGGCCGCGATGCGGTGCGCAGACGCACCCTCGTTCGCCAGGCAGCCCGCCGCCGCCGCGTGCAGGCCAGCCCGCTCGCCCTGCGAGAGGTCAGCCTCGACCGCCGCCCGGACGATCGGGTGCACGAAGCGCAGCGGCCGGCCACCCTCCAGGATCCCGGCGGCGGCCAGCTCGTCGGCCGCGGCCGCGGCGGCGCCGGGGTCCACCCCGGCGAGGCCGGCTGCCAGCCGAAGGTCCACCTCGCCCAGCACGGCCGCCGCCGGTGCCAGCCCGCGGGCGGCGGCGGACAGGCGGCCCAGCCGGTGCACGACCGAGTGCGCGACCGCGCGCGGCGCGAGGCCCGCGATGCGGGAAGAGGCCGCCGCCGTCGGCTCGATGCGTTCCTCGGCGATCGCCCGGAGGAGCTCGCGGACGAGGAACGGAACGCCGCCGGTCACCTCGTGGCACGCGGCCGCGAAGGCCGGCTCCACCTCGGTGCCGCCCGCCAGCCGCAGGAGTTCGGCCACCGCCCGCCCGCTCAGCGGCGCAACCTCGAGGACCTCGGCAGCCGGGTCGGCGGCGAGCGCCGCGAGCAGCGGCGAGCCGTCAGCCGACCGGGCCGGCCGCGCCGCGGCGACCACCGCGACCGGCAGCTCCTCCAGCCGTCGCCCGAGGTAGTGCAGGAACCGCAGCGAGGCCTGGTCAGCCCAGTGGACGTCGTCGACGCAGAGCAGGAGCGGCGATCGCCGCCCCAGGTTCGCCGACAGCCAGTAGAGCCCGTGCAGGATCGCGAACGAAGGGTCGAGCAGCGCCTCGGCGGCATCGTCCCGCGCCGCCGACAGGCCGAACAGCGGCGCCGCGTGCCCGGCCGCGCCGGCCAGGAGCTCGGCCCGTTCCGGCGGCGACGCCGCGACCAGCGGGGCCTCGAACAGCTGGCGGACCAGGCCGTAGGCGAAGTCGCGTTCGAGTTCCGAACCGCGCGCGCTCAGCGTCGTCAGGCCAAGCTCGCGGCCATGCCGTCCGGCCGCCAGTACCAGGCGGGTCTTGCCGATGCCCGCCGGGCCCTCGAGCAAGAGCAGCGAACCGCGCCCGGCGACCGCGTCGCGCAGGCGCCGGTCGATCAGGGCAAGGGCGGCGTCGCGTTCGAGAAGCGCTTGCCCGCCATCCACCGCAGGCACAGGCGCCAATCGTATCGCCGCCAAAATTCCTCGGTCCACCTCCGCAAAAAGCACGTGGCCTGCCACGGTGCGGCCTTGATCCGGCTGCGGCGATCCTGGCCGCACAACGACAGCACACAGAACCAGGCCAAGGAGGACCGATGATCGACCGCAGCCCGTCGCCGGGAACAAGCCAGCACGGCACGCTGCTCCTGCGGACCGCAGGCACGTGCCATCTTGATCTGCCGCACCTAGTCGAGGTGGTCGGCGAGCAGCGCCAGCGCTTCGTCTCGATACTGCAGGGATTCGGCCCCCGCGAGTGGGCCGCCCCCACCCGATGCGCTGACTGGTCCGCGCACGATGTCGTCCGCCACCTGTGCGACGCCACCGCGTTCGCGACCGCCGCCGGCGCCGATGACCGCACCCTCGACATGACCGCCGGCTTCGACCCGAGAACGTCCCCGCGCCGGTGGCTGACCGCATCGGCCGGCGAGTCAACGGCTACCACCTTGGGCCGCCTGATGGCGGTGACCAGCGAACTGCTGGCCTGCGCCCGCGGTCGGCTGGCCCGCGGGAGCAGGTTCGACGTCCACCTGCCGTACGGGCCGATGGACTGGACAGTCCTCCTGCTGCACCTCTTCTGGGACTCGTGGATCCATGAGCGCGACGTGCTCCTCGCCCGCGGCACCGAACACCCCGCCAGCGACGACGCGACCGGCTACGCGGCGGCCTACGGATTGTTCGTCTCCGCTGCGGTGGCGTCCCTCTTCGGCGACCCAGTGCGGGACACGCTGACGCTAGGCGGCCACGGCGGCGGCATCTTCGATCTCGATAGCCGCGGCGCCGTCACCTTGACCGTCAGCCGGGAACACGCAGCAGGGCCGCCCGCAGCCGAGGTCACCGACGCCCTCGCCGGCCGCCCCCCGGCCGCCGCCGTGCTCGGCGCACTGCCGGCCAGCACCCGAACAGCCCTGTCGCACCTCGCCGAGTTCTTCAACACCCCGGCCGAGCAGCGGTCGGCCTAAGGACCCCTCATCGGTGAATCGCGGTCGGATCGCAGACACACCACAACAGGCGTGCACAACGAGTGCCGGCAACTGTGACCGTGGATGCACGCAGATTACCCATTCTGCGTCCACTCAGGCCGTTTAGCCGACAACCGCTCGCCCGTCCATAACGGCGGTTCGTGTTCACCTTCAGGTCGCGCTCAGTGACTGCTGCCCGGCCATCGGCTCCGGTCGCCAGAATCGGACGATGCGCCAGCTCCGCCTGGCGAAGCTGCCCTGTTGGTCACCTGCTATCGCAGTCGGCTAAGCGCGGAGCCATGCACTGCGCGGGAAACGCTCCAAATCGCCGAGTCGGAGTGGCAGGATGGGGCGCGGCCGAGGCGGACAGCCGCCGCCGCGGAATATCCGCTATGAGTGGCTAGATACCCGCGGGCATCCGCCCGGGGACGGCCGTCTGCGTGACGGGCGAGCTCTCGGGTTCGAGGATCACGGGCACCGCTTGCGCCTTTCATTACGGACGTGCCAAGGACTGCTCGGCCGCCGGGCGCGGAACGGCGGAGGCTCCCCGGAGGCCGGTCGGGAACGTGCGTTGACGGGCGTCGGCCTGGCATCATCGGGACGGAGTCATCATGGCCTCGCAGAAGCCTTCAGCGGCCGGCGGGCTGGAGTACCGGCCCGTCCTGGACCAGGTAGCCCGCGCGGTGCGGGACGTGCTCGGTGGCGGACGCGTGCCGGATCAGATACCCGCGATTGCCGACGCCGATCCGCGCGCGTTCGGTCTGGCCATCGCGACCGTCGAGGGCGACGTGCACGGGGTCGGGGAGTGGCGCCGGCGATTCTCGATCCAGAGCATCTCCAAGGTGTTCACGCTCGCCCTGGTGATCGAGAAAGACGGCGAGGCGCTCTGGGCCCGGGTTGGACGCGAGCCGTCGGGCACGCCGTTCAACTCGCTTGTCCAGCTCGAGTACGAGCACGGGATCCCGCGCAACCCGTTCATCAATGCCGGCGCTCTGGTCGTCACCGACCGCCTGCTGACGCTCACCGGAGACGCGTACGGCGCCGTCGAGCGGTTCCTGCGCGCAGAGTGCGCCTGCCCAGAGATCGCTAGCGATCACGTGGTTGCGTCCTCCGAAGCCGGGCACGGGCACCGGAACGCCGCACTGGCTCATTTCCTGGCGAGCTACGGCCACCTGGAAAACCCGGTCGGTCGTGTGCTTGATCACTACGTCCGCCACTGTGCCATCGCGATGAGCTGTGCCGAGCTCGCTCTGGCCGGAGGCTTCCTGGCACGTCACGGCGTGCGCCGCGACGGCTCCCGGCTGCTGTCGCGCAGTGACGCCAAGCGCATCAACGCGATCATGCTGACGTGCGGCACTTACGACGCGGCTGGTGAGTTCGCGTACCGGGTCGGCGTGCCGGCCAAGAGCGGCGTTGCCGGGGGCATCCTCGCGATCATTCCCGGGCGCTGCAGCTTGTGCGTGTGGAGTCCGGGTCTCGACGACAAAGGCAACTCGATCGCGGGGATCGCGGCTCTCGACACGTTCACCAGCCTGACTGGCTGGTCGGTGTTCTAGCCGACGCTGGGCGGGGCTGCACGTACCGCATCGATGGGCCTGGTCCGTGCGGCACGAGCTGCGCTGGCCGACGGGATACCAGCGTGATGGTCTTCGATCTTCCAGGTCAGCACGGGTGTGCTACATCCGCCTGGGTTCGCTTTGTCACCTCCTTGGCACACCCTTCCAGCACGATCCCGCCTGATGCAGGACCAGGACGCGATCAGCACGCAACCTGGATCTGATGTCCGAGTAGTCGACCAGCGACAGATCGCTTAATACACGGGTGATCCGTGTCGCTCCAGTGTTCTTGTGTCACGCGCTGGGATGGTGCTGAAATGAGCACCTTCCCGTGTCTTGTGCGTTTCGTGTCGGGGTCTGGCCAGGTCCGTTACCGGCTCGGTGACGGGCTGGTGGACCGGTATCTGGAGTTCGTGGCGGGCCGGTGCCGGCCGGACACGCTGCGGGCGGTGGCTTTCGACCTGAAGACGTTCTTCACCGTTATCGCGAAGGGCCCGGTCCAGGTCACCGCGGCGGATGTGTTCGAGTTCCTGGCCGATCAGCGAGGGGACCGCACGGCGGTCCGGCTGGCGGACCGGGAGTCGGGCCTGTCAGCGCGGACGATCGCCCGCCGCCTGTCGTCGGTGTCGGGCTTGTATGCGTACCTGGTCGCCCGGGGTGACACGCCGGTGCAGGTCAACCCGGTGCCGCGCGGCCTGCTGACCCGCCGGGCGGGAGGGTCGAGGCGGTCGCGGACCGCGCCGCTGGTGCGGGTGCCGCGGACGCTACCGCGGGTCTTGTCCCCTCAGGAGGCGGACCGGCTGGTCGCCGCGCTGCGCACGCACCGGGACCGGGCGATGGTGCTGGCGATGCTGCTGGCCGGGCGGCACCGGTGCGAGGTGCTGGGGCTGCGGTTCGCCGACGTGCAGGTCGCGGACCGGCGGCTGGCCGTGGTGGAGGGCAAGGGCGGCCATCACCGGGTGGTCCCGGTGGCGAGCCGGTTCTTCGACGCGCCCGGCGCGTACCTGCATGACGAGCGGCCTCGCGAGGCTCGTACGGACCGGGTGTTCGTGGTGCTGAAGGGGCCGCGGCGCGGCCTGCCGCTGTCGGCGGAGGGGCTGGATGAGATCCTGGCCGGCGCCCGCCGGCGGGGCGGGCTGGAACACGCGACCTGCCACGAGCTGCGGCACACCTGCCTGACCCGGTTGCGGGAGGCCGGGATGGCGCTGGAGGCGGTGCAGGCCCAAGCCGGGCATCGCAGCATCGAGTCCACCCGGGTCTACCTGCACCTGGCCAACGACTGGCTGGCCGGCGAATACCGGCGCGCGGCTGAGCTGATCGACGCCGATGCCGCCGCGGTCGCCGAGATGCTGGCCGTCCAGACGGTGGCCGTCCGGTGAGCGCGCTGCCCGCCCTCAGGCCGGCTGCCAGCCGGGCCGTGGCCGGCCGTGCCGCCGCCGCGCAGTGGGCGCAGATCCGGGCCGTGGCACCGCAGGTCGCGGCGACGATCCAGCGATATCTGCAGCGGCTGGCCGCGTTCCTCGCCCCGGGCAGCGTGGACGCCGCGGACAACGCGCTGCGCCAGTTCGCGCGGTGGATGATCACCGACGCCGGGGTGCGGATCAACCTGTCCACCATGGTCATCGGCGTGCTGGCGCGGGACTCCGAGACCCGGCACGCCGTTGGCGCCGAGAACGAGATCCCGGACATCTCCGAATACTCCGGCGGCCAGGCCGGCTACTTCGGCATCTGGTCGGTGCGGCAGAAGAAATACCTCCAGCGCGGCCGGTCCTTCTACATCGGCAAGCTCGGCGAGCAGCGGGACAAGATCATCTCCAAGCGGGACCCGGCGGCCCGGCCGGTGCTCCAGGACACGAGCCAGATCGAGGTCACCGCTCCCGTCACCTCCTGGGAACAGCCCGGGAGCGGCCTCCGGGAGCGGCTGGCTCACGTCCGCCAGCTGAACGACCGCCGGCCGCCCGGTCCTGCCAGCACAGGACCGCTCCCGGTCGTGCCCGGCGTGCCGCCAGAGGTCATGGCGGTTTTGCATCCGATACTGGCCTCCGGCCGGACGTCGGCCGCGGCGGTCGGCTTGCGGCTGGGCGTGTCGAAGACCACCGCGCACGGATACCTGGCCGCGATGCGCCAGTACGGCATCGCCGAGGTGACCGGGAGCGGCCGCTCCTCGGGGTGGCAGCTCACCCAGCGGCCCCAGATGCCCGAGCCGATGCGCGAACCGCCCGGCCAGTACGCCACCACCGCCCAGTACGCCACCCTGGAAGACCTGGCCCAGGCGGTGCACGACGGCCTGGTCGACGCCGACAAGGACGCCCGGACCGTCCTGGAGCAGGTCCGCTGGATCGCCGGCCGTAAGCGGCTCTCCGCTGTCCCAGACCCGCCGGGCGACGGGCAGTGACCGGCGTTTCCGTTCGCTAATCGTTCGGGGAATCGTCCGTTAATCGTCCGCCGGGCTGGCTACGCGGGTAATGCCGAACGATTCCGGGTGATTCCTCCCGAGTCGCGCCCATCCCCCCGGTATGACGGTCGGTAATCGAAGGCAGGATGCATGAGCGGATACGAGCAGCAGCTTCTCACCCGCGCGGAGGTCCTCGAGGACACTGGCGAACTCGTCGATGCGGTCATCGCGGTCTTGACGAGTGCACAGGGGGCGGGCGTGGACCCGGCCGCGGCCGCCAGCCTGGTCGCGGTCGCCCGGGCGCTGAACCCGGCAGCTGGCACCGGCTACGACACGGGCCGCAGCACCGACCGGCGGCCTGGCGGCGGGTACCGCTCTGACGGCGAGTTCCTCGAAGCCGTCAGCGATGCCGAGGACGATGCGCGGGACCGGCTGCGGGAGGTGCAGCAGCTCCACGAGCGCGTGTCCGCCGCGGCCGACGCCGCCCGAGACGACCTGGCGCAGGCCCGGTTCGCACTGGCCGCGGCGTATGCCTTGCCGGTGAAAGACCGGTGCGACGGATGTCACGAGATCAAGCAGGCCGCCATCATGGCCGCCGAAACCGCCATCGCCGACGCGCAGCGCCGTACCGGGCTGTGCGAGGCCGCCGCCGAGATCCTGGACCCGCTCGCCCAGCGGCTCGCCGCCGCGCTCGGCCGCTTGCGGCAAGTTCCCGCGGACCTCGGGGAGTTCTACCAGCTGGTCTATGAGTTCATCCGCAAGGGCGGGAAGCTGCCCGCCTACGGCCGGTGGCTCGAAGGCACCAGCACCTAGTTACCCGACGGTAACCCGGAATCCCGGATGCCGGTCAGGATCAGGCCGGGAAATCACCGGGGCGGGCGCCGGCGCCCGGCGTGACGCCCTGACCGCCGTCGGCGCTGGCCGGCCCGCATCGCCTTGACCACCCCGGTAAAGCCCGCGCTGATCACCTCGGCCGACGACGTCGACCAGGACGATGCCGGACCCGCTTGCCGGCACCTGCTCATGCCCATCCACAGCGCGAGCTGACCTTCGGCCCACGCCTGACCACCCCCACTCCCGATCGAGAACAGGAGACCGATCCGCTCATGTCCGCTGGAGACACCACTTTGACCATCACCGGGAACCTGACCGCAGACCCTGAGTTGCGGTTCACCGGAACCGGCATCGCGGTCGCGGCGTTCACCGTGGCCGCCTCCCGCCGCGTCTATGACCAGGAATCCGGGCAGTGGCAGGACGGCGACACGCTGTTCCTGCGCTGCTCAGCCTGGCGGAACCTGGCCGAACACGCCGCCGAAACCCTGGAAAAGGGTATGCGGGTCATCGTGACCGGCCGCCTCAAGCAGCGCTCCTACGAGACCCAAGAGGGCGAGAAGCGCACCGTCTACGAGGTCGACGTCGAGGACCTGGGCCCGTCTCTGAAGTGGGCCACCGCCAAGATCGCCAAGGCCAGCCGGGACAAGGCGCCGCACCCCGCCGACGAGGCCGACCGGTGGGAGACCCAGGCCGCCGATGCGGCGCGGTGGGGCGGCGACCCGCCCCCGTTCTGATCCAGCAGCATCTTCCAGGGCTGCACGCTCACCTCGGCCTGGGCGTGCAGTCCCTGCCTCGCCTCGGGCCTGGTGCGGCTCCCGGGCCGTGCCCGGCCGCCTGGATCGGTTCCCAGCTACCCGCCTTAGAAAGGTCCTGACGTGCGTGATCACGACGAGGAGACTTTCTCCGACGGCACCCCGATCCCGGATGAACCGCCCGCCGGAAAAGGCAAGGGCCCGAGCCAGGCGCAAATCCTGGTCAGCATGGCCGAGGACACCTACCGGCTTATTCGCGCCGATGACGGCCGGGCTTACGGCGTCCCGAGGATGGGACCCCGAATCGCGGTGCCGCTTGCGTCCCGGTCTGAAAGCAGCCTGCGGGCCCGGCTGGCCGCCTCGCTACACCGGCAGACCGGCCAGGTCGCGTCCAGCTCCAGCTTGTCCGACGCGCTCACCGTGCTGATGGGAGAGGCCGCCGACCTTGAACCGGTGCCGGTATGGCTGCGGGTTGCCCGCCATGACAACGCGGTCGTGATCGACATGGGCACCGAGACCGGCCAGTGCATCACCATCACCCCGGCCGGCTGGGCCATTGAACCGGTCTCCCCGGTTATCTTCCGCCGGTCCGAGCTGACCCACCCTCTTGCCCAGCCCGAGCGCGGCGGCACCCTCGACGCGCTGCGCACGCTGATCAACCTGCCTGAAGAGGACTACCAGCTCGCGATCGCCTGGGTGGTCGCCGCCTACTTCACCGGCATCCCCCACCCCATCTTGCTCATCCAGGGGGAGCAAGGCACGGCCAAGTCCAGCCTGATCCGAACCTTGCTCGCGCTGATCGACCCGCAGCCGGCCGCTGAGCGGACCCCGCCCAAAGACAACCGGGAATGGGCCATCTTCGGCCGTGCCTCCTGGGCGTTCTGCTACGACAACGTCACCGAGATACCCAGCTGGCTGTCCAACGCGCTGTGCAAGGGCGTCACCGGCGACGCCGTCCTGCAGCGCGTGCTCCACTCCGATGAAGACATCGGCGTGTACGCCTTCCAGCGGGTCATCGCGTTGACCACGATTGCGATCAGCCACGAGCTGGCCGGCGACCTAGCCGACCGGACTTTGCTCATCGAACCCGAGGTCATCGAAGTCCGGCGCACCGAAACCGAGGTCGCCGCCGCCCGCGCGGCCGCGCTGCCCGCCGCGGTCGGCGCCGTCTTGGACCTGGTCGCCGGGGTGCTACGCGAGCTACCGCACGCCGTGGTGGACAGCGCGCCGCGGATGGCTGACTTCGCCCAGGTCCTGGCCGCGCTCGACACGGCCACCGGGTGGGACACCCTGGCCTGCTACCGGGCCAAGGTGGCCGACATGGCTCTGTCCCAGATCGAAGGCAGCACCCTGGCCCGCGCCATTTACCGGCTGGCGACCTGCCCCAGCCCCGGCGGGCGCGACCCAGCCCTGTGGGAAGGGACCGCCACCGAACTGCTGACCGCTCTGCGCAGCATCTGCACCGACGCGGGCCTGCCCGCCTCCGAACTACCCGCCGGGGAACGCGCCCTGGGCCAGAAGGTCCGTGAGATCGCCCCTGCCCTGCGCAAGTCCGGTGTCGACGTCCGGCCCGGCAAGCGCACCGAGCACCGGCGCCCGCTAATCATCAGCAAGACCACGTCCCCACAAGACCAGCCGGGTGCCCTTACCTCATAAGTAAAAGAAGCGATGTCATGATGTCAGCCGGGCTCGTTTCCGCAGCTCAACGGCATGACATCAGTGTTGTCATTCCTTGTCAGCCTGGTCAGCGCCATGACATGGCACTCCGCCCGGCTGACAACGGGTCGCCCGCCGTTGTCAGCCCATCGCCCCAGCTCGCACGCCGTTCCCGGCCCGGCTGACATCAATGACAACGCTCCGGCACCAATAACATCAGCCTCCAGCTAGGGCCGGGGGAGTGGGGATGCCTACGCCCGTCCTTACCTGGCTGGCGGTGACGCCGGATACCGACGCGCTTCATGGCGCTAACTGCGGTCCTACGGCGGTTGCCGGAAGGCATCCCCCGCCCCTTACGAGGACACTCCTGGAGTTCGCCATGCCCGTTCCCGGCGACCCGGCCCGGCTCGGGCTCGAGCTGGCCGCGCTCGGCTGGCACATCCTGCCGCTGTCGGCCGCCAGCAAGCGGCCTCTCGGCAACTGCCCGGCCTGCAGCCCCCAGCCTGGTGCCCCCAGCCATCTCACCCACACTTGCCCCTGCCTGGCGGTCGGCGGATGGTGTCACGGCGTCCGCGCCGCCACCACCGACCCCGCGAGGATCACCGCCTGGTGGCGCGCCGAACCCGCCGCGGTGCCCGGCGTGGCCGCGGGCCCGTCAGGCTTGGCCCTCATCGACGTCGACAACCACGGCGGGCCCCTGTCGCCGGACCTGGTCACCGGGCTGCTGCCCGGCATCGACCTGGCCGCCGAACCCCTACCCCGGCACGTATGGGACGATCTGACCCGCTACCGCTCCGGCCGCGACACCCTGCACCTGCTGGCCTTGCTCCGTGGTGGCTCCAGGTCCTGGGCGCCCGGTCCCGGTCACCGCCCTGTCAGCGTCACCACCCCGTCTGGCGGCATCCACCTGTGGTACGCCGCACCCGCCATCGAAGGGCTGCACCAGGTCCTGGCCGACCCCGCAGGCCGACATGGCTTGGCCTGGCAAGTCGACCTCAAAGCCGGCTGGTCATACGGCGTCGCCCCCGGCGTCGCGACCGGCAGAGGTACCTACCGCGTCACCGGCGGCAACCGAGCCCGGCCCGGACGCATGCCCGACTGGCTCACCGCTGAGATCCAGCGCGTCACCACACCCCGGCCAGCGCCTAGCCAATCCCAGGTAGTTACCGTCGGCGACGGTCGGGGCCCTGCCGCCTACCTCGCTACCGTTATCACCCGCGGTGCGTCTCGCCTCGCCGGCATGACCGACGGCAGGCAACGCGCCCTATCGGCCCTGTCCTACCACGTCGGCGGCCTCCTTGGATGGTGCGGCGCCGACATCAGCCAGGTAACCGGCCAGCTCGTCGACGCTGGGATCACTAGCGGGCTACCCGCCAGCCTCGCGACCCGGATCGTCCGCCGCGCCATCGCCAACGGAATCGAGCGACCAGTGACCCCGCCCGGTTCTCGCGCCTGACGATCGGCCTTCCCGTATACGCCTCCCGCCTTCAGCCTGCTACCCGGATAGGAGCAATCTGCTATGCCCGCGAACAAGACCCGCCGCCCCGCCCCCGAATCCGTTCCGCGTGATACGGCCGCAACCGGGCGGCGCAGTGCCAGGCTCCGGGAGGCTCCGACGCCGGAGCCCAAGATGATAACGGTCGATCAGTTCTGCGCCGAGTTGATCATCTCGCGTTCCACCTTCTACGACTGGCGGGCGAAGGGACGCGCCCCCGAATGCACCAAGCTGCCCAACGGCGAGCTCCGCATCCTCCGGACGGACTACGAGCAGTGGCTCAAAGCCCTGCGAGGCGCCGCCTGATGAACGGCATCAGCTACGACGTCCGGATATGGGCTATCGAGATCTACCGGGGCACCAAGGTCACCACGTACACGGTCCGGTGGAAGGTCGGCCCCAGGCGGTGGAGGCGGTCATTCCGCATCGTCGCGCAGGCCGACAGCTTTCGCGCGGAACTGATGGCAGCGGCCCGGCGTGGCGAAGCCTTCGCGATCGAAACAGGGCTGCCAACCTCATGGCGCCGCGACAACCTGGCGGTGAGCTGGTACGACTTCACATGCTCCTACGTCGACATGAAGTGGAAACCGGCGAGCGCCAAGTACCGGCGGGCGATCGCCCAGGCGCTGGCTGCCGCGCTGCCCGCGATGGTCAAGCCATCGGCGGGCAAGCCGTCTGATTTCGATATCCGCCGCGCGGTCCTGGGCTGGGGGTACAACACCCGGCTCCGCGCGAAAGCCCCTGCCGACGTCCAGGCCGTATTCACGTGGCTATCGCGCAACACGCGGCCAGTGTCAGACCTGGGCCGCTCAGCTGATGCCCGCGCCCTGCTGGAGACGGCTGTCACCCGGCTAGACGGCACCCGCGTCGCCGCCACGTCGGCCAGGCGTCACCGCGCCGTCCTGTTCAACGCGCTGCAATACGCGGTCGAGCTCAGGCTGCTCGACACGAACCCGGTGAAGGGCCTGCGATGGACCGCTCCGCGCGCCTCGCAGGCAATCGATCCGCGCCGCGTTATCAATCCCGGGCAGGCCCGCGCCCTGCTGGCGGCCGTGGATGCCCAGCAGCCATCCGGACCGCGGCTTGTGGCCTTCTTCGGCGTCATGTACTACTGCGGGCTGCGCGCCGAAGAAGCGATCATGCTCCGCACTGCGGACCTGCGCCTACCCGCTGACGGCGGATGGGGGGAGATGCACGTGACCACCACCGCTCCGGACGCTGGCACGCGGTGGACGGACACCGGAAAAGACCGGGACAGGCGCGGCCTCAAGCACCGTGGCGAGGGCGAGATCCGCACCGTGCCCATCCCGCCGCCCCAGGTCCGGCTGTTCCGGCTCCACCTCGACCAGTACGGCACATCCCCGGACGGCCACATGTTCCTTGGCGTAAAGGGTGCCCCGCTCGCCACAGTCACCTATCGCCGGGCATGGGACCGGGCTCGCAAGGCTGCGTTTGACGTTACGGAGTACACCTCTCCGCTGGCACGTCGCCCCTACGACCTGCGTCACGCATGCCTGTCAACGTGGCTCAACGGGGGAGTGGCACCCGCTCAGGTCGCTGAGTGGGCCGGGCACAGCGTCGAGGTACTGCTGCGCACCTACGTCCGCTGCCTCGACGGCCAGCACGACATCGCCAAGCGGAGGATCATGGAAACCCTCGATGACCCGGCACGCGATGACGAAGAGCTCTGCGCCGTACCGCCCGATGGTGATAAGCGATAGGAACAAAGGGTATCGGCCGGTAAACCGGATAACGGACCGTTATCGCTCCTTCGGGGCCCCGCGGCGATGCGTTGCTGAGGTCTTTGCCGTGCGCAAGTCCAGGCAGCGACCGCAACGATTGTTCCATCTCGTCGATGCGCCCGTCGGGCAGCGAAGAGTTTGAGGCGAGTCTGATCTTGCTGGCGCAAATGCTGAGGCAGGACGATACTGGTTTTCGGGTGTGCTTGTTCGGGAGGGGCGGTATGGGCGGGGATATGGCGTCGCTGGCGGCAGAGATGACACCGTACGTGTCGGCGGCGGTGGGGGCCTATGGCGGGGCCGTGCTGGCCAGGGTGCGGGACGAGGCGGCGGACGCGACGGTTGGCCTGGGCCGCCGCCTGCTACAGCGAGTCTTCGGCTCGCGCGGCGAGGCTGAGCCGCTGCCTGATCCGCTGGCCGCCCTGGCGGCCGATCCGGGCGACGAGGACGCGCTGGCGGCGGTGCGGCTGGCGATCCGCCAGGCGCTGGCCCAGGACGCGGCCCTGCAGGCCGACGTCCGGGCGATGCTGGCCGGCGCTCCGGCCGTCACGCAGCAGGTCCGTGCCGGTCGGGATGCCTATACCGCGGGCCGGGACCAGACGGTCAGGGTCGACAACCGGCGCTCCGGCGAGTAAGGCCGGGGAGGGCGCCGTGCCAGGCGGGCAGGATGGCCCCGGCGCCGAGGTGCGCCAGGAGGCGCGCGCCGGCCGGGATGCGTACGTCGCGGGCCGGGACCAGACGGTCAACGTCGATAACCGCCGGATCGAGGCGGCGGTGCCGCACCCGGCTGAGGTGTCCCTGCCCGGCCCGGTGGCGGGCTTGCCGCGGCGGCCTGCCCGGGTGTTCGAGGGCCGGGACGGGGCGCTGGGCGTGCTGGCCGGGGGGCTGGCGGCGCGCGGCGGGGTGGTAGTGACGCAGGCGGTGTACGGGCTGGGCGGGGTCGGCAAGTCCGAGCTGGCCCTGCAGTACGCGCACGCCAACCGAAGCGGCTACCCGTTGACCTGGTGGATCACCGCCGACGGCCCGAGGCAGCTGGAGGCGGGCCTGGCCGGGCTGGCCGGGCGGCTGTGCCCGCTGGTCGCGGTGGCGGGCACGACGGCGGACGCGGCCGGGTGGGCGATGGGGTGGCTGCAGGCCCACGACGGGTGGCTGCTGATCCTGGACAACGTCGAGGACCCGGCCGACATCGAGCCGCTGCTGGCCCAGCTCGGCGGCGGGCACGTGATCATCACCAGCCGCCGGGACGCGGACTGGACACGGCTGGCCGACCCGGTACGGCTGGACGTGCTGGATCCCGCGGCCGCCGCCCAGCTGCTCGTGCGTCGCACCGGGCAGCATGGCACGGCCGATGAGCAGGCCGCAGCCCGGCTTGCCGGGGAGCTGGGGTTCTTGCCGCTGGCGCTGGACCAGGCCGCCGCCTACATCGTGCAGCAGCGGGTCACCCTGGCCGGCTACCTGGACAGCCTGCGCCGGCACCCGGCCCGGATGCACGCCGCGGGCGGCGCGGGCGGGGACGCGCAGCGCACGATCGCCCGGCTGTGGGACCTGCACATCACCGCCATCCGCGACAGCAGCCCAGCCGCGGCCCGGCTGCTGGGCGTGATAGCCCGCTACGCCCCCGATGCCATCCCCCGTGCCATGCTCGGCGGCACAGCTTCCCGGGAAGACACCGATGAGGCGCTCGGGCTGCTGACCTCCTACAGCCTCATCACCCTCACCACCGAGACGGTCAGCATCCACCGGCTGCTGCAAGCCGTCATCCTCACCCGGCCCGACGACACCGGCGGTGATGCCCGCGGCCTGCCGGAGACGGCCCTGGACTGGCTGAACAACGCCATCCCCGACGACCCCTACCAGGACGTGGCCGGGTGGCCGCTGCTGCGCGCCCTGGTCCCGCACGCCGAGGCACTCTCCGGCCACTTCCCGCCCGGCGGCCAGCCCGAAGCCCTGGGCTACGCACAGAACCAGGTCGCCTTGTTCCTGCAGTCGCAAGGCGCCTACGCAAGAGCCCTGCCGCTGCTGGAGCAGGCGCTGGCCATCACCGAGGCAGCCCCGGGACCCGACCACCCCGACACCGCCATCCTGCTGAACAACCTCGCCACCACCTACCGCGAACTGGGGCGGGCAGCCGACGCACTCCCGCTGCATGAGCGGGCGCTGGCCATCACACAGGCAGCCCTGGAACCGGATCACCCCGACACCGCCGCCCGGCTGAACAACCTCGCCGCCACCTACCGCGCCCTAGGGCGGGCAGCCGACGCGCTGCCGCTGCACGAGCGGGCGCTGACCATCACCGAGGCAGCCCTGGGACCCGACCACCCCGCCACCGCCATCTGGCTGAAGGACCTCGCCGCCACCTACCGCGACCTGGGGCGGCCCGCCGACGCGCTTGCGCTGGAGGAGCGAGCACCGCAGCTGCGGCAGCACCTGCGGTGAGCAGATAACTGTGGCTATGACGCTCTGAGCTGGCCTGCGTTTCCGCTGTTGGCTCCAGCGCTCACGCCGTCGAGCTCAAGCTGACCGGCCGCCAGCCGCTCCCGCGCCGCCGCCTTCAGCGCCTCCAGTTCCTGCGCGTCATGCGCCGAGCCAAGGTGCCCGATGCTCCGCGACCCCCGCCGCGACGACCACACGACCTGCACCGCCGTCGCACCCGAGGAGGTCTTCACCGTGCGCACGTCAGCCGCCCGACGAGACTAAGAGCCACCCGCGCCTTAGTGCGCAAACTTGCCATCATCCGACCGCGAACCAGCAGGTCACAGTGCTAAGACCGAGCTAACCCTGCCCCAGTGATAAAGGTCAGGTCTGGTTCCGCAACCTGTACCGGTCGGCCAAACGATCGGATAACGGACCGTTATCACGTTCTCCGGTCGTCGCCATTCGTACCGCTCGGGTGAGCCGGCCCTGGCCGGGTGTACGGCGTTGGACTGGCGGCGGGATAAGGGCGCATGCTGAGAGCGTGAGCGAGCCTGTCATGATCGCCTGCGGCGACCCGGCCGGGCTACGGGGGCGCGGGACTGACGAGCGGAGGCCTTGGTGAAGATCCGGCAGCTCGGGCACGTGGTGCTCAAGGTCCGCGAGCGGGGGCGGTCAGAGCGCTTCTACACCGAGGTCCTCGGGCTGCAGATCGCGGCCCGGAGGGACACGCCGCCGATGACGTTCATCACTCTCGGGAACCACCATGACTTCGCCATCGTGGCACTGGGAGCCGACACTCCGGACCCGCCGGCGAACAGCCCCGGTTTGTACCATGTCGCTTTCAAGGTCGGCGACTCGATCGATGATCTTCG
>Ga0306923_10001950_pt1 | contig 18629 bp, 20 predicted proteins | sample sta12Can44000108_FD_203841 | JGI IMG/M metagenome (GOLD analysis project Ga0306923, IMG submission 203841) | Lab enrichment of tropical soil microbial communities from Luquillo Experimental Forest, Puerto Rico - statanox.12C.anox.44.000.108 (v2)... | ecosystem: Environmental > Terrestrial >... | reverse complement strand
GAGACCAACGGCGAAATCGAGCTGGGATAAGCCGGGCAAGCCACGGGCTCGATGCTGGAGGGGTCAATCCACGGTCACCCCGCTGGCCTTGATCGGGGTGGCGCAGCTTTCGATCTCGCTCTTGACGAACTGAGCGAGATATTCTGGCGTGGCGCCGGGCTGGCGCCTTCCTTGACATCGACAATCCTGTCCTTCAGGCGATTGCGCGCGCCGATTTTCATGCCACATCTTGCGCGATGCGAGCATTGGTGCAGTGATAAGTTAGAAAAATGACAGCTTTTCCTTCGGCGACGCGCGCGTCAATCCGTGCAATCATCACGCTCTCGGGTTATTCGCGTTGAGGCCAGAACAGCTGCTCGCCGTTAATCTTGTAATCGGCGATTGCCTTCTGGCCTTCGTCCGAAATGAGCCAGTCGATGAATTGCTGGCCAAGCTCCTTCTTCACATGCGGATGCTTGGCAGGGTTAACCAGGATGACACCGTACTGGTTGAACAGCCGTTTGTCCCCCTCCACCGCGATGACGAGGTCGGCCTTGTTCTTGAACGAAAGCCACGTGCCACGGTCAGACATAACATAGGCTCCGCTGGCTGCTGCTACGTTGAGCGCGGCACCCATGCCCTGCCCGATCGATTTGTACCACGGCCCAGCCTCCTTCTTGATGTCGACGCCGATGCTCTTCCAGAGATTGATTTCCGCAATATGCGTGCCGGAGTTGTCGCCGCGCGAGATGAAGGGTGCACCCTTGGCCTTAATGGTTTGCAGCGCAAAGGCGACGTTCCTTGCCCCCTTGATGCCGGCGGGATCGTCCTTCGGTCCGATGATGATGAAATCGTTGTACATCACGGAATAGCGCTTCACGCCAAACCCTTCCGCAATGAATTTCTCCTCTGCCTCCCTGGCATGCACGAAAACCACGTCGGCATCACCGCGGCGCGCGGTGTTGAGTGCCTGGCCGGTACCCTGGGCGACGACTTTAACGTCGATGCCGGTCTTGGCCTTGAACAGCGGCAGGATGTGGCCGAACAGGCCAGAGTCCTGCGTTGAAGTGGTGGAGGCGACCACGATGGACTTGTCCCGCGCGCCTACGGGCCCGGCGGCGATGAGGGCAACGGTCGCGGCCACGACGAGCAGGCTTCGGCGGGTCGGCATTGGTGCTCTCCTCTTTATGTTCCTCTATCGCGGGGTGGGCGACGGCTTAGACCAGCAACTCGCCGCGCATGAAGCGGCGCGCCTCCTCGGTCCTGGGGTCGGCAAAGAATGTGTCGGCCGCGCCGCTCTCGATCACGCGGCCGCGATGCAGGAGCACGATCTCGCCGGCGAGGCGCTTCGCCTCGCCGAGATCGTGCGTTGACATCACCACCTTGATCCCGCGCGCAGCAACGACGCGGATGACGTCCTCGATCGCCTTGGTCGCGGCCGGATCGAGGCTCGCGGTCGGCTCGTCGAGCATTAGGATCTGCGGCTCCTTAGCGAGCGCGCGCGCGAGCGCGAGCCGCTGTTGCTCGCCGCCGGAGAGCTTTCGCGCCGGCCGACTGCCGAGCCCGAGAAGGCCGACGGCGGCGGCGAGCTCGTCGACGCGGGAAGCGCGCTTTGCGCGCGGCACGCCGGCGGCCGCGAGCGCATAACGGATGTTGCCGGCGGCGCTGCGGCGGAGCATCGCCGGGCGCTGGAACACGATGGCGCGATGCGTTGGCTCGGCGGCCTCGCGGCCTCCCCAGGTCACGCGTCCGCGCACGGGCGCAGCCAAGCCCATGAGCAGGCGCAGCAGCGTGGTCTTGCCTGCGCCGTTCGGTCCGATCAGCACGGCAGGCGCGCCGGACGCGAAGGCGAGGGAGACGCGGTCGAGGATGGTCACGCCGCCGGACGCGAAGCTGACCTCCTCGAGCACGATCGGCAGATCAGTAACGGGCGCGCGCATGCTCATCCTGCAAATCGTTCGCCCGCGCGTCGCAAGCCCCAGGCCGCGGCATTGACCGTGACGACGAGGGCGATCAGCACGAGGCCGAACCCGATGGCGAGCGGCAGATCGCCCTTCGACGTCTCCAACGCGATCGCGGTGGTCATGACGCGGGTGAAGCCGTCGATGTTGCCGCCGACGATGAGCACCGCGCCGACCTCCGCGGCGGCGCGGCCGAAGCCGGCGAGCAGCGCGGTGACGAGGCTGAAGCGGCCGTCCCAGATCAGGGTCGTGATGCGCCCGAACGGACCGACATCCATCGCGTCGAGCTCGTCGCGGTATTCGGTCCACAAGTCCTCGACCGTCTGTCGCGTCAGCGCTGCGATGATCGGCGCGATCAGCGCGGTCTGCGCGACGATCATCGCCTGCGGTGTGAACAGGAGGCCCCAGGATCCGAGCGGGCCCGCGCGCGACAGGAGAAGGTAGACGAGAAGCCCGACCACGACCGGCGGCAGCCCCATGAGGGCGTTGAGCACGACGATGACCGCCTCCCGCCCAGGGAAGCGGACGAGCGCGAGAAAAGCGCCGAAGGGAACGCCGACGAGGGCGGCCAGGAGCACCGCTGAGAGGCTCACGATGAGGGACAGCCGCACGATCGCGATCAGTGCCGGATCGGCCGTCAGCACGAGCTGGAGCGCGGAAACATCAGTTGGCATGAAAAATCCGGCTTTCCTTGATTTTTTGCAGACTACACGGTTATGGTCAAATCTGCATCTAAGCTCATCAAATCTGCATCTAAATTCATATGTATGCAGCCCGACCTGCTAACCACCGACGAAGCCGCGATTTACCTCCGCTTATCTCCGCGCAAGCTTTACGAGCTCCTCGCGAAAGGGGCGGTACCATGTACCAAGGTCACTGGACGTTGGTTGTTTCCGCGCGCTGCTCTCGACCGATGGGTGATGGCAGGCCTGATCACACATCTGCGGCCTTCGCACACGCTACCGCGCCGCCGATCGTTGGCCGCAGTCATGATCTTTTGCTAGAGTTGACTTTGCGCGAGAGCGGCTGCGGCCTCGCAAGCTTGCCGGAAGGGAGCGAGGCCGGCTTGCAGCGGCTCGCGCGCGGCGAGGTCATGGTTGCGGCGATCCATCTCCATCGGCCCGACGGCGCCGACGAGGCCGCAAACATCGAAGCAGTCGCTGCTGCGCCAGGCCTCCACGATGCCGTCGTGATCTCCTTTGCGCGGCGCGAGCAAGGGATCGTGACTGCTCCGGGGAATCCGCTCAAACTCAGTGATATCGCCTCAGTCGCAAAATCCCGTGCACGCCTAGCGCAACGGCCGCCCGGCGCTGGCGCGCAACTGCTGCTGCTCGCGTTGCTGGCGCGCGCTAACATCGCGGCGAATGATCTCGCCCTGATGGCGCCGGTTTGCGCGACCGGAATGGATATCGCACAGGCGGTGCGCTCGAACCGCGCCGACTGCGGTATCGTCACACGCTCCGTTGCCCTGGCAGCGGGCCTGAACTTTCTGCCGATCACGTGGGAGCACTTTGATCTGGTTTTGCGGCAGCGCGACTATTTCTTGCCCGGACCGCAGGCTCTCTTCGAGTTCATGCGCACGGCCGCATTGCGGGAGCGTGCGATGGAATTTGGCGGCTACGACGTCGATGCGATTGGCGCGGTCCGTCTGGTCAACTGACGCAAGGAGGCGGCCGTCGGCGCTCCGGCGCCCTATACAGGGAGCACGCGGCCGTATCGCCAAAGGCCCTTTTCAACGCGCCATCAAACAAGCAGTAGAGTGCTTATCGTTGCGAGGCAGCCGATGGAGAACAGTCGCTGACGGCGACCGCAGCAGCAGTGGCATCGTGCCATAAGGACGAATTCTTGGAAGGAGTACACCATGAAGAAGCTGAGCGCGCGCAACCAACTCAAGGGTAAGATCGTCGAAGTCAAGAAAGGTGCTACGACATCCCATGTCCGACTCGATATCGGCAATGGGATCGTCATTACGTCCGCAATCACGAACGAAGCCGTTGCTGATCTCAATCTCAAGACCGGAGATGAGGCGTGGGCCGTCATCAAGGCATCCGACGTCATGATCGGCGTGTGATCTTCTACGGTCGCCGCGCGCTGATCACAGGTCTCGCCGCGACCCTGCTGGCGCCGCGGCGTGCACGCGCCGCGAGCGTGACCGACGGCGCCGGCCGCGCCGTGCCCGTGCCGGCGCGTGTCGAGCGCGTCTTTCCGGCGGGGCCGCCGGCGGCGATCTTTCTCTACACGCTCGCGCCCGAACTGCTCATCGGCTGGCCGCGCGCCAACCGACCGGAGGAGCGCGAATTCCTCTTGCCCGATGTCGGCGGTCGGCCCGAAGTGGGCCGCATCACCGGGCGCGGCAACACCGCCAATCTCGAAGTCGTACTCGCGCTCAAGCCCGACCTCATCCTCGACGTCGGCAGCGTGAACCCGACCTACGTGTCTCTCGCTGACCGGGTGCAGCAGCAGACGGGCATTCCCTACGCGCTGCTCGACGGCCGTTTCGAGGGTATTCCGTTGAGCTACCGGACGCTGGGCGCATTGATCGGGCGCCGCGAGCAGGGCGAGAGCCTTGCGCGCAACGCCGAAGACACGATGAAAACCATCACGCAGCGTGTGGGCCCGATCCCGCCCGACCGACGGCCACGCGTCTACTACGCCCGCGGGCCGCGCGGGCTCGAGACCGGGCTCGGCGGCTCGATCAATGTGGAGACGATCGAGCTCGTCGCGCGGAACGTCGCGGGCGGCACGCGCGGCGGGCTCGCCAACGTCTCCATCGAGCAGGTGCTGTTGTGGAATCCCGATGTGATCATCACCATCGACCAGGATTTCGCGGCGCATGTTTCGAACGATCCGGCCTGGGCGCCGGTTGCCGCCGTGCGCGCGCACCGCGTGCACCTCTCGCCGAAACTGCCGTTCGGTTGGGTCGATTTCCCCCCGACGGTGAACCGGTTGATCGGCCTGTGGTGGCTTGCGAAAATCCTGTACCCGGATTTGTTTCCCGAGGATTTGCGCGCACTGACACAGGCGTTTTACGCGCGCTTTTACCACGTCACGCCGAGCGAGGCGCAAATCGAGCGGGTGCTGGCGGGCCGGGATTGAAGCGGTTCTGTTTAACCCCATACTCGTCCGAAACTAGCAATCCGCCGCAACCTCATGACCCGACGCTTCCTCCCAGGCCTCTTCATCGCGCTGGGCGTGCTCGCGCTCGGGCTCCTCGTCGCGTTCACCGTGGGACGCTATCCCGTCACGCTCGCCGAGCTCATCGAGGTCCTCGTCTCGCGGCTCACGGGGCGTGCAACCACGGTCCCGCCCGCGGTCGAGAACGTCGTGCTATTGGTTCGCGGCCCGCGCGTGGTCGCGGCGGTGCTGGTGGGCGGCGCACTCGCGGTCGCCGGCACCGCGTTCCAGGGTCTGTTTCGCAATCCGCTGGTCTCGCCCGACATTCTCGGCGCCTCCTCAGGGGCGGCGCTTGGCGCCGTGCTCGGCATCTATTTCTCCCTCGGCGTCATCGGCATCGAGGGCCTCGCCTTCGCCGGCGGGCTCGTTGCGGTCGCCGCCGTTTACGTCATCGGCTCGCTGCTGCATTCACGCGATCCGATCCTGGTGCTGGTCCTCACGGGCGTCGTCGTTGGTGCCCTGCTCGGTGCCGGCGTCGGTCTGGTGAAATACCTCGCCGATCCCTACAACCAGTTGCCCGCCATGACGTTCTGGCTGCTGGGCAGCCTCGCCGCCACCACGGTCTCCGATCTGCTGCCTCTCACCGGTCCGGTGGTCCTGGGGACCATCGTGCTGATCGCGCTTCGCTGGCAGCTTAACGTGATGTCGTTGCCCGAGGACGAGGCGCGCGCGCTGGGGCTCGCCACCGGCCCGTTTCGCATCGCGATTGTTGCCGCGGCGACCTTGGTGACCTCCGCCAGCGTCGCCACCTCCGGGATCATCGGGTGGGTCGGGCTAGTGGTGCCGCATCTTGCCCGCGCGCTGGTTGGCCCCGATTTTCCCCGGCTCATCCCGACCGCGGCGCTGCTCGGCGGCGGCTATCTCCTCTTCATTGATACCCTTGCGCGCACCGCCGCGCCGGTCGAGATCCCGCTTGGAATTCTCACGGCCGTCATTGGCACCCCGTTCTTCATCTGGCTGCTGGCCGGCATGCAACGGACCTGGTCATGAGCCTTGCCGGCCGCGATCTCACCATCGGCTACAGCGATCGGGTAGTCGGTCGCGGCCTCAACGTCGCGCTGGAGCGGGGCGAGGTCCTGGCCCTGCTCGGCCCGAACGGCGGCGGCAAGACCACGCTGCTCAAAACCCTGCTCGGCATTCTCACGCCGCGCTCCGGCGAAGTAGCGATCGGCGGACGCTCACTCGCGGCCATTTCCATTCGTGAGCGGGCAAGGCTCATCGCCTATGTGCCGCAGGTGCATGTGCCGACCTTCGCCTTCACCGTCGACAGCGTCGTGCTGATGGGTCGCACCGCGCACGGCAATCTCTTTAGCCGGCCGTCGGCGCGCGACCGGATGGTGGCGGCACGGGTGCTCGACCAATTCGGCATCGCCGATCTTGCGGCGCGGCCCTATACGATGATCTCCGGCGGCGAGCGGCAGCTCGTGCTGCTGGCGCGCGCGCTTGCGCAGGAGCCGCAATTCGTCGTGCTCGACGAACCGACCGCGAACCTCGACTTCGGCAATCAAGGCAAGGTCATGCGCGAAATACGCGCGCTCGCCGGCGCGGGTCACGGCATTCTTTTCACCACCCACGATCCCAACCACGCCCTGCGCGCCGCCGATCGTGCCTACCTCCTGCGGGCGGGCGAACGCATCGCAGAAGGGACCGTCAGCGCCGTGCTCACCCGCGAGCGGCTCGAGGACCTCTACGGCGCCCCGGTGGAGAAGCTCACCGACGCCGCGACCGGCCACGCGGCATTTCTGCCGGGGTGATTACTCCCGTCACCTCACTCATCGTTGCCAAGAGGCGCGGCGCATATTCCGCGGTCGCCGGTTATGGGTTCCTCGCGGGGATGCCGGCGAACCGCTTTCGCGAGCCATGACAACCACCTACATTACCGCGGATGACCGCGCCCAAGGACGACTATCTCATCCGGCCCGACCCGCTCGATCCGCGCCTGACCGAGCGAGTCAGCGGCGTCGACCAAACCGGACAGCCGATCGAGACCCGGGTCACGGTCGAGCGCGCGCTCACGATCTTCCTCAATTCGCAGGAGATCGTGACGGCGATGACGATCAACGACTATCCGGAATATCTCGCCCTCGGCTATCTGCTCAACCAGCACATGCTGCTTCCCGACGACGTCGTCACCGGCGTCGACTACGACGAGGAGCTTGCCGTGGTGGTCGTGCGCACCAAGCGCAGGACCAACTACGAGAAGAAATTGAAGAAGAAGGTGCAAACCTCGGGCTGCGCGCAGGGCACGGTGTTCGGCGACCTCATGGAGGCGCTGGAAAACGTCACGCTGCCCAAGGCGGAGCTGCGTACCTCTTGGCTCTATAACCTCACCCATAAGATCAACACTACGCCCTCGCTCTATCTCGAAGCCGGCGCGATCCACGGCTGCGTGCTCGCGCACGAGGATAGGCCGCTCGTGTACATGGAGGACGTCGGGCGTCATAACGCCGTCGACAAGATCGCGGGATGGATGTTCAAGCACGGCGTCGCCGCCCACGACAAAATCTTCTACACCACCGGCCGCCTGACCTCCGAAATGGTGATCAAGACCGTGCGCATGGGCATCCCGATCCTGGTTTCGCGCTCGGGGTTCACCGCCTGGGGCGTCGAACTGGCGCGCAAGGCGAATCTGACGCTCGTGGGCCGCGCGCGCGGCAAGCGATTCGTCGCGCTCGCTGGCGAGGAGCGCATCGTGTTCGATCAGGACCTCAAATTCGTCGAGGAGGAGAGCGCCAGGCACCGGCGCAAGGCCGCGGTGCACGATGATTGACGCCGTTTGCAAGCGCCCGGCGGGGATGCCCACCCTCTTTGCGGAAGAGGGTGATCGCGCTTGCGGCGAGGCTCGATGACGTCCACGCCATTGCCGCTCGGGCTCGTGCTCGCCGGCGGGCTGGCGCGGCGGATGGGCGGCGGCGACAAAACGCGCATCCGCATCGGCGGCAAGACCATCCTCGAGCGCGTGCTTGCGCGGTTCAAGCCGCAATGCGCGGCGGTCATCCTCAACGCCAATGGCGATCCCGCGCGATTCTCCGACACCGGTCTGCCGGTGGTGCCAGATACGGTGCCGGGTTTTGCCGGGCCTCTCGCCGGCATCCTCGCCGGGCTCGACTGGACGGCCGCGCACGCGCCCGCAGTCACCGACGTCGCGAGCGTGCCGGGCGATTGTCCATTCCTGCCGGGCGATCTGGTGGCGCGCTTGTCGGCGGCGCGGGAAGCCGCCGGCGTGCCGCTTGCCTGCGCGCGCTCGGGCGATTGGCGGCATCCGGTGGTGGGCTTGTGGCCGGTGGCCCTGCGGCAGGACCTGCGCAAGGCGCTCGTCGAGGAAGACATGCACAAGATCGAGACCTGGACCGCGCGCCACGGTATCGCCATCGGCGACTGGCCGGCGACACCCATCGACCCGTTTTTCAACGTCAACACGCCCGCGGACGTCGCCGAGGCCGAGGGTATCGCAGCGCAACAATGCGACCTTTGAGCGCTTGATCGCGGTCGCCGTCAATTCATAATTATTATAGAGTGACCCTAACAAATTGGGGGAAATAGCCCATGCCTACCTTCATCGTCGCTTGCATCGTAGCGGCCGTGCTCGCGGTCTGTGCGGTTGTGGTTCTCAACCGCATCCAAGAGCCGGTCAATGTCGCGTTTACGACATCCGCAGTGCGCATCTGACTTTATGCCGCGAGCGCCGCGTAGGAGAGAAATCCCACGGTCGAGCCCGGCGCGACCGTCGTAGTGTCTTCGGACAATTCCACGAGACCATCGGTCTCGGTAAGCGACGTGATGATGCCGGCGCCTTCCTGCGCGTGCTTGACGGCCTCGACCGTGCCATCGGCCGTGCGCTTGAGCTTGACCCGCACATATTCGCGCCGGCCCGCCTTCTTGCGATAACCGAAGGCCGCGCGCACGGGTAGCGCGAGGAGCGGCGCTGCCTCGGCGCCGGCGAGGCGAAGGAGTAGCGGACGCACCACGCGCGCGAACGTCACGTAGACCGCCGCCGGATTGCCGGGCAGACCAACGAACGCCGCGCTCGCGCCCTGGCCTGAAGCAGGCACGACGCCCATCGCGACCGGCCGTCCAGGCTTGATGGCGACGCGCCAAAATACCAACCGGCCGACAGCCTCGACGGCACGCCGCACATGGTCGGCCTCGCCAGTCGAAACGCCTCCCGAAGTGACGACGAGGTCATGCTTCGCCGCGGCTGCGGCAATCGCGCGTGCCAGCCGCTCGGGATCATCGGGCAGGATGCCGAGATCGGTCGATGTGGCGCCGAGGCGCTCGATGAGCCCCGCGAGCAGATAGCGATTCGCGTCGTACAACGCGGCACCCGGTCGCGGCGTCCCCGGCTCGACGATCTCGTCGCCGGTCGAAAACACGGCGACACGCACGCGGCGGAACACGTCGAGGGCGGTGAGGCCGATGGCGGCTGCGAGCGCGACGTGTTGCGCGGCAAGCCGCCGGCCCGCAGGCAGCACGATCGATCCGGCGCGCACGTCCTCGCCTGCAAGCCGCCGATTTGCGCCAACCTTCAGCCCAGCCGGCACGACCACCGCCTCACCGTCGCGGCGGACGTCCTCCTGCATGAAGACGGTGTCGGCACCCGACGGCATGGGCGCGCCGGTGAAGATGCGCACCGCCGCGCCCGCCGCCAGCGTGCGCGCGGCGGCATGGCCCGCGGTCACGCGCTCGACGACGGCAAGCCGGGTCTCGGCGCTGGCCTCGAGATCGGCATAGCGAACGGCGTAGCCGTCCACCGCGGAATTGTCGAAGGGTGGCAGATCCATGGGCGCCGCCACTTCGTGTGCAATCACGCGTCCGCTGGCCGCGTGGAGGGGGACCGTCTCGATCTCGGCGACCGGCGTGACGCGCTCGCGGATGATGCGCTCGACCTCCTCCACCGGGAGCAGTGGACCCGAGAAGGCGAAGCAGTCGTCGGTGAGCTGCGCCATCACCCGTGCCCCGCATGCGCCAGCACGGCTTGGATCGGCGCGGCGTGCCGGATCAGCAGGTCGGCAATGCGCTCGACGTCATCGAGATCGACCACCGGAACGCGCGCCGCCGGCAGCGGCTCATCGGACGCGACGGCAACGATCGCCGGGTCATTGGGGTGGAGCAGCGGTTTGCCGACCGCAGCACGGTACACTTCGAGCTTGGGATGCGGTTCGGCTTTATAGCCTTCGATCAGCACGAGATCGACAGGGCTGAGTTTTGCAAGCAGCGCCCCGAGCGCGGGCTCGGTCTGTCCTCGCAGCTCGTGGACAAGGGCCCAACGGTTCGCCGAGCTGACCAGAACCTCGCTCGCCCCGACCATGCGATGGGTGTGGGAGTCCTTGCCGGGCTGGTCGACGTCGAAGCCATGATGGGCGTGCTTGAGCGTCGACACCTTGAGGCCCCGGACGACGAGGCGGGGGATGACCTTGGCGAGGAGCGTGGTCTTACCGGAGCCGCTCCAGCCGGCGAGGCCGATGATGCGCATGCGGCATTATAGCAGCCCCGCGCGCGTCCAAACCGCTACCCTTGCGGCATTAGCCGCGGCTTGACATGAAGGCGCCCGGCGGAGTGCGCCGGGCGCCTCGAATTTCGCGATTCCTTCGTTGCTATTCCGCCGGCTGCATTTTTCCTCGCGGCGGCGGCGCGCTGACATCTCCCCTGCCGAGCTCCCTCTCGGCCCACAGGTTGTGGTGCTCCTTTGCCCAGTTGACGTCCACCGTGCCATCCCACATCGCCTCGAACGCGCCTTCCATGCCGATGGTGCCGATATAAATGTGGCCAAGCATGGCGGCGATGAACAGCATCGCGACCACGCTATGGACGATCTGCGCCAGCTGCATGTTGGCGATGTTGGTCCCGTAGAACGGGAACATCAGGATATAGCCGGTCACCGCCACCGCCGTGCCGCCGAGCACAACGATCCAATAGATCATCTTCTGGCCGGCATTGAAGCGATCGGCCGGCGGATGCTTGTCGCCGACCATCCCGCCGCCTTCCTTCAGCCATTCGACATCGACCCGATTTGGAATGTTCCAGGCGATCCACATCAGGAAGATCATGAACACGCCGATGGTGAACGGGAAGCTCAGATAGTTGTGCGCGTATTTCGCCCATTGCGACCAGGTTGTGAACGCCTCAGGCCCGATCAGGGGCAAGAGCAGCGGCCTGCCGAAGGTAATGTTGAGTCCGGACAGGGCGAGAAGAATGAAACAGGCCGCGGTCATCCAGTGCACGAAGCGCTCGAAGGTGGAGAAGCGCACCAGCACGCGTCCGGAGCGTCCTGCTTCGAGCTTGACCATGCCGCGGGTCAAATAGAACGCCACCAAGATTGCCAGTATGCCGAGAATCGCAATGGCGCCGATCCAGCGCAGCGTCACCTCGTGGAACTCACGCCAGTCGCGACCGGCGGGTTGCTGGATGGTGCAAGCCCTCTGGTCGGGCAGGGTGCAGCGGCCGGAGATGCGGTTGAACTCGCTGAGAAGCTGCTGCTCGTTGACGGAGCTCGCCGTGGGATTGACCGAGCTGTCGGGATTGCGCTGCTGCGCGGCCGCGGGAGCCGCAACGGCGACGATCAGCGCGAGCACCATCGCGCTGACGATGAAACGGAGGGGAGCACTAAGTTTCGGCATCTCTGCAGTTCCCTTAATCGATTGTGCCATCACTCGACACGCGTGGTCGATTCATCCCGCTCATTCACGCGGCCACGCAGCCCGCTCGTTCTCCTCTACGAGGCGATCGTCTCGCGATAGGCCGTCTGCCAGCCCCAGGCGCCGGACCCGTAGCCGCGCTTGACCACGCGCTCCTTGTAGATCTGCGCGATGATCTCGCCGTCGCCGGCGAGCAGCGACTTGGTCGAGCACATCTCGGCGCAGAGCGGCAATTTGCCTTCAGCCAAACGATTGGTGCCGTACTTCTCGAACTCGGCCAGGGAGCCGTCCGGCTCCGGCCCGCCCGCGCAATAGGTGCATTTGTCCATCTTGCCGCGCGAACCGAAGTTGCCGACCTTGGGATATTGCGGCGCGCCGAACGGGCAGGCGTAGAAGCAATACCCGCAGCCGATGCAGAGGTCTTTCGAGTGCAGCACCACGGCGTCGGCGGTGGTGTAGAAGCAGTTCACCGGACAGACCGCCGCGCAGGGCGCGTCCGTGCAGTGCATGCACGCCATGGTGACCGAGCGCTCGCCCGGCTTGCCATCGTTGATGGTGACGACGCGGCGGCGGTTGATGCCCCACGGCACTTCATGCTCGTTCTTGCAGGCAGTGACGCAGGCGTTGCACTCGATGCAACGGTCGGCGTCGCAGAGAAATTTCATCCGAGCCATCGTCGAGTCTCCTTACGCGGCCTTGACCTGGCACAGCGTGGCTTTTGGTTCTTGCATGCCGGTGACGGGATCGAACCCGTAGGTCGTGATCGTATTCACGCTCTCGCCGAGCACGATCGGATCGCAGCCTTGCGGATATTTGCCGCGCTGATCGACGGTCTGGAACCAGCCGGCGAAGTGGAACGGGCACCAGGTCACGCCCTTGCCCACGCGCTCGGTGACCAGCGCCTTCATGCGCGTGGCCTTGCCGCTCTCCATCTCCGGCCCCCAGACGAAGACCCAGGCGCCGTCCCTGATCCCGCGCTCGGCGGCGTCGGCAGGATTGATCTCGATGAACATGTCCTGCTGGAGCTCGGCGAGCCACTTGTTGGAACGCGTCTCTTCTCCGCCGCCCTCGTATTCCACCAACCGGCCGGAGGTGAGGATGAGCGGGAATTGCTTGGCGATGCCCTTCTCCACCGCCGTCTTTTGCACGGTGAAGCCGGTGTTCGGCACGCGGAACTCCTTGGCGTCTGGCCGCGTGGGATATTTGGCGACGAGGTCCGCCCGCGGCGTGTAGATCGGTTCGCGGTGCACCGGAATCGGATCGGGCAGGTTCCACGCATTGGCGCGCGCCTTGCCGTTGCCGTAGTGGATGCAGCCGTGTGCCATCGCCACCCGCTGGATGCCGCCGGAGAGGTCGATCGCCCATGAGACCGCATCGGGATTGTTGCCGCCGATGCGCTCGATCACGGCCTTCTCGGCGGGGGTGAGGTCCTGATCCCAGCCGAGCTTCTTGAGCACCCCGTAGGTGAACTCGGGGTAACCGTCCTGGATCGCCGAGCCGAGCGAGTAGGAGCCCTCGGCCAATAGGTTGTCCTTGCGCGTGGTGCCGTCGGGAAGCTTGACCTCGCGCTCCACGCCGAAGCGGGCGCGGAACGTGCTGCCGCCGTCCATCACGTGCAGATTGGTGTTGTAGAGCGTATGGGTGCCGGGATGCTTGAGTTCGGGCGTGCCCCAGCACGGCCACGGCAGGCCGTAATAGTCGCCCTTGGCGGGACCATCCTTGGCCCGCAGGGTGACGAGGTCGAAATCCTTCTGGTTGGCCATGTGGAGCTTGAGGCGCTCCGGCGACTGGCCGCAATAGCCGGTCGACCAGCCGCCGCGATTGATCTCGCGCAGGATGTCCTCGGAGACCGGCCGGTCGCCTTCGACCTTGATGTTCTTAAACATGCGGTCAGCGAGGCCCAGCCGCTTCGCCAGCAGATACATGACCTGGTAGTCGTCCTTGGACTCGAAGATCGGCTTGACGATCTGCTCGCCCCATTGCAGCGAGCGGTTCGACGCGGTGCGCGAGCCCGACGTTTCGAACTGGGTGCAGATCGGCAAGAGGTAGGTGTCGTTCTTGCGCTCGCCGAGCACAGCCCAGGTCGTCGGATGCGGGTCGCCGACCACGAGCAGCTCCAGCTGCTCGATGCCCTTGGCCGCTTGCGGCATGCGGGTGACGGTGTTGCCGCCGTGCCCGAACACCAGCATCGCCTTGAGGTTGTCCTTCTGCGCGACCTGGTCTTTCGGCAGCAGGGTCGCGTCGAACCAACGGGTCGATGGAATGCCCGATGTCTCCATGATCTGCTTGGAGTCGAAGCGGGATAGCATCCAGTCGTAGTCGACTTCCCAGACGCGGCACCAGTGCTTCCACGCGCCTTCGACCAGGCCGTAGTAAAGCGGCAGCGTCACGATATCGAGGCCGAGGTCGGTCGCACCCTGCACGTTGCAATGGCCGCGGAAGATGTTGGCGCCGGTACCGAAGTTGCCGACATTGCCGGTCGCCAGCAGCAGGATGCAGCTCGCGCGAACGTTGGCGGTGCCGACCGAGAATTGTGTCTGTCCCATCGCCCAGATCAGGGTCGAAGGCCTCTGCTTGGCGAACATCTCGGCGACGCGCTTGACCTGCGCCTCCGGCAGACCGGTCACGCGCTCCACTTCATCGGGCGTCCACTTCTCGACCTCCTTGCGCACCTCATCCATGCCGTAGACGCGCTGCTTGATGAACTCCTTGTCCTCCCAGCCGTTCTGGAAAATGTGCCAGAGCATCCCATGGATCGTCGGGATGTGGGTGCCCGGTCGCACGCGCACGTATTCGGTCGCGTGGGCGGCGGTGCGCGTCAGGCGTGGATCGACGGAGATCCAGTTCGCGCGATTGAGCTCCTTGCCTTCGAGCAGATGCTGCAGCGAGACCGGGTGCGCCTCCGCCGGATTGCCACCCATGACCATGATGGTCTTGGAGTTCCGGATGTCGTTGTAGCTGTTGGTCATCGCGCCGTAGCCCCAAGTATTGGCCACGCCCGCGACCGTCGTTGAATGGCAAATGCGCGCCTGATGGTCGACGTTGTTGGTGCCCCAGAACGCCGCGAACTTGCGGCAGAGATACGCGCCCTCGTTGGAGTACTTGGCGGAGCCGAGCCAATAGACCGAGTCCGGTCCCGACTTCTCGCGGATCGCAAGCAGCTTGGCGCCGATCTCATCGATCGCTTGGTCCCAGCTCACGCGGGTCCATTGGCCATTAACGAGCTTCATCGGATATTTCAGGCGCCGGTCGCCGTGCACGAGCTCGCGCACCGAGGCACCCTTGGCGCAATGCGAGCCGCGGTTCAGCGGCGAGTCCCATCCCGGTTCCTGGCCGATCCACACGCCGTTCGCGACTTCCGCCACCACCGTGCAGCCGACCGAGCAGTGCGTGCAGATGTTCTTGCGAATGGTGACTTGCGCGCCGGCGGGCGGCGGCGGACCGGCCTCCGCCTTGCGCACGCTCGCGAGCGGCAACGCGCCGAGTGTGGCGAGACCGCCCGCGACGAGGCCGGAGCGGCGCAGGAAAGCGCGGCGATCGAGACCGCCATCGGATTGGCTTTGCAGCGCGCTGGCGAGTCCGCCGCGACGAGCCTGACGTTCCGTTCTCTTGATCAGCACGGGTGCCTCCCTCAGCTCGGATACCGGTTGACCCGGTAGAAGGTTTGAACCTCCGGCGAGTTCGCCTGGTACCGAGACTTGCGCTTCTCATCATTGCTCTCGGTGTCGGCGTAAGCCTCGCCCGCCAGCGGTGTGGCGGCTGCGGCCGCGACACCCGCGCCCGCGCCAAGCGTGCGCAGGAACTCACGACGGCCGAGCGTCGCCTTGCGTTCTCGTTTCATCGCCGTCTCCTCCTATATCCCTCTCTGCGCTCCGAGCTGCTCACGAGGGCAGCGCGAAAGCATCGGTTTCGATATCTACAAACACCCGGCCGAGCCTTCCTACTCCCCGGTAGAAATCCGCGGCCTCGGCCTGTTCCAGATCGGCGAAGAAGCGCCCGATCCACGGCGCAAGATGCTGCTCGAACAGTTCGCGATCGGAACCGGCGGGAGCGGGCAAGCGGCGGCTCGCAAGCCCCGCCATGATCTCGCACAGGATCGCCGCGTGATCCTCGGGCTCCGCTTGGCCCGGCGTCCGTTCGAGCCCGAGCTTGTCCAGATGCGCGCGCAGGCGCGCGAGCGGCCGCTCGTGCAGGAAGCCGGTGAGATAATAAGATCCGTAAGGCAAAAGTTCCCCGCGCCCGAGCCCAATGAAGAGATCGAAATATTCGCGCTCGACGCGCTCGACATTGGTGCGCTGCGCCGCCTCTGCGAGCATGACGTGCGCCAGTCCGAGCGGGCTCGCATCGCCGCGCAATGCCCCGAGACGCTCAAGCAGCCCGGCATCGGGCGCGCGTGCGAGCAGCACCGAGAGCAACGCATATTCTTGCGCCCGCGCCGCGTCGACCTCGTCGATATCGCCGGCCGTGCCGGGATGTTCAGCGTAGAGATCGGGCCGTAGAATCGCGCGGCTCACGCCGGTCGCGGCTTCGACCGACAGCACGCGCTCGGCAGGAACGCGCGACCAGTTCGACACCGAAGGCTGGGAGATGCCAATTTTTCGGGCAAGCGCGCCGATACCGCCGGCAACGCGGATCGCCTCATCAAGTCCTACGTCCCTCATCGGCGCTTTTCTTTATTATTATAGTTCGACTGTAGAAAAGTACCGCCCGCGGCGAGCAATGGTCAATAGCCCGAGGCTATGAGTCCCCGCATCACTTGGGCAAAGCGCGCCCGTGCGGCCGTTTCCCAATCAATTGATCGTTATCGGTGTTTTCTGAATTATCTCGCGATGCAATATCTGCTTTGCTGCGTTGCGGAAGCGCTGCGGAGTTGTGTGGTTCATTTTGCGCTCCGATGCGCTCAGTTTGCGATCTCCCAGCATTGCTTTGAACGTGTTGCGCGGAAACCGCGGGGGCTGTGGCGACCGGTTCAGTCGATGTTTCAGCCGGCGAGGGCTTGTCCCCCGCCTCTGCCGAACCTTGAGTGGGCCGATCGCTCGGCTTGCTGCCGAGGCTGCGACCAACCATTCGCGCGATCTGCTGTCGCAGCTCGTCGGTCATTTCCAGCGATCCGAAACCCGTCATCGCGCCCGGCGCATTGAAGTCCCACGAATTCTCCGAAAGCCCGATGAAATCCCGGATCTTGGGATCGGCGGCCCACGCGCGACGAAGCGCCGCACGGGTCAATTCGGCCGGCACACCGGGCGCGAGAAAGGCAGTGATATCGGTCTCGGCGGTGATCGTTTCGATCGGCGGAAGTTTTGTGGGATCAAACGCAGCCTCAGGGGACCGGCGCGCATCGCTGCGTCTTAATGCTGTGTCGCTTTGGTCCTCGCTTGGATGCGCGCCTTCCGCCGCCGCGTCGGGCGCAGCGGAAGATTTCGTTGCTTCGGCGTCTTCCGCCGCCTCACGCTTGCGCCGCGACCAGCGCGCGATGAAGTTTTCCGGCTCGCTCATTCTCGTCCTTTGTGCATCGGTCTGCGCCGCGCCAGCGCCTCCGGATCGGCGCGGTCGCGCTCGCGCTTGTGGAATGGTTGTTCAATATGATGCTCGGCAACGAAGGCACCGATCGCCGCGCGCACCGCCTCCGGCATCGGCACCACATCGACGAGATCGCTGCCCGCTTCGGTCCAGGCTTCGCCCTCGGCGGGATCGGCGGTCACCGCGAAAATCTCGTATGGCGGCTCGACGCCAGTCGGCCGCAGCGCAACCCAAAGCATAGGCGCGCCCGAGCCGAGATTGTCGCGGTAATTCTTGGTCTCGGTGCGATAGAGCTCGATCTCGGCGGCGCCGGCATAAAAGGTCGCCCCATCGCCGTCTTGCGATAGCGTGGTCCATGGCGCGGCGTCAGGCAGCCCGGCCAGCGCCGTGACTGGCCTCCAAGTGAAATCGATCCACGGGCTCTGCGCCTTGCGGCGCTCGACTACGACGCCGACCGCAATCTTGGCATGCGTGGGAACGCTCACGACACCGCCTCGAGATGGGCGATCGGAAGACCGGTCACGAGATTTTGCGGCTTCATGCGCAGCATCCGCTCGGGCGTCATCGCCAATATCAGATAAATGGGCTCGCCTTTCGCCTTGTCCAGGACGACCTCAGGATTGCGAAAGACGAGCCGGTAAAGGCCGATGATGCGCTCCCGCGCCGCGCGGTCGAGCTCTCCGCCAGTCCACAGGGCGTCCCCGATCCCGGTCGCCTCGGCATCGAGGCCGACATACCAGGTGAGATTGACGTCGGTCGCCTCGATCAGCGCCTCGATCTCGACCTCGACCGATAGAAGATGCGCGATCCACCGCTCGATCACCTTGCCGAGCGCGTCGAGCCCGCGCCGTCCGGCGGTAAGATCGAGCGCCATCTCGAACAGATCGCTACGCTCCCAATAGCTCTCGGCATTGCTGTCGTTGAGTACGTCGATCTCGCCGGCCACCGGCAAACCGAGCATGGCAACGAGTGGCGAGGCCGGCCGGGGGCTTCCAGCCGCGACCTTCTCCTCGTCAGCCGCAATCAGCGAGCCGTCATGCACGCTGAGGCGTTGCGGTCGGAAGAACAGTTCCGCCGCGCGCAGCATGAACACGTCCTCGCAGCCGTCGAGCAGGTTGCGCAGGATCACATGTACGAGCTGGTTGATGAACAGCGGCGGCGTCTCGCCCATGCCGCGGCGCACGAGGTCGAGATAGGCGGCCTCCACGGTCTTATGGCCGACGAGACGATCGCGAAACGCGATCATCAAGGTCCAGTTCTCGCGCGCGTCGGCATCGGCGATCGCCGCGATCTCGGAGGCGGCGACCGGGCGGCGGGGATCGCTGAGCATCGCCGCGTGCAAGATGCGCTCGGCGACACA
>Ga0306923_10001949_pt1 | contig 18632 bp, 18 predicted proteins | sample sta12Can44000108_FD_203841 | JGI IMG/M metagenome (GOLD analysis project Ga0306923, IMG submission 203841) | Lab enrichment of tropical soil microbial communities from Luquillo Experimental Forest, Puerto Rico - statanox.12C.anox.44.000.108 (v2)... | ecosystem: Environmental > Terrestrial >... | reverse complement strand
TCCATGAGGAAAACTTGGCGAAGCGCGGCGGCGACTACGCGCGCCTGACCTACCAGCGCATGATGCCGGGCGCGATCCTCTCGGCGGCCGACCTGGTGCAAGCCTTGCGCATGCGCAGCGAACTCTACGCTGCGGTCGCGCGCGTGCTCGTAACCCACGACGCCATCGTCACGGTCAACGGCCTCGCACCCGCCGTTCGCTTCGATGCGTTCCCGCCGGACGGCAGCTTGCGCACGCCCGGCCAGACCATCCCCTTCAATGTCACCGGCCATCCCGCGCTCGCCTTGCCCACCGGCTTTGCCAAGACCGGCCTGCCGGTCGGGCTGCAGATCGTCGGCCGGCCTTTCGACGAGCCGACGGTGCTGCGCATCGGCGCCGCCTACGAGTCGGTGGCGCAATGGACGACGAAGCGCCCGCAGCTCGAGCTGGCGATGGCGGGGTGACGGTTGGCTTTCGAGCAGTCATGACCTACGCGACGATCGTCGTCGAGAAACTCGGGCCGGTCGCGCGGCTCACCTTGAACCGACCCGAGCGCGCCAACGCGCTCAATAAAGCAATGCTCGAGGAGATCGGGGTCGCGCTCGATGAGGCCGAGCGTGATGCCGGCATCCGTGTGCTGATCGTGCGCGGCGCCGGCAGCGCGTTCTCATCCGGCTTCGATCTCAAGGAACAGATGGAGCGGCAGCCGCGCGGGACCGACGCATGGCGGCCGATCCTGCGGCGCGACTTCAATACAGTGATGCGCTTCTGGCATTTCCCGCGCCCCACCATCGCGGCGGTGCGCGGGCCGTGCCTCGCCGGCGCGTGCGAGCTCGCGCTCGCCTGCGATCTCACCATCGCGGCGGACGACGCTTTCTTCGGCGAGCCGGAACTCAAATTCGGCGCCGGCATCGTGGCGATGATCCTGCCGTGGATGGTCGGCCCGAAGGTGGCGAAGGAGATCATCCTCACCGGCGAGGACCGCATTCCTGCCGCGCGCGCGAAGGAACTCGGCATGGTCAATCGGGTCGTGCCCGCCGCCGATCTCGACGCGGCGGCGCTCGCGTTGGCGCAACACATCGCGGCGATAGATCCCGAACTCGTCAAACAGACGAAGCGCGCGATCAACCGCGCTTATGAGGCGCAGAATATGCTCGCCGCGCTCGAAGAGGCGCTGGCGATCGACCTTCGCATTGAGGGCGCGGGCTCGCCGGATAAGGCGCAGTTCATGGAGATCGCGCGCCGCGACGGCCTCAAGGCGGCGCTCGCCTGGCGCGACGGGCGGTTTCCGAAGATTTGAGACGATCACTCGAGTCGTCATGCCCGCGAAAGCAGGCATCCAGTAATCACAGTCGTATTTTTATTTGAAACAACGGCGGTTACTGGATCGTCCGCTTTCGCGGACGATGACGAGGCGGAGTACGTCACCTTCCCTCGCCGACAAACTCCTGCTGCAGCTTCGCCACCCGGTCGAGCGCGGCCTGCGGCAGCGGACCCTTCGCCACCGCGGCGAGCGCACTGTCGAACTGCGCGGGCGTCGCGATGCCGACGAGGATGGTGCCGACGCCGGGATGCGAGAGCGAAAAGCGGGTCGCCGCCTCGGTGAGGCTTGCGGCGTAGCCGTCCGCAACGAGCGGCATGAGGCGGCACGCCCGAGCGAGGTCGGCGTCGTATGTTCTCGCCGAGCCGATCGGCTCGGGCGGCGGGCTCGCAATCGGATGGCGCTCGGGCGAGCCCGAAAGCGCGCCGCCCGCGAGCACGCGGATACAAACGACGCCGGTACCTGCGGCCGTGGTGTGATCGAACAGTCGCGCATAATTCTGCGCCGGATAGCTTGCCGGCACCGGAGCGCCCGCGGACGAATTGAGCATGTTGTAGGTGACCTGCGCGCTTTGAAAAAAGCCCGCGTCAATCACGCGGTGCAGCGCCGCGGTGTCGCCGACCGCGGTCAGGCCCGGAAAGCGCAGCTTGCCGTCGCGGCGCAGGCGGTCGAACGCGGGTACGACTTCGTTGAGCGCCTGATCGGCGGTGAGCGCGGCGGCGGCACCGTCGCCGATCGAATTATGCAGATGGAATATGTCGACGCGCTCGAGCCCGAGCCGCGCAAGGCTCGCTTCGAGCGAGGCGGTCACCGCCGCGCCGATGCGGGAAAACTCCTCCGGCTTGAGTCGCACCTTGGTGCCAACGAAGGCGTTTGCGGGTTTGAGCGCCTTGAGGACGCGGCCGAGATTTCTTTCCGACGCGCCGTCGCCGTATTGCACCGCCGTGTCGAAATAATTCACGCCCGCTTCGAGCGCGCGCGCGACCGTGCATTCCTGGTCGGCGGGATCGCCGCGCACCATCAGCCCGCCGACCGCGCCGCACCCGAAGCCGAGGATCGAGAAGCGCATCCCGGTCCGGCCGAAAGCTCGCGTTTCCATTGGCATGTCCTCTCTTTGATCATACTCCGGCTCGTCATGCCCGGCGAAAGCGGGGACGTAGGGTGGGCTAAGGCCGCGAAGCGGCCGTGCCCACCCACGATGGCTCGTGACGATGGATGGTGGGCACGCGCGCTCCGCGCGCTTAGCCCACCCTACGGCGCCCGCTTTCGCGGGCGATGACGAGCGAGAGCGTTCAGCCTTTCTGATTGTAGCTCTGGTCGGCCCAGCCAAACACGGTACGCGCCTCGATCTCGGCGACGTTCGCCGGCCGCGGGAACGGCTCGGGCGCCGGCTCGCCCGGGCGGCGCGGGCGGCCGATCTCGGCGAAGTAGCGGTCGAGCCCGCCCGGCGTCATCACCCAGACGAACGTCATCGGCTGATCGTGCGGATTGAGGAAGTGGTGCTTGCGGTTCATGCCGACGAACACCGCCGAGCCTTTTTCCAGCGGCTGCTCGACGCCATCGATGCGGGCGACGCCCCTGCCCTCGACCACGTAGATGATTTCCTCCTGCTTGGCGTGGGTGTGCTCGCGGATGAAGCAGCCGGGCGGCACGGTCTGGGTGCCGATCGCCAGGTTCGCGCGCGAGCCCACGCTCGCCTGGCTGAAGATGTTGCGGATGAAGCCGTTCGCCGGCACCGGCTGCCAATACGACTCTCCCTCCTCCGGCCCGACCACCTTGGCCGGCTCGAGCGACTGTGTTGCGTCATTCATGCTCGCCTCCTCGGTCACGAAATGTCTTCACATTGTAACGGAACGGGTCGCGCGCGGGCGACCCGTTCAGATTTAGCGACGGCCCGGTGGCCACTACCCTCATTTCTGCTCCGGCTGCGGCGGCTCGTCCCGCTGCTTCTGCTGTAGGTCAGGCTGCGTCTTTTGGGGACGCTGAGGCTGCCGGTGACGCCGATGGCGGTGATGCGGCCCGTACCAGCGCGGCGCGAAAAACGGGAAGCCCCACCAATGATGTCCGCGCCAGCCGTACCAATGAGGCCGGTGCCAGCGCCATCCCCACCAAAAATGCCGCCGCCAGTGCCAGCCCCACCGGTGGTGACGGTGCCACCGGACCTGCACGGCTGCCGAGGTCTCGTCGATCGCGGCCCTAAGCCCGGCCGGTGCCGTCTTCGTCACGGCACCGGCACGGCTCGGCAAAGCCACGGCCGCCGCAATAACGGCGAGACCGGCCAGAACGGCAAAAACAAATCTGCGCACTCAATCCCTCCCGCGGATTGTGAACGCGTTTTGGGACGCGCAGGCTAAAACAGCCGCGCGCGTTGCTTCAAGCAGGTAGCCCGGATGAGCGCGAAGCGCGAAATCCGGGAATCGGCCCCGCATATCGCTGCGCTCTTGCGGGCTACACGCCTAACCGACCCGGTATTTCGCGATCATCTGCGCGTCGAGCTCGAGCCCGAAACCCGGCCCCGTCGACACTTGCATCATCCCGTCCTTGATCGGCGGGCGGTTGATCCACATCGACTGCCACACCGGATCGCGCTCCGGGTCGGCGAAACATTCGACGCAGGTGCCGTGCCGGACCGCGGCGATCAGCTGCTGCGAGATCTGCGATTCCTCATGGTGCGCCATGGCGACGCCGGCCGTCGCGGCGAGCGCCGCCGCGCGGCGCCAATCGGTCACCCCGCCACCTTCCGATGCGTCGTAATTGATGATGTCGACCGCGCCCGCATCGATCAGTCGGCGCACGCCGTAGCTGGTGATTTCCGATTGCCCGGCGGTGATCGGGATGCGCGTTTGCGCGCGCACCCGCGCCATCAGCGCCGCGTCGTCGTACCAGTGGCACGGCTCTTCGAACCAGCGGACGTCGAGCGGCTCGACGAGCCGCGCGAAGGCGATCGCATCGTCCGCGTTCCAGCCGCGGTTGGCGTCGACCGCGATGAGAAAGTCGGCGCCGGCGGCCGCGCGCGCGGCGGCCACCCGCGCGGCGTCCTGCTCCGGCGCAAGCCCGCCCACTTTAAACTTGCAGCCCGCCATGCCGACGCGGCGGTAGGCTTCCATCTCGCGGCCAATGTCGGCGAGCGTCTTGCCTTCCATGTAGTAGCCGCCGATCGAGATGATCGGCACTTCGTCGGTGAAGCCGCCGAGGAGCTCGCGCACGCTGCGCCCGGTGGTCTTGCCGACCACGTCCCACAGCGCGCAGTCGACGCACGCGATCGCCTCCATCAACGTCTTGCGGTCGCGGTTGGCGGTGCTGAGCGCAAACAGCTTCGGCCAGATGCGCTCGGTTGCGAATACGTCTTCGCCGATGATGAGCGGCGCAAGCTCCTCGCGAATGATGCGGACGATCTCGCGCCCGTGCTCGCGGTTGTCGCCGTTGTAGACTTCGCTCTCGAGCCCCTCATCGGTGCGCAGCCGCGTGATCACGGTCGAGCGCTTGAGCACCGAATAGGTGCTGCCGCCAAAGTTTTTCTTCAGCGGGATGTCGATCGCAATCGCCTCGACGCTGTGGACGCGCATGCGGGCTACACCAAATCCTTCACCGCCGCGTGATAATCATTCATCGCCTTGAGGTGGCCCGCCATGGTCTTGCCGGCGATGCGCTTGTGCGGACCGCGCGCGTAGGTGCTGTTGACGGTGACGTGGGTCACGCCGACGGATCTCCAGTATGCGAATTCCTTACGCCAGTCGTCCGGCCCGCCCTCGCCGGTCGAGACCCAGACTTCGATGCCGACCTCGCGCGGGTCGCGGCCTTCTTCCTTCACATACCGGCGCAATTTGTCGAACTCGGTTTCCGCTTCCTTGCCGCGGGCGTGCGCCAGCATGATCCAGCCGTCGCCCCATTTGGCGGTGCGCCGCAGGGTCACGTCGGCGTGGCCGCCGAACCACAGCGGGATTTTTCCTTTCCGGGGCCGCGGATTGATGCCGGCGTCCTCGATCGTGTGCCATTTGCCTTTGAAGATCACGTGCTGATCGCGCCACAGCGCGTTCATCACTTCGACCTGCTCCTCGGAACGCCTGCCGCGGTTGTGAAAGTTCTCGTTGAGGCCGACGAACTCGACCGGATTCCAGCCGACTCCGATGCCGAAGCGGAAGCGCCCGCCCGAGAGCACATCGAGCGAGGCGACCTGCTTTGCCACCAGCGCGGTCTGCCGCTGCGCCAGGATTAGCACCTGGGTGGAGAATCCGATGCTGCGCGTGCAGGCGCTCAAGAAACCGAACAACACGAACGGATCGTGAAAGAAATCCTTCGAGGTGTTGCGGTTGCCCCAGTCGGGCCGGTTGGCGATGTTGGCGCCGAGCACGTGGTCGGGCGCGCCGAGGTGATGATAGCCGAGCCCTTCGGCGGCTTGAGCGAAGTCGCGCACGGTCGACGGTTCGCCGTGAATGTCGACGAGCGGCAGCGCAATGCCGAGCTGCATGGTGGTGATCCTCCTTTATCTGTAGTTCCGTAAGGTGGGCTAAGCGCGCCGATGGGCGCCTTGCCCACGGATGGTGGGCACGGCCGCTCCGCTGCGCTGCGCGGCCTTAGCCCACCCTACGCCATCTCACGCGATTTTCTCCCGTATCCCCGCGATCGTCTCGAGATTCCGCTCGTGCTCGCCGGTGAAGCGCAGCACGAGGTGCGAGCAGCCCGCGCGCACGTACTCGTTGAGCCACTCGGCGACGCCCGCCACGGGCCCCGCGTAGCTCATCTGCCGCTTGCGCATCATCGCCGCCATCTGGCCGTAATAGCTCTCGAGGAAACGGTCGAGCTTGCCGTTGGCGCGGGCGACATCGTCGTCGAGCACGATGTTGAGATACATACTCCCGACGAGCGCGTCGGCGTCGCGACCTGCCGCGCGCGCGATGTCCTTGATCTCGCGCCACATGCGACCCCACTCCGCGGCGTCCGGCGAGATCGGCATCCAGCCGTCGAAATAGCGCCCGGCGCGCTCGATGCTCGCTGGTAGCGAGCCGCCGATCCATAACGGCGGCCCGCCGGGCCGGTGCGGCGTTGGCCCGAGCACCGCACCCTCGACCTTCCAGCGCCCGTCCCAATCGACGCGCTTGCCGCTCCACAGCGCGCGCATGAGGCGCAGCCCTTCCATCATCCGCCCGACGCGCTTTTCGAACGGCACGCCGGCGGCGGCGAACTCCGCACGGATGTTGGGCACGTCGGCGGCGATGCCGACGCCGAGGATCACGCGTCCCTCCGCCACCTGGTCGAGCGTCGCCACCTGATGCGCGAGGACCACCGGATTATGCAGCGCCGGCAGTAGCACCGCGGTGCCCACGTCAACGCGCTTGTGCAGCGCGGCGATCGCCGTCATCAGGGTGAGCGGCGCGTGGCGCGGCCGCGCGAACAGCGAATCCCCGATCCAGATCGCGTCGTAGCCGAGCCGCTCGGCACGCGCGGCAAGGTCGAGCAACGGCGCCGCCTCAGGCTCGCCCGCCATGATCTTCTCGCGCGTTGGCAGCAGATATCCGAGGCGGGTCGGCATCGCGGTCCTCCGGTGATGCGTGGGCGCGCCCACGTTACCCGACTATATTATCGCCATGCGAGGATCGTGAAATGCCCGTTCGTGCCGCCGATGCCCTGCTGTTCGATCTCGGCCGCGTCGTCATCGACATCGATTTCGCCCGCGCGTTCGCGTGCTGGGCCGGCCACGCCCGCTGCGAACCCCGCCGGTTCGAGGAGCAATTCCGGCGCGACGTTTCCTATCGACAGCATGAAGTCGGCGAGATCGACACGCGCGAATATTTCGGCGTGCTCAAGGCGGCCTTCGACGTCGATATGTCCTACGATCAATTCATCGAAGGCTGGAACGCGATTTTCATCGGCGAGATGCCCGGCATGGCCGAGCTGCTCAAGCGCGCCGCGCGGCAGCTGCCGCTTTACGCCTTCACCAACACCAACCCCGACCACGAGGCCGTGTGGTCGACGCGCTATGCCGACATTCTCGCCAACTTTAAGGAAATCTTCGTCTCCTCGACTATCCGCCTGCGCAAGCCCGACGCGCCGGCCTACGATCACGTCGTCAAGGCGATCGGCGTGCCGGCGGAGCGCATCGTGTTCTTCGATGACGTGATCGAGAACGTCGAAGGCGCCCGCACGCGCGGACTCCAGGCCGTTCACGTGCGCTCGAGCGCCGACGTGGCGCACGCGCTCAATGCGCTCGGACTGTGACACGCCATCTTTCGTCGCGATGATCGTGCCGCCGATATGCAGGCTCGCCAGCGCCTGCTAGACTTCTGCTTCATCTCGATCGCGAACGGAACATCCGATGACCACGCCCCAGGTTGCGCGCGCATGGCGCGTTGCCGCGTTTGTCGCGGCGTCGCTCGGTTTGGTGCAGGCGGCAGCGGCGCAAGGGCCGAGCGAAGAACAGCGGGCCGCGATCCGCGCGGCGTGCCGTTCGGACTACATCGCCCATTGCGCCGGCGTTCCGCCCGGCGGGGCCCAGGCGCTCGCCTGCCTGCGCGAGCACCTCGCGAGCGCATCGGCCGCGTGTCAGCAAGCCGTCAACGCGATCGGCACTGCGGCACCCGCTGCCACGCCCCCAGCTCCCGCTCCGTCACCCGCACCCGCGCCGGCGGCCGCCGCACCGCCCGCCCCTGCTCCCGCTGCCGCGCCGGCCACAGGCGGCCGGGCCGCGGCCGCCTTGGCCCGCATGCAGCCGAACGACGAGCAGTTCGGCGTCATTCTCGAAGCCTGCGGCGCCGACATCGACAATCATTGCGCCAGCGTTGAGCGCGGCCCTGGCTGGCAACTCCAATGCCTGCGTGAGAATGCGGCGAACCTCTCGACCGGCTGCGAGCAGGTGCTCGTCGCGGTCGCCTCCGCCGCGCCGGCCGCGCCGCCTGCTCCGGCCGCAGCTGCGCCTCCCGCCCCGGCTCCCACCGCCGTCACGCCGACACCGCCGCCGGCGCCACCGGCCGTGCGCACCCGGCCGAGCCGCGAACAAATTATTGCGATCTTCCAGTCTTGCCGACGTGACATGCGCGAATATTGCGCCGGCGGCGGACACGGCCTGGGACCGAGCATCAGGTGCCTGCGCGATAACGCCGCCAACCTGTCGCCCGGATGCCAGGAGGCGCTGGCGGCGGTCGGCTCCGGCGCCCCGGGCGAAGCGGGCGCGATCGAGCGTCCCGCGCGGCCGGTCTCGCCGCGCGAAGTCTTCTTCCTCATCCGTACCGCCTGCGGGCCCGACTTCCGCGCCTATTGCGCCGGCAGCGGCTTCGGCGCCGGCCGCGCCATCGGCTGTCTGCGCGAGAACGCCGCCAGTCTGTCGCCGACCTGCCGCAATGCGCTCGCGTCAATTGCCGGCAGGCGATAAACAAACAAATAGCCGCGCGTGCCCGCATTGTCGAAACAGTCGCCCGTCGCGGTCGTCGGCGTCGGCCATACGCGCTACGGCAAGCTGCCGGAATACGACGCTTACGCGCTCGGCCTGTGGGCGCTCACCGAAGCGCTCGCCGACGCGGGGCTTAAGTTCGACGATATCGACGGCCTGATCGTCAACCGCATTCCCGATTATCAGCGCTTCTGCGAGATCGCCGGGCTCGACCCGAATTATGTGAGCATCACGCCTGGCCAGGGCCGGTTCTCGGGCATCTGCATCGAGACCGCGGCAGCGCTCATCCGCGACGGGCTCGCCAGAACGATAGCCCTCGTCTACGGCAACAACGGCCGCTCGGGCGGCGAGCGCTACGGCGGCGCCGCCGACACCTACGGCTCCGGCGGCGGGGGGCAGTGGTTTCCCTACGGCATGAGCTCCCCCGGCGCCTTCCATGCGCTCATGGCGCGCCGACACATGGAGCTTTACGGCACCAGTCCCGATCACCTCGGCGCCGTGGCGAAGGTCATCCGCGCGCACGCGGCGCTCAATCCCGCGGCGGTGATGCGCGCGCCGTTCACGCTCGCCGACTATCACGCCTCGCGTTTCATCTGCGAGCCGCTGCATCTTCTCGACTATTGTCTGATCAACGACGGAGGTGTCACGCTCATTCTCACGTCGGGCGAGCGCGCTCGCGATCTTGCCCAGCCGCCGGTCTATCTGCGTGGCTATGGCATGGCGACTGCGCTCGCCGGATCGAGCTTCCCGCCCGACGATTTCTGGCGCGCGCCCATGGGCAAGGCGGCCGCCGCGAGCTTCGCCACCGCGGGGATCAGGCACGCCGACGTTTCCACATTGATGATCTACGACAATTTCACGCCGACCGTGCTGTTCTCGCTCGAAGGCTTCGGCTACTGCGCGCCGGGCGAGAGCGGACCGTTTGCCGCCGCCGGCCACCTCGCGCTCGGAGCGCACTATCCCACCAACACCTCGGGCGGGCATCTCTCCGAATCGTACATGCAGGGCTGGGCGCTCAACGTCGAGGCGGTGCGCCAGGTGCGCGGCGCGTGCGGCGAACGCCAGGTGAAGGATTGCGCCTTCGCGCACTACATGGCGGCGGCCCCGGTGTGCACGTCGATCATCTACGGGCGCGAGCCGTCGTGAGGCCGCTTCCCGACATCGCCGGCGCCGACGCGCCGTTCTGGCAAGCCTTGCGCCGACGCGAGGTCAGCGTGCAGCGCTGCGCCGCTTGCGGCACGTATCGCTTCCCGGCCGCGCGCACCTGCCCGCACTGCCGCTCGGAGCGGTCCGAGTGGACTGCCGTCGAGCCGACCGGCGCCATCGAGACCTGGTGCGTCTTCCACCGCGCCTATTTCGATGGCCTGCCGGTGCCCTACACGGTCATCCAGGTGCGTCTCGACTGCGGCGTACGACTGTTCTCCAATCCTGTCGACGTCGAAACGAATGCCCTGCGCATCGGCCTGCCGGTCGAGGCCGGGTTCGACGACATCACGCCGGAGGTGACATTGCTCAAATTTAAACCCCGGAAGGACGTTGCATGAAAGCGATGGTGGTGCGCGCGCCGGGTGGCACCGACGTGCTCAAAATCGAGCAGGTGCCGGATCCGACGCCGGGGCCCAAGGACGTGGTGATTAAGGTCGATGCCTGCGGCGTTTGTTTCCACGACATCGTCACGCGCAACGGCACCTTGAAATACGGCGTGCAAATGCCGTTGATCCTCGGCCACGAAATTTCCGGCACCGTGGTTGCTGTCGGGCGCGACGTGCGCGGCCTCAAACAGGACGACCGCGTCGCGACCGTGCAGCGCTATCACATCTGCGGCGCCTGCCGGTATTGCCGCAGCGGGCGCGAGCCGCTCTGTCCGGACCGCAAGTTCACTGGCGACTGGGGCCTCGTCGGCGGTTATGCGCAATACGCGGCGATCGAGCACGACAACGTGGCGTTGGTGCCCGACGGCGTCGACCTGCAGGACGCTTCGATCGTCGCCTGCGCGATCGGCACGATCCTCAATGCGATCCGCGAGGTGGGGCGGCTGGCGCCGGGCGAGAGCGCGCTCGTCACCGGCGCCGGCGGCGGGCTCGGCATGCATGCGGTGCAGCTGGCGCGGCTCGCCGGCGCTTACGTCGTCGCGCAGACGACCTCGCCCGAGAAGGCCGCGCAGATCCGCGTGCTCGGCGCACACGAGGTGATCGTGCACGAGCGCGGCGCGGACTTTTCCGCCGCGGTGAAGACGGCGACCGGCGGTCAGGGCGTCGACGTGGCGATCGACAACGTCGGCAGCCAGCTGTTCGAGCCGATCCGCCGCAGCATGGGCATCGGGGCGCGCTGGATCATGATCGGCCAGTTGACCGGCCAGTTCGTGCCGTTCAATCCGGCGCAACTGTTCTTGAAGAACGTCTCCATGCTCAGCGCCACCTCGACCACGCGTCGTCAGCTCGAGGATTGTTTGGCCCTGGTCGCGCGCGGCGCGGTCAAGCCGATCGTCTCGTTCGCGCTGCCGCTGGAACGCGCCGCCGAGGCGCATGCGCTGATCGAGGCCGGCAAGGCAGCCGGCCGGATCGTGCTACGGCCGAATGGGTGACTCTTATCCCCGAAGGCGGACAGGAGGATTTGTACCTAGTTTCGGCAAGATTTATTGCACTTGTTCCAGCTATTCGTGCATGCTCTGACGCAGTTCTGATGCTTCACCCCTGATTGGCAGGCGCTCTTGCAAGAACGACGTTCGGTGTTGCATTCCATATGGCAGACCGATTTTTTGCCTTGACACCCATATCTGCAGCGACTGCGCATGACGCGGAAGCGATCACCAAAACAGATGCGGCAAGCAATACAGCTTTCATGTTAGCCTCCCAGGTCCCGAACGCGAGAAACAATACCTGATCGAAGATGCACAAGACTTTCCTCGTATTGATCAACTACATTATTCCACTTTAGGAAGAGATAACGAGGTGCCGCCGTGACTCTTGACGCCGCCATCGTCGGCATCGGCACGAGCCGCTTCGGGCGCGGGTTGCCCGAGAGCCAACTCAAGCTCGCGGCGGTTGCGTTCAAAGCCGCGCTCGCCGACGCGGGCCTGAAGCGCGGCGACGTCGACGGCCTCTCGATCCATCTCGGCTGGCCGCTCGGGCCCGACTACGACCGCGTCGCCGAGGCGTTCGGGCTCGACATCCGCTACGTCAACCAGTCGTGGCTGCACGGGCGTTTCATCACCAACGCGCTCCAGCACGCGGCGCTCGCTGTCTCCGCCGGCCTCGCCAGCGTCGTCGCCTGCGTCACCGCCGTGAGTTTCACCCGCCAGCGCGGCTTTCTCGGCGGCCCTGGCGACGTCGAGGGCACCCGCGAAGAGGGCGGCACCCACGGCGAAGCCCCGCCCTACGGGCTCACCGCGCCGGCGGGCGGCGCCGCCATCGCCATGCAGCGCTACATGCATGTTTACGGCGCCACCAGCGCCCAGCTTGCCGCCGTGCCGATCGCCATGCGCAAACACGCGAGCAAGAATCCCGCAGCGATCATGCGCACGCCGCTTACGCTGGAGGCGCACCAGGCCTCGCGCATGGTGGTCGTTCCGTTGCGGCTCTACGATTGTTGTTTGATCAGCGATGGCGCCGCCGTGGTGCTGCTCGCACGCGGCGACCGTGCGCGCGATCTCAAGCAAAAGCCGGTACGAATCGCCGCCATGCAGGGCACCCGCGCCGGCCGCGAGGAGTTCATCTTCTCCCCGCGCGGGCTCGGCATCAATCAGCAGTCGGGAACGCAAGGCGCGGCGCGGCCGGTGGACATGGAAGTGTTCGCACACGCCGACGTCAAACATGCCGACGTGCACGGCTTCTACACGTATGACGCCTTCTCGCCGCTCGTGTTGTTCGCGCTCGAGCGCTTCGGCTATTGCGGCCCGGGCGAGGCGGCGGCCTTCGTGCAGGACGGGCACGTCGAATTGGGCGGCGCGCTGCCGGTCAACACCTCGGGCGGGCTGCTGTCGGAGGCGCACGTCGCTGGCTGGAACTCGATCTGCGAAATGGTTCGCCAGCTGCGCGGCACCGCCGGCGCGACACAAATTCCGAACGCGCAGGTGCTCCACTGGGGTACCGCGTGGGGCGACGCGGTGATGTTGACTACGTAACGAACGCGCCACTCTCCCCGCTCGCGGGGAGAGGGTCGGGGTGAGGGGGACTCCTCACCCGCCTGCCTCCGCTGCGCTACGACGGGCGACCTCTCCCCGCAAGCGGCGAGAGGTGGGACTCGCTGCACCGCCTCGGGTAAGAGTCGAAAACCGAGTATTTGGATGACCACCTATCCCAAACCTCGCCCCAGCATCGGGCCCGACAACGCGCCGTTCTGGCAGGGCTGCCGCGAGCACCGCCTGCTGCTGCCGTTCTGCGTCGCGTGCGGCAAGGCGCACCTGCCGCCCGGGCCGGTGTGCCCGTTCTGTTTTAGCGACGAGATCGAATGGCGTCCCGCGTCCCGGCGCGGGCACATCAGCACGTGGACCCGCGTGCATAAGGCGTGGTTTCCGGCGTTCGCCGACGAGGTGCCTTACACGGTCGTCCAGGTCGAACTCGACGAAGGCCCGCGCCTCACTTCGCATCTCGTCGGCGCCGGCGACGGCGCTGTCGCGATCGGCGCGCGTGTCGAAGTGGTATTCACGGACGCCGACGCCGACCTCAGCCTGCACGGCTTCCGCATCCTTGAACCGGCCGGCCATTGACTTGGCGCAATCGACCCGTTTTTGTTGCGCGGGGGTTGCCAATCACGGGGGATGCCATGCTCCTTCGCCTGATCTGTGCCGCGCTTGTTCTTGCCGCCGTTGCCTCGAGCGCGCTCGCGGCCGAGGCGAACATCGGCGGCGTTTCCATCACCTTGCCGCCGCCCGGCGGCTTTTGCGAGCTTTCCAACAGCAACGAATCCGACAAGCACATGACCACGATGCTCGGAGGTCTGTTGGAGAAGTCGGGCAACAAGCTGCTCGCCATGTCGGCCGATTGCCGCCAACTTACCGAGTGGCAAACCCGCAAGCGCCTGCTGCTCGACGATTACGGGCAATATCAGACGCAGATCGCGACGATGGACAAACCGCCGTCGGAGACGATCGCGGAGACCTGCACAACGCTGCGCAACGAAGGCAATAAAATCCTCGCCAATCAGCTGCCCGACATCAAGAAGCGTGTCGAGGCGACGATGACGAACATCAAGTTGAACGAGACGCGCTTCATGGGCGTGCTCGGCGAGGACAATGACGCCTGCTACGCGGGGCTGATCCAGAAAATCCACACCGAAGCCAACACCGACAAGACGCAGATCACCGCGTTTGCCATCTCGATCGTCAAGAACAAGTCCGTGTTCACTTACCGCTTCGGGCTCTATCGCGGCCCGCAAAGCGTCGACGCCATGCTGCGCAAGATAAAGATCGACGTGGCCGCCCTGATCGCCGCGAATAAGTGACGAGGCGGAGTTGATCGGCGCCGTCATGGCAGGGCTCGTCCCGGCCATCCACGGCCTTTTGAGATTTTCCGCGATCTAAGACGTGGATGCCCGGCACAAGGCCGGGCACGGGTGTTCCTCGGCCTGATGGAGAACAAGGCCGAGCGCAAGGCCGTGCTCGCCGAGCTGGTGTTCGCCGGGCTGATCGATCTACAGGACCGCGTATTCCTCAACCGCTCGTACACCACCGGCCACAAGTCGTATCGGGGCGCGTGCGACGGTGGAGCTCGGCATCGCAATCGGCTGGGACAGACGCGCATCCGGTGCTCTACGCCGGCGCGCTCGATATCGCGGTCGACCCACGCTGGTACTCAACGTACGAAATGGCGTGCAACTGCATCACCCATTACATCGAGAAACAGAAAATATCCGCCGTCCCCTATGCCGGCACCACCGAGAAAGAACTGGCGCTTCTGCAAAACAGCGAACCGCTCACGCTCTCCGAGTCGGAGGCGTTGCTCGACGCGGCGCTCAACCAGCACGAGCCGGCCTAACTCGAGCACGTCTCCCGCTTGCTGCTCGCCGGTAAGGGACCGCGCCAGATTCTCGACGTGCTGCAGATCGGCGCCGCCCAGGTGCTGATCGAGACGTGCGACACGCTCAACTTCTCGACCCCGCAGCACTGCTACGAATATTGCAATACGCTCGGCTGGTTCTACGACACCTTCGATCATCCGCAGCGGCTCAAGCTGCTCTACTGCGCCGCCGCCTTCCTCAACCGCAATGCGTTCAGCCAGCGCGCCATCGGCGAGGGCAAGACCTTTGCGGGCGAAGCGCCGGCGGGCGTCGATCGCATGGGCGCGAACGAACTGCTCGACCGCATCATGGGCGCTGTCGTCGGCCTCGACGGCGCGCAGGCGATCGCCTGGGCGCGCGCCTATCTCTCGGCGGGCGGCGACCGCCAGGCGCTCGTCCAACAACTCGCGCTCGCGCAACGACCCGCACAACCAGGAAATCGCCCAGTGTTTGCTCGAGGATTACGGCAAGAACCGCGGTTTCGACCGCGACCGCATCTTGCTCGCCTGCGTGCAGCACACCGCCGTGCACCGCAAATACGGCGACTTCCTTGAATGCGGCCGCCGCTACGGCCGGGCGATGGGGGGCGAGGCGCTGATGTGATGCGCGTTCCCCGGATGCGACGCAGCGTGAAGCGAAGCGGAACGGCGCGCCGCTGATCCGGGGTCCATCTTTTTGTGGCTCCTGGACCCCGGGTCTGCAGCGCACCACTTCGTGCTGCGCTGCGCCCAGGGAACGGAAACGCCCTACTCCCCGGCCGGCAAGCTGATGATGTGCCCGTCCGTGCTCGCGGCCGACGCCGGCGCTTCCGGTGCGATCGCGCCGCGCATCGGGCCGATCAGCTTATGCTGCACGAGCGCCTGCTCGATCCGCTCGAGCCGCGCGTTCATGTTGCCGGCCGGCTGATGCGGCTTTGCCTCGTCGATCGACGTGCGCAGCCCGCGCATGTCGGTGCGCAGCTTCGCCACGTTGAGGGTGAGTTCCTCGACCGGCGTGCGCCACGGCTCCTCGGCAGCGGCTGCGGCTTGCGCGGCGCGCAGGTCGTTCATGCCGGCGCGCAATACGCCGACGGCGTCGTCGATTTCCGCGACGCGCCTGTTGGCGGCATCGTCTCGCGCGCCCGTCGCGTTGACGTGCGCGCTCAAGCCCATCACCGAAGCGTTGAGCGCCTGCATGGTGGCGTCGAGCTGGGTGATGGAATTGCCCTGCTCGCGCTGCACCGTCTCGATCGCAGGCTCGCCAAACACGCCGAACGCCTGCAGCACGCCCCAGCCCACCAGCCCGAGCACCGCCCCGAAATTGACCCCGACCGCGACGATGAGCGCAATCAGGAAGGCACGAGTCGCGCGGCTGCGCGCGGGCGACGCGGGTACGAGGGCGAGCTCCGTGCGCGGCGCCTCCTCCGGCCCGGCCTTGACGCGGTAAAGCTTGAGGTAGTCGGGACGGATCAGCGGATCGCGCCGCGCCCGATCGCGAGTTGCGCGCCTTGCTGTCTGCGACGACCCCATGGCGAAGCCCCTCGAATTGTCGCGAATGGATTCACCGAATCGTAGCCAACCCAGATTGCGAATTCGCTCACAAACATGCTTGCGATTTTGCTGAGAAAGATGGTTGATGATGTGTCAACAGAAGGAACCCCGGCATGACCCGCTACCCCGAAGAGGCGAAGAACTTCCGCCTGCTCGGCCATGCTCGTGACGCCGCCTGGGGCGGCGGCAGCCTGGTGCAGGTCAAGCGCGGCCACGCCTATGTAGGCGCGGTCGGCGGCGCGAGCTTCAACGGACCCGAAGGCTTCACCGTCCACGACGTGAGCGATCCAAGGAAGCCGCGCAAGGTCCACGAGTTCCGCGCCCCGCCCGGCGTGCACATGCACAAGCTGCGCGTCGTCGGCGAAAATATTCTCTACGTCAACTCCGAGCGGCTGCCGGGCGAAGCGGGCAGGAACGCGCGCGCCGGCTTCTACATTTTCGACATCAGCAAGCCGGACGCGCCGCGCGAGGTCGGCTTCTACGACATGCCGGGCAGCGGGCCGCATCGGTTCGGCGTCGACAACGTGCGCAAGCTCGCGTTCTTTCCCAACGACGCCGAAGGCTGGAACCGGCGCGTCATCTGGACCATGGACGTGCGCGACCCGCTCAAGCCCGAGGTGGTGAGCATCTGGGGCCTGCCGTGGCAGAAGGCGAACGGTAAAGGCTCGGGCAACGATCCGCGCCCGACCGACACCGCCTGCACCCTGCACGGCCCGCCGATGATCCGCGGCAACCGCATGTTCGCCGCGTTCTGGGGCGGCGGCATCGCGGTGATCGACTGCACGGATCTGACAAACATGAAGCTCGTCGGGCACGTAAGCTGGTCGCCGCCGTTTCCCGGCTCGAACCACACCGCCTGGCCGATCGGCGACCGGCCTTATCTCGTGGTCACCGACGAAGCGCGGGGAAAACAGAAATACTGGGACAGCCAGTTCATGTGGATCATCGACATCCGCGAGGAGACGAAACCGCTGCCGGTCGCGACCTTCTTTCCCGACCGGGACAAATATTTCAATCGCCCCGGCCGCTTCGGCGCCCACAACATCGTCGAGGACATACCGACCGAAGGAGCGTGGGCGAACCTCGTGTTCCTCACCTATTTCAACGCTGGCCTGCGGGCGGTCGATGTGCGCGATCCGCTGCGCCCGGCCGAAGTCGGCTACTACGTGCCGGAGAACCCGGACGGGCAGGAAGCGATCCAATCGAACGACGTCGGCACCGACGAACACGGCCGCATTTATCTGATCGACCGCTGGGGCGCCGGCATGCACATTTTGGAATACACGGGGTAGGCCGGGCATCAGGCCGTAGGATGGGCTAAGCCGGAGGAGCGGGGCGACGACGGCGTGCCCACCAAACCGATGGGCCTCACAACACAATGGTGGGCACGGCGTCCTCCCGCTTTCGCGGGAGTTTGCCTTAGGCCACTTTACGAAACATACTCCGCCAAAAAATTCGGCACGGCGATCCAGTCCATCATGGCGCGCGCATCTTGCAGCAGGGCGGACATGGCTCGGTCATCCTCGTTCGCGAGATTCACGCCGAGCTGCGCGCCGAGCTTGCGGCCGTGCAGCATCACGCGCTCCCCGATCGGCTGGCGCCCCCGGTCGTAGGCTGCAAGAGCGGAGTCGATGTCGTCGTGGCTCGCAAGCGCCTCGGCGAGCGCGACTGCATCGCCGCCCGCTTTGGCCATGCCGAAGCCCATGTGCGGGCGCGAAGAGGAGGCGGCGTCGCCCACCAGCGCGATCCTCCCGAACACCAGGCGCGGGGTCGAGAAGTCGTAGATCGGCGTGAAGAACGGCCGCATGTTGGCGAGGCAGTTGAGAAACTGCGGCGGCATGATCTCTTCCGCCTCGGCGCGCATGCGCGCGATCAGATCGTTGCGGATGAGCGGCGGCGGCACGGAATATTCGTGCTGATGGCCGTTCTCATCGACGCACATTTCACGCAACCGCTCCGCCGTTGCCACGCGGTACCAGATGAAATTATAGCGGCGATGGCCGGGCCGCAGGTCGTTGTTCAGCCCGGCGATCGGATAACCGATGATTTGCTCGTGCGCCGGTATGAAGAAAGTGAAGTGGGGAAAGATCGTTTCGCGCGTTCGCTGCGTGAGGTCGGCCTCGTTCGGCGCGCCGCGCCAGATGAAATAGCCGGCGTAGATCGGCACGACCGGCGGCGCGACTTGACCGCGCACGCTCGAGCGGATGCCGTCGCCGCCGACGAGCAGATCGGCGCGCTCGCGTCGCCCGCCGGAAAAATGCACCACGACTTCCGAACCGTTTTGCTCCACCCGCTCGAAATTGTGCCCGAGATGATAATGCGCGGGATCGATCGTCTCGCGCATCAGGCTCTGCAGCCGGTCCCACGAGGTGAGGACCTGCGGCAAGCGCTTTTCCGCGGTGACACGGCCAGCGCGGTCGAG
>Ga0306923_10001948_pt1 | contig 18637 bp, 13 predicted proteins | sample sta12Can44000108_FD_203841 | JGI IMG/M metagenome (GOLD analysis project Ga0306923, IMG submission 203841) | Lab enrichment of tropical soil microbial communities from Luquillo Experimental Forest, Puerto Rico - statanox.12C.anox.44.000.108 (v2)... | ecosystem: Environmental > Terrestrial >... | reverse complement strand
CTCGGCGCCGCCGTGTACCTGATCGCCGTACGCGACCTCTTCCGCAGGACGAGGGGCTAGCGATGGCGCTCCAGGGCACGCTCCGCGACTTCGGGATCGCCGAGATCCTCCAGCTCATCGGCCAGCAGGCCAAGAGCGGCACCCTCCACCTCGAGTCGAAGCAGGACGAGATCCACGTCCTCTTCGCCGACGGCAACGTCGTCTCGGCCGACGCGGGCCGGAAGGCGAAGGACCGGCTCGGCGGCCTGCTCATCCGGGCGGGGCTCCTCACGCGCGAGGACCTCGCGCGAGCGCTCGAGGCGCAGCGGCGCACGCTGCGCCGACTCGGCGACATCCTCGTGGAGCTGGAGCTGGTGTCGAAGCAGGACCTGCGCGACATCACGAAGCTCCAGACCACAGAGACGGTGTACCGGCTCTTCCACTGGAAGGACGGCACCTACGAGTTCGAGCCGGGCGAGGTGGAGTGGGACAAGGAGACGGTGACGCCGCTCCGCGCCGAGTCGGTCCTCATGGAGGGCTTCCGGCGCATCGACGAGTGGCCCCTCGTCCGCAAGAAGGTGCCCTCCGCGCTCTGCACCTTCGAGCGCCTCGGCCCCGCGCCCGACGCGCTCCCGCCGCCGGCGTCCGGTGACGACGAGGACGAGGGCGGGCTCGGGCCGAGGGAGCGGCGCGTCTACGCGCTCATCGAGCCGGGCCGCGCCGTGGAGGAGATCTGCGACCTCGCGCGCCTGGGCGAGTTCGACGGGTCGAAGGCGCTCTCCAACCTCACGAACCTCGGGCTCGTGAAGGTGATCCCGGCGCCCCGGCGGTCGAAGGCGGCCGCCGCGGCGGCCGGAGCCTACGCGCGGGGCTGGAAGGAGAACGCGCTCCGCGGCCTCGCCGGCGCCGCGGCCACGGTGGCGATCGCCGCCGCGCTCGCGGGGCTCGTGAAGCTGAGCGTCGCCCGCATGGCGCAGGACGTCGGCGCGGACATCCGCGATCACGCCGCCGAGCGGTACCTCGCCCGGTCCCAGCGGTTGCGGCTCTCCGAGGCGCTCGAGATCTACCGCCTGGAGCGAGGCGAGTACCCGCCGGCCCTGCCGGCGCTGGTCGAGGCGGGGCTCGCGACCCGCGCGGACCTGCGCTGGCCCTGGCGGGAGGACTATCATTACCGACGAAAGGCTGAGGGCGGTTACGTCCTTCTGCCGCCCTTCGAGTGAGCGCCACCGCCCTCCAGACCGCCCGCCTCGAGTTCCAGGACAACGACAAGGTCCGCGTCCTCTGCGGCACGCACAACGAGCACCTGAAGCTCGTGGAGCGGCGCCTCGGGGTGCAGGTCGGGTCGCGCGGCGGCCAGCTCGTGGTCTCCGGCCAGGACGCGACCCGCGTCCAGCAGGCGGAGAACCTCCTCAAGGAGCTCTACGAGCTCGTGGAGGGGGGCTATCCGCTCTACCTCGAGGACGTGGACCAGGCGACCAAGCTGGCCGGCCAGAACGTGCCGCTGAAGGAGATCTTCGGCGACACCGTCTACGTCTCGGCGCGTCACCGGATCATCACGCCCAAGGGGCTCGGGCAGAAGCGCTACATCCAGGCGATCCGCGACGACGACATCGTCTTCGGCATCGGCCCTGCGGGGACCGGCAAGACCTACCTCGCCATGGCGATGGCGGTCTCGTTCCTGGTCGAGCGGAAGGTGAAGCGGATCGTGCTCTGCCGTCCGGCGGTGGAGGCGGGTGAGCGGCTCGGCTTCCTCCCGGGCGACATCGCGGAGAAGGTGAACCCCTACCTCCGGCCGCTCCACGACGCGCTCTTCGACATGGTCGACTACGAGAAGGCGTCGGCCTTCATCGAGCGCGGCACCGTGGAGGTCGCGCCGCTCGCCTTCATGCGCGGGCGCACGCTGAACGACTCCTTCATCATCCTCGACGAGGCGCAGAACACCACGTCGGAGCAGATGAAGATGTTCCTCACGCGCCTCGGCTACGGGTCGAAGGCGGTGATCACCGGCGACGTCACGCAGGTGGACCTGCCGCAGGGGCGCGCCAGCGGCCTCATGGAGGTCCAGAAGGTGCTGCGGGGCGTGGACGGCATCGCGTTCTGCTCGTTCAGCGAGATCGACGTGGTGCGCCACCCGCTCGTGCAGGAGGTCGTGCGCGCCTACGACGCCTTCGACGCCGAGCGCAAGGCCGCGTCGGAGAAGGCGAAGGCGGAGCGCCGGGCGGCGGCGGAGCGGCAGCCGGAGGGCCCCGACGGCCCGTCCGACGGTGGCTAAGTACCCGTTTCCATTGGGAATGGCAAAGGACCCGTTGCCTCGGGTGGGCTGCGGTGCGACCCTGCCGCGTCGTGCAATCGGACGAGCCCGTAGAACGGACGAGCCCCTGGGCCCGCGCCGCTAGCACCCTGTTCGGCCGGCGCTCCGGCCGGTTCGCGCGCTTCGCGCTCCTCGCGGCGGTGGCCATCGGCTCCGCCTGGCTGCTCACACCGGGCGGCTACGCGGAGCGGATGCCGTCGGACGAGGCGCTGGGCACGCCCGCGGTCGGGACCTTCAAGGCGTCGCGGGATCTCGAGGTCCTCGACGCCATCGCCACCGACCGGCTCCGGGGCGAGGCCGCCGCGGCCGAGCGGACGGTGTGGAACTTCGACGAGGGGGCGCTGGAGGAGGCGGCGTCCCGCGTGCGCGGCGCGTTCCACGCGATGCGGGACGGGCGCGAGAGCCGGCGGGCCGGCGCCGCCGAGCGCAGCCGGTTCGAGGCGCGGCTCGGGGCCCCCGTGCGCGACGAGGACCTCGAGGCGCTCGTGCGGGCCCGGTTCTCGCCCGAGGCGGAGTCGCAGGTGGTGGCGCTCGCGGCGCGCGCCCTGTCGGGCCTGGTGGTGGAGGATCGGGCCCGGCTCGGCGGCGAGGCCGAGCGGGGGATCGTGGTGCGGAACCTGCGCGGAGGGATCGCGCAGGGCGAGCACGCGGTGCACGACCTCGCGATCCTGCGGGACGTCGCCGCTGCACGCGAGGACGTGACGCGCGCGGCGGAGGGGCTCCCGGCGCGGTGGCCGTCGGCGCTGCGCGCGGCGGTGGCCCGGGTCGCCGGAGCGCTCGTGCACCCGACGCTCGTGCTCGACGCGGGCGAGACCGTCGAGCGGCGGAAGGCGGCGGCCGCGCGGGTGCGGCCGGTGACGCTCCACGTCCGGCGCGGGGAGAAGATCGTCGGGGACGGCGAGACGATCGAGCGGCGCCACCTCGTGCTCTTCCGGGGCATCGAGGCCCAGACCCGTCGGATCGACCTCGTCGCGGTTCGGCTGGGCGGCGCCGTGCTGGTGGGGCTGATCGTGCTCCTGCTCTGGCGCTACGCCCGCCGGAACGTCCGCGGCTTCGCGCCCGGCCCCAAGGACGCGCTCCTCCTCTCGGGCGCGTTCCTCGGCACGCTCGCGATGACCGCGCTCGGCCTGGCGGTGGGCGATGCGCTCCACGACCGCTCCCCCCAGTTCCCGCCCGAGGCCTTCTACCTGCTGCTCCCGTTCGCCGCCGGCGCGATGGTGGTGCGGTCGGTGCTCTCGGCGCAGGTGGCGCTCCTCTTCGCGCTCGCGGCGGGCGCGGGGGTAGGGCTCCTCGCCGGCCACTCCCTGTTCCTCTGCATCCACGTGCTCGCCACCGGCTGCGCGGCGGCGGGCCTCGTGGCCCGGCAGCACGACCGCGCGGGGCTCTTCAGGGTGGGGCTCGCGGTGGGCGCGCTGGGCGCGGCGCTCGCGGTGGCGTCGCACCTCTTCACCGGCGGCGCCCCGGTCGACGCGGTCTGGCCCGCGATCGCTGCGCTCCTCTCCGGCGTCCTGCTCCTCCCGGTGCTCGCGGTGGGGATCCTGCCGGTGGTCGAGTGGATGTTCGGCTACGTCACCGACCTCAAGCTCCTCGAGCTCGCGAACCTGAACCACCCGGCGCTGAAGGACCTCATCGTGGAGGCGCCCGGCACCTACCACCACTCGGTGATCATGGGCTCGCTCGTGGAGGCGGCTGCCGAGGCGATCGGCGCGAACCCGCTCCTCGCGAAGGTGTGCGCCTACTACCACGACCTGGGGAAGACCTCGAACCCGGGCTGGTTCGCCGAGAACCAGCGCGGCGCGAACCCGCACGACACCGCCGCGCCGGCGATGAGCGTGCTGGTCGTGAAGCGCCACGTGACCGACGGGGTGGAGCTCGCGCGGCGCTGGAAGCTCCCGGCGCCGGTGGCGGACGCGATCCCGCAGCACCACGGGACGCGGCTCGTCGGCTTCTTCTGGGCGAAGGCCCTGCAGGCCGCGGAGCGAGCCGGCGAGCGGATGGACCTCGACGAGGCGCTCTTCCGATACGCCGGACCCAAGCCGCAGACGCCCGAGGTCGCGCTGGTGATGATCGCCGACGCGTGCGAGGCCTCGGCGCGCGCGCTCGCGCAGCCCACGGGCGAGAACCTGCGCGGCGTCGTGCAGCGGCGGATCCACGAGCTGTTCGCGGAGGGGCAGCTCGACGACTGCGCGCTGACCCTGCGCGACCTCGGCGCCATCGGCGAGGCGATGGCGCGGGCGCTCGAGGCGGTGTACCACGTGCGCCCCGATTATCCGGATCGGGGAGGGGCTCCGCCGGAGGCGCCGCCCCTGCAACTGGTGGTGAAGTCTTGAGCGTCCACGTCACCTGCGATCATCCGCGCGGCCGGGCCGCCGCGACGCGCCTGAAGCGGCGCGCGACCGCCTTCCTCGCCGCGCTCGGGAAGGGCGACGCGGAGCTCTCGGTGCTCGTCGTCGGGGACCGCGGGATCCGGCGGCTGAACCGCGAGTGGCGCGGGAAGGACGTGGCCACCGACGTCCTCTCGTTCCCTGCCGCCGTCGAGCACGCCGGGAACCTCATCGGCGACGTCGTGGTCTCGCTCGACACCGCCGCGCGCGTCGCGGAGGCGGAGGGGCGCCCGCTCGTCGAGGAGCTGGACCGCTACCTCGTGCACGGGATCCTCCACCTGCTCGGCTTCGACCACGAGACCGAGGGCGAGGCCGAGGCGATGGCCGCGCAGGAGGACGAGGTGCTCGCGAGGCATGGGATGGTCACCGCCTCGCGCGTGCGGGTCTCGGAGCCGACGGTGCGGTCGCGATCGAGGTCGACGTCGCGGCCTGTACCGAGGTCGGGGTCGCGGTCGGCATCGAAGGCCTCCAGGAAGAAGTCCCGGTGAAGCGCCGCCTCGACGGACGCGCCCTCGTCCTGGCCATCGCGAGCGGCCTCGCGATGGCGCTGGCGCTCCCGCTCGCCATCCCGTGGATCTCGCTCCGCGAGCTCGATCCCGCCGGGCATCTGGAGTGGATCGCGTGGGTGGCGCTCGTCCCCGCGCTCCTCGCGCTCGACCGCGCGCGCTCCCTGCGCGCCGCGCTCGGGCTCGGGCTCGTCGCCGGGCTCGCCTACTTCTACGCGGCCATCTGGTGGGTGAACCACGCGATGACGTCGTTCGGCGGCGTCCCGTTCGCCGGCGCGCTCGCCGCCCTCTCGCTGCTCGTGCTGTACATGGCCGTGCACTGGGCGCTCGCGCTCGGCGCCGCGTGGCTCGTGCGCGACCGGCTGGGGTGGCCGCTCGCGCTCCACCTCCCGCCGATCTGGGTCGCGACGGAGTGGCTCCGGAACGTGCTCTTCAGCGGCTTCCCCTGGGCGAACCTCGGCTACACGCAGGCGCGCCACCTGCCGGTCGCGCAGCTCGCCGCGGTGCTCGGGGTCTACGGGATCGCCGCGCTCGTCGTCCTCGTGAACGCCGCCGTGCACGCGGTGGTGCGCGCCCGGCTCGACCGCGCACCGTTCCCGCGCCGCACCGTCGCCGCCGCCGCGCTCGCGGTCGCGTCGACGCTCGCCTACGGCTACCCGCACCTCGCGGCGACGCGCGCGCGGATGGCCGCAGCGCCGCGGCTCCGGGTCGGGCTCGTACAGGGGAACATCGACCAGTCGGTGAAGAACCATCGGCTCGAGAACGCAGACTTCATCCTCGGCCGCTTCGTGCCGCTCACGCTCGAGGCCGAGCGGCGCGGCGCCGACCTCGTGGCGTGGCCGGAGGCGACCTACCCGTGGTCGGTGCCGCCCCGGCTGCGCAGCTTCGCCGACGCGCCCGGGATGCCGCGGCTCGAGCGCGCGCACCTGCTGGTGGGCGCGTCCACCTGGCAGGCGTCCCGCGATGCGAAGGCGCGGCGCGGGGACGGGATTGCCTCGAACAGCGTGTTCCTCCTCTCGCCCGCGCTCGACGTGCTCGGGCGGTACGCGAAGCACCACCTCGTTCCGTTCGGGGAGTACGTGCCGGACTGGCTGCCGCTCGTGCGCGAGGTGGTGCCGGTGATCGGGAAGCAGGTCCCCGGCGGCGAGCTCGCGGTGCTGTCGTTCCCGGCGCCGGCCGCGACCCCGACCCCGACCCCGACCCCGACCGCGACCGCGACCGCGACCACGACCACGACCACGACCACGACCACGACCACGACCACGACCACGACCTCGGACCCCGACCTCGTCTCCCTCGCGCCGCTCATCTGCTTCGACGCGATCTTCCCCGAGATCACCCGCGCCTTCGCGCGCGAGGCGCCCGAGCCGGAGATCCTCCTCAACCCGACGAACGACGCCTGGTACGGCTACTCCTCCGGCCCGTACCAGTTCCTCGCCATCGTCCGGCTGCGCGCGATCGAGTCGGGCAAGGCGGTGGCGCGCCCGGCCTTCTCGGGCGTGACCGCGGTGATCCTCCCGACCGGCGAGGTGGCGCCGGGCGCGCTGCCGGTCGGGCCGGTTGATCCCGACCTCGCACCCGATCCGGACGAGCCGCCGCGGCTCCTGCTCGCCGAGGTCCCGCGCTTGCGGGGCCAGACCCTCTACACTAGATTCGGCGACCTCTTCGCGGCCGGCGCGAGCGCCTTCGCGATCGCCGCCACGGGTGCCGCGCTGCTGCGCCGCCGGCGCCTCCAGGGGAACTGAGATGGCTTCACTCGCCGTGGAAAACCTGAACGACCTCGCCCGCCGGCTCGACGGGCTCCGGGGGTCGCTTTGACGTCGAGAAGAAGCGCACGCGGGTGAACGAGATCGCGGCGCTCTCCGAGGCGCCGACCTTCTGGAACGACAACTCGAAGGCGCAGCAGCTCCTGAAGGAGAAGTCCCAGCTCGAGCTCGCGGTGGGCGCCTACGATCGCGCCGCGCGCGCGCTCGACGACGCGCGCACCCTCCAGGAGCTGGGGGAGGAGGCGCGGGACGAGGGCACGCTCTCCGAGGCCGTGCAGCACGCGGGCGAGGTGGAGCGCCAGATCGAGGGGCTCGAGTTCCAGAAGATGCTCTCCGGCCCGCACGACCGTGCCGGGGCCATCGTCGAGGTGAAGAGCGGCGCCGGCGGCGTCGAGGCGATGGACTGGGCCGCGATGCTCTACCGGATGTACGCGCGCTACTGCGAGCGGAAGGGCTGGGAGGTGGAGCCGGCCGACTTCGTCGCGGGCGAGGAGGCGGGCATCTCGCAGGCGTCGTTCTTCGCGCGCGGTGAGTTCGCCTACGGCTTCCTGAAGGCCGAGAAGGGCGTGCACCGGCTCGTGCGCATCAGCCCGTTCGACGCCGCGGCGCGCCGCCAGACCAGCTTCGCGGCGGTGGACGTGACGCCCGAGATCGAGGACGACATCGTCATCGACATCAAGGAGGCCGACGTCCGCATCGACACCTACCGCTCGTCGGGCGCCGGCGGGCAGAAGGTGAACAAGACCGACTCGGCGGTGCGCCTCACGCACCTGCCCACCGGCATCGTGGTCGCGATGCAGAACGAGCGGAGCCAGCAGAAGAACCGCTCGATGGCCTGGAAGATCCTCCGAGCCCGCCTCTACGAGCACGAGGAGAAGAAGCGCCAGGCGCTCCTCGACGCCGAGGAGGCGCAGAAGAAGGACATCAACTTCGGCTCGCAGATCCGGAGCTACGTCCTCGCCCCCTACCGGCTCGTGAAGGACCTCCGCACCGGCGTCGAGACCGGCAAGGTGGACGACGTGCTCGACGGCGACCTCGATCAGTTCGTGCAGCCGTACCTGCTGGGCGTCCGCCGCAGCGACCGGGTCGTGGACGAGTAGCCGCGGGACCCCGCGCGCGGTAGCATCGCGCGGCGGCGTGGGGATCGGGAGGGGCGATGGACGCGAGCCGGAACTCGTTCGTGTCGGTGTCGGTGCTGCGGGCCGCCGCGCCCGCCGACGAGCCTTCCGCCGCCGCCGCCCTCGACGAGTTCCGCGACCTCCTCCGCATCGATCTCTCCGCCCTCGATCCGGCGCGCGCCTCCCTCGGCGAGGTGGAGCGCTACGTGGAGCAGTGCGCGCGCGTGCTCCCGGCCGTCCGCGGCCTCTGCTCGCGCTGCGAGCCGGCGCGGGCGTTCGAGCGCGAGGCCATCGCGCTCGCGGGGGCGTCGCTCCGGCCCGCGCTCGCGGCCGTGCAGCGGGCGGTGCGCGGGATCCGGGGCGGAGACGCCGAGCCGCGCGCCCGCGAGCTCGCGCGCGCGGTCGAGGAGGCCTCGCGCGAGCTGCCGCCGGAGCCTGCCCGCGCCTCGCCCTGGAACGCGCTGGTCTCGCTCCTGCGTTGATGCGCGGACGCGCTACCGCGCGGTCCAGACGATCGGCGGACGCGCCTGCACGAAGCGCTCGATCGCGTCGACCGCCCAGCCCGGGATGCCGAGGAGCCGCACGCCGCAGCCGGAGGCCTGGCGCTGGCCGAGGGCGCTCTTCTCGAAGACGAACGCCACCTCGCCCTCGAGGTCGAGCTTGCGGCCGTCGGCGAGGCCGAGCCGGATCTGGAGCCGCGTCCCCACCGGCGGCGGCATCGCGGTGGCGATGAAGACGCCGCCCGAGTCGACGCGCTTCGTCGCGCCCACGTAGAAGTTGTGCTGCGAGACGAGGCTCACGTTCACCTCGACGCGGGCGGGGCGCGGCCGGTTCCGAGGCTCGTCCTCGAGCTCCTCGTCGATGAGGGAGGCGAGGTCGGGCTGCACGCGCGGCGGGCGCGGGACCGAGCCGGGCGCGACGAGCGCCGGAGGCGGAGGCGCCGATGCGGTGATCGCCACGGGCGTCGAGGGGGGCGGGGGCGGCTGCGGGATCTGGGGCGACAGCGCGATCGCGGGCTCGACCGGAGGCGCGTGGCGCGGCGCGGCGGGAACGGCAGCAGGGATCGGGGTCTCGAAGGTCCGCGCCGGATACGAGCTGGCGAGCACGACGAGCGGTCGCGCGATCACCTCGGCGCGCGAGAGGGCGCGCTCCGCCCCGGCCACCGCCGCGAGCGGCTCCACGACCTCGCGCGACGGCGCCACCACCACGACGCGCACGCCCACCCGGGCCGCGCTCGCGGTGGACGTGAGCGCGCTCCCCCAGCTCGCGTCGGGAGCGGCGGGGAGCACGAGGACGATGAGCTGCGGCGCCGCGAGGCGCAGCACCGGGTCGAGGTCGGCCGGGGAGGGGAGGCACCACAGCGCGTGGCCGGCGTGATCGAGCGCGCCGTGGAGCGCGGCGCACACCTCGCCGTCGCCGCCGACGATGACGACCCGCGGGCCCTGTGCTCCGGGGGCGGTCACGCCTGGCGGCCCCCGGTCTCCATCATGATCCGCCGCTCGAGATCGGCGCGCTGGGTCGCGTTCGCCAGCGCGGTGTCGAGCGTGATCCGCCGCTGCTCGTGCAGCCGGTAGAGGTTCTGGTCGAAGCTGTGCATCCCGAGGTCGGCGCCCGCGGTCTCCATGTAGTTCTTCAGCTCCGGGATCCGCGCGCCGTCGCGGATCGCCTCGCGCACGAACGAGGTCGCGAGGAGCGCCTCCACCGCCGGGACGAGCCCGGCCGAGTCGGCGCGCATGAGGAGCCGCAGCGAGACCACCGCCTGCAGGTTGTCGGCGAGCCGTGCGCGCACCGTCTCCTGCTCGTCGGCCGGGAAGAGCCCCACGACGCGGCCGATGGAGCGCACGACGTCGGGCGTGTGCAGCGAGGTGATGACGAGGTGGCCGGTCTCCGCGGCCTTCAGGCAGATCTCGGCCGACTCCCGGTCGCGCAGCTCGCCGAGCATGATGACGTCGGGATCCTGCCGGAGCGCGGCGCGGAGCGCGTCGGAGTAGCTCGCCGTGTCGGCGCCCACCTCGCGCTGGATCACGAGCCCCTTCGCCGACTGGAAGATGAACTCGATCGGATCCTCGATGGTGACGACGTGGACCCGCTCCTGCTGCACCACCTGGTTCAGCATCGCCGCGATGGTGGTGGACTTGCCGTTGCCGGTGGCGCCGGTGACGAGGACGAGGCCGCGGCGCGCCTGGGAGACCGTCTCGACCACCGGCGGCAGGTTCAGCGCCTGGAGGTCGGGGATCTGGAAGGGGATCGTGCGCAGGACGGCGCCCCAGCTCCCGCGCTGCTTGAAGATGCTCGCGCGGAAGCGCGAGACGCCGGGCAGGGAGTAGCTCCGGTCCACCTCGCGGAAGTCGAGCGGCGTGAAGCCCGAGCCGGGCGCCTGCAGCACGAAGTTCGCGATCGCCTCGGTGTCGATGTGGGTGAGCGGCGGCACCTTGGCCGCGAGCAGCTCACCGAACACCCGGTAGGTGGGTGGATACCCCACCTCGAAGTGGACGTCGCTCGCCTGACGCTTCACTGCGAGCTGCAAGAAGGAGTGGAACAGCTCCTCGCTGATGGGCCCCGAGGTCTGCGCATCCATGGCCCCGGAGTCTACCGGAAGCGAACGGGAAGGCGAGCGCCCGTCGTGGCTGCGCGCCCCACGCTCCCTACATTGATCGGGTGCGCCTCGCCCTGATCTCCACGCCCTTCGTGGCCGTGCCGCCGAGTACCTACGGCGGCACCGAGCTCGTGATCTCCGAGCTCGCCCGCGGCCTCCGCCGCGCCGGCCACCAGGTCACGGTCTTCGCCACCGGCGACTCCGAGGATCCCGGCGTCCGCTGGATCTACGAGCGGGCGGTCTGGCCTCCGGACGCCCGCGCCGAGCAGCTCCACGGCCGTGCGGCCGCGCTCGAGGTCGCGCGCGGGCAGTACGACCTCGTCCACGCACACTCTCCCGGCTTCCTCGCCTTCGCCTCCATCCTCCCGGTCCCCCTCGTCTACACGCTCCACCACGTGCACGACGACGCGCTCCTGCGCGCCTACTCCGCCCACCCGGCGGTCCAGTTCGTCGCGATCTCGGCGCGCCAGGCGCAGCTCTCGCCCGGCCTCGCCGCCCACGTGGTGCACCACGGCCTCGACCCGGAGGCGTTCCCCGCCGGGCGCGGCGACGGCGGCGCGCTCTTCATCGGACGACTCTCCTGGTGCAAGGGGCCCGACGTGGCCGTGGAGGCCGCGCGGCGCGCCGGCATGGAGCTGGTGGTGGCGGGGCCCGTGCACGCCGAGCCGGGCGACCCGCCGGGCTGGGCGGCGGAGGTCGATCGCCTCCTCGCGCTGCCGGGCGTGCGCCGCATCGGCGCGGTGGGCGGGGAGCGGAAGCAGCGGCTCCTCGGCTCGGCGCGCGCGCTCCTCATGCCGATTCGCTGGGAGGAGCCGTTCGGACTCGTCATGATCGAGGCGATGCTCTCCGGCACGCCGGTCATCGCCTTCCCGCGCGGCGCCGCGCCGGAGGTCGTGGAACACGGGGTCACCGGCTTCCTCGTGAACGACGCGGCCGAGATGGGGGAGGCGCTCCGTCGGGTCGGCGAGATCGACCGGGAGGCCTGCCGGCGCCGCGCGAGCCAGCGCTTCTCCACCTCGCGCATGATCCGGGACTACCTCCGCGTGTACCACGCGGCCCTCTCCGCTTCGCGGCGGCCGCTCGGCCTGGCCACCGAGGAGCAGCGCCACGTCCGCTGAAGGGCACGAGGAGGTGCGCGAGGCACGCGCGGAGGCCGATCCGCTCGAGCTGTTCGGCTACGTCGACCCGTCGCAGCAGCCGGAGGCGACCGGCGTCGACAAGCTGGTCCTGAAGCGGGGGAACCTGTTCCTCGTCGCGAACCGGGTGGGCGACGTGACCCCCTCGGGCGCGCGCGACCTCGGCCTGTTCCTCACCGACACGCGGCACCTCTCGGCGTGGCGGCTCATGGTGAAGGGCGGACCGCCGCTCTGCCTCTCGACCCAGGTCTCCACCGACTACGTCTCGCAGGTCGACTTCACGATCACCTCGCTGCACGAGGGCGACCTGCTCGGGCAGGAGCCCGTGAACTACGTCCACCTCCGGCGCGACCAGATCATCGACGCCTCCTTCGTGGATCGCCTGCGGCTCACGAACTTCCTGGATCGGGCGATCGACTACTGGATCGAGGTGGAGTGGGCGAGCGACTTCGCCGACGTGTTCGAGATCCGCGGCGCGCGGCGGACGCGGCGCGGCGTGTACTTCCACCCCGAGGTGGGCGAGGACCGGGTGCGGCTCCGCTACGAGGGGCTCGACCGGCGCCCCTACTACACCGAGATCCGCGTGGACGGGATCGAGTCCACGTCCGGGCATGGCGCGTGGATCGAGCGCATCGAGGGCTCCGGCGCGCGGATCGCGTTCCACCTCGCCCGCGGCGAGGCGGCCGAGGTGAGCTTCGTGGTGCAGGCCTCGAACGCGAGCGACGCGCTGGAGGCGCCGCCGCGGCCGTTCGAGGCGCGGGCGAGCGAGAGCGCCGCGGCGTACGCCGCCTGGGCCGATCGCTGCACCCGCTTCTCCTCGTCCAACGACCTCCTCGACCACGCCTTCGAGCAGGCGGTGGCCGACCTCAAGGCGCTCACCGTCCACCACTTCGGCGAGCCGGTCATCTCGGCCGGCATCCCCTGGTACACCTGCCCGTTCGGCCGCGACGCGCTCCTCACCGGCTTCCAGGCGCTGCTCGCGACGCCCGAGGTCGCGCGGCAGGCGCTCCGCTTCCTCGCGCGCCTCCAGGGCACCACGGTGGATCCGGCCCGCGACGAGGAGCCGGGGAAGATCCCCCACGAGATGCGGTTCGGCGAGATGGCCGCCGCCGGCGAGGTGCCGCACACGCCGTACTACGGCTCGGTGGACGCGACGCCGCTCTTCCTGGTGCTCCTCGGCGAGTACTTCCAGTGGACGGCCGACCGCGCCACGGTGGAGGAGCTCCTGCCGGCGGCGCAGGCGGCGCTGGGCTGGCTCGAGCGGCACGGCGACCGGGACGGCGACGGCTTCCTCGAGTACGAGCGGCAGGCGCCGCGCGGCCTGCGGAACCAGGGCTGGAAGGACAGCCACGACGGCGTCCCGTTCGCGGACGGCCGCTCCGCGGAGCCGCCGATCGCGCTCGTGGAGGTGCAGGGCTACGCCGCCGACGCGTGGCGCCGGATGGCGAAGCTCCACCGGCAGCTCGGCCGGTCGGCCGAGGCGACGCGGCTCCTCGCGGCGTCGCGCGCGATGTCCCGCCGCATCGAGGAGCGCTTCTACATGACGCACCGGGGCACCTACGCCATCGCGCTCGACCGGGAGAAGCGCCAGGTGGACGCGGTGACCTCGAACCCCGGCCACCTGCTCTTCTCGCGCGCCATCGGCGAGGACCGGGCGCGCGTCGTCGCCGCCTCGCTCCTCTCGCCGGAGATGTGGAGCGGCTGGGGGATCCGGACGCTGGCGAAGGGGCAGGGGGCCTACAATCCGCTCAGCTACCACGACGGCACGGTGTGGCCGCACGACAACGCGATCGCCGCGATGGGCATGTCGTACTACGGGCTCACCGGGGCGGCGAACGAGGTGTTCGATGGGCTTTGGGCAGCGGCGCAGCACTTCCGCCACCTGCGCCTGCCCGAGCTGTTCTGCGGCCTCGACCGCTCCACGGGCCAGTTCCCGGTGCACTACCCGGTGGCGTGCTCGCCCCAGGCGTGGGCGAGCGGCGCGTGGTTCCTCCTCCTCCGCGCGTGCCTCGGCATCTTTCCCGACGCGCCCCGCCACACGCTCCACGTCTCCTCGCCGCAGCTCCCCGCCGGCGTCGAGCACCTCGTGCTGCGCGGCCTGCGCATCGGCGACGTGCGCGCGACGCTCGAGTTCTCCCGCGGCGGGGGCGGCGCGACCTTCGTCGCGCTCACCGAGGTGGACGGCGGACCGCTGCACGTGCGGATCGACGTGCGGCGATAGCGGCCTGCTCGCGGGTCGCGCCGGCCACTCCCGACCGCCTCTTTCACCGATCGCCCGCCTGCTCGCCCGTTGAGCGGAGGCCTGCCGATGCGTACCCTCTCGGGTTCCCGCCTTGGCCTCCTGCACCCAGCTCCGCCGCTCGCTCCACGCCTGCACTGCCGAGGGGATCGCCGCCGAGGTGGTCGGCGCCTTCTCGGGCGGGCTCGTGCTCACGGGCTGGGCGCTCCACCTCGGCCTCTCGCCGCAGCTCGTGGCGCTCCTCGGCGCGCTCCCCTTCACCGCCCACCTCTTCCAGCTCCCGGGCGCCTTCGCCACCTCGCGCCTCGGCTCGCGCCGCGTGGCGCTCGCCAGCGTCGGCATCTCGCGCCAGCTCTTCCTGCCGCTCGCGCTGTTGCCGTGGCTCCCGCTCTCGCCGGCCGGCGCGCAGCGGCTCCTGCTCGTCGTCGCCGTCGCCCACCACGCGATCTCGATCCTCGGCAACAACGCCTGGACCGCGTGGATGGCGGACATGGTCCCGGCGCGGCTCCGCGGCCGCTACTTCGGCCGGCGCACGGCGAGCTGCACCGTCGCGAGCGGCCTCGCGTCGCTCGGCGCGGGGCTCCTGCTCGACCGCGCCGGCAGCGCGCGCGGAAACTCGCTCGCGCTCTCGGCCCTCGCCCTCCTCGCTTGCGCCGCCGGCGCGCTCTCCACCGTGCTCATGGCGCGCCAGCACTCGCGCCGCGCACGGCGCGTCCCCCTCGCTCGCGCCGCCCGGCAATCGATCGCCCCGGCTCGCCACCCGCGCGGCCAGCGGCTCCTCGCGTTCTCCTTCGGCTGGAGCAGCGCGGTCGGGCTCGCCGGTCCGTTCTTCACCATCTACCTCGTGCGCGACCTGCGCGCGGGCTACGCCGTGGGCGCGCTCTACGCGGCGGGCCTCGCCGGGGCGCGCGTCCTCTCGGCGCCGATCTGGGGCCGCGCGATCGACCGCGCCGGACCGCGCGCGGTGCTCCTCCTCTGCTCGCTGGGGCTCGCGGCCTCGCCCGTGCTCTGGCTCCTCGCGGCCGAGGGACGCCTCTGGCCCATCGCGCTCGACGCCCTTGCCGGCGGGATCTTCGCGGCCGGCCACGCGCTCGCGATGTTCGCGCTGCCGCTCGCGGTGGCGCCCGAGCGCGAGCGGCCGTTCTGGCACGCCGGCTTCGCCGTCGCCGGGGGGGCCGGGTACGCCGTCGCGTCCGCGCTCGCCGGCCACGCCGCCGCGTCCCCGCTCGCGGCGTGCCTCGACTCGCCGATCCGGCTGCTCCTCGTCCTGTCCGCGGTCGCCCGCGTGGCCGCGGCGGGCCTCGCGGCGCTCCTCGACGACGAGCCGGTGATCGCCGCCCCGAAAAAGCGAGAGGCCGCTCTCGCGGCCTCGTCAGCTTTGGGCTCGTCGCCCGATGGCTCTCCGCCGTTCGCCCCGTGGGGCTCCCGGCGGTGGGAGGAGTCGAGCATCCGTCGCGGCTCGACTTCGGAGGGAACTGCGGAGTTGGGTCCTTCAGTGAGCTTGAGGTGAATTTCGGGAAGGCCCCGGTCGACGGTCTCCGGCAGGACTCGCCGTTTTGAGCTACAAGCGCCGTGCCGAGCGCGTCTACAGCTTCGTTTGCAGTGATCTCCGGAGCTTGAGCCGGGCCCCCGCGGGGACGAGGCTGTAATTCCTGGCGATGCGCTCCCCGGCAGGCGCGTCGAACCCAGCACCTGGCCGCCCGGGAGATGGAACGGCGCTTCCTTGCGGAACGACGCCGGTGCTTCCATAAGTCGCGCATGTTCACGTCGGCCGACGACGTCTCCGCGCGCCTCTCTGCCCAGGGCTACCTGCCGTCGCGGGAGATCGCGATCGCGGTCTTCCTCGCCGACCGGCTCGAGAAGCCGATCCTCGTCGAGGGGCCGGCGGGGGTCGGCAAGACCGATCTCGCGCGGGCCTTCGCCGCTGCCGCCGATCGCGAGCTGGTGCGGCTCCAGTGCTACGAGGGGCTCGACGAGGCGAAGGCGATCTACGAGTGGGAGTATGCGAAGCAGCTCCTCTACACGCAGCTCCTCCGCGAGCGGGTCGCCGAGCGAATCGCCTCCGCCGGCTCGCTCGCCGAGGCCGCCGATCTGATCTCGGCCGAGGGGAACGTGTTCTTCAGCGAGCGGTTCCTGCTGCCGCGCGCGGTGCTGCGGGCGATCTCGAGCGAGCGGCCGGCGCTCCTCCTCGTGGACGAGGTGGACAAGGCGGATCCCGAGTTCGAGGCCTTCCTCCTCGAGGTGCTCTCCGACTGGGCCGTGACGATCCCGGAGGTGGGCACGGTGCGGGCGCGCCACGTGCCGCGCGTCGTCCTCACCTCCAACGCCGCGCGCGAGCTCTCCGACGCCCTCCGGCGCCGCTGCCTCCACCTCCACCTCGACTATCCCACCGCGGAGCGCGAGCTCGCGATCCTGCGCGCGCGCGCCCCCGAGGTGGGGCCTGCGCTCGCTGCTCAGGTGGTGGAGGCGGTGACGCGGCTCCGCGCGCTCGACCTCCGGAAGGCGCCCTCGATCGCGGAGACCCTCGACTGGGCCCGGGCCCTCGCGGTGCTCGGCGCGGAGGCGCTCGAGCCGGCCCTCGTCGACGAGACGCTGTCGCTCGTGCTGAAGCACGAGGCCGACGCGGAGAAGGCGCGCGGCCGGCTCCGCGAGATCGCTGGTCCCTGATCCGGTCCCAGACGCCGCGCGGGTCGTTTCCGGTTCGACGCGCCGCCCCCAACCTCGGTCCCGAGGCCGCTCGCCACGCCTCCCAGCGCTGGCGCTGAGGTCGGCCACCATCGAGGGCCTTCCTGCTGCCCGGGCGGGACGGTCCGGCAGGGACCACATGGATCCGAACGACGCGCGCGCACCGACACCGGACTCCGCCGGCCCCGACACTCCCCAGCCCGCTCCGCGCCCTCCGCCGCTCCCGCGCGTGCGGATGCGGGAAGCGCGGCTCGCGGCCGAGCGCGAGGCGGAGGTCGTGGCACTGCGGGAGGAGGCGGAGGATCTCGCGCGGCGGCTCGCGGAGGCGCGCCGGCTCTTCGTGGAGAAGGAGCGCGAGCACGCGGCGGCGCTGGAGCAGGTGCTCGTGGAGAAGCTCGCGCGCGAGGACGAGCTGGCGCGCGCGAGCGGCGCGCGCGACCGGGAGCTCGCGGAGCTGCGCGAGAAGGCCGCGGCGCACGCTGCGGAGCTCGAGCGGCGCGAGCGCGACGAGTCCGCGCGGGCCGGCGCACGCGCGCGGGACGCGGAGGAGGTCAAGCGCGGTCGCGCGGCGGCGGAGGAGCGTGCCCGGGAGCTGGCGGCGACCCTCGCCGACAAGGAGGCCGAGGCGAAGCAGCTCACGCGCGCCGTGGGCGAGGCGTGCGAGGCGCTCCGGGCGGCGGAGGCCGAGGCGCGGGCGGCGCAGCAGGAAGCGGAGCGGGCGCGGCCGGCGCTCGCGTCGATCCGGGCGGCGGGGCGCGAGGAGCTCGAGGCGCTCGCGCGCGAGCTGGCGGTGGCGAGGGCGGAGCACGCGGCGCGGCTCGAGGCGCTGGAGGCGGAGCGCGACGAGGCGCGGGCCCGGCTGGACGCGGCGGAGGCCGAGCGGGACGACGGCGTGCGCGAGGCGGAGGAGCGGCTCCACGACGAGCTGGGGGCGCTCCGCGAGGAGGCGTCCGCGGCGCGGAGGGCGCGGGAGGAAGCCGACGCGCGGGCCGAGGAGGCGGTGCAGGCGCGTACGGCGGTGGACGAGCGGTCCACGCTGCTGGAACGGGAGTACGCGGCCTTCCGCGTCGCGGCGGCGGAGCGCGACGACGCGGCGGCGCGGGAGCTCGAGGCGGCGGGGCAGCGGCTCGGGGTGGCGGAGGCGGAGCGCGAGGCCGCGCTCGCGCGTGCGGCGGAGCTGGAGCGCGCCCGGCAGGTCGCGGAGGTCGGCGCGCGCGCGGCGCGGGCCGCGGCGGAGGAGCGGGCACGGACCGCCGAGGCGGAGCGGGAGGCGGCGCTCGCCGAGGCCCGGCGCGCCGACGGGGAGGCGCGGGCGGTGGCCGAGGACGACGCCCGGCTCCGGGCCGAGCTCCACGCCCTGGGTGAGCGGGCGCGGGTGGCCGAGGCGGCCCGCGGCGAGGCGGCGAAGGCCGTGCTCGCCGCTCGCGGGGTGGCTCACGCGGCGCGGGCGGGGGCGGAGGAGCTGGGGGCGAAGCTCGCCTCCGAGGCGAAGCGCGCGGCGCGCGCCGAGGCGCACGTGGCCGAGCTCGCGGAGCGGGAGCGGCTGGCGGCGGCCCGGGGGGAGGCGGCGGGCGAGGAGCTGGGCAGGCTCACGCGGCTCATCGAGGCGGAGCGAGAGTCCGCGGCGCGGCGCGAGCGGGAGCTCGCGGCGGCGCGCGAGGGCGCGGCGGAGGATGCTGCGACGGCGCGGGCGGCCCTGGAGGCCGCGCGGCGCGAGGGCGAGGCGCGCGAGGCGGCGCTCGGGGTCGAGCGGGATCGGGCGCTCGACGAGGCGCGCCGGGCCGCGGACGCGCACGGGGCGCTGCGGCTCGCGCACGGGAAGCTCGAGGGGGCGGCACAGGCGGCGCGCGAGGAGGCCGCGGCGCGGGAGGCGGTGCTCGCGGGCGAGCGGGACGCGGCGTTCGGCGAGGCGCAGCG
>Ga0306923_10001943_pt1 | contig 18652 bp, 14 predicted proteins | sample sta12Can44000108_FD_203841 | JGI IMG/M metagenome (GOLD analysis project Ga0306923, IMG submission 203841) | Lab enrichment of tropical soil microbial communities from Luquillo Experimental Forest, Puerto Rico - statanox.12C.anox.44.000.108 (v2)... | ecosystem: Environmental > Terrestrial >... | reverse complement strand
GCTTTATCATGAAGAACACCTCGCGCCGCCCCCTGATCATGCCGGTAATTTTGGAGATTTGAGTGCGGCGATGATGCCGCCCCGTTGCCTAGCTGTTCATGATTCTTGATCCGATATGATCGTCACCCCGAACAGGGCAACGTGTTGGCACGGGTTTTGCCGCAGATAAGCTCGATCCGAGCCCCGGGACCTGCTGCTTGCCGCCTTTGACCAAGCGTCCAGTCTCATGAAGGCCGCCACGCCGACCACAACCTCGCTGCCTCAGTCCACCCCTCGCAAGGCGCGGTGGCTTGCTGGTTTGCTGCTAATCATTCCAATCCTTGTGATCCTGCTCTATCCAACTGTCCAGGACTACCTTCGCGCGATGTCGCTAATCACTCGTCTGGAGAACCCTCATGCGGGGGGGTGGATCGCCACCACTGACCTGCATCCGGTCGCTGTACGGGACACCATGTTCGACTTCCGGGACAAGTCCATTCCGGCCAGGATTTACTGGCCGCGCGGTGTCGGCTTCGCGCCTGGGATCATGGTCGTTCATGGAATGCATGAAGAAGGCATCAACGAGCCGCGCCTAGTCAGCTTTGCGCGCTCCCTGGCCGCCACCGGTTTTTTCGTTATGACGCCGCTGGTCCCAGGTATCGCGCAATTTCGAGTCGAGGCTGAGTCGGCCGACCTGATTGGCACGGCAGCCCAAAGCTTTGCTCGTGAACTCGGCTTGCCCAAAGTTGGCATAATGGCACTGAGTTTCTCCGGCGGCTTGGCGCTGGTTGCCGCCAGCGACCAGGAGTACTCGCCGTCCATTGGGTGGGTGGCAGCCGTCGGCGCGCACTACGACCTCGCCCACGTGCTGCGGTTCTTCGCAACCGGTGAGGCCCTTCGCCCTGATGGGTCGGTCGATCATCTGAAGCCCCACGAATATGGTCCGCTGATCGTGGTGAATGATGAGCCTCAGGACTTTTTCCCTTCGCAGGATGTCACAGCGGCTCGGGATGCGATCAGGTTACTGCTCGCGGGCAAGGGCAAAGCCTCAGAGCAGATAACCAAAACCATGACGGCCGGCGGGCAGGAGGTCATGCAGCGCATCTACCACAAGCAGCGCGATTCCTTTGCCCCCGGCATCCTCGCGGAGATCGACAAGCGCCGCGAACAACTGGCTGCCGCGTCCCCCGCCGGACATCTTCGCTTCCTCACTATGCCAGTGGCCCTGCTACAGGGCGCTGACGACAGCGTCGTTCCGCCAACCGAGCTGCTCTGGCTGAAACGTGATATCCCCCCTAACCTGCTGCTGGATGCGCTCGTCAGCAAAGCGATCACTCACGTCGAGGTAGGCGGCAGGGTCACCTTGCGCGACCGCCTGGCGCTTGTACACTGGATGGCGGTGCTAATTCACGCGGCGCGCAGGACTGGCGACAATCGGCGTGCCTTCGAGCCCACTGCGGGAGTCTGGTTCGCGCCTAGTACAGCACGTGTAAACTGACAACGCGCCATGGTGACCCTGGAACAAATCAAGCTCGCACAACAGAGGATCAAGGGCGTGGCAGCACGCACGCCGCTTATTCGCTACTTCCCTCCAGCTGAGAAAAGAGTAACGCAGAGCAGGTCTCTCGAGGCGAAGGTCCCGGTTAAGTTTACTCGCGGTGAGCTGTGGCTGAAGCCCGAGAGCCTGCAACCTATCGGATCATTCAAGCTACGCGGAGCCTACAACACGATTGTGTCGCTCTCCGACGAAGAACGGCGGCGGGGGGTGATTTCCTATTCGAGCGGCAATCATGCGCAAGGCGTCGCTTACGCTGCACGCGCGGTCGGCGCGAAGGCAATCATCGTGATGCCGCGCAACGCATCCCGGACCAAGATGGAGAGCACGGCCGCGCTTGGTGCCGAAATTGTCACCGTCGGTCCCGCCAGTGCAGAGCGTATGAAGAAGGCCGAAGATCTGGCTGGCAAGCACGGCTATACCATCGTGGCTCCCTACAACGACGAACATATCATCGCCGGGCAGGGCACTGTGGGCCTGGAGATTGTGGAAGATTGTACCGGCGTGGATCTTGTCCTGGTGCCGGTGGGAGGCGGAGGACTGATCAGCGGTGTGGCCACGGCTATCAAGCTGAGCGGATCGCACGTGAAGGTGATCGGAGTAGAACCGGAGCTGGCCAATGACGCGCAACAAAGCTTGCGCAAGGGCAGGATCGTTCAGCTCGCGGCCGAGCGCGTTTCTAGTACCTTGGCCGACGGCCTGCGCACGCAGTCGGTTGGACCGATCAATTTCGAACACATTCAGCAGTTCGTGGACGACATCGTCACCGTAACCGAGGATGAGATTCGCGCCGCGATGCGCAAGCTGGCTTTGAACGCCCGCATTGTCGCAGAGCCGAGCGGTGCCGTGACTTTCGCGGCCTGGCTGTTTCACGCCGGGGAGCTGCCGGAATCAAAGCAGACGGTCGCCGTCATCAGTGGCGGCAATCTCGAGCCGCAACTGCTGGCGCAAGTGCTGACCGATGAAGCGGCGGGGGAGCATACGTCTTGAGAACTCCGAGCCAGCGGACGGGTTGGTTATTTTAGAGGCTTTCAGGAGTACAGTTTTGTTGCACAAGCGTTCAGGATTACCGTTCGTCGCAATCCCGTTTCTGGTCGCTCTCTCCGTATACGCGGCAAACACCGAGCGCGGTGTCATGCTGCGAGAGGGCATTATCTACATTTCGCCCGATGCCTCCTCCGCCAAGATCTCGAACATTGGCCGTGGACGTGAGGTGGCTGTCCTTGATCGCTCGCCGGGATGGGTGCACGTGGTTGGTACCGTCGATGTGGTACAAGGCGCTGAGTTCGACGCCGAAGCCGAAGACCGCAACGTCACCGGCTGGATCGTCGACAAGGGAGTGATCACCGCCGCCACCCCGGATGGCGACAAGATCCTCTTCGGCGAAGCCGTCGATTCCGAATCCGAAGCCATGAAGCGCGGTGGCCGCAGGGGAGCTGCGCAAGATGCCATGCGGCTTTATGCAAGGATGGCCGAGTACTTCCCGCAGTCTCCGCTAGCGGCGGAAGCCCTCTATCGCGCCGCCGATATTCGTTGGCAAATCGAAGCAGCCGACGTGGCCTCCCGCCCGTCGGCAAAACTCCAGGACCCGTTGCTGCGTGCACAGATCAACGAAGACTACATGAAGAAGTTGATCAAGAAGTACCCGGGCACCAAATGGGCCGATCTTGCGTCCTATCACTTCATCGCCAACAAGCTTTGTGGCGAGTGGCAGGCCGAGGCCAAGTGCCCGGAGAAGGAAGCCGAGATCTACCTGAAATACGCGGCTGATCATCCCCAATCACCCAAGGCGCCGGAAGCACTGTACGACGCGGCATGGCGCTACTCGGCGCTGATCGAGATCTATAAGACCGACAATCAGCCGAAGAAAGCCTCCGACTCCGCCGGCCGCTCGCTTGAAGTGGCCAAGAAACTTATTGCGCAATACCCCAACGACACCGACTGGGCCGACCGGGCGCAACGTCTGATATACATGGTGCAGAGCAATATTCCAACGTGGGGCACTGGGCGCGAATAATAGTCTATTAATCACGTGTCATTTGACTCTTCATCTTTGTCATCATGAGCGGACACAAGTCCGCGAGGGATCTGTTGTTGACTTGTTGGCTTCATCCGCCGCGGAGGATACTTGAACGACTTCTTTCTGGCTGTCGTCCTGGGCATCATCGAAGGCTTAACCGAATTTCTTCCCGTCAGCTCGACCGCACACCTGCGTATTTCCGAGTCGCTTCTGGGAATTGACCTCGGCAATGGCTACTGGAAGATGTTTTCCATCGTTATACAGTTGGGCGCGATTCTCTGCCTCCCAATCTACTTTTGGAAAGAAATCGTGGAGTTCGTGCGCTCCTTCCCGCGCGGTCCACACGGCAACCTCACGATCAAAAACCACCCCCTCACGCTCACCTTCGTGGCGTTCGTCATTACCGCTATTCCCGCCTTCCTGCTCACCAAGGTCATCGGCAAGCATCTCGAGAACCTCACCATCATGGCGTATTCACTGATCATCGGCGGAATCGTGATGTGGGTGGTAGACGCTATCTATGAGCGTTCGACCTACCGCGCCTTCGCGCGCCACGGCAAGCTCACCACCAACCTGGAGCAGATGTCTCTCGGGCAGGCTATCTGGATTGGCTTCTGCCAGATCTTCTCGGCAGTCTTCCCTGGGACCTCGCGCTCGATGTCCACCATCACCGCGGGCGAGCTGGCTGGCATGAGCCGCCCGGCAGCACTGGAGTTCTCCTTCTTCGTCTCCATGCCGACCATGGCTGCCGCCACTCTCTACGACCTATGGAGATCCCTTCATCCCCATCATGGTGAGCCCAGTGCCATCGGTTCGATGCCCAGCGACGCGCATTCCTGGGTCGTACTCGCCATCGGCTTCGTGGTGTCGTTTATCGTTGCCTACGCCGTAGTTGCATGGTTTATGAATTGGGTGCGCACCCGCGGCTTTGCCCTCTTCGCCGTGTACCGGATCGTCGCGGGTGCAGCACTGTTGTGGTGGATTAGCCGCCTGCAGGGGTAAACCGATCCTTGTCGCCCCTACTCAAAACCGGCAACAGGTCAGATATTTATCTTGACCGGCAGGGGTAATCTTTTTGGCATAATTTCTATGGCTCTGGCGTACCTGCGTGCTGGGCAGGCTGGCGCTTGCCGCCGCTCGGGACTTCGCATCGGGCAATTCGCAGGATCAGGCGTCGCCGCTGAAAGCGGCTCGTGGGATAGTATGTGCCTGCGCTGGAGAGGGCAGGCACGATGACTCGCCGCAAACGCCGTGGTTCTGCGCTGACGCCCAACACCCCTATGGTGTTTACGCGTGCATTCACTCCGACAGCCAACCGGCGGCTCAATGAGCTGATCGGTTTCCTGATGCTGGTTTCCGCGGCCTTGCTTACCCTCGCGCTGGTCTCTTACTCTCCGCTTGACCCATCACTGAACACGGCCTCGAATCCTCCGGCCGGGCATCCTGCACACAACTGGATCGGCGTGGTGGGAGCCACCGTCAGCGACCTGGCGCTGCAAGCCTTTGGTATCGCCGTCTTCCTTATTCCGGTCTACCTTCTGCTCTACGCGGTGCGCTGGTTCCGGTCGCGGCCCATCCAGTCGCCCTACGCGAAGACCTTTGGTGCGATTGGCCTTGTGACCTTCTGCTCGGGATTCCTGGGGCTGCTGCCGTGGCATTTTCGTTGGATGGGCGCGATCCCGGCTGAGGGCTTGCTGGGCCGCATTGTGGCCGACGCTCTTATCCATTACCTCAATCTTGTGGGCGCGTATCTTGTCTGCGTCGCCATTATTGCCGTCGCGTTGTATCTCTCGACGGCGTTCTCCTTCCAAGGAATCCAGATCTGGTCGCAGACGCGCTTCGGATTTATGTATGCCCTGTTCGATCGCTTTAGCGACTGGCGTGAGGAACGCGCACGCAAGTGGGCCGCCAAGGAATTGGAGAAAAAACGTGCTGCCGCGACGAATGCCAAGCCGGTTGTAACCGCGCAACTGGTTCCGCGTCGCGCCGGAACGCAGGCGCCTGACTACACCATCGCGCCGCAGGCCTCGAGCGCTCCCATGCCAGAATCTGGCGCTCGTTCGAGAACCGGCATTGAACGTACCTTCGAAGGCGATGCCGAACGCCGCACGCCGGTACCGTCGCCTCGGAGCGCACATGAGCAGGCCGGCGGCGGTGAAGCCGAGTCTCAGCCGGGCGAACCTATCGCGGTAACGTCGCGTGCCGACAGCACCCCGCGGGGTAAGACCACGATGCCGCGGCTTGCTGGTAGCTACAAGCTTCCTTCGACTGCGCTGCTGCACCGTCCTGAGGAGCACGGCATCATTCACGAAGACGAACTGAAGAACCTGGCGCAAGTTCTGCAGCAAAAATGTGCCGAGTTCGACGTGCGTGGGCAGGTGGTGCAGATCAACCCCGGGCCGGTGGTCACGACATTCGAGTTCAAGCCGGAAGCCGGCATTAAGTACAGCCGCGTCACCAGTCTCTCCGACGACCTTTGTCTGGCGCTGCGCGCCGAGAGCATCCTCATCGAGCGCATGTCGGGCAAATCGACCGTCGGCATCCAGGTGCCCAACCATGAGCGGGAGACGATCTGGCTACGCGAGGTAGTCGAGGCGCACGAGTTTCTGGTGTCGAAGTCTAAGGTCACGTTGTCCATGGGCAAGGACATTAACGGCCGCATCGTGACCGCTGAGCTCAACACCATGCCGCACCTGCTTATCGCAGGCTCAACGGGCTCAGGCAAGAGCGTGGCCATCAACGCCTTCATCATGTCGATTCTGTACAAGGCCACGCCAGACGAGGTTCGCCTGATCCTGGTGGATCCCAAGCGGCTGGAACTGGGCAACTACGAAGGCGTTCCACACCTGTACACCCCCATCATCACCGAGCCCAAGCTGGCGTCGAATGCCCTGCGCAATGCGGTTCTCGAGATGGAACGCCGCCTGAAGCTGCTGGCAGAGAAGGGTGTCCGCAACATCGACCAATACAACCGGCTTTTCGACGTGAACACGCCCAGCTTGTTTGAAGAAGGGGGAGATCAGGCGTGTCCATTGCCCTACGTCGTCATCATCATCGACGAGTTGGCCGACCTGATGATGCTCGACGGGCAGAATGTTGAAGCATCCATCACTCGGCTGGCCCAGATGGCGCGCGCCGTTGGCATCCATCTCATCCTCGCAACTCAGCGTCCGTCTGTCGACGTAATTACCGGCTTGATCAAAGCGAATTTCCCGGCGCGCATGTCGTTTCGGGTGGCTACCAAGATCGACTCGCGCACGATTCTCGATGCCAACGGCGCCGAAGCGCTGTTAGGCCGCGGTGACATGCTGTACCTGCCGAACGGATCGGCGCGCGTGCATCGTGTACATGCTCCCTTCGTCACCGAGCGCGAAATCGCGGCAGTAGTGGAATTCTGGCGCTCGCAAGGCGAAGCCCAGTACCAGGAACATTTCCTCGCTGCTCCGAAGGAGGAATCCGAGGGCAGCTCCGATGCTGCTGGCGAAGGCAGTGGTGAGGAAGAGGAGCATGACGAGCTTTACCAGGATGCCGTGCGCATCGTACTCGAATACGGAAAGGCCTCGACCTCCCTCTTACAGCGGCGACTGCGCATCGGTTACGGTCGCGCAGCTCACCTCATCGATCTCATGGAGCGCGACGGCATCGTGGGCGCAGCTGACGGCCCGAAGCCGCGCGAAGTCCTTAAGCGTCCCGATTGGCTAAGTGAAGTGGAAGACGCACTGCGATGAGAGCAGCATCCTTTCGTAGGGCGGTTCTACGTTGCTGCTTTCGCCCGGTTGCGCTGGTAGAAGTACGAGACCACAAGGAGTATCACGCCCAGGACGATAAACGCGGTAATGCGATAAAGGCGCTGCAACATATGGATGTCTGAGAAGAAGACTTTGGCCACCGTCAGGGCGAGCAGCACAATCGCTTGCCAGCGCAGAAAGGCAGAACGCCGCCAGAATCCAATCAGCATCAGCAGCCCGCCATAGAACATCCAGGCCGCCGAATAGGTAAAGTCAAAAAGCGTGAGGACATCCTGCTGTTGGTCGCGAGTAACGGCGACGGCATCCAGCTGTGGCTCGAAATAGCTCGTAACTTCGAAGTGCAACGCCAGCAAGGTCAGCAGATTCATACAGATAATTGCACCGCCGGCCCACTGGCGGCTTGCCTTTCCGTCTTCCTGTACAGCGAAGTATGCCATCAGTCCTAAGGCGGCAATCGCCAGCAGATAGAGGCCAAAGCGCGCGTTGATCAGCGGTGGTGCGCTAACATCCGACTCCAGCAGGATGAGTCGCGCAACTCCCATGCCCAGAGAGCAGACGGCAAGAACGCGGACCAGCAAACTGTCGATCCGATGAGCGGCCCAGATGAGCGCAGCGCTTTCGACGATCCACCCCAGAGTGATCCAATGGCGATCGAGTTCGAGCGGGATAGCAATTGTGAAGAAGCCAATTGCAAGCGCGAGATACAGCGGTCCCAGCGGGAGTTTGATAGTTTTCTCTTGTTGTCGGGCTGCGGGAACCAAAGCAAAGTACGTGAAGGCGGTTGCTGCGCACAGCCACGCCAAGTCCTGGCGATGATGATCCACCAGCATCGCAACGGAAGCGGCGAAATACGTGGCTGCATTGGCTAGTGCCAGCAGGACAACGCTGGCGGATTCGACTCCTGCTCTAAGTCTACGAAGGAAGAGAGGTGCTGCAGCAAATAATAGAAAAAAAACGCTGGCAAAGCAGAATGTCAGCAGCAATTGTGGATCGGTATAGTAGGGGTAAGCCCAGCCCGCGAACAGCAAGGCTGTCCCCACAAAGCTAGCCAGTAAGATGCGAGGCCACTGCTTGATGACGACAATCCAGAGTGTACCTAAGTCAAGAAGCGCTACGTAGCAGAAGAGCTCCAGTTCCTGATTCTGATGGCTGGAAACCAGAACTGGTGTGAGGAATCCGCCAACGAGAGCAAAAGCAGCCAGCAGCTCTGAGTTCTGCCGCAGCGATAATGCAGCGGCGGTGACCGTGACCAGTACCATCCCAGCAAACGCAACCGTGGCAGGCACCAGGTAGTAGAACTGGGAGGCAGCCCACAACGACAGGTAGAGAGCGCCAATACCGATCGCCTTCAAGGAATAGGCAAACGCTACAAATCCTCTCGAGCGAAAGCGTTCGCTCCAGAGCAGCAGGCCAATGCCTATGGCTATGCCGACGCCGACGCGGACAGGGGGGCCGATCCAGTTGTTGTCGAAAGCGAGCTTGAGAAAGTATGACAGACCAACCAGCACGGCTACGATGCCGACACGATTCAACCACTGGCCGCCGACGCGTATCTCCAACGAGGTGAGCCGCCTGGCCGGACTCGCGACGTTGGGCGGATTTACGACGTTGGGCTCATTCGGCGGCTGGAGCAGGCTCGCTAGCTTTGGCAGGCTCGCTGGCTTTGGCAGGCTCGCTGGCTTTGGCAGGCTCGCTACCTCGGGCGGGTTCGGGGACCCGGGCGGACTCGCGAGTGTCCGCATGTCCGATGCTCTACGGTCTTCCTGCACCACACTCGGCTGCTCCGGCGAAGCGAGCGGAATCGGTGGCGGCGCATCGAGCGAAGGCATCCACTCTGCAGTCGTTGACCCTGGCTCCTGTACGGAAACTGCGTTTTTGGGCGCTTCGGGAGGCTCCGGCTCGAGAGTCAGCAGGATGGATTCAGTACCGGTATCCGGGCGTGGCGATTCAGTTGCGACGGGAGTCGGCTCGCCCAAGCGATCCAGCTGCATAGTCGGGTAAAGGGCAGCCTCGGCCGTATATCCCGCCGACGCACCTCCCTCCAGCAGTTGTTCCAGGCGAAAGACTCTCTGCGTCAGCTCAGCAACTTGTGCGCGAAGTCTTTCCAGTTCCACAGTTTGATTTGCTTCTGACAACTGGTGGCCCCGAACCGTAAGTGGTCAACGAGAAAAAGCCACAATACGCGAAAGCTGAGACATTCGCAAAGGATTTGCGACACACACGCCCGGCTAACGTTAAGACCCTGCTCAGGTTCGCCGATGGCTCGTAAGAGAAGACTCCGGTTACACTCTTTGAGGCTCCGCGGATTCAATAAAACAGATACTTCCGCCACTTGGCGTCGGAGTGTCCCATAAGACGCATGATGTGCCGGCTGGTATGGAGGTTGAAGGCGCGTGGTTCCCGCAATAATTTCATGCCAGCTTCATGGAGCAGCAGGTTTCCCTTCTTGCGATTGCAGTTGTGGCAGCAGGCCACGAGATTTTCCCACGTCGAGGCTCCACCGCGCGATCGGGGCACCACATGGTCAAGGGTCAACTCTCCGGAGGCGAGAATCTGGCCGCAATACTGGCAGGTATTGCGGTCGCGCAGCAGGATGTTCTTGCGAGAGAGAGCCCGGGTCTGATGGGGAATGCGGCGATACTCCAAGAGGCGAATCACCGAGGGCACCCGCATGACAATCCGAGCCGCATGCAGACAGTGTCCGTCCGCCTCTTCCATCATAGCGACGCCTTTCAGCACCAGTACGATGGCGCGGCGCGCTGCGCAGACATTGATGGGCTCGTAAGACGCATTCAGTACCAGCACAGGAGCGTGCATGGTCGCATGTGGCCCTGGCTCTTCGGCGACCACACGTGCATGATGCATATATCCTGCCAGTGACTTTCCGTGACGGGACCCTGTGCTATGAGCCGGCATGGACATACCTCAAACCGAAGCGGCGCATGATACCGCTTCTCTCTTCCCCTCCTCCCCGTAATCGGCAGCCGAGTGCAGCATCGCATTGCTTAGAGTGCGAGCCACAGGGGCTGCCCACTTGTTCAACCTGAGCCCGCTTGATGACGCGGGCACATTCGGACATGGTGGCACCGGTGGTCATGACCTCATCAATGGCGATGGCATTGCGTTCAGCGATGGGGGCAGGATCGACGACGCTGGATGCGCCTCGCACGTTCTGCAACCAATCAGAGGGGAGAAAAACAGTAAAGAAACTGCCGAATAGTTCTCTCAGAGGCCCGGCGGAGACAGCACGTCCCTTGACGCACTGCACTTGGCGAATTCGGGTTAGCGTCTCACGACTGCTGAAGACAACCCTCCAGTCGCGGTGCTACTCAGACCCGAGACGATCGCCTTCTGACCTGCAGTTGGGCGAGAGCACCAAGACAATTTATTATAGGTACTCGAAGGCACGGGCGCAATGCTGGATGGGATACGGTTCACTACTTTCATCAATATTTCAACAATGTTGGCGAATTGCAATTCGTCTGCCATGCTGCACTCGAAGCTCATCAGCTGCCAGTAACAATCACATCCATTATGTTTTCAATGAGGTGAGGATCGTGCCACAAATTCATCCCTGGCTGGCCCTTGGCGTCTTCGCATTCACGGCCGCGACCGACGCGGTGTATGTCCTTTTTAATGTAGCTGTATCGTCGCGACGGCGCCTCTCCGCAGCCACCTGGAGCAGCGTCTGGTATCTACTTTCCGCGTTCGCGGTCATCAGCTATACCCGCAACTGGGTATATGTCTGTTTCGCTGCAGCCGGTTCCTGGGTTGGAGCCTACTTCTCCATGACCCCGCTTCGCAGACCATCCAAGGAGAGCGATTTGAATCCCCCGGGTCCGCAGGCCCCAACGTTGAGTTAGAAGGCAACGACTCTCCGGTTTACCTGCTCTGCCTGCGCGCTGCACTTGTACCAACAGCACTCGACGTGCTAACTTGCGCGGTCGCAGCAATTGTGCGCCGCGCGAGGTCTCCCCCTATGAGTACCGCCGTTTCTACCCCGGAAAAGACATTTCGATCTTACGTTCCCGACCAGACCACATTGCCAGAGTTCACTCTGCGTGCTGTACTGCTGGGCCTCGTCATGACCGTGATTCTTGGGGCAGCCAATGCCTATCTGGGCCTCCGTGCCGGCATGACGATCGCCGCCACATATCCGGCCGCGGTAATCGGTATGGCCGTGCTGCGTCTGATGAGAGGCTCTCTTCTGGAAGAGAACATCGCCCGAACCGTGGGTTCGATTGGTGAGTCAGTAGCTGCTGGCGCCATATTCACGATCCCAGCCTTCGTCATCTCGGGAGCCTGGCCGGTCTTCGATTTTGCCCATGCCTACTGGAAATCATCGATTCTGATGCTGGTCGGCGGAGCACTAGGCATTTTGTTCGTGACCCTTCTCCGCAGGGTCATGGTTGAAGACCGCGACCTTCCCTTCCCTGAATCGGTCGCTGCCTCGCAAATCCACATAGCCGGACAGCAAGGCAGTCGAGCCGCGAAGATTCTCTTCGGCAACATGGGATTCGGCGGCATCGTGTACTTGCTGGGCCAGTTCAGCTTGTTCAGTGCGAGCCGGGACTTCATTGTCAACGTGGGCCAGTTGGGCTCCAGCTTCGTGCGCATGGGCCGCACCGCAGGTTCGCCAACACTGCCGACAGGAGCAGTAACGACGGTATCAGCGCCCGCGATCAGCCCCGCGTACCTGGGAGTGGGATATATCATCGGGCCGCGACTGGGCTCGCTGAATTTCGCCGGAGGCGTGCTGGCTTGGGGAGTTCTGGTTCCCCTGATCCTGTTTCTCGGAGGGCCAACATTCGTCGCTCAGTTCGTGCCGGCGGGTGCGAATCCCGACACAGCGTTTTGGGCTGGCCAAGCCGGGGCCGTGTGGAGCTTTATCGTTCGACCAATCGCGGTGGGCGGAATGCTGGTGGGCGCTTGCTACACGCTGTTCCGCATGCGCAAGAGTCTTGCGTCCGGCATGGGCCGCGCCGTTTCCGACCTGAAGAAATCCGCCGCCGCCCACGCCAGTACCGCCCGCACCGAGCGCGACTTGAACGCCAAGATCGTCTTTGGCGGATTGGCTGTCGTGCTGATCAGCATGATCTTCCTCTATAAGAGCTACGCCGATGCGTGGAACGCTGGCATCGTTGCGGCCATTGTGATGATCATCGTGGGCTTCTTTTTCGCAGCCGTTTCAGGAAACCTGGTAGGCCTGATTGGCTCATCCAACAACCCCATTTCCGGACTTACGCTCGCGACGCTGGTTATCGCGGCCCTGCTGATGGTAATTATTGGGGTCTCGGGCATGCATGGAGTTGCTGCGGTGCTGGGCGTAGCGGCCGTCGTCTGCGTGTCATCAGCAGTGGCGGGAGAGATGTTGCAGGATTTGAAAGTTGGTCACATCCTGGGAGGCACGCCCGCCAAGATGCAGCTCGGCGACTTCATGGGGGTGACTGTCGCCAGCTTCGCGCTCTTCCCCGTGCTGCTGCTGCTGAATCAGGCAAACATCAACAGTGGGGGCATCGGCTTCGGCGACCGGCAGCTTTCCGCCCCGCAGGCTGGGTTAATGGCTATGCTCTCGCGGGGCATAGTCGGCGGCGAGATGGCGTGGCCGCTGATCGTTGTGGGCATCATGCTAGGCATTGGACTCATCATGATTGAGGTTCGAAGTCCGATGCTCTTCGCCGTCGGCATGTACCTGCCCCTGGAAACAACCTTCGCTATTTTCCTCGGCGGCATGATCCGCTGGCTCACCGACCGGATGCGTGATCGCCGCGACCTGAACGAAGCACAGAAGGCACGGGTCGAGAATGCAGGAGTACTCACGGCTTCAGGATTCATCGCGGGCGAGGCTCTGATGGGCATTGTCATTGCTATCTTCCGCTACAAGCAGTGGCCGTTGCCCGTGATCTTCGAACATCCCAGCGTCGCATCCGGGTTCATTGTGCTTGTGATTCTGGCGGTTGTGATGGTGCGCATACCCTTGGCCAATGCCGGCAGGCCGGATGAACCAGCACCGCCGACGGCCATCATGTAGAGAGCCATCAAGGTTGTCTCCATCTTTCGTCTGGTGGCATCCTGAGCGGAACACCTCTTTTGCCCGAACAGAGTCGAGGGACCTGTATAGTCCCTGAAGACACACCTCCGATGTCCATTGCCTCCAACCTCTCCGTCATTCGTGGCCGCATCGCGCGCGCCGCCAATCGCGCCCGACGCAGCCCTAATGACATCGTGCTGATGGCCGTCTGCAAAACTCAACCAGCGTCAAAGATCCTCGAGGCCTACAATGCCGGCCAATACCTATTCGGCGAAAACCGCGTCCAGGAGTTTGCTGAAAAATTCCGTGCTTTAGCAAATCTGCACGCCGCCGAGTTCCACATGATCGGTCACTTGCAATCGAACAAAGCCGCGAAGGCCGTTGAGATATTTCACGCGGTGGATTCGGTTGATTCTGCAAGACTTGCACATCGCTTAAACGACGCTGCGAAAAGCTTGAGCAAGACGGTCGACGTGCTCATTGAGATCAATATAGGTGGCGAAGGAGCCAAGAGCGGCAGCGCACCCGATTCGCCCGAGCTTGAGGCCATTTTTAGCGGTGCGCCCAACTGGCCACATTTGCGCATTCGTGGGCTGATGACCGTTCCGCCTTTCACCGAAGACCCGGAAGGCGCGCGTCCGTATTTTCGCGAGCTGCGCGAGCTCCGAGAACGTTTGGTCACACGCAAGGCGCAGGCGGTTACTCTCGATATCCTCTCCATGGGCATGTCACACGACTTCGAGGTAGCGATCGAAGAGGGATCGACTTGCGTGCGCATCGGCACTGCGATTTTCGGCGAGCGCATGCATCCATGATTCCCATCAGCGACACGCCATCCGGGGCGACGTTCCAGGTGAAGGTGCATCCCCGGGCAAAAAAGAACGCAGTAACCGGCGAGATCGGCGACGCGCTCAAGCTCGCATTGACTACACCTCCCTTAGAAGGCCGCTCCAACGTTGCTTGCATCGAGTTCCTCGCAAACCTTTTGAATGTGCCGCGTTCCTCAGTTACGATTACCGCCGGAGCAACCAGCCGACGAAAAGTCATTTGCGTGCGCGACCTCTCTGCTGTCCAGATCAGAGAGAGATTGCTAGAGGTCATCGGCTGAACTCCGAAGGAGACCACTTTGAGCTTTGCGCAGCGTTGGCGCGACATTCGCACCAGTTTCGAGCGTCCCTTCTGGGTCGCCAACATAAGCGAACTATTTGAGCGGCTCTCGTACTATGCCGCCTTCGCATCCCTCGCGCGCTATCTCCACGAAATCTTGCAATTCCCCACCGAGCGAGTTGGCACACTCACGGGCTTCTTTGGCGGCCTGGTATGGTTTCTCCCGGTCTTCGGCGGAACCCTCGCCGACCGAATGGGCTTCCGGCGCGCCCTTTCGCTCGCCTACCTGATTCTGAGCTGTGCCTACTTTCTCTTGGGCTCCCTGGGAGCGCCATGGCTCGGGCCTGTGCGCGACAATGTGCCGCTTGTTGCGCTGGTGACATTTGTGCTGGCTCTACCCGCCCTGGGAGTCGCCCTGGTAAAGCCGAGCGTCGTCGGCACTACTGCACGCGCCTCGAAGGAAAATGTCCGCTCGATCGGATACTCGATCTACTACACGCTGGTAAATATCGGCGGCGCAGCCGGCCCTTACGTTGCCTCCTTCGTGCATCGCCACCTGAGCGTCGAAAACGTTTTTCGCGTGGCCGCGCTCAGCGTTTTCCTGATGTTCGTGGGCGTTCTCTTGTTCTTTCGCGAACCTCGGCGTCATGACGAAGTTGAAACCACCAGCCTCGCCCAAGCTGGCAGAAATTTCTGGACCGTTGTCTCCAATCCCCGATTCATGCTGTTCCTGTTGATTTTTACCGGCTATTGGATTGTTTACTGGCAGGAATTCATCACCTTCCCGCTCTATGTTCACGCCTACATCAATCCGCAAACCGACACCGAGCTTCTGCTGGTAACAGGTCCGCTGGTCGTGATTGTCCTGACGCTGGCTATCAACATCCTTACCCAGAAATTTCATGCCCTGACGGCAATCAGCGCCGGCACGCTCATTACGGCGCTGGCCTGGATCATTCTGATCGTCAGACCAACCGTCACAGGCGCAATCCTTACCTTGGTCGCCGTGGCTCTCGGTGAAATTACCCAATCTCCTCGTTACTACGAGTACATTTCACGCCTGGCGCCCTCGGGACAACAAGGGACGTACATGGGATTCGCTTTTCTACCGTTAGGCATAGGCTCGCTGATCGGGGGAAAGTTCGGTGGATTTCTCATGCACTACTTCGGCGAGGTGAAACACCAGCCGGAGATGATGTGGTGGGTCATCACCGGCGTAGGCGTCGCAACCGCAGTCCTGTTATGGGTCTATGACAAACTGTTGCGTCCCCGAGTGGTTGACAATGTGGTTGAAGCAGCAGCGGACTGAACCCTACCCGGAGACCCTTCCAGGATTCGCGGTGATGACCCGCGTTATCGACAATTACAACCCATTGAGGAAGGAGGTGAGTACCTCGCCGGGGATCCAATCGTTGAGCTACGGAGCCATCTCCCCAGCCCTCCTCTTCATGGGAGCGCTGGCCGTGCGGAACCTGCAGTCGCTGCAATACCAACCGGCGCGCACCGCTCAACGAATCGTCGTGTGGTACGCGGCACGACAGTGGACTTTGTGGGCGCTGCTGATCGCCCTACCATTTACCGTGCTCATCATAGGTTGCTGCAGCCTGTTGCGCGACAGGAGCGATCGCGTGCAACGTTGCAGCCCGGCGAGCAAACGCTCGCGCCGACCTACCTACTACTGGCGATGCCGCTGATCACTGCGACAACGCTGACGGCCGGAGCCATCCTCACAATAGTCGCCTTGCACATGCTCGCAAACTAAATAAAACACCCTGTATTTCTTAAGTGGCCGGCGCAGCCGCATTTATCGGCAGAACGTTCCGCAATGCAGCGACGATGCATTGTGGTACCTCGCACAGCCGCACTGCTCCTCTGTCGGTTGTCGATGGCCTCTGTTCCTCGTACGCCTTGATTGGTTTCCGAAGGGGTAGCAGGCAGAACGACACCATGAACCTCACTGGAAGGGTGGTAGTGATTTCGGGGTATTGGGGAGGCAGCCTGGGCGGCCCAAGCATCCATTTTTGCGATCCAGACCGGCATCTGATCGAGATCGCCACACCCGGCATCTTGTCGATCTATTGACGGATTCCGAGGGCACATGCCGGTCTGCAGTTCAAACCGTGGCTGGAAGCGCATCGCCAGACAAATCAAATCGTCCGGCGCGCCGGTAGCTGCTGGGCTTTATTGTCCACCTTTAGCAGCTCCTTAAGGCCATAAATGGTCAGCGGGCCTCTCTCATTCTTCTTCAGGCTCGGTAGCAAGAAAGCCGCCGTGGTTAAGACTTGACGGGAGCTGCAAATGGGCGGATAGTTGTCAAGGGCCGTCTTATGTTTCACGGTCGCGCATATGCGCTTTTGACCCTCGCTGTAGTCGCCGTTCTCACGCTTCCTGCTGACGGGCAATCGGTGATCTCCACTCACTCAGGGACCGTCCATTTTTTTGAAGGGGCTGTTTACCTGGGTGACCAGCCGCTGGAATCGCATCCGGGAAGATTCTCAAGCGTACCCCAAGGCGCCGAACTACGGACGGCCGCAGGCCGTGCCGAGGTGCTGCTGACGCCGGGTGTCTTCGTCCGTATTGGCGAGCGGAGTAAGATCCGCATGGTGGCGAACAAGCTCTCGGACACCCGCGTCGAATTGCTGGCAGGCTCTGCAGTCGTGGATTCGGCGGAACCGACCTCTGGTACATCGGTGACCTTGCTTTACAAAAATTGGGGCGTACGCTTCCCCGAACAGGGTGTCTACCGGATCGATTCCGATCCACCGCGCTTGTGGGTATTCCAAGGCAGGGCGGAAGTATCAGCGGGCAGCAATGAGGCGCTATCGGTTGAGCAAGGCATGAATGTGCCGTTCGCGCCTGTGCTCGTGCCAGAACGATCGATCGACCAGCCGCACGATTCGCTGAGCCTTTGGGCTGAAGGCCGTCAACAATCGATTTCCGCAGACAACGCCATCGCGGCGAACATCCAGGACCCCGCTTCGATAACTACCGCCAACTCCGGCTACGATACGTTTACGTATTTCCCGGTACTCGGCCTTCCTGCTGTTGCGCCGGATTTGTCCAGCACGTACAGGTCCTTAGCCACATATCAGCCGGGGTTCAACTCGATCTACTTGCCTGGTTATACATACCTGCCTGTGTTCCTGGGAATACGGCAGGGCGGATTTCCAATATCGCCTTATCGACCGCCTCATGCCGGACCCTTACCCTTTCCGCCGCTACACGGGCCTGTTTACCGCCCGACGCCCGTTGCTCCGGTTGCCCCGCATCCCGTAACTGGGCACCCTGTTCCGCACGTGGGAGTGCACCCAGGCGTTCACCGCTAGGCCAAGCCAATCACTGAGCGGGCGCGTAGTACCCGAGTCTCCAGTGCACTTTGAGAGGAGAGCCGAGACCCGGAGGCTGCGAGACCTTGACCTCCACTGTGCGGTACTTCCCGTCTCTGGTTTTATTCCGCGGATAGTAGCCAAGGACGTACTGGTTGCGCAGTTCGATCGCAATCCGGGTTGCGACGCTTGGCATGTCTCCTGGGACCGCGGCAGCAAAAGCTCGCCCACCGGTTTGCGCGGCAATTTCCGACAGCAAACGCGGCCCGGAGATTTCCTCAGGTGTCAGCGCGAGAGAGAAGACCGGTTCGAAAACACCCATGGCATAGATTTGCACGTCCGCTTCGCGAACAAGCGACTCGATCTGCACCGCGGTGTAGTGGCTGCGGTTGTCCCCGCCATCCGAAACAATCACGATTGCCTTTCGGGAATTCTTGGCTTTTTTCATCTCGAGTAGTCCGGTGTTGATGGCGTCAAGCATCGCGGTCAGGCCACCAGCCTGAAGATTCTTCAGAGCACTGTGAAGGTCGTCCGTGTTGCTGGTCAATCCGATCGATACTCTGGCAGCGTCCGCGAACTCCACGAGGAATGCCTCATCTTCCTTGTTCAACGCATTCAGCAGCTGCTTGGCAGCGTCGAGAGAACTTGGAAGCTTATCGGCCATGCTTCCGCTCTTGTCGAAGAGCACGCCAACCGAGAGAGGCGCGTCCTCGCCGGAGAAAAGTGCCACGTTCTGCTCCACGCCATCCTCGAACAATTGGAAATCTTCCTTTTGAAGCCCAAGGACGAACCGGTTCACCTTATCGGTGACCGTCACCGGGATGAGAACCAAGTCGGCATGTGCTCGGAAGGTCGCCAGCGGACCTTGCTGTGATTCCGACGCCG
>Ga0306923_10001941_pt1 | contig 18659 bp, 18 predicted proteins | sample sta12Can44000108_FD_203841 | JGI IMG/M metagenome (GOLD analysis project Ga0306923, IMG submission 203841) | Lab enrichment of tropical soil microbial communities from Luquillo Experimental Forest, Puerto Rico - statanox.12C.anox.44.000.108 (v2)... | ecosystem: Environmental > Terrestrial >... | reverse complement strand
CTACAAGGACTCGCAAAAGTTGAAATCGATCGACTTAATCCACAACCGCTATTCTCTTTAGGCGCCTGACCATTCGGCGCCTTGCTGACGCCCGAAAACCAACCCGATATGAGAAATCCGGGCTAGGATCGCGTAGACCCCGCCCATTGCGCTCGCCGGCGAATTGGTCGAGCTGCCCGGGCCGTTGGTCGACAGATAGGCACCGAGATTGGCCACCGTATCCACATCAAGGGCGAGAAACCGGCCGTCCGGGTCGAGGGCTAGGCGCCCGCGCGTATGGTTGTCGCGGCCCTGCGCCGAACTGATGAACTCCTCGCCGCGCTCGGCGATCCATTTGACCGGGCAGCCCAGCCGCCGCGCCGCCCACAGCACCAGCACCCATTCGGGATAGAGGAAATTCTTAACGCCAAATCCGCCCCCGACATCCGGCGCGCGCACGACGATGCGGTCGGCCGGCATATGGAACACCGCGCCGGCGAGCTGCTGGCGTAGACTATGCACGCCTTGGCCGGTCAGCAGCAATTCGAGGCGATCGGCAGCGGCATCGTAATGGCCGATCGCGGCGCGCGGCTCGATCGGGGCGACGACCAGCCGGTTGTTGACCAGCTCGACCTCGACAATGTGGGCTGCCTCGGCGAACGCCGCGTCGACCGCCGCCTTGTCGCCGCGCTCGAAGCGATAAGACAGATTGCCCGGCGCTTCGTCCCACAATAGCGGCGCTTCCGCGGCGAGCGCCGCCGTCGCCTCGACCACAGCCGGCAGCGGCCGGTACACCACGGCGACCTGCTCTGCGGCGTCACGCGCCTGATCTCGCGTGTCGGCAACGACGAATGCCAGCGGGTCACCGACGTGCCGCACCCGCTCACGCGCCAATGCCGCGCGCGGCGGCACGATGAGCGGCACGACCGTCGCAACCTGGGCAATGCACGGCAAGGGTCCGATGCCGTCCGCATCCAGATCGGCCGCGGTGAAAATGCCGCGCACGCCCGGCATCGTACCGGCGGTCGCGGTATCGATGCCTTCTATTACTGCGTGTCCGTGTGGTGAGCGTACCACGATTCCATGCAGCTGACCGGGCACTTCCATGTCATCGACATAGCGCCCCTGTCCGGTCAGAAACCTTGGGTCTTCGAGACGGCGCAGTGAACGTCCGATATGGTCCCCATTCATCCGAATGCCTAAAACCTTGTGCCGGCCACTACGATGCGGACCCCACCATCAGGCGTTTTGAAAGAGATTCAACTGCCGGAAGGAGCGCCGGTGACGATCGCTGTCTTGCCCGAAAAGTCCATTTGCAGGAGGCCTTTCGGATAATTCGTTTGCCCCGATATGTATTCGGAATTCGATGATTGGCGGCTAGTCCGCGAAGCTCGACCGCGCCGCCGCGGCCCAGCATCCACCAGATTTGGGGACGATCCACAATGAGCGAAACGACCCGATCACCGAGTTGGCGGCGCGGTAGCGGGTGAATTGCACATCCAGGTGGACTTTCGCCGGCCCGGCGGCGATGACGTTGCGAAAATCCCATTGGCTGTAATGCCAGCCCGCGCCGGCGCGGGCGCGAAAATCGCCGAGATAGGAGCCAAGCCGATCCCATACCCGGATCCCGCCCCCGGCGAGCCGCTAGTGCGGGAAATGCAGCGTCGCAGGGAGGGCCGGCTTGTCGCCGGCATCAGCGCCATCATGAAACGGTCGAGCACGGCGAGCGCTGCCTTCACCGCAGCCTGATCAGGTCGATCGCATGGTGCTTCTCCCCCATTCAGCCGACCGCGGCGCGGAAGATCGCATATAGTTGCCGCCGGCAATCTTGCCCGCTTCCTCCCGAGTGAAGCCGCCGCGCAGCATCGCCGCGACCAAGTGCACCCATTGCGTGTAGTCGTGCACGCTTCCTGGCGTGACGTGCTGGTCGGTGCCGATGCTGACATGATCAACCCCGACGATCTCGGCCATTTCCTTGAGCCCCTCGACGTATTTGTCGAGGCTCGGGAAAAAGTGCCAGATGCCGACCGAGCCACCGGTCTCGGCGATCGCCCGCGCATGGTGAGGGGTGACTTGTCGGCCCGTCAGCGGCGTCGGGCCCATCGCCCGCGACCGGGCAAGAGCCGTATGCGACAGCAGCAACGGTTTGGTCGCGATTTTGACCGCCTGGCTCGCCATGTCCTCTGTCGCGTGCGCGACGTCGCAGACAAAGCCCAGCCGATGACAGGCGCGGATCACCTCGGCGCCAAACTCGGTTAGACCGTGGTGCGTGATTGCGCCGGTCTGGAAATCGCCGATGTCATTGGGCGTGTAGTGCACGAGCTGCAGGTGCCGGATGCCACGCAGGTGCGCTTCCTCAAGCCGTTCGAGCTTGCCATCGAGGAAGTCGAGCCCTTCGACATCGGCGACGATAGCGGGCCGCCCGGTGTTATGGGCTACCTCCAGATCGCTTGCGGAAAGGGCGCGGCGCAGGCCGTGGTTGGCGACGATCTCATCCATCCAGGCGAGACGCTCGAGATGGTGACGGTAGAGCTCGCCCGGCTCGGGTGTTCGCACCGTTGCGAGCGCGCCGTCTTCATTCCTGGCGAGGATCGGACCGTCCGGTACGTCCGCGAGGCAGGCTGCCGCCAGCGATCCCGACCGCATCGCCTCTGCCAGATCGTCGTTCGGCGGCGCCTTCGATGTGATGCCGGTCTTGCCGCCATGTGTATGGACGTCGACGGAGATCGTTTTTCGCAGGACGTCGAGCGCGGCAGAGGCGGTTTCGGCCGCTCGCGCGGCGGCCGTCGAACCGTGCGGGCCAGCCTCTCCGGCAAGCATTGCGCCGGCCGGGGTCAGCGCCGGGCTCCACATCCACGGGGCGTGGGTGAAGGCGTGGGTATGCCCATGACCGCAGCAATCCATGACGTCCTCCCAGAGAATACGGGACTCTAGCATCAGATGCGTCAGCCTGGTCCGGCTATCGCGTCTTCGGCATCTCGAACCCGATGGCGTGTTCGACATGGCGTATTAGGGTGCTGAGGTCATCATCGGCGGCGCCGGCGAGCATCGCGTGCTTGAAGATGAGCCGAGCCGCCTGGCACACCCACATCGGCACGCCCAGCTCCTCGCCCTGCGCGATCGTGAGGTCGATGTCCTTCATCAGAATGTGCATTGCCGCGCCGTAACCGAACGATCGGTCCAGCACCGCGTGGGGAATGAGCGTCAGCGTCGCACCATTGCGGCCGCTGCCGGCGTTGATCGCATTCACCATCACCTCGGGATGGAGCCCACTTTGGTGCCCATCACGAACGCCTCACATGTCGCCGGGAGCGAGACCGCGAACAGGATGTTATTGGTCAGCTTCAACACCTGCGCCGCACCCGGCTTGTCGCCGGCGATCGTCAGGGTCGGGCCCCACGAGGACATCACTGGTCGCACCTTTTCCACCGCCGCTGAGTCGCCCGACACCATAACCGACAGGGTTCCGGCACGCGCACCGGCCTGTCCGCAGCGCCCCGCAGCGGGTCTTCGTCGGCGAGATCAGCCAGTACTTTTCACCTCGCCCTGGGCGCGCATCAATGCACAGCCCCTAAGCATGAGCCTTGCGGCACTCGACGCCGGTCTATTCGACCCACGCCATTGCGCCCCCCTGTAAAACGGCCTAAACAGGGCAGATTTTTGATTCCGCCCCGGCAATCGAACCAAATTTCGCGATAAATCTAGTTCAATCAAAGGCTTACCCGTCGTATCATGGCCCGCACGAACAGGGGGGTTTTGGCCGCCGAGCAGGGAGCCAAATCAGGCTAACAGGGGGCGAGCAGGGGAGGTGCCAAGTAGCGATTATTCGGCTCCGTCTCGCAATTTCATCGCTACGATATTGACAATTGCGATAGCATCTCGTATATCAGCCGATACTCCGCTCCGGCAAGCCCGAAGACTCGATTGGTCATCGCTGACCTGGCCGTCTGCAAAACCAGCGAGCGCCGGGAGCTACTTATGAGGGCATAGCGCCGGTTGTTATTTAAAGAACGCTACGGCCGAACGGACTGAGTAAGTCGCGGGTCACGCAGCGACTCACGTCTGGCCGAGATTGAGGGGGCGGCGCTTATCTGCGGTCGCGGCGGCCCGCTCCCACAGGAAATCGCCGGCGCCGGGAGAATGATCTTTGCGGTCCGCAGCGCTGCGATGACGCCGGCGACAATCGGCGCGCCCCGATCCGTGCTCCAGGCGGATTGCGCCGCCGCCTCGATCATGAAGGCCAGGTCGGCGTTGCTGGGCGGTCGCAAAGCCGAGAGTCGTCGCGAGCTTGAGCGCATGGTCGGTCATCGTCTGCGGCCGAGCCGCGTAATCCGCGAGGGCGGCGGCAGGAATCCCGAGCTGCGCCGCCAACCACTCGACAAGGACGCCGACCGGCTCCTCCATGCGCGCCAACCCCAACCCAGGATGGCGAAGCAACGCCAACTGTACGGCAAAGTCCAGCTGATTGGCGGTGCCGCGGCGTGCCGCCACGAGATCCTGGTCGGACCGGGTAAAGGTGTATTGCCGCGCCAGTCCGTCGGGGTCGTCCGGGATGCCGAAAAACAGCCGTCGTTCTTCGTCCTTGAGCAGCGGTCGGCGCGCCATGATAGGTCCTCTCTTGTCCCGAAAATGTCTGGCAGGATTGTGGACCCCGCAGGTTTAAAGGACGTATTTTGTGGACGGAAATAGCCGCGGTCGGGAGCCACATCCGCGGCCCGTCCACAGAACGGTCGTTTTGCGAGGCGCCATGGGCGCCATTCTCGGCTATGCGCGGGTGTCGACTAGCGATCAGGACGTCGCCGGCCAGACCATGCGGCTGACCGGGGCCGGCGCCATCAAGGTTTTCGGCGATGTCCGTTCCGGCAGGACGATGGAGCGGCCGGCCCTGGTAGCCTTGCTCGCGTATGCCCGTGAAGGAGACGCGCTCGCGGTCGTGCGCCTTGACCGTCTCGGCCGCTCACTCGGCGAGTTGCTCACGACTGTCGCCATGCTCAAGGAGCGCGGCATTGCCCTGCTCAGCCTGGAGGAAAGGATCGACACGAGCTCGGCCGCCGGCGAGCTGGTTTTTCATGTCTTCGGAGCGATCGCGCATTTCGAGCGGCGCCTGATTGCCGAGCGGACCAAGGATGGAATTGCCGCCGCCCGTGCGAAGGGCAAGCATCCGGGACGCCGACCCCTCGATGCTGACAAGATCGCCGACGCGCTCAGCCTGGTGAAAGCAGGTCTGTCACCGACCGCGGCCGCAAAACAGCTCGGGCTCGGACGATCGACCGTCTACCGCGAGGTCAATCGGGCCGGTATTGAACGCTACCCTGCCGGGGCCGGGTCATTAGAAACGGCTGTCGGATTTGCTTCGGGAGAGCTCGATGCTTGATCATGTAACCATCGGCGTCAGCGATCTCGAGCGATCAAAGGCTTTCTATGACACAGCCCTGAAAGCGATCGGCATCGAACGTCTGTATTCAGAAGGCGCAGAATCTTTCGGATACGGAGTGCATAAGAAGGCCTTCTTCTGGATCGGTCTGAAACCGTCGGCCATTACTGGTGTCCACGTGGCTTTTGCGGTTCCGGATCGCGCTGCCGTCGACCGCTTTTACGCAGCGGCTGTCGGCGCGGGCGGGCGCGACAACGGCAAGCCAAGGCTTCGGCCCAACTATCATCCGTACTACTACGGGGCATTTGTCCTCGATCCGGACGACCACAACATTGAGGCCGTTTTGCCGCCATCCCGCGTGATCGGGGAGTTCGCAACTGAGCTCGGTGAACGTCATATTCTCCAAGCGTTCGACCCTAGCTTCGTTGTTTAGATAACAACGAAGCTAGGGCCTCTTTTCAGGGGGTGTCATGGAGTTCTGGACCGAACCACAGATGACGTCGATCCACAAAATGCTCAACCCGGGCTCGATTGCGATCGTGGGCGCCACGCCGCGGATGCAGTATGGTGGGCGGTTTCTGGCTGCCGCACTCAAGGCCAAAGACCGCGTGCGGGTTTATGCCGTGAACCCGCGTTATGACGAAATCATGGGGGTGAAGTCCTACCCGAGTGTGACGAACCTGCCGGAGGCCCCCGACGTAGTGGGCATCGTGGTGCCCTGGGACCAGGTGCTCGATGTCCTCCGGGAGAGCCACCGCAAGGGGGCGGGATCGGCGATCGTGATCTCGGCGGGCTTTGCCGAGCGCGGCCTCGACGACCGGCGTGATTTGCAGGAGGAATTGGGTGCCTTTGCCAGCACCTCGGGCTTGCGTATCAGCGGCCCCAATTGCCTGGGGCTGGCGAATGTCAAGCACGACATCTGGGCCACCGCTTCCTCGCGCGGGGCGGAGGGTCTGACCGGGCCGATCGGCCTGGTGTGCCAAAGCGGTGCCACGGCGTTCGGGCCGTTCCTGGTGCGGGCGGTCGAGAACGGCATCGGCTTCAGCTATATCATCTCGACCGGGAACGAGGCAGACCTCGACTTTACCGATTTCGCCCGCTATCTGCTGGACGATCCGGATACTCGGGTAATTGCTGGTTTTGTTGAAGGCTTCAAAGAGGCCGATAAATTTCTCGAAGTCGCAAAGCTCGCCGCGGAGCGCGGCAAGCCGATCGTCCTCATAAAAATCGGGCGTTCGGAAATGGGAGCCCGGGCTGCACGCTCGCATACTGCAGCGCTGACGGGTGCCGATGCCCGGTACGATGCGATCTTTGCCCAATACGGGGTGATCCGGGTCCAGGATTACGACGAACTCCTGGAGACGGCACACCTCCTGGCCCACACCCCCAAGCCCCTAGTGCCCGGCATCGCGGTGGTATCGCACTCGGGCGGCATCAGCTCGCTCACCGCCGACATGTGCGGCCAGGCCGGTCTCGATTTGCCACTGCTTGGCGATGAGGCGCGTGACGGCATCAACGGGATCCTGAAGGGCTTCGGGTGGGCGGCGAATCCTGCCGATGTGACAGGCTTTGCCAACAGTGAGTCTTTCCCACAAATCATGGAGCATATGATCAAGGATCCCCGGATGGGGACGCTCGTCGTGGCGAGTGCCGGGGCGGATACTCAAGCTCAGCAGGTCATCAGCCAGCGTGATCGGACCGACAAGGGTGTGGTGTTCTTGTGGACCGGAAGCCGGGACACGAAGGCTGGCCTGGCGCAGCTCAAACACGCCCAGATCCCGATCTTCTACACGCCGGACAAGCTGGCCCGCGGCCTGCACAGCCGTCTAGCCTATCATACATGGCGCGAGCGTCGCCTGGCCGACGGCTTTGCCACGGCCCCGCCGCGCACGGCGCCGCAGGATGAGGCCATCGCCCAGGCTCTTGGCTTGGGGCGTCCGACACTCTCCGAGTCCGAGAGCAAGCAGCTGTTGGCGGCCTGGAGCGTGCGGAGTGCGCGTGAGCACCGGGCAAATTCTGCACAGGCCGCCGTCGCGGCCGCAGAGCAGCTCGGGTTTCCGGTGGCTCTCAAGGTCGATTCGCCGGATATTCCGCACAAGACAGAGGCTGGGGTCGTCCGGCTGAACCTCGGCGATGCGGCACAAGTGCGAACCGCCTACGCCGAGATCCTGGCCAGTGCCAGCGCCTATTTAAGTGCCCTCCCCCTCGATGGGGTGGGAGGGGGTGATCGTGCCGGTGGCAATCCATCTACTCCCTCCCCCTTGACGGGGGAGGGCTGGGGTGGGGGTGAATTCGCCGCTCGGTCCCCGAGTGGACAGGCTCGGATCACCGGCGTGTCGGTGCAGGAGATGGTAGGGGACGGTGTAGAAGTCATCATTGGCGTGTCTTGCGACCCGCAATTGGGCCCGGTGCTGCTGTTCGGCAGCGGCGGCGTGATGGTCGAGGTCTACAACAATGTGGCCCTGCGACGCTGCCCGATCACCCGCTCGGAAGCACAGGCGATGATCGCCGAGGTCAAAGGAGCCCGGTTGCTCCAGGGCTTTCGCGGACGGCCAGCGGCGGACCTCGAGGCGCTCGAGGATACCCTGGTGCGCGTGTCGTACCTCGCCATGCACCTTGAAGGACACCTGGCAGAGCTGGACATAAATCCGCTCATGGTGCGGCCGTCAGGTCAGGGAGTGAAGGCGGTGGACGCCTTCGTCGTGTTTCGCAGCGCATAACACCGCACGCAGCTGAGAGCCGGACCCAAAAGTGGGTGGCGAACATGTCCGATGCGACGCGCTCGATCGTGTTGAGGGATGTCGCCCCCGACCGCGCTCAGATTATGAGTGGGCCTCCGCCGAAACGCGCGGCAACGACGAGGATGCGGCGATTACGGACATCGGACTGGGCCTGCACATCGACCGAGCCAGTCAGACGAAGCGGAGTTGTCGTCGGCGGAAGGTTGGCATTCCGAGGGGAAAAGAAGCCGTCGAACCGTCGCCTACGGCGGCGACCGCGAGTTCGCGGCGAGGATTATCGCTGCCTATCACATTTTGCGTTAGTCTGACGATCCGACTTCTACCGGACCTATACGCCTATGCGCCCGCTTCGGATCAACACTACCATCGCTGCCGCGATCTTGCTCTTACGTCCAGCAACGATATGGGCGGCAGACGCCGTTACCAATCCGCCCCCGCCGCTGCAACCCGGCGAGCAAAAGGTTGCCGTGCCCTTATTGTCATACCAAGAGTTAGGTTTATCACTCGCAGTGTTATTGTTCGGCGTTTTCGTCGTAATTATTCAATACAGGCTCTTGAGCCAAATTAAAAGCACTGCCGACGAGACGCTCCGAACGTTGACTGTATCGCTTATAGTCGTCGTCTCTCTTGTTCTCGTTTCCTCTGGGTACGGGAAAGACCAAATCACTCCTGTATTGGGTCTTTTCGGAACGATCGTCGGCTATCTTTTGGGTGCAGGCACAAAACAAGCGTCGGAGAAATAGGATGTGGGAGGCTCATCCCGTTGTCCCAGGTTGATCAATATCTAGGGCTGGCGGGTCGAATCCGAAACGGGGTTCGACTTTTTCGGGAGGTCTTGATCGGTCTGCCCGCATGCCGGTTGCTGTCCTGCGGCGCCGTGGCTCGCGCCGGACCGTCGGCACGCCTTTGCGGGGATTGTCGCGCCCGACGATATCCCAGTATGTCCCCTCCTGCCCGACGCTGATCGCCGGCGCACGGCACCCTCATACTACATATTGACTAACCTGGGACAACGGGATGTGGCGAGCCTCCTTAATCCATTTTTCTGTTTTGATTTTCGTTTTCTCCACGACATCCTCAATACACGCGCGCGAGATCTTCGTCGTTCTGCATAACGAAAGTGATCATGACTGGGCTCTGTCCCTAAACGTCAATGGGTCTTTATTCGGTGGCCACAACCATTGGCCCGACGAACCCGACGAGCCCACCGACAGTTACCAAAGCAAATCTGGCGAGGTATACCATACGGGAACCTGGCGCGAGTTTCTGGTATTTAAAGGCACGACAAGAACTATAAAGGCATCATGTGACTGTAACCCTTTTCGATTCAACGCCGGGTTTTCGGATAAAGTTAAAGGAACTGGTCTTATCGGGTTTGTAGGGCGTATCAACGTCTTAGATAGTGGCAAGGATTATTACCTTCGTGGCCAGAATGGAGTGTATAGGTTATTTTCGTCGGACGGATATGTCAGCGCGGGAATGGATTATGATTTGGTCAAACCGTTGCGAGGTCTTTGGCTTTATCCCTCATTGGGAGGCAACGGTGAAAAGATCGCCTTGGCGCTCAGAAAGATGCACGGCGTCTGGGACGGGACCGACGACCTGGAAAACCCCATTCTTACGCTGAATGTGGTAGATCACTCCTACAGCCGTGTTGGTTGTTGGGGTTGTGGAGAACAGATTGAGTTGATCGCTATTAATCAGTCTCCCGTTCGATTCGCGCTGTCAAGTGAAAAAACTTACATTATTACCAACACCAACACTGGTTACCGCCTGAACTATGGTAGCCCGCCCCAGCTTCCGCCTCCGCCACCTGCGGCGCCACCGGAGGCGGCGGGCGGTATATACATTGTGAACGCTACCGAACTGCCCTTGTCGTTTCAGTTCTATACGCCCGATCAAACCGCTTTATCTCCGACGATATCTCTTTTGAGTAGTCAAGGAAATGGATTTACTTGCTTAAGTTCATGTAAAATTCGCATCTCGACGGGGGACAAGCACGTGGATCGGGATCTCGCGCCGGGCCGGAGTTATATGATCGTCCTAGACCAAGCAACTCGATTATACGATTTCCGAGTATACAGCCAATAAACACTGCCCGTTCCCCCAAATTGCAGCCGCTTGAGCAGAACGGGTCCGGTCCCTCGACCCTGATATCGCCTGCGGAGAACGCGAAGGTATCGCCGCGTTTGATTTGACGCCGTGCCACCGGAAGGCGTCCAGAACCACTGCGCCACCCCGTGTGCCCTAAGCCACGTCATTACGCGATTGCATTCAAGGGCGTTGGTGGCGAGCGTCGCGCACAGCGCGTGGGCCCCGATCCCTAAGCCGACCTCGGCCGAAATAACTGCGGACTAGTGGATAAAATCTGACGGTTGCTACCCTCCAAAGCTGGCTCAAAACGGCGTAAACCCTCGATGCAGATGGGACCCTTCTGTTAGATTTTCACCACTAGCATATAGACGCCGTTGCGGCACTGCTGCCTTATTCGCGCGGCGTGAGGTCGCGCTTGCCCGTTTCGTAACAGGCGGCGAAAGCGTCGAGCACTTGATTGAACGAGCGCTCGTCGTCGAGTCCGAGATGGCGTTTGACGGGTGGAGGAATTTCGACCGCCGAGTTTTGGTCGGCCGGCGGGCTATGGGTGATCGGGAGCACCGTGACGATCGTGGCACCATCGGCTTCGCGCTCGATAACCAGAACGATCACGCTCGGCCGGTCCTTTCGTCCCTCTTCCCGGCCGGCCTCATGCTCGTGGTGCCACAGATAGGCATAGGAGATCACGAGGCCTGGCTCCGGATTGGGGATCGGCATGCGCCTCCGCTATTTGGGGTCGAGCAGCTTGTCGAGATGGGCGTGCCGCGGATCCATGCGCGATCTGCGGATCGCCTCGACCTGTTCCTCCGACAGCTCGGCGGTAGCGAAGCTACGGCGGCTTTCCCGGAAGCGCTTGAACTCTTCATATTCCTCGGGGCTAACGAAGTAGCCGGTGATCCGGCCGTGGCTCGACACGGCGACGGCTTTGCGCTGAGCCTCCATCCGGTAGCGCCCAAAATTGCGCGTGAACTCGGCAGCCGGGACGGCTTCGGGCGTGTCCTCCATGGAACCTCTCTTTCAAGGCACCAATATACGCTAAATGCGCAACAAGCGCAAGTTGCGCGGTTTGCGTTTTGGTTGATTCGACCGCTACATTGCTCTAACGTAGCGGACGTTATGTTAGACTAATCAATGTCTAAGAATCGGAAATAGTCGGCCGAACGAGGATGGAAAATGGGCCAAGGGACACCGCGCCCCATTCTGGCGCTGCAGGTATTCTTGACGTTCGTCACCGGCCGTTCAGCGTTTCAGCAAAAAGCCAATGAGGTCTTTGTCAGGGAGCCAGGTAGCAGATTTCTCGAGGGACCAAGACCGGTTGCCACGGAGGCAAAGAAGGATTGGGAGTTTGCCTGGCTGAGTGAGGCGGCGTATGGGCGATCATCACTTAATAATGTAAGTAATGCATGCTGTAATTCGCCGGTAGTAGAGGCGGCGTCTAGTGCCTCTCCTGCTCTCGCGCAAAGCCGAGCTGACCCCGGCCGAGCAGATGCCGAGCTTCTTAAGGCCGGTTGGAGCCCCTGGCTTGGTTTTCCCGACCCTGAACTTTCGAAGAAGATCACGGAATCCAATTTGCGCGTCGAGGTCTGGGAAAAGAAAGAGCCCGCCTCCGTTGCCGTAGCCTTTGGAGGCACCGTTTTTGCCAGTGGAAAGGATTGGAAGTCAAACCTTCGATGGTTCCTTCCCTTCCACCAATACGAATACACTGAAATCGTTAGTGTATTCGGGCCCGCTTTCGCCCGCGAATTTACACGAAGAGCGGAGGAGCCAAGCGGTCGATATTTGAGCGAGGCAGCAGTTTATTCGACCGGCCATTCTCTTGGCGGCGGCTTGGCCCAGCAGTTTGCCTACTCCTTACCGATCGACGCTTCAGTGCCGCGGGTCAGGCATGTTTGCGCGTTCGATCCGTCGCCGGTTACCGGTTTCTACAGCGTGTGCCGAAGGACCCGCGATATTAACAAACATAGCCTTTCGATCGATCGCATTTACGAACGCGGGGAGATACTCGCCATCGCGCGGTCGCTTACGAGCTCTATTTCCCCGCCATCAGAGGCCGATCCACGTATTCGCGGTATCCGATATAGCTTGTTCTATACAGTGAACCCGATCTCTGGTCATTCTATGTGGGAGTTTGCGAGTACACTTCAGGTAGCAGCCGGCCATGCGAGCTGTTAGCTTGCGGGCTTCCGGCGTCTACTTCCTAGACCTAGAGTAGATTTCAAGTACAATCGATGCCCGCGCATGCTTCCACTCGACATTATTACCCAAATATCCGATAACGTCCACGGCAGTTGCACAATGTTTCTATTGTTCCTTAGGATTAGACCTAGGTATAAGGATGGGTTTCACGACGGTTGCTTCTCGGGCTATGCCGCAGGCTACAAGGATGGCTTTGCCTCTCGGTACAAAGCTGCTTGGGATGCGCTTTACGGCTTTCCGGGTTCGTCTTGCACCGGCAGTGCTTGAGTTTGTCGGCGAGCTACAGTGGATTGCGTAGTGATCGAAAGCCAATCCACGATGGCTTTAACGCACCCGGGATGGTTATAAATGGAATGCCGTATGGTTGAACTGCCAGAGATTGGTGGGAGAACTTTTGTAGGAATTCCGTTTGGCGAATTAGGTGCGGTGCCGACCGCAATTTCAAAATATCGCCACTTGCGGAAAAACTGGCGTCCAAAAACCATCTTGCAACAACCGGAGAGTAGACGGAAGCCTAGACCGAGAACGATGAACAATATTGACAACGAGGTCGCGATGATTTTGATAATCCCTGCCCTGGTACAGACCACCCTATATCCGACATGATACTGTCAAATAAGAGCAGAGGTATTGAAGACGCGAACATTATCATTATAACTTTGTTTAGAACAAATTTGCCTATCAAAGTGCCGATTGAGCCCATTGCTAGCGCCAGCGCCGCTTCATCATTGACACCCCGAATAGCCACCATCTCTATTCCGTGGATATCGTTAGGTCTATAAGACGCTATTTCGCGGATTTCATCCAATCTACGGCTATTTGGCCGAGGGTTGTCGAAGACTATTATTACCGCGAACATTATAATCATAGCTACTGGCACGAAGGCGATTGGATTTATCGATACTGCCAAATAAGCTGGGGGAGATCGTTAAGATACACCTGCAAAAATGGAGTAGACAGACCAATAAACCGAAGCCGTTGTGTGCCGGATTTTAGGTACTTCAGGGCGCAAAGAACAACGTTTCCTCCGTGACTATGTGCGATGACGATGGGTTTGACGTCGGGCATGCTCAAGCATTTCTCGAGCTCTTGAGATAACCCTCTCGCAGCACTGTCACGCGCCGTGGCCGAGTTAGCTCCGGTCCAGAGAAATGCGCAAACGGGTCCACATAATGAGACCTTTTTGAGTTCCTCGTCGAGACGCTGACGGAAGTCTGAACCTTCCTCAAACCATCTGAGCCTACGACCGCCCATAGACCCGCTACTAAGGTCAGTAGGAGGGTCTAAGCGTAAAATTCCTCGACCCCAGGTACCGTGTACAAGAAAAATAGGAGATTCATCTTTTGAGATACCTGAGTCGTTCATTGTCATTGTCGACCGCTCTATGCCTTGTGTGACGCCGACGTATTTTGCGTCATTAGCAAAGTCATCGGAGTTGCCATGCCGTCAAGTCCATAGCGCTGCTGCTACAGCCTAGGCGAATTCTCACGTCTTACCGTTTACATGCATGCGCGTGATAAGGCGGGTTTCCACGTAGAGCGAACAGCACCCATACCTGGAGACCTCGAAAAACCGGGAGCCTCTCGGGCTTTCGTGCTGTCGGACAAAAGGATCTGGCACTAGGCTTTTTTTGGCGACCAGCTATACGCCTGGGCGTAGGCGCCCCCGGTCAGCTCGGGTGTTTGCCAAACATGATCCACCCGCCATTGTTTGGAGTGGTGAATGCTGCCAGCGCAGTCTCTGCCCGAACCCCGACCTGCCGTGCGCCAGCCGTGCCGCGGAGCTGCTCTATGCTGTCGGTGTACATGGCCGTGCGGGTGCGCCCGTTCCCTAAATTGCCGCCCGCTCGAGCAAAACGGGTGCGGTCCCTCGACCCTGATATCGCCCGCGTAGAACGCGAAAGCATCGCCGCGTTTGACGCCGTGCCACTGGAAGGCCTCCAGAAAGAACCGGGCCATGGGTGCATAGCCGTCGTAAGGATTGAATATATCGACGTCCTTGGGCCCAAGCCCGGCCCCCCTCGTACATTCTCCTGGCGGCACATTCGTCCTGCGGCGGCCTCTTCAAGATAAAGCGTGCCACGGATCGACAAGTGGGACGCCGCAGCCTTCGAAACCGCCGATATCGCGTGTGACTACGCCGGCACCGTTGGCGCGCGCGACGGCTGCGATCATCAGATCGAGCGGCGCGGTCGAGCGGCCGGCCCTCGGGCGGGTGGCGGAGATGTCCGCGTAGGCCGCTGCGGCCGCCGCGTCGAACGGGAGCACGCGCCCGTTGAAATCGTCTGCGAATATGGCTTGAGCCGCCGTTTCAAGAGCAACGCGGCGGTGGCCTTCCGGCATGACGGCGAGGCCTGCAAGGATTTCCGCCTGACAAATCGTGGTCGTGAACAGCGCATCTTCCGGCTGGCCGGCGATCCATGCAGCCACCTCCGGCGACGGCCGGGCGCTCATGATCGCGGACAGGATGTTGGTGTCGAGCACGAATATCAATGAACCGGGCATCAATCGAACCGGGGCGGATCGCGATCGGGCAGACGTGGCGGCAGCTCGAGATCGTCCGTGCCACCAAGGGGCTCGAAGCGGGCGCGGATGCGCTCATAGAGATTGCGCGCCGGGAGCCGCTCCGGCTCCTTGAGCGTGCTCTGCAGGATGCTCCTGGCCTCGGCCTCCATCGAGTGACCGTGCTGGGCCGCGCGGATGCGCAGCCGCTCTTTGACCGCAGGGTCAAGGTTGCGGATCGTGATGCTGCTCATGTCGGCGCTTCTTCCGCATACTATCATTGTAATCATTGATCGCATTGATGTCAAACTTGCCTGTCAGTTCGGGTGTTTGCCGAACATGATCCAGCCGCCACTGCTTGGAGTGGTGAATGCCGCCAGCGCGGTCTCTGCCCGAACCTTGACCTGGCGGGCGCCGGCCGTGCCGCGGAGCTGCTCGATGCTGTCGGTGTACATGGCCGTACGGCAGCGCCCGGTCCCCAGATTGCCGCCGCTCGAACAGAACGGGTGCGGTCCCTCGACCCTGATATCGTCGGCGTAGAACGCGAAGGCGTCGCCGCGTTTGACGCCGTGCCACTGAAAGCCCTCCAGGAAGAACTGCGCCATCGGGGCATAGCCGTCGTAAGGATTGAATATGTCTACGTCGTTGGGCCCAAGCCCGGCGCCCTCGTACATTCGCCGGGCGGCGCGGTCGGTCCAGTCCTCGATCTCGTCCAAATCTTCCTGTGTGCTGCGCTTTCTGAAATTGTGCTGTGAATGATTGAGCACATAGACCGGCGGCTGGCGCATGTCGCGGGCGCGCTCGGCCGTCGTGAAGAGATACGCGGCCGATGCATTGACCGGCCGGTCGCAGTCCCAGAGCCTCAGTGGGTTCAGGATGTAGCGCGAATTGACGTAATCCTCGATGGTGAGCTGCGGTACGTTGTGGGTGGCATTGTACCCCCACGGCGTCAAGAGCCCGTTGCGGTGCTGGTTGACGACAAAGGGGGCGAGGTCGTCGTGCTTGCCGCCGTATTTCAGGCAGTACTGATTGTGCGGGAAGATGTTGATGAAATCGTTGCCGCCGTGATTGCCCCAGGGTGCCGTCCATTGGCGGGCGCCGCGGGCATAATCGTCGGCGTTCTCGCCGCCGCGCCGATAGCGGCCTTCGAGATTGCCGGTCGGGTAGATGACGAGACAGGTGTGGCACTGGCCGTCACCCACGGCCTGGGCCGCCATGCCGACCATTTCGCTGATTGTCGGCACGCCCGTGGGCGCAAATTTGACGTTGGGCAGGCGCATCTGCTCGATCAGCCACTGCGCGTTTACCAGCGTGAGTCCCCATTCCGAATCGTAGGGCGGGGCGAAGTAGGGCCGTGGCGCCCACTGCGAAGCGGAACCGCCGCTGCCGCCGGCAATGTGGCTGTCGCAGCAGATCACCCCCTCGATCTGATCCGGTGTGACGCCCGCCTCTTCTATCGCCTTTTGGCAGGCCAGGATCGAGTAGGCGCCGACCGTCTTGTCCATCGAGACTTCGTCCCAGCGACGGTCGACCGGCGAATGTCCGAAACCCGCCACCGCGACCTTGCCGCGGTGCTCCCATGCGCCGAGCCCGTCCTTGTCTCGCCGCCACTGATACCGGTCTGGCGCGCTCATGGCTCCACCTTTCCTCTATGCTCTAGCGGGCTTTGCGCGCAATTCGCTGACTGGAGCACCATTTCCCGCCTCAGATTCGGCAATCCCCGATCAATCTCCCAGCTAAACCGGTTTTGGGGAAGGCGCAAGGGAGGCTTGAGGGTGTCGGTCCCGATGCGGGCGTCGATTGTCGCTCCCGTTGCTATATGCTTGAAACATTTCTCAGGTACTTACCGAGGGCATTCGTTAACTGGTCAGTTGAAACACGGGCGGGCAGTAGTTGACGGGAGTGGAGTATGCGGGAGATCCTGGAACGTCGGATCGATCAGGCGATGGGCCGCATGGCGGCGGACCTGGTCGTGCGCAACGCGCGCATCCTCGATCTTGCGACCGGCGCGATCCATTCTGGAGACAGCGCGCTCGGCACGGCGATGGATTTGCGCGTGCAGCTCTCCTCCTGCGTGCCGGCGACGGCGCTTGAAACTTCCGGCGCCCGGCTCGGTGCTGCCGACCTAGTGGCCTACCGCGATCATCCGAAGGTGATCGGGCTCGCCGAGTTCATGAACGTCCCGGGCGTGCTGAACAAGGACCCCGAGTGCCTCGACAAGCTGGCGGCGTTCCAGGGCGGGCATATCGATGGCCACGCGCCGTTGCTGTCCGGCCGATCTCTGAATGCCTATCTTGCCTGCGGCGTGCGCAACTGCCACGAGACCACCAGTCTCGAGGAAGGCCGCGAAAAGCTTTCGAAGGGCATGCAGGTGCTGATCCGCGAGGGCACGGCCTCCCAGGATCTCGCCGCGCTGGTCCCGCTGATCGACGAGTTCACCTCGCCGTTTCTCGGCTTCTGCACCGACGACCGCAACCCCTTGGACATTCAAGAGGAAGGACATATCGATCATCTGGTGCGGCGGGCGATCGCGCTCGGCGCGCCGCCGGCTGCGGTCTATCGCACTGCGAGCTGGTCGGCGGCCCGCGGCTTTGGACTGCGTGATCGCGGCCTCGTGGCGCCCGGCTATCTCGCCGACATCCTGCTGCTCGACGATCTGGCATCCTGCGCGGTGCATCTGGTGCTGCGACGCGGCCGACCGGTTACGGAGCAGACGTTCGACGATTGTGTCTTGCCACCGCCTCCCTCCGGCAATTCGGTGCGGCTCGGCGCCGTCACCGCACGAACCTTCGCGGTTTCTGCACCCGGCCCATCCACGCCGGTGATCGGCATTATTCCGGGGAAGATCCTGACCGAGCGTCTGCAGGCCGACCTGCCGTTTCGCGGCGGCGAGCGGCATGCCGATCCGACGCGCGATCTGTTGAAGGTGTGCGTGCTGGAGCGGCACGGGCGCAATGGCAATGTCGGCCGCGGCTTTGTCAAAGGCTTTGGTCTGGAGCGAGGCGCCTTGGCTTCATCCGTCGGGCACGACAGCCACAATATCTGCGTCGTCGGCGCAAGCGACGAGGACATGGCGCTTGCGGTCAACCGCCTGATCGGGCTCGGCGGCGGCTTTGTCGCGGTCCGCGACGGGCAGGTGACAGCCGAGCTCGCCTTGCCGATTGCCGGCCTGATGAGCGGCGCGTCGGCCGAAGTGGTCCGCCCCGCGGTCGCCACCCTGAGGGATGCGGTGCACGCGATGGGCTGCCCGCTTCACGGCCCCTTGCTACAGCTCTCGTTTCTCCCACTGCCGGTCATCCCGCATCTAAAGATCACCGACCGTGGGCTGGTCGATGTCGACCGCTTTGAGCTGATCGATCCATAAGGGCGAATTCCGCTGATCTCAGGTGAAATTCCGCTGCACGTTCCCCTGCAATTCCTCTGCTGGGTGATGGGCAAATCGTCCGCCCTTTCTCTCACAAGTAGTTGATAATCTGCCGATATCTGAATTCGAAGAGCAGATTTTGAGGTCGCGACCGAACTTTACCTCTGCTAGCAGCGGAAAGCGGTTGCGGCGTTTTCGTCGGTCGCGGAGGGCTGCGTGCTGCTATTCGACGATCGGTTTTTTCTCGATCAGACCCGGTTTTTCGCGCAAAGCCGCTCTGGCGGTGAAGGTATGGCAGGGACGAACTAGGCGACGACCTGCCATTCGTGGATCAGCTGGTCTGGGGCCACCTCCTCGAACGTCACCTCGACGGCCGCACCCACCGGCACCTTGTAGGGCGGGGTGCCCGG
>Ga0306923_10001940_pt1 | contig 18670 bp, 16 predicted proteins | sample sta12Can44000108_FD_203841 | JGI IMG/M metagenome (GOLD analysis project Ga0306923, IMG submission 203841) | Lab enrichment of tropical soil microbial communities from Luquillo Experimental Forest, Puerto Rico - statanox.12C.anox.44.000.108 (v2)... | ecosystem: Environmental > Terrestrial >... | reverse complement strand
TCAGGCCGGCATTGTTCAGGGCCTGTTCGTAGCGCATCTTGTCGAACTTACCGTTGCTCTGGAAGGCCGGCTCTTTATAGATCATCTGGCGCAGGGTGTCGTCCGAGACAAAGAGCTTCAGCTGCGCGGCTTCCTGTTCCAGCAGCGCGCTGCTGACCATCTGGTCGATGGTGCTGTCGAGCACGCCAAGCTGGCGGATCTGGTCCATGGTGAACTTGCCCTTGGACATGGCGATCAGCCGCTGCGCCTGCTGGCGGAAGCGTTCCAGCACTTCTCGCGGCCCGATCTCGGCGCTGCCCACGGTGATCGCCGATTGGCCGGCGAAGCGCAGCTTAAGCATGTCGCCGGTGCCGAACAGCACCACGAAGCTCAGGATCAGCAGGCCGAAGAGAATCTTGATGATCCAGTGCTGGGAGTTTTTGCGCAGAGTTTCGAGCATGTCGGGTCTTGAATCTTCTGATGAGACGGGCCGAGAGCGGCAGGTCGGGCATCATAGAAGCGGCAACCGGCCTGGGCAACTCGGAAAAGGTCAGAGGGGCAGGAACCCCCGCCGGCTTTGCAAAAACCGGGCTCTGTGCTAAACCCGGCGGGGTCAAGAATTCGAACGGGAGGTTAAGGATCATGGCGCGTCGTCCCCTGATTGCCGGCAACTGGAAAATGAATGGCCTGAAGGCCGATGGCGTGGCTCTGGCCAAGGGCGTCGCCGCCAAGATCGCCGAGGGCGCTCCCGCTTGCGACCTGCTGGTCTGTCCGCCCGCGACCCTGGTGGATGCGGTGGCTCAGGCGGTGGCCGGTTCGGCGTTGGCGGTCGGCGGCCAGGATTGCCATGCCAAGGTTTCGGGCGCCCATACCGGCGACGTCTCGGCTACGGCTCTGAAGGATTTGGGCGCGTCTTACGTCATCGTCGGCCATTCCGAGCGCCGCGCCGATCATGGCGAGAGCGACGCGCAGGTGAATGCCAAGGCTGTCGCCGCCCATGCCGCCGGTCTGGTGGCCATCATCTGCATCGGCGAGACCGAGAAGGAACGCGATGCCGGTCTGACTATTAAAGTGGTGGGCGAGCAGTTCCTGGGCTCGCTGCCTAAAGGCGCTACCGCCGCCAACACCGTGATCGCCTACGAGCCGGTCTGGGCCATCGGCACCGGCCGTACCCCCAGCACCGCCGATGTGGCGGAAGTGCATGGCGCCATCCGTTCGCTGGCCAAGGACACCTGTGGGGCCGAATTTGCCGCCGGGGTGAAAATTCTTTACGGCGGTTCCATGAAGCCCTCGAACGCCAAGGAACTGCTGGCTTTGGAGGATGTGGACGGCGGCCTGATCGGCGGCGCCAGCCTCAAGGTCGAAGATTTTTGGGCCATCGCGCAAAGTTGCCCCTAGCCATAGGGACCGCTGGCGAATTATAAGACGCCAACGAGATCGCTCCGCCGCCTTCCTCCTTTTGGGAGACAAGACGGCGGAGCCCGAATTTTTGGGTGTGTGATCCATGGTCCATGTGTTGCTTGTCATTCATCTCCTGATCGCCATCGCCATGGTGGGGGTCATTCTGCTGCAGCGGAGCGAGGGCGGAGCCCTGGGCATCGGCGGCAGCGGCGGCGGACTGATGACCGGCCGAGCCGCCGGCAACCTCTTGACCCGCACCACCGCCATCCTGGCGACCGGCTTCTTCATCACCAGCCTTGGTCTGGCCCTGCTGGCCAACCACCATGGCGATGCCGGCTCGATCGTCGATCAGGCGCCCGCCCAGCAGGAGCAGCCCGCGGCCCCCGCCGCTCCGGCGGCCCCGGCGGCGCCCCTCAGCCGGTAACACCCGGCATCATCCCCTGAGCAGGCGGCGGCCATCGCCGCCTCTCTTTTTTGTGCAATTTCGTCTGCCACCCCTTGGGCGGTGGCAGGCCATAGTGTATGGTTGCGGTCCATGACGCGATTCATCTTCATTACTGGCGGCGTGGTTTCCTCGCTTGGCAAGGGCCTGGCCTCCGCCGCTCTGGCCTCGGTGCTTCAGACCCGTGGCTTCAAGGTTCGCCTGCGCAAGCTGGACCCTTATCTCAATGTCGATCCCGGCACCATGAGCCCCTATCAGCACGGCGAGGTCTATGTGACCGACGACGGCGCCGAGACGGATCTGGATCTGGGTCACTACGAACGCTTCACCGGCGTGGCCTCGCGCCGCTCGGACAACATCACCACCGGGCGCATCTATTCCAACGTGATCGCCAAGGAACGCCGGGGCGACTATCTGGGCGCCACCGTGCAGGTGATTCCCCATGTCACCGACGCCATCAAGGAATTCATCAAGTCGGACATCACCGACGAGGATTTCGTGCTCTGCGAGATCGGCGGTACTGTAGGCGATATTGAAAGCCTGCCGTTCCTGGAAGCCATCCGTCAGCTGGGCAACGAACTGGGTCCGGAACAGACCATGTTCGTGCATCTGACCCTGCTGCCTTATATCCCGTCCGCCGGTGAGCTGAAGACCAAGCCGACCCAGCATTCCGTGAAGGAACTGCTGTCTGTGGGCATTCAGCCCGACATGCTGATGTGCCGTTCCGATCGCGACATTCCGGAAGGCGAGCGCCGCAAGATCGCTCTGTTCTGTAATGTCCGTCAGGAAGCGGTGATCCCGGCGCTCGACGTCGACACCATCTATCAGGTGCCGGTCAGCTATCACGAGCAGGGCCTGGACGAGCAGGTTTGCAAACATTTCGGTCTGACCGACGCGCCGGCTCCCGATCTGACCCGCTGGCAAAAGATCGTTCAGCGTATCCGTCAGCCGGAAGGCGAAGTGCGCATTGCCGTGGTCGGCAAGTACACCAGCCTGCTGGACAGCTACAAATCGCTGGCCGAGGCGCTGTATCACGGCGGCATCGCCAACAATGTGCGCGTCAAGCTGGAATGGCTCGACAGCCAGATCTTCGAATCCGAAGAGGCCATCCATCATCTGGAAGACGTCCACGGCATTCTGGTGCCGGGCGGCTTCGGCGAGCGCGGCGCTTCGGGCAAGATCGAGGCCGTGCGCTTCGCCCGCGAACATAAGGTGCCCTATTTCGGCATCTGTTTCGGCATGCAGATGGCGGTGATCGAGGCGGCCCGCAACCAGGCCGGCCTGCCCAAGGCTTCGTCGTCCGAATTCGGCCCCTGCGAGGTTCCGGTGGTCGGTCTGATGACCGAATGGACCAGCGGCAACCAGACGGTTCGCCGTTCTTCCGCTGACGATCTGGGCGGCACCATGCGTCTGGGCGCTTACGAGTGCCATCTGAAGCAGGGCTCGAAGGTCGCCGAGGTTTACGGCGTCAAGCATATCTCGGAACGTCATCGCCACCGCTTTGAAGTCAACATCGACTATAAGGAACGGCTGGAGAAGACCGGGCTGGTGTTCTCAGGGCTCTCGCCCGACGGCGTGCTGCCCGAGATCGTCGAGCGTCCGGATCATCCCTGGTTCATCGGCGTGCAGTTCCATCCCGAGCTGAAGTCGAAGCCGTTCGACCCGCATCCGCTGTTCACCTCCTTCATCCAGGCCGCCATCACTCAGTCGCGTTTGGTCTAAGGACATTCGAGCATGACCATTCCCGCCGCCGCGCCCCGGCATATTTCCCTGGGCTCCGTCACCATCGGCAACGATTTGCCGCTGGTGCTGATCTCGGGGCCCTGCCAGATGGAAAGCCGGGCCCATGCCCTGGAAACCGCCCAGGCGCTGAAGGAAATGTGCGCCAAGGTGGGGATGGGTCTGATCTATAAGACCTCGTTCGACAAGGCCAACCGCACCAGCATCTCGACCGCCCGCGGTCTGGGGCTGGATGGGGCCTTGCCGGTCTTTGCCGAAATCCGCGAAAAGCTGGGCCTTCCCGTGCTGACCGATGTGCATCTGCCCGAGCAGTGCGCGCCGGTGGCCGAGGTGGTGGATGTGCTGCAGATCCCTGCTTTCCTCTGCCGTCAGACCGATCTGTTGCTGGCTGCTGGCGCCACCGGGCGGGCGATCAATGTCAAAAAGGGCCAGTTCCTGGCTCCTTGGGACATGGCGAACGTCGCCAAGAAGATCGAGAGCACGGGCAATCCCAATGTGATGCTGTGCGATCGCGGCACCAGTTTCGGCTACAACACCCTGGTCACCGACATGCGCGGCCTGCCGATCATGGCGCGGACCGGCTGTCCGGTGGTGTTCGACGCCACCCATTCGGTGCAGCAGCCGGGCGGGCAGGGGAGCGCTTCCGGCGGTCAGCGGGAATTCGCTCCGGTATTGGCCCGTGCGGCGGTCGCGATCGGCGTGGCGGCGGTATTCGCCGAAGCCCATGAATGCCCGGATCAGGCGCCCAGCGACGGCCCGAACATGATTCCCTTGGCCGAAATGCCGGCCTTCATCGAGATTTTGGCGGCTTTCGACAAGCTGGCCAAGGCTAACCCCGTCAGTATCGCTTAACTGGGGCATTCTGGCGGCTTTCGCTTTTTTCCAGCGCCCATTGACGCTTCGCGTCGTCTACGACTCGAGGCCGCGGCCAAGGAGCCACCGTGACACAGATGCCCTGCGTCACGGATATAAATCAGGAGGAGTGGGGCATATGAGCGTGATTACCGATATCCACGCCCGCGAAGTTCTTGATTCGCGCGGCAATCCCACCGTCGAGGTGGATGTTGCTCTGGAATCCGGCGCCTTCGGTCGCGCCGCCGTTCCTTCGGGTGCCTCGACCGGCGCTCACGAAGCTGTCGAGCTGCGTGACGGCGACAAGGGCCGTTACGGCGGCAAGGGCGTGCTGCAGGCCGTCGAAGCCGTCAATGGCGAGATCTATGACGCCCTGGCCGGCATGCTGGCCGACGAGCAGCTGGTCATCGACCGCACCATGATCGAGCTGGACGGCACCCCCAACAAGGCCCGCCTGGGCGCCAACGCCATTCTGGGCGTGTCGCTGGCCGTGGCCAAGGCCGCCGCAGAAGAAGCCGGCCTGCCGCTGTACCGTTATGTCGGCGGCACCTTCTCGCACACCCTGCCGGTGCCGATGATGAACATCATCAACGGCGGTGCCCATGCCGACAATCCGATCGACATCCAGGAATTCATGATTCAGCCGGTGTCGGCTTCGTCGGTGGCCGAAGGCATCCGTATGGGCGCCGAGGTGTTCCATGCCCTGAAGAAGGCTCTGAAGGACGCCGGCCACAACACCAACGTCGGTGACGAAGGCGGCTTCGCCCCCAATCTGAAGAGCGCCGAGACCGCCCTGGACTTCGTGCTGAAGGCCATCGAGGCCGCCGGCTTCAAGCCGGGCGAAGACATCACCCTGGCCCTCGACGCCGCTTCGACGGAGTTCTTCAAGGACGGCAAGTATGTGCTGGCCGGCGAGAAGAAGACCCTGGATAGCAAGGGCTTCGTCAAGTACTGGTCCAAGCTGGTCGCCAACTATCCGATCGTCTCGATCGAAGACGGCATGGCCGAAGACGACTGGGAAGGCTGGAAGCTGCTGTCCGACGCGCTGGGCAACAAGATCCAGCTGGTGGGCGACGATCTGTTCGTCACCAACCCGAAGCGTCTGGCCCAGGGCATCGAGCAGGGCATCGCCAACTCGATCCTGGTGAAGGTCAACCAGATCGGCAGCCTGTCCGAGACCCTGGAAGCCGTCGAGATGGCGCATAAGGCCGGTTATACCGCCGTCATGTCGCACCGCTCGGGCGAGACCGAGGACAGCACCATCGCCGATCTGGCGGTGGCCACCAACTGTGGCCAGATCAAGACCGGCTCGATGAGCCGTTCGGACCGTATCGCCAAGTACAACCAGCTGATCCGCATCGAGGAAGAGCTGGGCCCGGTGGCGCATTACGCCGGCCGTTCGATCCTGCGCCGCTAAGCGCCGCAAGGGTTCCATCGAAGGGAAGGGGAGGCCGAAGGGCCTCCCCTTTTTCTTTTGGACGGCGGCAACTCGACTTTCAACCTATTGAAGAAAGTAGCCGAAGGCATAGTGTCTCCCATGGGCGTTTGGCTTTTTGCCTTTGGGGGGCATCATGCGGAAATTTTTGGCCGTCGCGTTCGGCGGTGTTTTGCTGGCCTGCTATCTGTCAGGGGCTCCCAGCCGGGCCGAGACATCTTTAACCGAAGAACGGATCATGCTGCCGGCCGAGTTCAAGGCTGCTGACGGTTCGACGGTCACTCTCAAACTCGAAGCTTTGGTGATCCGCCCCGACGATGGGCAAAAACATCCTCTGGTGGTGATCAGCCACGGGACGCCCACGTCAGGGCCGCGCTGGAAGGTGGAAATCGAGGACATGCGCCGCCAGACCGAGGCTTTTGCCAGCCGAGGCTGGGTTGCCGTGACGTTCACTCGGCGTGGCTTCGGGCGTTCGGAAGGTGAATATTCCGAAGGCGCGGGGGAATGCGACAACTCCAACTATGTGCTGGGTGGTCAGCGCGCACGTACGGATTTGCGCGAGGTGATCCGGCTGATGTCGGAAAAGCCCTATGTCGATGCATCCAAAGTTGTGGCTGTCGGGCAATCGGCTGGCGGTTTTGCGACCGTGGCCCTGACTGCCGATCCGCCTCCCGGCTTGGTGGCCGCCATCAATTTTGCTGGCGGTCGTGGATCGCGTGGCAATTACACCACCGTTTGCAGCGAAGACGCTCTGGTTTCAGCCATGGGGACCTTTGGGCAGACTGCACGGGTCCCCACGTTGTGGGTCTATTCGGAAAACGACACGCTTTTCCCGCCGCCCCTGGTGCAAAAGATGCTGTCCGCCTACACCGGCAGCGGCGGTAACGCCGAATTCGTTCAGGCTCCTAGCTGGAAGAAGAATGGGCATGCCTTCTTCAAAGAAGCCAGCCCCTCAGATTGGGGGGGCTATGTCGATGATTTCCTAGCGAAGCATGGGCTGACGCTACCTTGAGGGATGGCTAGCCACTAGATATGGTGTGCGGCGAATCCGCGATTCTAGATTTGGCGTAGGGCTCTTTTTGTTCTGGTAGTCCAGAGTCAGTGGAATCACATCCCATGTCCTATGACTCTTGTCATGATGAAGTGATGCTCGTCACAGTCGTGTGATACATCGCGTGACTCGGGGAAGACTCAAAACAAAATAATTGCGAATACTTGTTGACGTCGGGAATCGGAGTGTGATTCCATGCGGCCATGTTCATCACCAAGGAAATCCGCCGTCGCGCCAGCCATGTCATCGGTCCCTTTTTGGGGCTGACGCTGGTGGTGTATTTCGCCTATCACACGGTACAGGGTGATCGCGGCTTGATGGCTTGGTGGCAGTTGAACCAGCAGGTGAAGCAGGCCGAAGACACCCTGGCCAAGCTGGAAGACACCCGCAACACTCTGGATCGCCGCGCCAGCCTTTTGCGTCCGGATCATCTTGATCCCGACATGCTGGAAGAACGCGCCCGCCTGATGCTCAATATGGGTCACGACGACGAGGTCGTGGTCCTGCGCGGCGCCAAGAAGTAGCTGCTTCTAATCCCCTAATGGCTTCGCCTTTGCTCGCGCCAGCATGCTGGCGACGATGGCGTGGTGGAATGGCGTCACCGCCGTCAGATAAAGCCTGCCCAGCAGCGAATTCAGCTTCACCAGCGTAGCCACCGCCAGATAGGTCTCTGTGGCGCTCTGTTCCTGTACCCGAATGCGGATGCGGAAATCCAGATGCCGGTCGTCGAAGCCCAGAACGATTTCCCGATCATCTTCCGATACGACGGGAAAGTCGCCGATCCCCACTTCGATCAGCCCCAGCAGCCTGACAACGGCGTTGCGCAGGTCCATCAGCCGGTTCGCCCAATCAGGCGTACAGGAGAACAGATGGTCGCTGGCTTGGCGGGCTGTGAGTTGGCCGGGCAGGGTGACGAGCTTCTCGTCCATCCAATCTTGGTCGGGAAGAGTGCCGGTCATGAGAAAATTTTCTTTTCCACGATGATATGGCGAAAGGAGCGTTCCATCGCCTCTGGAAATTTGAACTTCGGCTCCTATGTCCATGAAGTCAAACAGAATCCCCGTGTCCCAGCGGCGCGGGGGTTGTCTTTATGCAATCTCTGCAATTAACCAAAATACAGTTAACTGTCATTTGTGCGTTGCAATATAAGGATTTTTTGCGTCCATCAATGCTTGCGCATGACGCGAAATTTCGTTATCAGCGCTACAGAAAGACACTCTGGGAGGACTAAGGATGGCTACCATCAGGCGCCGGACCAAGGCCGAAGAACCGGCCGTAAGCGATGCCGAACTGATCGGCTATTACCGTGACATGCTGATGATCCGCCGTTTTGAGGAAAAGGCAGGTCAGCTGTATGGCATGGGCCTGATCAACGGCTTCTGCCACCTTTATATCGGCCAGGAAGCCGTGGTGGTGGGTATGCAGGCGGTGATCAGCAACCAGCGCGACTCGGTGATTACCAGCTATCGCGACCACGGCCATATGTTGGCTTGCGGCATGGACGCCAACGGCGTGATGGCCGAGCTGACCGGCCGCGCCGGCGGTTACTCCAAGGGTAAGGGCGGCTCGATGCATATGTTCAGCCGCGAGAAGAAGTTCTATGGCGGCCATGGCATCGTCGGCGCCCAGGTGCCGTTGGGCACCGGTCTGGCCTTCGCGCATAAGTACAATCAGGACGGCGGCGTTTGCCTCTGCTACCTGGGTGACGGAGCGATTAACCAAGGTCAGGTTTACGAGAGCTTCAATATGGCCGGGTTGTGGAACCTGCCGGTCATTTATGTGATCGAAAACAATAAATACGCCATGGGCACCTCGATCGAGCGCGCCTCTGCCGGCACCGATCTCTGCCGCCGCGGCACCGCCTACAACATTCCCGGTTTCGCCGTCGATGGTATGGACGTGCTGGCGGTCAAGGCGGCCGGCGAAGAAGCCGTCGCCCGCGCCCGCGCCGGCAAGGGCCCGACCATCCTGGAAATGAAGACCTACCGCTATCGCGGCCACTCCATGTCCGACCCGGCCAAGTACCGCACCAAGGAAGAGGTCACCAAGATGCGCGAACAGCACGACCCCATCGACCAGCTGAAGAAGAAGCTGATCGACGAGGGCAAGGTGACTGAAGAGGCGCTGAAGGAAATCGACCGCGAGGTTAAGGCCATCGTCACCGAATCCGCCGACTTCGCCACCACCAGCCCGGAGCCGGATCCGTCCGAGCTGTGGACTGATGTGCTGATCGACGCCTGAGCCGGAGACTAACGAAATGCCGATTCAAATTCTGATGCCCGCCCTGTCGCCGACCATGACCGAGGGCAAGCTGGCTCGTTGGCTGAAGGCCGAGGGCGATACCGTCAAGTCCGGCGACGTGCTCGCCGAGATCGAAACCGACAAGGCCACCATGGAGATGGAAGCCGTTGACGAAGGCGTCATCGGTAAGATCCTGATCCAGGGCGGCGCCGAGGGTGTGGCCGTCAACACGCCCATCGCCATTCTGCTGCTGGAGGGCGAAAGCTCTGACGCGCTGACTTCGGCGATGGATCATCCGACCCCGAAGACGGTGCCGGTCAATCACGACCATTCCGCTCCGTCGCCGCAAAGCCTCTGCGCGCCTGAGCCGGTGATCATCCCGGACGAGAAGATCTATACCAAGACCATCCGCCAGACCGTGCGCGAAGCCTTGCGCGACGCCATGGCCGAGGAAATGCGCCGCGACGCCAAGGTTCTGCTGATGGGCGAGGAAGTCGGTCAGTATCAGGGCGCCTATAAGGTCAGCCAGGGTCTGCTGGACGAGTTCGGCCCTGAGCGCATCATCGACACCCCAATCACCGAAATCGGTTTTACCGGCCTGGCCGCCGGTGCCGCTTATGCCGGTTTGAAGCCGATCGTCGAGTTCATGACCTTCAATTTCTCGATGCAGGCCATCGACCACATCATCAATTCCTCGGCCAAGACGCTGTATATGGGCGGCGGTCAGCTGCCCAGCAGCATCGTCTTCCGTGGCCCGAACGGTGCGGCTTCCCGCGTCGGTGCTCAGCACAGCCAGTGCTATGCCTCGTGGTACGCCCATTGCCCGGGTCTGAAGGTGGTCTCGCCCTATTCGGCGGCGGATGCCAAGGGGCTGCTAAAGGCCGCCATCCGCGACCCGAACCCCGTCATCGTGCTGGAAAACGAGCTGATGTACGGCCAGAGCTTCGATGTGCCCGATGATCCGGAATTCATCATCCCGATCGGCAAGGCCAAGATCGAGCGCGCCGGCAGCTCGGTCACCCTGACCGCCTTCTCGCGCATGGTCGGCGTGGCTTTGGAAGCCGCCGAGGTGCTGGCCAAGGACGGCATCGATGTTGAGGTGATCAACCTGCGCTCGATCCGCCCGCTGGACGTCGCCACCATCGTCGGCTCGGTCAAGAAGACCAACCGTCTGGTGAGCCTGGAGGAGGGCTGGCCCTTCGCCGGCATCGGCGCCGAGATCGCTTCGGTGATCAACGAGAATGCCTGGGATTGGCTGGACGCCCCCGTGACTCGTGTCTGCGGCAAGGACGTGCCCATGCCCTACGCCGCCAATCTGGAGCGCCTGGCGCTGCCCCAGATCGACGATGTGGTCGCCGCCGTCAAAGCCGTCTGCTACCGCTAAAGGGGAGGGTTCACGATATGCCTATCAACATTCTGATGCCCGCCCTGTCGCCGACCATGACCGAGGGGACTTTGGCCCGTTGGTTGAAGAACGAAGGCGACGCCATCAAGTCCGGTGACGTGATCGCCGAGATCGAAACCGACAAGGCCACCATGGAATTCGAAGCCGTGGATGAAGGCGTGCTGGCCAAGATCCTGGTGCCCGGCGGCACCTCGGGCGTGGCCGTCAACACCCTGATCGGCGTGATCCTGGAAGAGGGCGAGGACGCTTCGGCGCTCTCGTCCGCTGCCGCTCCGGCTGCGCCCAAGGCTGCTCCGGTCGCTGCGGCTCCTGCCGCCGCCGCTCCGGCTCCGGTGGCTGTTGCTGCTGCTCCGGCTGTGTCCCACGGTGATCGCGTGTTCGCCACGCCGCTGGCCCGTCGCATCGCCAAGGATGCCGGTCTGGAGCTGAAGGGCGTGGCTGGCTCGGGCCCCCATGGCCGCATCGTCAAGCATGACGTGGAAGTCGCCCTGGCCGCCGGCCCGGTTGCCGCCAAGCCCGCCGCCGCCGCTCCGGCTGCTGCGGCTCCGGCCCCGGTGGCGGCTGCTCCGGCTTTCGGCCCGGCCTATACCGAGGTTCCGTTGACCAGCATGCGCAAGGTGATTGCCCAGCGCCTGACCGAGGCCAAGCAGACCGTTCCGCACTTCTATCTCAGCATCGATATCGCGCTGGACAAGCTGCTGTCGCTGCGCACCGACCTGAACGGTCGTGGCGACGATTATAAGCTGTCAGTCAACGACTTCATCATCCGCGCTGTGGCGTTGGCGCTGAAGAAGGTTCCGGCGGCCAATGCCAGCTTCACCGAAACCGCCATCCGCATGTATTCGGATGTCGATGTTTCGGTGGCGGTGGCGACCCCGTCCGGCCTGATCACCCCCATCGTCAAACATGCCGATCAGAAGGGTCTGGCCGCCATCTCGAACGAGATGAAGGCTCTGGCCGCCAAGGCCAAGGATGGCAAGCTGAAGCCCGAGGAATTCCAGGGCGGCACCTTCACCATCTCGAATCTGGGCATGTTCGGCATCAAGGACTTCGCCGCCATCATCAATCCGCCCCAGGGCTGCATCCTGGCGGTCGGCGCCGGCGAGCAGCGTCCGGTGGTGAAGGATGGGGCTCTGTCCATCGCCACCGTGATGACCTGCACCCTGTCGGTCGATCATCGTGTGGTGGATGGCGCCGTCGGTGCCGAGTTCCTCGCAGCTTTCAAGAAGCTGATCGAGGAACCCTTGACCATGCTGCTGTAAGGCGCATTGAGGAACGAGGCCATCTTTTCCTGATCGTCATGGCCGGGCTTGACCCGGCCATCCACGAACGAAACCCGGACTGTGGATCCCCGGGTCAAGCCCGGGGATGACGAACAAGAATTGGAAAGAGCCTCCAAATCTCTGTGGTTTATCTTCTGAATTTCCTTGTTGGAGTGTCCTATGTCCGACACCTCTTTCGACATCCTGGTCATCGGCGGCGGTCCCGGCGGCTATGTGGCGGCCATCCGCGCCGCCCAGCTGGGCCTGAAGACCGCTCTGGTCGAGCGCGAACATCTGGGCGGCATCTGCCTGAACTGGGGCTGCATCCCCACCAAGGCGCTGCTGCGTTCCGCCGACATCTACCGCAACTTCAAGCATGCCGCCGATTACGGTCTGGGCGTGCAGGGCGCTTCGTTCGATCTGGCCAAGATCGTGGCGCGTTCGCGCGGCGTCTCGGCTCAGCTGCAGTCGGGTGTGAAGCATCTGCTGAAGAAGAACAAAGTCACCGTCTTCGACGGCCAGGGCAAGCTGGCCGGCAAGGGCAAGGTTTCGGTGACCTCGAAGGATGGCAAGCCGGTGGCCGAGCTGGCCGCCAAGCATATCATCCTGGCCACTGGTGCTCGCGCCCGCGTGATCCCCGGCATGGAGCCGGATCAGAAGCTGATCTGGTCCTATAAGGAAGCTCTGGTTCCCGACACCATGCCGAAGCGTCTGCTGGTGGTTGGCTCGGGCGCCATCGGCATCGAATTCGCCAGCTTCTTCAATGCGCTGGGTTCGCAAGTGACGGTGGCCGAGGCCTTGGACCGGGTGATGCCGGTCGAAGACGCCGAAATCTCGGCCCTGGCCCAGAAGCAGTTCGAAAAGCAGGGCATGAAGATCATCACCAGCGCTGTGGTGAAAAGCCTGCAAAAGAGTGCGACCGAGGTGACCGCCACCATCGAAGCCAAGGGCAAGACCATCACCGAAGTCTTCGACCGGGTGATCATGGCCGTGGGCATCGTCGGCAATGTCGAGAATCTGGGCCTGGAAGGCACCAAGATTCAGGTGGATCGCACCCATGTGATCGTCAACGAATGGCTGGAAACCGGCGAACCCGGCGTCTATGCCATCGGCGATCTGGCCGGCGCTCCCTGGCTTGCCCATAAGGCCAGCCACGAAGCGGTGATCTGCGTCGAGAAAATCGCCGGGCTGAAGGATGTTCACCCGCTGAACACCCGCAACATCCCCGGCTGCACCTATTGCCATCCCCAGGTCGCCAGCGTCGGTCTGACCGAGGCCAAGGCCAAGGAAAAGGGCTATGCCGTCAAGGTCGGCCGCTTCCCCTTCGTCGGCAACGGCAAGGCGATCGCCCTGGGCGAAACCGACGGCATGGTCAAGACCGTGTTCGACGCCAAGACCGGCGAATTGCTGGGCGCTCATATGATCGGCGCCGAGGTCACCGAGATGATCCAGGGCTATATGGTCGCCAAGACCCTGGAAACCACCGAGGCCGACCTGATGCACGCCGTCTTCCCGCATCCGACCCTGTCGGAAATGATGCATGAAGCGGTGCTGGACGCCTATGGCCGGGCGATCCATTTCTAGGGCTGCTTCTCTTTAATCGTCATGGTCGGGCTCGACCTGGCCATCCACGAAAACATAACACCCCGAGGGATTGCTTCTTCGGGGTGTTTTTTTTATGGGCTCCGCCCAAACCCGCCAGGGCCAGCGGCCCTGGATTGCTTTAGGGATACTCGCAAAATCCTACTTCTCGCTTTTGTGGCGATAGTGATAAGGATTTGAAATAGCGTTATGCTTATTTCGATTAGGCTTTTGCCCCAATCATGGGATGGTAAAAATGAGCGTACATGAATTAATTGGAAATATTTTTTCAAAAGACGATTTTATGGAGTTTATTGCGGAGATGTGCCGGGAGGAATCTAACGGCATTGGTGATTGGAATAATTATTCGATTGAGAGTTATCTTAAAGCGATCTGCGCATGGGTGGAAGACATGGATGGATATTATAAAAATAATAATATCGATATGGATGGTCTTTCAAAGTGGCGTATTCTTGCAGATATACTTTATGCGGCCAGAATCTATGAGTAGATTGGGCTGCTGCTGAGGTGCTGCAGCCCAGTTTCAATAGCTCCCCCAAGGGATCCAAAGGGCCAATGGCCCTTTGCGGGTGCAGGGCGGCGCCCTGCGGAACTGTCATCGACTTCGCCCCGATTTTCTCCGACACTGGCGGCCTCGTTTTCCCCAACTGACAAGGCCCCGCCATGACCTCCTTCAAATCCATCCGCGAGAGGGCCGAGCGTCGCAAGGGCGGGGCGGCGGGGCTGGCCAAGCTGTTGGAGCCGGTGCCGCCCAAGGAACGGCTGCGCGGGCTTCCCGACGACCGCTTCCTCTCCGAGATGGCGCGCCGCGTGTTTTCCGCCGGTTTCGTCTGGAGCGTCATCGACGCCAAATGGCTGGGCTTCGAGGAGGCTTTCCTGGGCTTCTCGCCGCAGGCCTTGCTGTTCCAGCCGATGGAGTTCTGGGAAGCCCTGACCAGTGATCGGCGGATCGTCCGCAACGGCCAGAAGATCATGTCGGTCAAGGCCAATGCCCAGTTCATTCTGGATATCTCGCGCGAGCATGGCAGCTTCGGGGCGTTTCTGGCCGATTGGCCGTCGGATGATCAGTTGGGCCTGACCACCTTGCTGGCCAAGCGCGGCAGCCGCATGGGCGGCAATAGCGGCCAGATGTTCCTGCGCTTCGTCGGCTGGGATGGCTATGTGCTGTCGACCGACGTGGTGAGCTGCCTGAAGGATGCCGGGCTGGAGATTGCGGCTCCGCCAACCTCGAAGGGCGATTTGTCCAAGGTGCAGGCACAATTCAACGCCTGGGCCAAGGAAAGCGGCTTGCCCTATCGCCATCTGTCGAGGATCGCCGCCTTTTCGATCGGCGAGAATTACAGCGCTGAGCAGACGGGCGAAGAGGGCTAGTTTTCCGGCTGGTTGCTGGGCTTACCGTCGAAGGAGGGCTGCATCGAGCGGCCAGACCCGCCACCCCACAAATTGCCGAAATAGATTTTCAGATCGGCCTTGGGGTGGAAATTCTTGATGTGGCTTTCCAGGGTAGTGCCGTTCTTCTTGGCCAGCTTACCCTCGAAGCAGGTCGCCACCAGGGTATAGGGGGCGATCTTGTCGATGGTCAGGGTGAAGTCGCGGATGCCGTCCTTCCAGCTGTTGCCGGTGGTCAGCGCATAGTCCACGGAGTTTCCGGGAACTAAGCCATAACTATCGTGATAGTCGGGATTGGCATACAGCTCTCGCAGCTTATTGGTCATGCCGCTATCGACGCAATAAGTCCGTTTGAACTCCTGATCATCGGCCTTGTCGCTGTAGGGGGCATAGTCGTCCCAGCTGCCCTGCGAGGCAAAGGGTTGATAGCTGTGATAGACTTTGACCGGCTTATGCGCCGGAAAGGTCTGGCGCCATTCATAGGCCACCTTGTTGATCCAGCGCGGAGTCTTGTCGGCATCGATCAGCCCGGCGGTTTGCAGCTTTTCCAGCAGCTCCGGCGGGCGCTCCAGGACATGGCTGTTCTGAACGCTTTTCTCGTAGGGCACCAGAGCGATGTCCTTTTCGCTGAAGCCCAAGGCCTTCAGATCATCGGTGACGTCGCGGCCATCTTCGGTGACCGCCCGCACATGGGTGGTGAAGCTGACGGGCGCATCGTCCACCGTGATCGAGAACTGGTCCGGCTGGCCGTTGGCGATCACGCCGCTTTCATTGGGGGTGGCAGGATAGGGCGGCAGTGGGAACGAGATGGTCTCGGTGATATCCTGATCGCTCTCATTCTCGAAGATATACGAGACTTGGATGGCGAAAGGGCTGATCCGCAACTTTTCTTCGATCATCGCCACCTTGTCGGTATGGCCCAGAACCACGCCGCCGACGCCAAGCGGCCCGAAGCCGTCATTGCCCCAAGCCGCCGTTCCCGCCATCAGCAGAGCCGGCAGAATGCGCCAAGCCTTTACCGCCATCTTTTCCCCATCAAGCCGTTATATGCATTTGCGAATGTAAGGCTTATTGATCTCCCACAATTCGTCCAGCAGTTTTACCGCCGCGTCGGTGGAATTGATCACCGGATCGGTCAGCAGGGCTTGCAGGGCGATTTCTTTCGAGGCATGCACCGCCGCCTCGACCGCCAATTGCTGCACCGATGCCTGCATATGCAGAAGCTTGGCGCAGCCGTCGGGCAGGGGGCCTTGGCTGACCGGATGCACGCCGGCGGCATCGGCCACCACCGGCACCTCGACCGCCAGATCGGGCGGCAGGTTGGGGATCACGCCCTGGTTATAGACGATGCCGGATTCGATCCAACGATGCTGGTTATGCAGAATGCCGGCCATGGTCTGCACCGCCCGCTCGCCCCAACTGGGCGTCAGCCAGTCTTCCGGGATCGGCTTCGAGCCGTCGATGATGCCGTCGAAAATGCCGTTCAGAATGCCGCGTCCGCGCTCGTCTTCGTCATAATTGAAGCCATGCTCGCCGCCCTCCCAGCCATAGGCGAGATATTCGCCGGTATGGTCGTCGGAACAGCTCGGCCATAGCCCAAACGTGCGGAACAGCTTGCGGGCCAGCGGCGTGAAGGCCGGGTCGTGGGTCTTTTCCTTTTCGCGCAGTTCGGGATACAGATCGCGGCCCGTCGCCTTGTCGCGCACTCCGGTCAGCCATTGGAAATGGTTGAGCCCGGCACCCCAGACCTCGACCTCTTTCTCGGGCCGGCCCAAAATCTGGCAGATGAACCAGCGGGCCAGGAAAATACCGTGGCACAGCCCCAGCACCTTGACCTTGCTATATTTGCCCAGGCCCAGGATCACCCGGCTTTCCGGGTTCGACAGATTGATGAACTGCGCATTGGGGCACAGCTCTTCCATATCCCGCGCGAAGTCGAAGATCAGCGGCAGAGTGCGCAGCGTGAAGAACAAGCCGCCCGGCCCGCCGTTTTCGCCCAGGGTATGGCGGATGCCGTACTTTTTCGGAACCTCGAAATCCTGCCGCCACAGCCGGTTGCGGTCGATCGCCACCGAATTGATGACGAAGCTGGCATCTTTGAATGCCGCCCGCCGGTCGGTGGTCTTCTCGAATTTCACCTTGGTGCCCAGCTTGCCGCCCCAAGCCAGCGCCAGATCATACATGCGGTCCAGCGCCGCCGGATTGATGTCCACCAAAGTTACCGTGCAGCCATCCAGCTCGTCGGTGGTGAACAGGTCGCGATAAAGACTGAGACCAAAAGCCGCACTGCCGGCCCCCAGCATGACGATCTTGGCGGTGTTGGACATGGCGTCCTCTCCCATCGGTTATGGCAGAGGATTATACGCCTGTTTCAAGGAGTTGTCGCGAAGGGGAGGTGTTGCGGTGCGGTGGTGGCGGGGTGTTGTCCTTAACGATATCGCTATCTGTTCCCCTTCGTCCATACGGGCTATTTAAAAATACTGAAAAACGAAACGACAATTTGGGTGATTGCCGCGGCAAGAGCCGTACGAACAACCATACCAGCTATCCCCTCTCGTCGATCTCGATTATCAATATTTAATTGTTGATATATTTTATTGTTATCCTCAATGAGGCCAAGTCTGTGCTTTAGTGCGGTTGGATTTTTCATATATTCATTAAATAATATTTCACGCTCTTCATCGATTGCAGAAAGAAAAAACTTAGATTCAGTTCCTGTCATTAGCCCTGCCATATCGTTGATGCGTTTTTCAAAGCTATAAATAGATTGTTTAGCTAGCGCAGGGTTGCTTCGTCCAATCGCCAGAAATGAGCGCCAAAACTCTTCGACCATTTCGCGAATTTGAACTCTATCAATAGCCATTTGGCGACTCACAATAAGTACTTAATCTATGCGGAATTTAGTATCAGCCAACAAGAAGCAGAAAGCACCATTAACCCAACAACAAGAGGAATAACGCATCCGGATGACATTTTCTCATTAATCCGATTTGAGGCTAAGCGATTGTATTCATCATTAAATATTTTTTGGAAAACAGCAGCTTCATCAAAGGTCATATCTGAAATATGAGCATTCATACGACTCTCCATCTCGGTATCAATCTTCGCCCCAACTTCTAATATAGGCCCTGGCTCACGAGCAATTTTCTGCATATCCAAGTAATCAATTTTGGCTAAAGCCATAATCGCCTCTGGATCGAGAGATAAAATTAATTTCTCATACGAGGTCATTTTTGCATTAACAGTTAACTGGTGAAGATGTTGTGCAGAATACATGTTAATGGCCATTAAAACAATGAACACTCATTCCCGGCGATCCAAGGCCCCTGGCCTTGGCGGGTGTGGGCAGCGCCCACGAGATCAATGCACAGTTCCCCCACGCACTCCTCCCATCTTCCCCTAACCCCGGCAATCGGCCAGAATGGTTTTGCGGCGTGATCTGGCGGGTACGCCGCATCAGAGGGGGAGTTGAAGTGATGTTGAAGGAAGTCACTGTCTCGCTGGCATTGCCTGACGACTCCATGCCGCGCACCTTGTTTTGGGAGCGGTTTCTGGCGGCGCTGAAATCCAGCCCGCGCTATGTCGAGGACCCGGATCAGGCCGACTTTCTGTTTCCCGCCGAAGATGTGTCGTTCGAGACCAACTGGCCCCGGTTCGGGCAGAATGCCTCGGCCTTCGTGCGGGGCGGCATCGATGTGGAATGCTGGAGCGCCTATATCGCCGAGTTCGTGAAGCTGCCCCAACGGTTGTGCGTGGTGAACATGCACCCGGATTTCCGGCTGGTGACTCTGATGGAGGGGTTGCGCAACATGGTGGTGGCGGATGTGTCGCTGGCGGGGTGGGAGAGGGCGGTCAATCCGCGCACCATCAG
>Ga0306923_10001939_pt1 | contig 18673 bp, 19 predicted proteins | sample sta12Can44000108_FD_203841 | JGI IMG/M metagenome (GOLD analysis project Ga0306923, IMG submission 203841) | Lab enrichment of tropical soil microbial communities from Luquillo Experimental Forest, Puerto Rico - statanox.12C.anox.44.000.108 (v2)... | ecosystem: Environmental > Terrestrial >... | reverse complement strand
GGACCGGGCGAACTGCTTGGCCTGTGTCATGTCCACTCCCTGTAGGTCCAGCTTTTTCAGTCCAGCGAGCAGTTCGAGCCCGAGCAGTTTGCTCTGAATATCTCGCGCCATCTGCAGCAGGCAGTTGTCGTGAGCCTCGACGGTGGTTACTTCAAATGAAGCGGATTCGAAATCGGCGATATACTCGGATATTTGCCGCGCATCAGCGATACATGCAATCCACGAGAGAAGCCCGCTGAGCTCCGCTGGAATCGAACCCCGTCGCGTTAGATCACTGATCCCAATTCGACCACCCCCGCGAAGAACCCGGCTGAACTCGCGGGCCGCTGCACGCTTATCTGGGAAAGTGCAGAAGGCGCATTCGCAGATCACGCGGTCGAAGCTCGCGTCGGGGAAGTCCATGTGTTCGGCATCTCCTTGCCGAAAGGTGGCCAAATGCGACAAGCCGGCGGCAGCAGCCCGCTCCGTTGCCTCGCGAACACTCTGCTGACCGAAGTCGATTCCGAAAACTTCGCAGTCAAACTCTTTCGCGAGAAAAATAGCGCTCTCGCCCTTTCCGCTGGCCACATCGAGAATGCGCAGACCAGGCCGAAGATCAAGCAGAACCCCGAGATGCCCCGTCAGGTCGAGTCCACCGGGATGGAAGGAATCGCCGAGCAGCATCCGGGCGAAATCAGTTTCATAGGCCGCGGAACAACAGCGCTTGAGCGTCTCGGGCTGCGTCGACAGCATGTTTTCAGGTCTCATAGTTAATTGCGACCAGGCCGTTTCCTGCACCGCTCTCAGGTCCAAAAGAGAAAGTTACTGGCCGTACTTCATACCGAACGCCTGCCTGCCGAGCCTCCCGCCGATACTTTTCCTGAGCCACAAGTTGAGTGCGGGCCTGTTCCCGGTAGCCGACCGAATTGTACGCACAAAAAGGCACCTGCTTTCCGCCGGGCAGCAGAAACTCCTTGCAGCACTTCATCAGGTTCTTCTGATTGAAAGTCCACGGGTCCATGAAGTCTTGCAGCATAATCATAAAGATGAATTCGCTTAGGCCCCTCACGTCGAGCCCGCCGTCGGGTAGGCCACAGGCCGAGCAGGAGAACGCAAATTCCCGCGCTACTTTCTCGGAACCAAGAACCGCTGAGGACGACCAGAGGCCTTCGAGCGCGCGCCGCAGTTCAGCACCCAGGTCCGGCATGACCCGGTTGGAGATGTAGTCGAGATAGTCGTCCACGTTAAGAATGCGGGGAAGCGGAGTCACGGCGCCATTCTCGCCGAGGTACGCATATGTGACCGAGTTGCACGTCGGGAAGCAGCACGGTACAGGAACGAAATCGGATTTCAGGAACAGGCCGCCGGTCTGCTCTTCGATCGAAGCGATGACATCGGGATTGGTCATCCGCTTCAATGGGTCATGCCGTGCGTGGCGCCCGGCATGGAAGGCAGGCTGAAAGTTGATGCCTTTTACCGCGGGGTGTTCGATACCGAAACGGACGATCTTTCCGATCTCGTGCCCATTGACACCGCGCTCAACGGCTGGCACCAGAATGACGGTGCAGCCGATCTCGGCGAGTCGATCCAGCGCGCGAAGCTTCACGGGCAGAATGTCCGGCTCACCGCGAATGATCCGCCACGTTTCGGAATCAAATCCATCGAACTGGAAGTAGATGTTGGGCCGCACCTCGGCGAGTTCAGCGAGAAAACGGTCGTCGGTAGCGATCCGCTTGCCGTTTGTGTTCAGCATCACATTCGGGATGCCGCGTTTCTGTGCCGCTCGCATCATCAGAATAATCTGCGGATGGATCGAAGGCTCGCCGCCGGAAAACTGAATAACCTGCGGATTGCCTTCGGCAGCGACATAGTGATCGAGAATCTCCTCGACCTCCTCAAGCGTGAGGTTGAAACCGGGGGCGGCTTCCGCGAAACACAGCGGACAGGTCATGTCGCACCCGCTATTAACTTCGATAATCCCGAGGCAGGCGTGTTGTTGGTGATCCGGGCAAAGGCCGCAATCGTGGGGGCAGCCGTTCTTCACAGCCGAAGCGAACCCAAGAGGTATGGTTCCCGGCTTGTTGAACTTTGAGGAGTTCGTATAGAGCTGAGCATCGCCGTAGACCAGCGCCTCGAATTCGCCGTGCTCGGGGCAGCGCCGGCGCAGAAAAACTTTGCCGCCGCGGATGAGGACATGGCCATCCAGAACCCGCCGGCATTCCGGGCATATCGTTCGCGTCAGCTCATAGAAAACGTAATCCGCATCTTTCTTCGGATCGCGGGAACGCGGGAGAACCGTCGCGGGAATCGCCACTACCTCAAGGCTAGCATGAGAGCCGGTTAGAGCCCGTTCGGTCGCTTAGCCGTATTGCAGAAAAAGGCCCTTAGCGGGATTGTGGCCGTCAGTCCCGCGCCAAGACGACAAAATGCCCCGCAAACCGGTGGCGGAAGCCCAGCTTCTCGTAAAGCCCAATCGCGCGCGCGTTATCGGCTCTCGAATGCAGGAAGGGCGTTTCGCCGCGCGCGCGGATGCCGCGCATGACGGCGCGCATGAGCGCGGCGGCATAGCCCTTGCCGAGATGTTCGGGATGCGTGCAGACTGCGCTGACTTCTGTATGGCCGTCGACCTTCATGCGCTCGCCCGCCATGGCCGCGAGCTTGCCGCCGATCCTGACGCCGTAGAAATCGCCGAGCTCATGCGTGCGCGCGCCAAACGGGCCGGGTTTGGTAAGATCCGTAAGCTCGATCATCTCGGCCGAGTCCGCTGCACGGAGCCTGACGATCGGCTCTGGGGCGGGGGTTTCGGGCAGCTCGGTGCCCTGCCAGACCATCTGCACCAGCGGCGCGCCGCCCACGACTTTCCACCCGGGGCGCGTCTGGAACGGAGCGTCGAGGAAAATGGCGATGAACCCGCTGCCCGCGAGGCGCGCGAGAGCCTCGTAATCGGGCTCGTCAGGCGCGGCGAAGCCGGCGAGCGGACCGATCTCGGGCAGGAAACGGCGCGCCGCGCCGGCGACCTGCGAAAAACAGGCCTGGCGCGTAGCAAGCGCCTGCCACACGACGTTGTCAAGCGGATGTTTTTGCGCCGCCGGAAGGGGCCGGGGTTCGTCTGGCGCTTTCGTCATTCGGTCGGAACTCGCAGGCTACTGCGTGATTTTTAGACTCGCGAAGTACCCCTCGGTGCCGGGGCCGACCCATAATGCCACGGCTCCTTCTGAATCCCCGAGCTTCATATCATTGACGATAAGACAAGGCTGGGCTGCTCCGTTGACAAACAGTCTAGCCTTCGTTCTGTTAATCACGATCCGATACTTCGTCCAAATCCCGGGCTCCAGATCGACATAGGATTCGTACTTCTCCGGAGACTCCTTCCTGAGCCGGTCAAAGTCGAAGTCCGGCTGCGCGCCGTACTGGGTCGAGTGATTCCGTCTCACCTGATCATCGGCGCGCCCGTTTGTGGGCCGCAGGTAGATGTGCTCGTAGCGGTTCGGTTGCATCCGGAACGCGATCCCGATGAAACCGCGGGCGGCAGCGCCGGCGTTGGCGGCCGGTTTTCCGGCCAGATCGACTTCAATCGTACCGTTGTGAAAGCGGCTGCCCTTCACAAGGGCGTAAGACTGTCCATTTGCCGCACTAGGAAGCGCGTCAACACGAACCGAAGCTTTTTCTTGGTACACGGTATTCGCAACCGAGACCCCATGGGCCTCCAGTTGCTCGGCGGTCTGGGCACAAAGGGGCCATACGACCAGGAACAGAAGCAGGTGTCTCATGTTCACATTAGACGGGCGTTTTCTCAATATGTTCTGCCTGTCGGTCCCAATGCGTCCATCGGATCGACTCCATGAAAAACCCGCCGCGGGCGCCGTCATTCCAAGGCCGAAACGGGTTTGCGCGCAAATACGTTCACCCCGTGGACTCCGAACTTGCGGGCGGTCTTTTCCTTGGAGGTCGCGCGGAAGCAGTCAAACCGCGCGGTGATTTGCACCTCCTCAAGGCCGATCGCCAGCAGATAATCAACGAGCTCTGCCTCCGGCAGAGCGCCCGCGATTCACCCGGTCCACAGATCAATGTTACGGCGGGCATCCTCAGGGAGTTCGACATCCAGGGCAATATCAGCCAGGTGAAGGCGGCCGCCGGGTCTCAGCACCCTCACGATTTCGCCAAACCCTCGTTCCTTCTCCGGGACGAGGTTCAGGACACCGTTCGAACTGACCAGATCAACGCTGGCATCTTCTACCGGAAGAGCCGTCGCGTCGCCCTGCCGGACCTCGACATGGTGCAGCCCTGCCTCCGCGGCCGATTTACGCGCGTGTTCGATCATGGGCTCGGTCATATCGACGCCGATGGCGTGTCCCTCGGGGCCCGTCCGCTTCGCCGCGAGCAGCAGATCCATCCCGGCACCGCAACCGACGTCGAGCACCGTTTCACCCGGATGAATGGGACCGATCGCCAGCGGGTTGCCGATTCCGGCGAAAGATGCCGTGCAATCGGGTGGAAGTGACGCCAGCTCGCCGGCATCATAGCCGAGGAATTCCACCGCGTAGACGGGCCCACGATGGAAGTGGAATTCCCCATGGGGTTCGTTAGCGACGCGTCCATAGATGCTAGAGATCTCAGACCGCAAAACGGCAGTATTCAGATCAACAGGACAGGCGATAGCCATGGCGCAGCTCCTCAAATACTTTCACCTAAATTATACGTAGTCCGAGGGCGCCCGGATTTCTTTCGGCAGCCGAAATTCGTCAACGTTTCTGCTCAGCAGTAGACTCCGAGGGCAATGATCCACACAGTGATCAAGAAACCGGCGGGCAGGTTGATGTTCATGGTCAGTCCGGAAAATCCTGTATAGGCGGTCACAACACCGCTCACAGCTAGGGGTGCCCCGCGCACCATGGGGAACGGGCCACCTGGAAAGCGGCGATCGATCAGGAAAGCGATTCCGCAGATCGTAATGGTAAGTCCACGAAAGCGATCCGGTAATACTGGCGAACCCTCTCTCGACTTGTCTTACGCCGAAAGCCGGTTGGAAAAGCGTCACCTTTTCTGGCTCATGCGCCGCAGCCCAACTGTTCACCATCGCTTTCAGGGCACCGCTGGCCACAGCTTGCAGCGCACCGCCAGAGCCGTGCAAGCGACGGCACCCATCATCCCAAAACAGCCCACTCAGCGGCCGGACCGTCGATCATCCTCCGCGCGAGCAGCACGAGCCTGTATGCCGTCAGCACGACCGATCCCGTCACATCCGCCCTCGTCGCATTACTCCTGCCTTTGGTTGCTTTAGCCGCAGTTTACATCCCGGCGCGGCTGGCGACCAGGGTCGATCCTGTATTTTCGCTAAGTGTGACTGAACCCATATAACAGGCGCAATGGTTGTCGCCAATCGCCAAGACTAGCAACTCGCTGTGCAGCTAGCCGGCCCCGTTAACTATCTGGGGCGCTCCTTGTCTTTTCCAGCGCACGGCTTGCAAGTCCGGGACCGCCTCCGCTTTCCCTTTTTGCAAATCCGAGCGCCCTGGAAGCGTGTGGCGACGCGGCCGCCGGCTGGGTCATAATCCTGATCGTGACCTTCCCCGAGTGGCTTGAACCAATGGCAGCGACCCTGACGCAGAACCGTTTCACTGGGCCGGAATGGATTTTCGAGCGCAAGTTCGACGGCATCCGGCTCTTGGCGTTTCGGCAGGGCGGTGTCGTCCATCTGTTGTCACGAAACCGGCTGTCACAGAATTGCCCCCCAGTCGAGGCAGCGATCGCCAAGCTCGACGTGGCGGACGTCATTATCGACGGCGAGCTCACCTGGGGACGTGACGGCGTAATCTACCACGTGTTCGATGTCCTCTGGCTTAATGAGCGCGATCTCACCGAATTGCCACTCGACGAGCGCCGAGCGGTGCTTGATGCACTCGTCCTGTTTCCCCCGGTGCAAAGGGTTGCGCGCCTCACCGATCCAAAGCCTTGGGAGCGCGCCTGCCATGAAGGTTGGGAAGGTGTGATCGCGAAGCGGCGCGACTCGCGGTACGAACATCGGCGCTCGCCGCTCTGGCTAAAGATGAAATGCGAATCGTCCCAAGAGTTGGTGGTCGGCGGGTTCACCGATCCACAAGGCGGTCGCGTCGGCTTGGGTGCGCTGCTGTTAGGTTTTTTTGAGGCTGACCAATTCGTCTTCGCGGGAAAGGTCGGGACCGGATTCGACACCAAGTTGCTCCTGGCCTTGCGCGAGCGGCTCGATGGCATTGAAGTTCCCACGTCGCCATTTACTAAGGCCGTGGGTCTACCGCGCCTTCGAGCGCATTGGGTGCAGCCGGAGATTGTAGTCGAGGTCGCGTTTATCCAATGGACAGCTCATGGGAAACTCCGCCACGGCCGGTTCTTGCGGCTTCGCAATGATAAACCGGCCCGCGAGGTGGTGCGGGAGACGGCTTGATCACACATCCGGAGAAGTTGCTTTTCCCGGCCGACGGAATCACGAAAGGTGAACTCGCCTCCTATTACGAAGCGATCGCGCCCCTCATGGTACCGCACTTGAGCGGCCGGCCGATCACGATGGAACGGTATCACCGAGGCATTGGAGAGCCTGGTTTTTTCCAGAAGGACGTCTCGAAGGGATTCCCCGACTGGCTTGCCCGTGTCGAAGTTCCGAAGAAACGCGGAACCGTGCATCATCCGCTTGTGTCGGATGCGCGGTCGCTAGTCTGGCTCGCCAATCAAAACTGCATCACTCCTCACGTTTGGATTTCACGCGTGCCCGACCTATACCAGCCAGACCTTTGCGTCTTCGACCTCGACCCTGCAGAAGACCGCCCGGCCGCCCTGCGCGAGGCGGCAATCGCCCTGCGTAATTTTCTGCAAGACCTAGGGCTTAACAGTTGGATAAAGACTTCGGGGTCGAAGGGTTTCCACGTTGTTGTCCCTCTCGATCGCCAGTGCGATTACAGCGAGGTGGCGTCCTTTGCGCACCGTGTCGGCCGTGTGTTAGTGAGCAGACACCCTAATCAATTGACGCAGGAATTCGCTAAGGCCGATAGAGGCGGTCGGATACTGATGGACACCGGTCGCAATGAATACAGCGCAACCTTTGCAGCCGCTTATGCGGTACGCCCCAGGCAAGGAGCGCCCGTTTCGGCACCGTGCACCTGGCACGAGGTGGAGAGCGGTGCGGTCGGGCCGCAAACGATTACGCTCCGATACATTCAGAAGCGCATTTCGGATGTAGGCGAGCTCTGGGCAGAAATGCTTAAGGAAAAGCAGTCTCTACTAAGCGCAATTGAACAGCTGAAGGGATGCGAAAGCGCACATTGATTGCCCATTTCTGGTGAGGCCAAACGTGTCAAGCTATTGCCCGAACACTTCACTGCCCGGGAACGTTAGCGCGAAACCGTACCACCGCGTAAAAATCTGCTGCGGACGTTCCATCCCCTGCCGCTTGCCTCCCCGATCCAAGAGTACCCCCGATCGCACGACCGACCCGCTGTCGAGCATGACGTCTTTGTCCTGCATCCTGGCTCCTGCCGAATTTACATACAGCGCTGCCGGCGTGTTGCTCTCGGGATCGATGTAGATCAACAGCGCCCGCCCGTCCAGGCGGTCGATGAACGCATCGCCCCTTTCTCGAATCCGTGCCACTGGATAATACCGGCGCACCGTGGCGGACCACACTCCCAGCCCCAGCTCCATCCGCGGGCGCCGCTGGTCCTCCGTGCCGAGTGTTGTTCGAAAGCGGTCACTCATGACCGCGTCCGGATTCGGTCCCGCGGGTCCCTGATTCGCTCGGCCCTGCCCGCCGCCGGCACGACCCCCGCCGATCCCACCGACTGTCCCAAACTGCTTTCCCCCTGCAAAATACACCCGATCCGAGATCGCAATCTCCGTTTTGGCATCCTGCTCCAGCGCCTGCTTCGCATTCATTTGCAGCAGGTTACCCGGCGGGCCTAACGTGCGGCCAACCAGCGGCCCATATTCCGCCTCACCCGTAATGTGGTTCCACAGCGTGTGGGTTTCGGCATCGTACAGCGTGAACAACCCGTCGTAGAGGCCTGCGTTGGTGAAGTGGTGCAATTTGCCGTCAATGGTGGGGACCAAACTGGCCCCGCTATTGCAAGCCGGTCAAAACGTGGCCATCCAGTCTTTGTTGCGAGCTCGCCCCTGTGCGATGTGGTGATACGTCATTTGATCTGTGATCAGCACGAGTCTTCCGGCCGCCGTCTCAATCACCAGCACCCGGGTGTCAGCGGCAATCTTGCCCTCGTCCAGGGCTTTCTTGAGCGGATCGGTCTGGTTGACGTAAAAGGTTTCGAAAGTGCCTACTGCGGTAGGGGCAAAACGCGCTATATCGAACCCGGGTTTGGCCGGTCCCTTAGGGAGCTGCGGCATCACCGGAGACTGGGCAAGCGCCGCGGCGGCGAAAACGGTTCCGAAGCAGTATCTACTCAACATGGTTTCACCTCACTATTCGAAGGCAACGCGCCTTTCGGCCTTCTGATCGACTGCAGCGCTCCAGATCGTTAGGTCGTGTAGCGGCATAGTCTGTACGATACGTTTGTCAGTTTAACGAAGTCCAGATTCGATGGGAACCTCCATGCGCTGCAACGATGTGGCCGCCCCGTAGAGCGTAAGAGAAACTATCTCGTCATGAAGTGCAGGTCATCATCGCGAACGGAAAGGTGCAGGCCGCACCGGCAGTCTAAAACCATGTACGTCACGTCCGATACGAGTGTCGGGCAGCAAAGATCATATCCTTGATCCCGGGATTGTCGGACATCCCAGCGAACGTGAAGATATACTTTTTTCGCTTTGAGCCACGGGCAATCTCGACAAGCTCGGAGGCCTCAATGCGCCTCGCCTTTCCGCGACACGCTATTCCGTTTGAACAGCGGTGACCCTCGTCAGTCCAGTGTAAGCGCGGTCAGTTCAGCGACCGGACTCCAAATCTTTGCTGATGGAGGATCAGCCATGAAGCTTCAAAAGTGCTTAGGCTAAGGTTGGCACTAATCATATTAGGCTCGTTCGCGGCGAATTATGCCGCTTTTGCGGACAGCCAGGATGTTCGGTACGCTGCCATCCGCCACAGATAAAGAGTCGGCCCCGATGGCGGCTATTTTGACGCGCACTTAGCGAGCGAGTGGTCGTTGCTCTTGTAGCAGTTTCCAGTGTCGTTGAGGTCTTTGGCCATCTCCGTTTTATCGGAAACGATCTTCGTATGACAGTAGTTGCAAGCTTTTTTTTCTTTTTTCGAGTATTCGGGCGTGCCATAGCTCGAAGAAGTGCAAAGAACAAAGCCGGCGAAAAGGATAGCACTCGGTGCGACGAGTTTCAGATGCATGGGATTGCTCCATTCATAGACCTAGAATATGGCGCGTCGAAGGGCCGCTTCCGAAAAATTGATGATCTGCACGGAGAAGACGGAATCGGACGCGCTCATTCCATGTCGCTGATGATAAGACGAAATGCACGATTCAGCAAAAGCGACCAGCAGGATTGTGGGCTAAGTGCGAGCCTCAGTCACTGTTTCGGATTGATGCTTATGCGAAGTGGCTGGATCTATTTTTTGTGCGGCCGCCTTCGATAGGATCAGTAAACATGAGGAGGACCGGCCGTGCAGCAATCGCCGCGATTACGTTCCTTGGCAGAGGTGCGAGCGGGCACACCCGGCTGGAGGCTGTCGAACCGCTGTCGATGTCTACAAACAGAACTCCCGGTGCCGGCGGCAACTACGTGGGCAGCGACCACTGTGTGCTCCGCCATGACGCGGAGGCCGCACAGTTTTCTAAGACCGTTCATACGCGACTGAGGGCCGAGCCTTACCGTAGAGCTTGAATCACGGTGCCTGTGTTTTATTGGGCTGGCTATGTGGATTCTGAGTCGGCGTGGATGCGTACTCGGTATCTTAATTGTGGGCTGACCGCCTCGGCAAAAATCTATGCGCTGCCAGATGCTCTGAGAGGTTGGCGGCAGCACAGGTGCAACGGTTTAAGGCAAGTCGGTACCGTTTCCTGGAATTCTCATCGATTCCTTCCCCGGACACTCTGCGCGCCTCCAAGTCTTGTTGCATGCCCGTGCCGCGCCTCTGCGTTGCAGGAATGCATCTCCGCGAACAGGGGCTCGCAGAATTTGCAGAGGGGAATCATGACTGCTCTCTCTATCAGTTACGCGAGCATCCCTCCTCACACATCGGAAAGCCTACAGATTAGTGCCCGATTCTCCGTACTTCTTGCCCTGATTTTTGGCGGCATCAGAGGAACCTCCAGTACTGTAGCGGCACATTGCGATGTATTTGTCCACCGCTTGGTGCTGATGTTTCAGAGCCTTATCCAAGGCGGAGTGTTACTAGGCTGCCACCTAGGTGATCTGGCCTTCACAACTGAAGCCCGAATAACGGGCAGGCGCTTCCGATTGCGGCAGAGGGGTCTCCGATCCGAAAGGGCGGGTCGTGACTCGTGGAAGGCACGCGATCCCGCTCCGTGAGGGGCACAACACCCTTTTTTAAGACGTTGTATGGGCCAAATGCCCCACTATCATACTCCAAGACCCGTAAACCAGCACTTGTGTGATGGACTCCCGCGTGCACGTACTGCCATGGGGTTGAATAAATCGGAATTGGCGAATACGCTTCCCTCGTCGAGATTCCGAGGGGTTGCCACAGGTCCCGTGATACAGATGGCGGAGGACCAATGCGCTTTGATCTTTACAGCTCGGAGGCGCAGAGTCTTCGTGACTCGCTGGCTGTCGCCGGCGAAGCGCTCGAGGAGGCTCGGGTCGGCTATCAGGATGCTATTGAAGCCTTCGTGGATCCGAATAGGAGTAACGACGGTGTTTTCGCGCTCCGGCGTGATTGGCTAGCCTATGCTCTGGCTGTTAGGCAGTACTCAAGTGCCGTGATGGCTTGGCTGGCCTTCCTAGATAAGCAGCTACATATCATGGACAACAAATGCTAAGACGAAACGCACGATTCAGCAAAAGCGACGAGCAGAGTTGCGGGCTAAGTGGGTGCCTCGGTCACTGCTTCGGGTTGGTAATTACGCGAAGTGGCCGGATTCTATTTTTTGTGCGGTGGCCTGTGACAGGATCCGTAAACATGCGGAGGACCGGTTATGCAGCAATCGCGGTGATTGCGTTGTTTGGCACAGGCGCGAGCGGGCAGACCCGGCCGGAGGCTGTCGAGGCGCCGTCGATGTCTACAAACGGAATTCCCGGAGCCGGCGGCAACTACGTGGGCAGCGACCACTGTGTGCTCTGCCATGACGCGGAGGCCGCACAGTTTTCTAAGACCGTTCACGCGCGGCTGAAGGCCGAGCGTCCAGGACAAATTGTCGGCTGCGAAATGTGTCACGGCCCTGGCAAGGCCCACGCTGATTACTATGAATCAGGCGCGCCCGACACGCGTAGCGCAAACGAAAAACGGCTTTACGCGTTTCGCGGGAATCCGACGGAAAACTCGTCGCGTTGCATGCGATGCCACATCACTAGCCGGGACGAACGCGAGTTTGATCGCTCCATCCATGCCCGCCACGCGGTGGACTGCAACCAATGCCACGCGGCGCATCTTCTGGATCCAGCCTCGCGGCCTCTCCGCAATACCGTTGCCGCCGCCCAGCAGACGTTTTTCTCTGTGCCCCTGCTGCCCGAAGAGACGCGCTGGCTGCACAACAGCCTGCTGCGAAAGCCGCAACCGGATTTGTGTGCTGCCTGCCATGGCAACGTCCTGGCTCAATTTGCTCTGCCGACGCACCACCGCGTGCCCGAAGGTGCCATGAAATGCACGGACTGCCACAACACGCACGGCACGTCCAACCGCGCGATGCTACGTCAGGCCGGGTGGGAAACATGCGTCCAATGCCATGTCGAAAAGCGCGGGCCCTTCGTCTTTGAACACTCCGCAGTCAAGGTCGAAGGATGCATCATCTGCCACACGCCGCATGGCAGCGTCAACCGGATGCTCCTGGTGCGCCGCGAGGAGCGGTTCCTGTGCCTGTCGTGCCACGTCGACCCAGTCGCAGCCAATGTGCCGCACGGCCGCCTGGGCTTCCAGACACGGGGTGACTGCACGCGCTGCCATTCCGTAATTCACGGTTCGAATTTTAATGTGGACTTCTTGAACTGAGAAGGCGTCATGGACCTACTACCTTACCGCATCGCCATGGCTCTCGTGGCTCTGACCGCTACTCGATTTTGGGCCCAGGCCCCATCACCGGTAACCATCGGCAACTTTGAAAACACTGGCTTCATCACTGCCGGATACCGCTTCGTGGATGTCCACGGGTATCGGCCCAAATACGAAGAGCTCTTCGATCTCAACCCCGGCTTCCGGGTCACGGAGGTCGGTCTGTATGGAAGCGTGAAGGAGGGTACGCAACCGTTCGCGGACGGTTACTCTCTGACTCTGAGCGGTCTGGGCGGCGATCCGTTCGCCACGGCGCAGCTCACTGCACGCAAGACCAACTTATACGACCTGCGTGTGACCTACCTGCAGTCCTACTATTACTGGAATCGCAATGATAACGTTTCTTCCAACGGTTTCACCGCCATCACATCGAACCATGATTGGGCCACAGTGCGCAAGCTGGGCTCAGCAAATCTTTCGGTGACGGCGACACCCAACCTGCGTTTTACGTTGGAATATTTCCGCAATAGTCGGGATGGCACGACTTTCACCACCCGACCCATGGACTATTTCGGCTCCTCTTCCGCGTGGGGCGCTTTCGCGCGCGCCAATCCGTATTACCTGATGGCTCCGCTCAATGAGGTGGCGAACCGCTTTGCCGGCGGCGTTGATTACACCCGACGGAATTGGAATTTTCATTACCGGATCGGCTACCAGGTGTTCGACGATTCGGTGAACGGGCGAAACCTCGGGCCCGGTCAGCGCAGCATCAATACCAACGATCCTGCGACTGCCAAAGAACTGCTCAACTTCGCGTCGTGGACTGACTTCCGGAAGCTCAACTCGCCCGTGAGCCAGTTTCTCTATGATGACAAGATCAACCGCCACTTGGAATTGCACGGAGGGTACACTTTTTATCGTTATGGCGGTCCGGCTTCCCTTAATTTTTCCGCCAACGGTACGGCCCGCACCAACTCCGCGGGCACAGCGTTTGCGCCGTATGAATTCGCGATGTCGGCCAGCGCCATGAATACCGAGCCGAACCATATTGTGGACCAGGGCCTGTCCTATAGCTTGAATGACACCTGGCGGTTGTTCGCCGACTACCGCTATTCCCGCCTCGATGTGGAGAGCACGGGGCACTTCCAGAGCATCGCCAGCGGCGTCACTGCCAGCGGCATCTCCGCGAATGCGTGGCGCATCGGAACGTCGACCCTCGATCTCCGTGGCGCCTTCACACCGTCTTCGTCCCTGCTTGTGAATGCCGGTGTCCGGTTAATGAAGAACGACGTCGAGTTCCTCGATACGGGCTTGGCCGACCCCACGCGCACCAAGCGCATCAAAGCCCTTTGGCCAATGGTGAGCGCCTATTACCAGCCGGTGAAGTGGCTGTCGTTTCGCGGTGATATCGACCAGACCACAATCGGGACCTTCTACACGCGAATTTCCCCGCACACGGATTTCGGAGGACGGCTCGTGGTACACGTCCATCCTCTGGCAAAGCTCTCCATCGACGATTCCCTGGTCATTCGCAACCTGAGACTCGTGACCGCCGATTATCGCAGCTCAGTGCGCGGCAACTCCAGCACTGTCACCTGGGAGTGGACACCGCGCCTGGATACCTATGCCGGTTTCAGCTACGAGAGCTTCTTCGCCTCCGATTTCACCACGTTCCTTCGAGGTACGGCGCCGCTTACTGACGCGATCCGCGACCAGACTGTCAGCCGCATCTGGCAGGGTGGCATTCACTTCAGGCCCTTTCAGCGCCTAACCTTGAACTTCACGGGAAATTACATCCGTACCAACGGGCTGGGAGAAATCTCCGGCGAGCCGCCGCTGTACGGGCCTGTGACCTTCCCCTACGCCAGCGGGTCGATCCAGTACTCCTTCCCGCGATGGGGAGCACTCGGGCTACAATTGCAGCGCACTTATTACATTGAGCAGATCATTACTGCTAACAACTTCAGTGCTAACCTGCTCCTGGTCAATTGGACTTGGAGTTTCTAGCGCAGCTGAGGCGCTGGAGTTTGACGGGCAGGTGTCTCCTTTTCCGGACCGTCCAGGAGTAGATTGAAAGACTATAGGCGGGAGCGTTGGGGGCGGTGACTCCTGCTACTTTGACCGCGTCCTAAATCCAGTCTGCTCTTCGATCTTTCGCGGAGATTTCGATACGCAAGGCTGGACGGCCCATGCCCAAGCGTATGCACCAAAACAACCCTGCATACAGATGGTTTTTTGAGAATCGTTTCAGGCTGTCAGAGACCTCGGAGCGGTTTCGACGATCCACCGACATGCGGTCGGGCTGGACGATGCATTCGCGCTCATTCCTGGTCCTCTCAATTCCGCTACTCAAATTCCTTCGGTTGGACGCGTATGCCGATCACAATCCCATACGACCAGGTGCTCGCGCTCGCGCCCTACAGCGCGTCCATCAAAGCCGCTCGATCGTTGGCGACGCTCTGTTTGCAATCATCGATTGCAGCACAGCGGTGTTGTTCATCCATGCAGTAAAGAAAGCCCCTCGGTGCGACCGGATGAAGGGGTGCTTCGACCCACTGTACCCCAGGACCGGCGGCTGCGGCGCGAGCATGGCAGTGTTTGTGTCGTCAGAGCAGCCTGGTGACAATAACCAGTCATTGATTGTCTTAGCTCTCACGAGCGCGGGTACGCAGCTATAAGTGTAAAATTGAGAGCAGAGATGAAACTCCTCCATCTTAGAATTCCTTTACTGTCGTTAACCCTGATGGCTGCGGGGATGGCGCAGAAGAACACTCCGCGAGGCGCCGGGGACTGGCCGATGTTCTTGCACGACTTGTACGGGACGCGCTACTCTCCGCTCAACCAAATCAATACAACCAACGTCTCTCGATTGACGCGGGCATGGTTCTACGCATTCAACCGGGCGGGAAAACCGATCCATGGACAGAGTGCGTTTGAGCTTTACCAGGAAATTACACCCATCGTCGTGGATGGTGTTATGTATTTGCCGGCAGGCGACCGCGTTGTAGCGCTCGAACCCGAAACGGGAGAGGAACTCTGGACCTACGAGTTGAATGACGGCCTGGCGTCGTTCCGTGGGGTCAGCTATTGGGCCGGAGATCGCTACAATCCGCCGCGAATCATTTTTACAACCGGCCGGAAAATGATGGCATTGAATGCCAAGACCGGCAGGGTGGATCCGGGATTCGGAAGGGAAGGGGAAATCAGTCTGACGGTACCATATGACGGTGCCCCGACCATATACAAGAACCTGCTTTTGATTGGAACGAACTTCTATGGCCCCGGGGAGCACCACATTGGACCTCAACTCGACCAGGCGGGCGGACAACTCGGCGATGTCCGGGCATACGATATCCGAACCGGGAGAGCACTCTGGGAGTTTCATACGATCCCGCGTCCGGGTGAAGCCGGCAATGAGACGTGGCTGAAACCGGATAGTTGGAAGAACCGGACTGGCAATAACGTCTGGGCCTTCGCTCTGACCGTCGACGAGGCTCGCGGCATTCTTTACCTACCGGTGAGTGGGCCCGGCGCCAATTTCTATGGAGGAGACCGGCCGGGTGATAACCTTTTCGGTAACTCCCTGGTCGCTGTTGACGCGCAAACGGGAAAATTGAAGTGGTATTTCCAGACTGTCCGCCACGAACTTTGGGACTACAATCTCCCTCCCGCCCCGACCCTGATCGACATCACAAGAGAGGGGAAGAGAATTCCTGCCTTGGTGCAGGTTGGTAAGTCCGGATATATGTTTATCCTAGATCGGGTCACAGGGAAACCGGTATTCGGAGTCGAGAACCGCCGCGTGGCAAAGGGCGATGTCCCGGGAGAATGGTATGCACCTACTCAGCCATTCCCTCTTAAACCGCCGCCGATCTCCCGCGTCAGTTTCAACAAGGGCGATCTGGTGACAGCGGCGGATACCACTCCGGAACATGCCAAGGCTTGCCAGGACCTTTGGGACCGCCTGGGCGGCGTGTACAATGCCGGGCCGTTCACGCCGTTTCTGAATCACGAGGAGGGGAAACCTTCCCAGCCCTCGCTCGTGTTTCCCGGGTTTACTGGTGGCGCCAACTGGGGAGGAATCGCCATCGACCCAAAACTCGGCTATATTTTTGTCAACACAAAAGACATGCCGGCTCTCGGGTGGATAGAAAAAAACCCAAAGTATACATCAGACAACACCGAAGGGCTCGAACCGTACATCAGAACCGGTCCGCGCGGTGTGGGCGGTTTCAGCGCCACGATCCGCGACCCCGGCGGCCGCTCTTTGGGGAGCCTGCCTTGTTTCAAACCGCCATGGGGGCGTCTGATTGCCGTGGACGCGAGAACCGGAGAATTCGCCTGGGAAGTACCGCTTGGGATTTCCGAAGCGTTACCGCCCGAAAAACAGCATACGGGGACTTCGAATACTGCTGGGGCAATCGCCACCGCGGGTGGCCTGGTGTTCATTGGATCGACCTCCGACAGCCGCTTTCGCGCTTTTGACTCCAGAACCGGCCAGGAACTCTGGGTGACCAGGCTCGAGCACACCGCAACCGCGAATCCAATGACGTACCGAGGAAGAGACGGCAAGCAGTACGTAGCCATTGTCGCCGCTGCCGGCGGCAGCCCCGGCCCGACTCAAGGTCTGGTCGTGTTTGCCATGCCCTAGTGTGGAACTGGCGGCTTGGGTGGGTGCTGCGCTACCAAAGCACCGCTCTGATCCAAAGTCCCTACTCCAACAATCAGCTCAACCCGGAACTGTTACCCACGACCCAGACAAAATGGAGCTACGTTCCCGGTGTGAACCCGCTGGCCGTCGACCTGAACCGCGGATGCATGCAAATAGAGCCGATGGGGCTGCAAGGCCGCTTTAGGCCATGAATCACCCATCACAAAACGGCCGGGAGCGCGGTGTAACGGCTTTGCCGTGCAATTCGGGTCAGCCCGCGGCGACTCTCGGCCCACCGGAATGGCGCGGTTGGGATTCCGTCGATTCCGTGGGATTAGCTTCGAGGTTATCTCGGCTTACGTCGCGCGATATGCTTCCCGGGCCACTTCCGAATAAGGCAGCGGAGCAACGGTGGCTCGGATCTCCATTTGAACGTGGGGCTCGACGGTCGGCTTGGACCCAGTGCCCGGCTGTTCGCCCCAGACGAAGGTGACGTCGGTGCCGACCTTGGCGTGTTCGTTGTTCAGAATCGCCAGCGTCAGCATCTTGCCTTCATTAGAGCTGTAACCGATCCAAGTGGAAATGCCGATCGTCTTGCCGTTTTTCGTCACCTTGTCGTAGGGCCATGTGGAATAGACCGCCGAAGGGAAATCGATGTACTTCGCCCGGCCACTATTTTGGAACATGGTTGCGATTGCCTTCATCACGTCTTCCGTGTTCAGTACCAAGGTAACTTTGGTGCGCTGAGGGTTTTGGGAGATTTTCTCAAGCGCTTCTCGCCCGACAAAGTCATGGTCGAATTTGACGGTTGACCCATAGCCAAGGTCGTAGGGGGTCAGGTAATAATCTTCGATCTTCTCAGAATAGAAGCTCCCCCCGAGCGAGCCGATGCATTCATAGCTGTCGGCGGGTAGCCACTCACGATAGGCGCTCATTTTCGGACTGGTATATATGGCCGGGAGCGGCGACGGGATCCACCCCGATTCCAGCGTGTTTGACGAATACGCGCGCGCACCGGACAACTGCAACCGGAACTCCCGTCCCGCCTCGACGATCGCGGCCTTTACCGCGTCGCCGTCGCCCCAGGGGCCGAACAGTTCAAAGCCGGGCTGACCGACCATGCCGTGACGCAGCGCTCGAACTGTTTTCCCAGCGATCGTAAAGCTCGCCATGTGGAAGAACTTGACCTCGGGCACGGGTCCCCCCAACACCTTCTCCATCACCTTCGGAGCGTTCGGACCCTGGATCTGGAACCTATAGGCCTTGCGCAGGACCGGACCCTTCTGCGCAGCCGCTCTTTCATCGCGCGTGACCCTGGCGTTGTAGCCGCCCGCCTCGCAATTGTATTGGACCCAGTTGTGGACTGATGGACGGCCAACCAAGTTAAACAGGTTCTCCTCGAGGTGAAACAGGATGACATCCCCGATCACGTACCCTTCCGGATTACAAACCACGTATTGTTTCGCCTTGTCGGGACCGAAGTTCTTAAATGTGTTGACCCCGAGACGCGAGAGCAACTTGAGAGCGTCGGGACCTTCCAAGTACATGTCGGTCATGTGATACGACTGGTTGAATAAAATGCAGGTCTTCTGCCACGCGCACTGCTCATCCCGCCAGTTGGTGTACTCGCTGGGCACGACAGGGTAAACGTATGGGCCGATGGCCGAATTCCGCAACAGCTTCACCGGGCCGGTCTTCTGTAAAAGCGCCTCCAAACTGTGCTCGTTCATAAGAGTTTAGAATCTCTTCCTCAACTGCAATTGATGTTTAGGTGTTGGCCCAAAACGGATTAGTGTAGCACCGGAAGGGAGAATTGAGCTACCGGTGGCGCACCAGCGTCTGTGCGGAGGCAGCGCTTGAAACAAGCCAGCACGGGCCAGAAACGAATTCCTGTTCCGTCTTCAAGCCAAGTTCCTGTGGATAGCGCCTCCACGCAGAATGGAATAGCC
>Ga0306923_10001938_pt1 | contig 18675 bp, 20 predicted proteins | sample sta12Can44000108_FD_203841 | JGI IMG/M metagenome (GOLD analysis project Ga0306923, IMG submission 203841) | Lab enrichment of tropical soil microbial communities from Luquillo Experimental Forest, Puerto Rico - statanox.12C.anox.44.000.108 (v2)... | ecosystem: Environmental > Terrestrial >... | reverse complement strand
ACATGATGGGTGGGTGGTGGCACGCGCACAGGCGCGGCTGCGGTGAAGGCTTCGGCGGCAGCCACGGGCGCGGGTTCGGGATGCACGGCGGAGGTCACGGCGACGACGGGGGCGCGTTCGGCGTGCGGCGCCCGCTGCGCTATCTCGCCTACCGGCTCCAGCTGGACGAGAAGCAGACCGCCGAGGCGGCGCGCATCCTCGACGAGCTCAAGACGGAGCGGGCGCAGGCGACCGTCGACGAGCGGCGGGCTGCGTCCGCGTTCGCCGACGCGCTGTCGGCGGAACCCCTCGACTCTGCGAAGCTCGGCGAGGCGGCCGCCTCGCGCGTGCGCAGCGCCGAGCGGTTGCGGGACGCCGTCGTGACGGCGCTCGGACGCCTCCATGCGCTGCTCGATCCCGAGCAGCGCAAGAACCTCGCCTTCCTGATCCGAACCGGCGCTGTCCAGTTCTGATCCCCGCGCGCACCCCGCCCGCCTCAGCGCGATGCGGCTGAGGCGGGCCGGTGCACGTAGAGCTGGACCAGGCCAGCCCCCTCGCCCATCGCCGGCTCGGGGGGGCGGATGGAATACCGGCACTCGAGCTCGTGATCGGCGAGCAGCCGCGCGGGATCGTAGACGCCGTCGAACTTCCACAGCATCCTCACGAAGTTCGTCTGCCCGTGCGCGAGGTGCCGCGCCGCGATGCCGAGCGTCGCGCGCAGGGCCGCCCAGCCGAGGTGCTTCCTGTTGAGCACCTGCTGCGTTCGCACCAGCTCCCGGTAGAACCTCCCGAGCGGCATGCGCGTCGGCAGCACCGCGTGCTGCACGTCGAACAGGCGGTAATCGCGGGTGGTGAGCGTCCGCGACTCGGTGCGCCAGGTCTCCGTGCCGGGGTACGGCGTCTGCACCGTCAGGTGCACGATCTCCGGGACCGAGAGCGCCCACTCGCGCACCACCGCGAAGCGGCGCTCGTCCCAGGACGGATCGGCGATGATGTTGACCGCGACGGTGACCCCGAGCGATCTCGCGATCTCGAGCGCCTCGAAGCTCTTGTCGAGCGTCGTCCGCTTCCGGAAGGCCTTGAGGCCATCCTCGTCGATCGCCTCGAGGCCGAGGAACATGTACTGGAGCCCGAGTCGCCTCCAGTACCGGAACACCTCCTGGTTGCGGACGAGCACGTCGCCGCGCGTCTCGAGGTAGTACTGCTTCCGGATCCCGCGCCTCTCGACCTCCTCCGCGATGGCGTACCCGTGGTCCGGGTCGATGAAGGCCACGTCGTCCACGATGAAGACGCCGCGCTCGCGGACGGTGGCCAGGTCCTCGGCCGCTTTCACCGGCGTCACCTTGCGGTAGCTGCGACCGTAGAACGTCCAGGCGCTGCAGAACACGCAGTCCCAAGGGCACCCACGCGTGAACTCGATCGACGCGCACGGATCGAGCACGCCGATGAAGTAGGCCTTGCGCTTCGCCAGCAGCTCGCGCGCGGGCTGCACACCGTCGAGGCTCGCGAGCAGGGCCGGGGCCGGCCCGTCGCCCGCTGGCGTGCTCACGCCGGCCAGCTCGTGCAGCGTGGAGCGATCGCGCGCCGCCGCGGCCAGCAGGCGCGGAGCGCTGGCCTCCCCCTCGCCCCGGACCACGGCGTCGATCGCCCCGGCGGCGTGCTCCAGGATCTCGCGCGCGGTGAACGACGCGCTATGCCCGCCGGCGAAGACGAAGCACTCCGGCAAGCGAAGCCGCGTCGCCTTGGCGAGGTCGATGACCTCGGGGATGTTCGCGAGGTAGTTGAGGGAGAAGCCGACCGCGTCGGGCCTCCAGCGATCGAGCAGGCGGAAGTAGTCCGCGTGTCCGAACGTCTGGAGATCGAGCAGCTGGACCTCGTGCCCCGCCTGCTGGAGGGCACCCGCCACGAGCTCGAGGCCGATCGGCTCGAGCCGCAGGTAGATCCTCGAGTACATGAGGCCGCTGGGATGTACGAGGAGGACTTTCACGGAATCACTGCGGGGCGGGGCATCGACAGCCACTCAAGATGCGTCGCGCTTGTCTCTCGGGCGAGGGCTGGAAATCGGGGATGACGCGACCCGTCGAGGTCGTGCCGCGGGGCGTCGTTGCCGGCATTGACTCTGGAGTCGGTCGCTCTCGCCGGAGGGGGTAGCGGAGCGAGCGAGACGATAGGCCGAGGTCACCCATGGCTACCGAGATGGCTCAGAACGAAGAGATCCGCCGCTCCCGCGAGATCGCCGAGGGTTCCCGCGAGACCGAGTGGCAGCGCGCGGGCTTCCTGAGGGACCTGTTCCTGGGAAGGTTCCGCCTGAACCTCATCCATCCCTACCCGCTCATCGAGACCGAGCGGCCGGAGTTCAGGCGCTTCTACGAAGCGCTGGAGCAGTTCCTGCGCGACCACGTCGACCCGGTCGAGATCGATGCGCTCGGCGAGTATCCCGAGGACGTCGTCGAGGGTCTCCGCGAGCTCGGCGCGTTCGGGATGAAGGTCCCCCAGGAGTACGGCGGGCTCGGGCTGAACCAGGTCGAGTACGGCCGCGTGATGCAGCTCGTCGGGAGCTACGACGCGAACCTCGGCGCGCTGCTCTCCGCGCACCAGTCGATCGGCGTCCCGCAGCCGCTCAAGCTGTTCGGCTCGGACCAGCTCAAGGAGAAGTACCTGCCCCGCGTCGCGCGGGGCGCCATCACCGCGTTCGCGCTCACCGAGACGGTGGTCGGGTCCGATCCAGGCCGGCTCACCACCACGGCCGAGCCGACCGAGGACGGTCGATTCTTCGTCCTCAACGGCTCGAAGCTGTGGTGCACGAACGGCACCCTCGCCGAGCTCCTGGTCGTGATGGCGCGCAACCCCACCACGAACGCCATCAGCGCCTTCGTGGTCGAGGCGAGCTGGCCAGGGGTGGAGGTGACGCACCGCTGCCGGTTCATGGGCCTGCGCGCGCTGGCGAACGCCGCGCTCCGCTTCACGAACGTGAAGGTCCCGCGCGAGAACCTCATCGGCAAGGAGGGCCGCGGGCTCAAGATCGCGCTCACCACCCTCAACACCGGGCGCCTGTCGCTCCCCGCCTCGGTGGTGGGCGCGGCGAAGAACGCGCTCGAGCTTTGCCGGAAGTGGTCCGCCGCGCGCGTGCAGTGGGGACAGGAGATCGGCAAGCACGAGGCGATCGCGCACAAGCTGGCCGAGATGGGCTCGACCGTCTACGCCATGGAGGCCGTGTCGGACCTCGCCCAGGCGCTCGCCGACCGGAAGGGCTACGACATCCGGCTCGAGGCCGCCGCCGCGAAGGAGTGGAACACCGTCCGCACCTGGAAGCTCCTCGACGACACGATGCAGATCCGCGGCGGCCGCGGCTACGAGACGGCGCGATCGCTCGAGGGGCGGGGCGAGGTGCCGGTCGCGGTCGAGCGCTGGATGCGCGACGCCCGCATCAACCTCATCTTCGAGGGCTCGTCCGAGATCATGCACCTCTTCATGGCGCGCGAGGCCGTCGACAAGCACCTCCAGATCTCGGGCGCTCTCATCGACCCGAAGGTGCCGCTGGGGAAGAAGCTCGCGTCGCTGCCGCGGATCGGCGCCTTCTACGTCGTCTGGTACCTCGGCCTCTGGCTGCGGGGCGCCTACGCGCCGCGGTTCGCGGGCTTCGGAAGCCTCGCCCGCCACCTGCGCTTCGTCGAGCGGAAGAGCCGCAAGCTCGCGCGCGAGATCTTCCACTCGATGATCGTGTTCCGCGCCGCGGCCGAGCGAAAGCAGGCCTTCCTCTTCCGCCTGGTCGACATCGCGAACGAGCTCTTCGCGATGTCGGCGAGCATCTCGCGGGCGCAGGCGCTCGCGCGGGCGGGGAGGCCCGAGGCGGCGCACGCCGCGGCGCTGGCCGAGAGCTTCTGCACCCAGGCGCGCGAGAAGGTGGACCAGCTCTTCCACGCGCTCTGGCACAACCACGACGAGCTCGCCTACCGCACCGGACGCGCGATCCTGGCGGGCGACCACGCCTGGCTGGAGAAGGGCGGAATAGGGCTCGACCTGACGGTCGAGGAGCTGACGCCGAGGCTGCCTCCCGCCGGCGGCGAGCCACAGCCTCGGCTCGAGCCGCAGCGCCCCGACGTCGTGTCCGTCCCGCCGGGCCTGGCTTGAGAGGGTTGTCCAAAACGCCCGTCCCATCGCCGCGGCGAGCGATCCGCGGCGCATCGCTTCGTTGCTCCTCCCTCACATAGCCTCCGGCTATGCTCGGTCGTCGCGCCTCGCACTGCTTGCGTCTCGCTCGCCTGGCTCGGTCCCGGGCATCTTGAACAACCCTGTGAGTTCCTCTCGTAGCGTGGCGCCGCCCCGCGTCGGCCGACATGGTTCCTGCGATGGCCCGAACGGTCGTGCGGCTGCGGCGCGACGGGGTGCCCAGGATCGCTCGAATCGAGCGCTGGCGCGGCGTGTGGCTGGTGGTCGGCGGCATGTTCGTCGTCCCCCCCCTCCTCCTTTCGCTCATGTTCGTGCTGCCGCCAGCGGTGCTGGCGCTCCCGCCCATGACGCTCGCGCTGGGGGTCTGGATCCTGTTCCGCCGTCTCGACACGTCCGACGGCTGGAGCAGCCGCCCGGCGGCGAGGCCCGGCGCGGTCATCCGGTTGAATTCGGCGCGGCGACAGAGCCCGTAGACTCCGGGAGCTTCACCTCGCGCGCGGCCGGTGCGGCGCCGGGCAGGAGCGCGTCCCGTGCTTCTCGTCCCACTGCTGGTGGTAATCCTCTGCCACCCAGAACGGCCCGGCGGCGGCGATCTCGGTCGTGATCGGATCGGCGAGCCGCCGCAGCTGCTCGTCCCGAGAAGCGCGTGCCGCCGCGAGCTGCTCCGGACCGAAGGTGAAGATGGCGGAGCGGTACTGCGTCCCGTGGTCAGGTCCCTGCGCGTTGCCGCTCGTCGGATCGTGCGACTGCCAGAAGAAGCTGAGCAGCTCGGCGTAGCTGACGCGAGCGGGATCGAACTCCACCAGGACCGCCTCGGCGTGCCCGGTCCGATCCGTGCACACGTCCTCGTAGCTGGGTTCGCGCGTGTGGCCACCGGTGTAGCCGACCGCCGTCGCGACCACGCCCGGCACCCTCCGGAAGCGCTCCTCCACGCCCCAGAAGCAGCCCTGGGCGAAGATGGCAAGCTGGTCGTTCCCGGACGGCGTCAGCGCGGTCCCGTGACCCACGTGACCTGGGTGTGTCCCGCACGCTGGGTTACCGACCGCCGCCTGCCCACCGCCCACGGCAGGCGCCGAGCCCCCGAGGAGCCCGCCGGCCGCGAGCGCCACCGCCAGCGCGGCGCCGAGCAGGAGCAGTGTCCTCACCGCGCGCCCCCGGCGTGCGGCGGCGCGACGCCGGTCTTCTCGAACAGCGGCAGGTACTGCCCATACCCCTCCGCGGCGAGCCGCTCGACCGGCACGAAGCGGAGCGCCGCCGAGTTCATGCAGTAGCGCAGCCCGGTCGGTGCAGGGCCATCGTCGAAGACGTGGCCGAGGTGAGAACCTGCGAGCCGGGAGCGCACCTCGGTGCGCGGCAGGACCAACTTGCGATCGGTGCGGGTCGTGACGTGGTCCGGATCGAGCGGCCGCGTGAAGCTCGGCCAGCCGGTCCCGCTGTCGAACTTGTCGAGCGAGCTGAAGAGCGGCTCGCCCGAGACCACGTCGACGTAGAGCCCGGCCCGGTGGTTGTCCCAGTAGGCGTTCTGAAACGGGGCCTCGGTCCCCTCGCGCTGCGTGACCTCGTACTGGAGCGGGCTGAGGCCCTTGCGCAGCTCCTCGTCGGTGGGCTTGTGGAAGCTCGACACGGTGACCTCCTGCCGCTCGGGCGCGGGCGGCGGTGCCGCCGGGCTCGCCTGGCACGCGAGCGCGAGCACGGTGAGCGCGACGATCACGGGACCTCCTGCGCCGGCGATTCTCACGGCTGGTCGTATTCATGATCGGGGTCGCGCCGCGGTGCCCGCCATTGCGGCGAGAATCCGTCGCGGAGTGACCGCCGGCCCGCCAGGCGGGCGGCGCGGCGGCCGTCACACGGTCGTCCTGGACACTCCTAGCGCGGACGGCGACGCGTCCCGCGCAGCACGACCTGGTACTCGCGCACGTCGACCCCGCGGAGCTCGCCGACGTGGCGCACCTCGAGCGCATCCCACGGCACGTCGTGGATCGTTCCCGTCGCGTCGTCGATAAAGTGGTGGTGCGGCTCGACGTGCGGGTCGAACACCACCCTTCCCTCGGACAGGACGAGCTGCCGGAGCAGGCCCTCGCGCACGAGCAGGTTGAGCGTGTTGTAGACCGTGGCGCGCGAGATGGCCGGGGTCCGGCTGCGGACGACCTCGAACACGCGATCGGCCGATGGGTGATCCTTCGTGGCGAGCACGTAGTCGGCGATCGCGAGCCGCTGCGCCGAGGCGTGGATGCCTCGTTCCGTGAGCGCGCGGGCGATCGCTTCGCGATCCACGCCTCGGAGTTAACGCGGGCGGTGCACCGATCGCAACGCGCAGTGAGGGTCGAGCGCGGCGTGGCTCGATGTCGCACGGCCCAACCGGGAGCTGCCGCGGCCCCAGCGCCGGACTTAGACAGTGTCTAACCCAACCCGGCACACGACGGAGGAGCCATGGAGAACCTGAAGGGCTCGAAGACCCACCAGAACCTGAAGGACGCGTTCGCGGGCGAGTCGCAAGCGAACCGCCGGTACCTCTACTTCGCGAAGGTCGCGGACGTGGAGGGCTATCCGGAGGTGGCGATGAACTTCCGCGAGACGGCGGAGGGCGAGACCGGCCACGCTCACGGCCACCTCGACTACCTGAAGACGGTCGGCGATCCCGCCACCGGCCTGCCGCTCGGCGACACGGCCACGAACCTCAAGGCTTCCATCGCCGGCGAGACGCACGAGTACACGGACATGTACCCCGGCATGGCGAAGACGGCCCGCGACGAGGGCTTCGCCGAGATCGCCGACTGGTTCGAGACGCTGGCCAAGGCCGAGAAGTCGCACGCGGGCCGCTTCCAGAAGATGCTCGGCCAGGTCTCCTGAGCACGCGCCAGACCTCGACATGAGCGCATCGAGCGAGGGAGGGAGCGTGGGGGCGCGGATCTCGTACCAGCCGACGCCCGGGCTCTCCTACGATCCGAGCGAGGAGAAGTACTGGGACGCCTCCGGGCTCGAGCAGGAGATCCGGCGGGCCTTCGAGATCTGTCACGGCTGCCGCATGTGCTTCAAGTACTGCGACAGCTTCCCCACGCTCTTCTCCCTGCTCGACGAGAAGTACGACGGTGACGTGCGCCGCCTCTCGGAGGGCGACGTCGAGACCGTCATGGACGCTTGCTTCCAGTGCAAGCTGTGCGAGGTGCAGTGCCCCTACACGCCTCGCGAAGGGCACGAGTTCCAGCTCGACTTCCCGAAGCTGGTCCACCGCCACGACGCCTTGCGGCTGCGCCGCCGCGGCAAGACGCTGCGCGAGCGGCTTCTCGGCGACCCCGACGGCGCGGCCCGCGCGGCGCGGGCGTCGCTCGGCCTCGCCAACGCCGCCAACCGCGCGCGGCCGCTGCGCGTCATCATGGAGAAGACGATCGGCATCCACCGCGACAAGCTGCTGCCCGACTTCGCGCGGCAGCCGTTCGACGCCTGGGCCGAGGAGAACGGCCACGTGAAGGCCGAGCCGGGCGGCGAGGCGGTCCTGTTCCAGACCTGCTTCGTCCAGCACAACGACCCCCAGCTCGGCCAGGACGTGCTCGAGGTGCTCCGCGCGTGCCAGGTGGACGTCCGCGTCGTGAAGGGGCTCGCCTGCTGCGGGATGCCGGCCTGGGAGCACGGCGATCTGGCCGCGCTCCGGAAGCAGGCGCACCAGGACCTCGACCTGCTCCTCCCGTACGTCGACGCGGGCGCGAAGGTGCTCGTGATCAACCCGACCTGCTCCATGATGATGCGGCGCGAGTGGCCCCACCTGCTCGAGGGCGAGGACCGCGCCCGGGCCCAGCGGCTCGCACCGGCGGTGCGCGATCCCTCCGAGTTCCTGTGGGCGATGCGGGACGAGCCCCGCTTCGTGAAGGCCTTCCAGAGCACACCGCCGGGAGGCAAGGTGGCCTATCACGCGCCCTGCCATCTCCGCGCGCAGGGGATCGGGTTCAAGGGGCGCGACCTCCTCCGGCGCATCCCGGGCGTCACGGTCGCGGCCACGGTGCTGGAATGCTGCGGGCACGACGGGACCTACGCCCTGACGGTGGAAGGCTTCGGCCCCTCTCAGCGCGTCGGTAAGAAGGCTTTCGACGGCATGAAGGCGGCCGCCGCCGACGTGTGGGCCACCGACTGCCCGCTGGCGGCCTTGCAGTTCCAGCAGCACGCGGGGAGGAAGCCGCTCCACCCGCTCGCGATCCTGGCCCGGGCCACGAGGCCGGGCGGCTTCGACGACCTGGAGGTGAAGACATGAAGGTGGAGCGCTCCGAGATCCTGCGCCTCGAGGAGTACGACGCGCGCCGGCCGGACATCCGCGCCAAGGTGCTGGTGGAGAAGCGGCGCCGGCGCGTTCACGTCGGGCCGCTCACGTTCCTCTTCGAGAACCCCGAGACGGTCCGCTACCAGGTGCACGAGATGGCGCGCGCCGAGCGGCTCTACCTGGAGGAGGAGCTCCGGCACGAGCTCGACACCTACAACGAGCTGCTCGGCGGCCCCGGGGAGCTCGGCTGCTCGCTCCTCATCGAGCTCGCCGATCCGGTGGAACGGGGCGCGAAGCTGAGGGCGTGGCGCGAGCTCCCGGCGCACCTGTACGTGAAGCTCCCCGACGGGCGGCGCGTCCGCGCGCGCTACGACCCGCGCCAGGTGGGCGACGACCGCCTCTCCTCGGTGCAGTACCTCAAGTTCCCGGTCGGCGCGGGAGCGCCGGTCGGCGTCGGCTCGGATCTGCCGGGCCTCGAGCTCGAGACGACGCTCGACGCGGACCAGCGGGCTGCGCTGCAGGCCGACCTCGCCGCGGCCGCGGCGGCCTGACGGCGAGGGGCTGCCCGGCGCCTTCGATCCCGAGCGAGGATTGAAGGCCGCCCGTCGGGGTGATAAACGAGCGCCCCCTCGATCCTCACCGCGGAGAAGACCACATGCGATTCGCGCACTCGCTCGCGCTCGTGGCGTTCGTCGTCGCCACCGGCTGCCAGAAGAAGCAGGAGACCTCGCCGGGATCGTCTCCCGCGGCCACGGCCGCGAGCGCGCCGGCCTCCGGCGAGGCGATCCTCGTCGGTCACGTGACCAGCCTGGCGGGGAACGAGGCGACGTTCGGACTGTCCGCCAACAACGGCGTGAAGCTCGCCATCGACGAGGCGAACGCGAAGGGCGGCGTGAAGGGCAAGCAGCTGAAGCTCGTCGTGTACGACGACCAGGGCAAGCCCGAGGAGGCCGCCACCGCGGCCACCCGCCTCGCCACCCAGGACCAGGTCACGGTGCTCCTCGGCGAGCTCACCTCGAGCCGCTCGCTCGCGATCGCGCCCATCGCGGACACGAACCAGCTGCCCACCATCAGCCCGGCCTCCACGAACCCCAAGGTCACGAAGGACGGGGAGAAGACGCGCCCGAACATGTTCCGGGTCTGCTTCATCGATCCGTTCCAGGGCACGGTCATGGCGCGGTTCGCCCGCCAGAACCTGAAGCTCGGGAAGGTCGCCATCCTCCGCGACGTCACGAGCGACTACTCAGTCGGGCTGGCCGACTTCTTCACCCGCGAGTTCACGCGGCTCGGCGGCCAGATCGTCGCCGACGTGAGCTACAAGGCGGGCGATCAGGACTTCAAGGCGCAGCTCGTGGCGGTGAAGGCGAAGTCCCCCGAGCTCGTCTACCTCCCCGGCTACTACACCGACGTCGCCCTCATCGGGAGGCAGGCGCGCGAGATCGGCCTCAAGGTGCCGATGGCCGGCGGCGACGGCTGGGACTCGGGCAAGCTGTACGAGATCGCCCAGGGCGCGCTCGACGGCTCGTACTTCTCGAACCACTACACGGACGAGAACCCCAGCCCGGTGGTCCAGGACTTCGTGAAGAAGTACCAGCAGCTGTACGGGACGCGTCCGGATGCCTTCGCCGCCCTGGGGTACGACGCGGCGCGCGTGGCCATCGAGGCGCTGCAGCGCGCGCCCTCCCCGACCCGCACCGCGGTGCGCGACGCGATCGAGCAGACGAAGGGCTTCCAGGGCGTGACCGGCAACATCAGCTTCGACGCGGACCACAACCCGGTGAAGTCGGCCGTGGTGCTCGGCATCGAGCACAACAAGCCGAAGTACGTCTCGACCATCGAGCCGTGAGTTGACCACGACCGCGCCGCGACCGCCGCTCGCCAGCGTCCTCTTCGACGCGCTCGAGGCGCGCTGGGAGGGTGCGACGGCCCGTCGCGTCGTCGCCGATGGCCTGGTGTTCGTGTTCCTGGCGAGCCTGCTCCACGTGGAGCTGGGACGGCGCGGGCTCCTCCCGGCCGTCCTCGCGCCGGCCCATCCGCAGAACCACTTCCACGCGGTGCAGGTCGCGTTCTACCTGCTCCTCGGGTACGAGGTGGTCGGCCTCGTCTTCGGGCTCGCCCGCTCGGTCGCGAACGCGGCCGGCAAGCAGTTCGAGATCTTCTCGCTCATCCTGCTCCGCCAGTCGTTCGAGGCGTTCGGCGACCTGCAGGAGCCGATCGTGTGGGGGGAGGTGCGCGGCACCGTCCTCGAGATGCTCTCCGACTGCGCGGGGGCGATCGTCATCTTCGTCCTGCTCGGGCTCTATTACCGGCTGCAGCGGCACCAGCCGCTGTCGCCCGACGCGAGGGATCGCCAGAGCTTCATCCACGCCAAGAAGGCGGTCGCGCTGGCGCTGCTCGCGGTCTTCGCGGGCGGCGCGGCGTGGACCGCGTTCACCGCGCTCGTCCTGCGCCATCCGTGGCCCGCGTTCTTCGAGTCGCTCTACACGCTCCTCATCTTCGCGGACATCCTGGTCGTCCTCATCTCGGCGCGGTACAGCTCCACCTACCGCGTCGTCTTCCGCAACTCGGGGGTGGCGGTCTCGACCGTCCTGCTGCGCCTCGCGCTCTCCGCGCCGGTCTATCTCAACGCGGTCCTGGGCGCGGTGGCGGTCGCGTTCGCCGTGGCGCTGACCGTCGCGTACAACATGTTCGCGGCCGGGGATCTGGAGCGCTCCTCCGCCGCGCCGGCGCCACCGCCCGGGGCCCTGGCGCCGTGACCGCGAGGCGGGCCCCGGAGGTGCGTGCGCTTCACCTCCGCATGCTCCTCGACGCCCTGCCGGTGTTGGGGGCGGAGGTGGCGGGCGCCGTCGTGGACAGGATCCCTCCGGCGGAGCTGACCCGCATTCGCCGCGCTGGGCGCCTCGCGTGGTTGCCGGTGCGGCTGCTCGTCGAGAGCTGCGAGGCCGCGGCCCCGCTGCTGGGGGAGGAAGGGCTGCGGCGGTGGGGGGCTGCCGCCCTCTACGCCGCCGCCGGCGCGCCGTTGACCCGGGCGTTCTTCCTGGCCGCGCTCGGCAGCAAGCGCCACAACCCGGCCGTCCTGCTCTCCTTCCTGCTCAAGGCCTGGCCCCTGCTCTACAGCGGCTGCGGTGACCTGCTCATGGTCGCGCGTGAGCCGGGCTCGGTCCGCCTCATGCAGGGGCCAACGCCGGTGGAGCTGCGGCGCAGCGCGACGGTGCTCCCCCTGGTCGGCGCCTTCGCGGCCATCCCGGCGTACTGCGGCCTCGAGGGCAAGGCCGAAGCCGAGTGGGCGACCGACACCGAGTGGTTCCAGTACCGGATCACCTGGCGGCCGGCTGGCGACCGGTGATCACTGCCTGTCGCGGGGGCGCTCCACGAGCTCGGCGAAGCGCCGATCCGAGGCCGACATGTGCGACCCGAGCTCGGCCCGGAGATCGAGCGCCATCATGACGGCGAGGTCGCGCTCGCCGGCGGTCACGAGCTGCTGCGTCTCGGCGATCTGCGCGAGCAGGTCGCGATGCTCCTGGCGGTGCGACGCGAGGTGCCGGTACCCCGCGGACTCCATGAGCAGCTCCTCGCCCGCGAAGTGCGCCGCGCTGTAACCGGCGAGCTGCTCGACGACGCGCCGCGCGACGCGCGGGCGGCCGCGCTCGAGCGCGTCGGCGAGCGCGCTCACCAGCGCGAGCTGGAGGTGGTGCTCGCGATCGAGCGCCTCGTGGCCGAGCTCCAGCCTCTTGTTCCAGACGTGCGTCTCTTCCATGTCCCTCTCCGCACCGGACGCCCGGCGCCGCTGTCGTCTGTGACCGGCCGGGCCGAGCGATGGCAACCCCCTTCTGGGCTGTTGACGTTGGGGCTGTGTCGTCCGTGACCCGCTCCGAGTGAACGCGCGTCCGGCCGAAACACACCAGGTGGGCGCATGCGCGCATTCGACCTCCGTCCGCCCACGTCGTCTCGCAACGCCTCCGATGCGAGCGGCGCCGAGCGTGCGCTAGGGTGGCTCGGTCTCGTGAGGGTCCCGCCCTTGTGGTTCTTGCTCTTCGGTGTCGGCGCAGCGTCGCTGCCGTTCTGGCGGCTCCCGGCCGGGCTGGCGCGCCTGCCCTACCCGCCGCCGCCGGAGGCCCTGTACGCGCTCTTCTTCCTCGCCGCAGCGCTGCTTCGAGTGCTCATCCTGAGGTCGCGGGTGGCCGCGCTCGAGCGCCGGACGCGGCGTACCCCGCGACGCCAGGCGCGGCTCGCGCTCCCACCGCCCGGCCTGCTCGAGGTCGGGGCGGGGATCGGCAAGGGCGTCGCCGAAGCGGTCATGGGGAACGCGGTCGGTGCCGCCTGGGCTGGCGCGGCGCTCCTCCTCCGGGCTGCCGCCGCTCGCGGGCCCGAGGATCAGGCCGTGGCGGCGCGCAGGGCGGCGGAGCGCCGGCGCGCGGTGGAGCAGGAGCGCCGGAGCGCCGCGCTGTGCGTGGTGGGAGTCGGCGCCATCTGCGCGTGCGCGGCTTGGTGGCCGCTCGTCGCGCACCGCGTGCCGGCCGCCTGGGCGGTCGCGCTCGACCTGGCACGGAGGAGGAACTGGCGATGAACGGTGAGGTCGGCAACCCGGCGGGCGGACGCGAGCGGCGCATCGATCGCGCGGCGCTCCCCGATCCGGCGCTCCGCTCGGGCCGCAGCGCGCACGGCGCGGCGTGGTGGCGCGTCGCCCTCGCTGGGGCCGCGTTCGTCGCCCTCGCGGCCGGCGCGGCGCTCGGCCTGCGCGGCGCGTCCGAGCACCTCCGCACGGCGCGGCGCACCGCGGCGGCGGCCACCACCGCGCTCGGCGGGGCGTCGGGCACCTCGCGCACCGAGCCGGAGGCCCCGCCCCCCGTCTCCCCGTCGGACCTCGCCGCACTCCAGAAGAGCTGGGTCGGCAGCGAGAGTATCGCGCCGCGACCCGAGCGAATCGACCCCACCACCGGGGAGCGCGTCCTGCCGTTTCACGGCTTCGGCCTCCAGGTCGACACGACACCGCCCGGCGCGCGCGTGCTCGTGAACGACGAGGAGATGGGGACCAGCCCGCTCCTCACCACCGTCTCGTGCCGGCCCGGCGGCGCGGTCGAGGTGCGGGCGGTGCTGGGGGACCGCTCGGCGACGGCGAGCACACGCTGCCGCAAGGACGAGCTCGTCAAGATCGCGCTCCAGCTCGGGCGCCGCCGTCAGCGGGCGCCGCGCCGCGGTAGCGGCGGCAGGCGCGGCGGGCGCGCGCCGTGCCGCACCGCGCCCATCACGGGTACGTAATCCAGCTCGACGCCGGCCCTGGCGCAGCGCAGGAGCAGGCCTCCGCGGCTCATGTCGCCCCGGCCCACGAAGTCGCCGGGGAAGAGCAGCCGCTCTCCGAGCAGCGCCAGCAGCACGTCCACGTACTTGCCAGAGGCGACGCTGCCGAGCAGCACGACCTCGCCGCGCGGCGCGGCCTCGCACAGCGCCCGCACGTCGCGCTCGAGCGGCGCCCGGTAGCGCGTGTCGGTGGGGTCGATCGGCACCGCCGCGAACGCGCGCAGGTGGGCGGTCGTGACGCGCGCCTCGGGCGGCACGAGCCCCGCCCCCGCCGTGATGACGAGCGCGCCCGGCACGCCGCGCGGCGGCCGGGCGAATGCCTGGGCGTAGGCCAGCTTCCCGCGGAAGTAGAGTCCGCTCGTGAACTCGAACACCTCTCCCAGCGGCGCCCCCGCCGACTGCACCGCCCGTGCGAGCGGGAGCGCCGAGCCCGGTCTGAGCAGGAGGGCGGCGCGATCGCCGCCGGCGTGAGACGGCGAGAGGAGGAACAGCCGTGGGGTCCGGCCCGCCGGCATCGCTCCGGAGTGTACGGTGGCGGCGCCGCTCCCGCCGCGAGCTCAGCCGCCGGCGAGGTCCTGCACCAGCTCGACGAGCGCCATGAGCTCCTCGCTGGCGGCGTCCTCGTCGAAGCGGACGGCGTTGCGGCGCGCCCCGTCATCCACCTCGAGCGACCAGACGAACCGGTCGGGCGAGGGGCGCGCGGCGCGCTGCAGCGGCGGAAGCGCGAAGAAGCCCGCCCGGTCGGCCGCCTGGCGGAGCCGTGCCTCGCCCTCCGCGGTCAGCGCCGGCGGCTCGGCGGTCCAGCGGCGGGTGAGCCCGCCGAAGCCGCCCGTTCGGATCAGGACGGCGCGCATGTGTCACGCCATCCGCGCGGGCGCGGCCTCGACCCCGACCGCCGCCCAGGCTTCCGTCACGATCTCGTGCGCGGCGGCGCCGGCGAGCTCGCGGGCGGAGAGCGCGGTCGCCAGCGCGGCGCCTCGGAAGTCGGCGCCGCGGGAGAGCGTATGGCAGAGCGCGTGGTACCAGATCCGGCCCGCCTTCTCCCAGGCGTGGCCACCGAACGCTTGGGCCGCCAGGTAGAAGGCGTGGTTCGGGATGCCCGAGTTCACGTGCACGCCGCCGTTGTCCTCCTCCGTCTCGACGTAGCCCTTCATCGTCGCGGGCTGCGGATCCTTCCCGAGCCGCCGATCGTCGTAAGCCGTGCCAGGTGCCTTCATCGACCGCAACGCGCGGCCGTGCACGCCCGGCGCGAGGAGCCCCTCGCCGATGAGCCAGCTCGCCTGGTCGACGGTCTGCCCGAGCTTCCACTGCTTGACGAGCACGCCCATCACGTCCGCGAACGACTCGTTGAGCGCGCCCGACTGCCCGTCGTAGAGGAGCGCCGCCTCGGTCTCGACGACGCCGTGCGTGAGCTCGTGGCCGATGACCTCGAGGCACCGCGTGAACCCCTGGAAGAGCTTTCCGTCGCCGTCGCCGAACACCATCTCGCGCCCGTTCCAGAAGGCGTTGTCGTAGTGGCGGCCGAAGTGGACCGAGGCGTCGAGCCGCTCGCCCCTGTCGTCGATGGACCGCCGCCCCAGCACCTCGGCATAGAAATCGTAGGTCGCGCCAAGCCCGTCGAACGCCTCGTTCACGGCGGGATCGCGCGCCGGCGCGTCGGTCTCACCCCGGACCAGCTTGCCAGGCAGGCGCTGCACGTGCCCTGCGTCGTACAGGGTCCGCCGCTTCTCACCGGCCTGAACACCGCCGCGCTGGCCGGCCACGGCGTGACGCTCGCCGCGCATCCGCTCGGTGGCGACGAGCGTGTCGATGGCGCCCTCACGCTCCTCGTCCTCGCCGTGCTGCGCCACGTGGCGGAGGACGTGCGGTGGGACGATACCGTACGGCGCGTGAAGCGGGCGGGGCGTGCTCATGCGCCCGACGATGACTGAACGTGACGTCCGACTCAACTAGAAACCGCTCGATGCACCCCCCGCCAGGGTCGTCGGCGCGACGCTGCGATTCGTCCTAGAAACCCTGATGAGGCCCCCCTCTTCACGGGGGCGGCGGTCGCGTCCACACTCGCGCGACGCATCAAGCCGGGAGACAGGCATGCCCCTGCCCGCCGTCGCGCCCGACCTCGTCCGCCGGATGGCGGCGGTCGTAGGCGAGCAGCACTGCATCTCCGACCCGGCCGAGCTCATCGTCTACGAGTGCGATGGCCTCACCCACGGCCGCACGAGGCCGGGGCTGGTCGTGCTGCCCGCCACCACCGAGGAGGTTTCGCGCGTCGTCCGGATCGCGTCGGAGGCGGGCCTCTCCATCGTCCCGCGCGGCGCCGGCACGGGCCTCTCCGGCGGCGCTCGCCCGCTACCGGGCTGTGTCGTGGTCGCGCTCTCGCGCATGAAGCGGATCCTGGCCGTCGACCTCGAGAACGGGACCGTCCGCGTCGAGCCGGGCGTGATCAACCTCGACGTCTCGCGCGCGGTCCAGGCAGGCGGCTACTACTACGCGCCGGATCCGTCGTCCCAGGGCGTCTGCACCATCGGCGGCAACGTCGCCGAGAACTCGGGCGGCGCGCACTGCCTCAAGTACGGCTTCACGGTGAACCACGTCCTCGCCGCGCGGGTCGTCCTCGACGGCGGCGAGGTGGTCGACCTCGGCGGCCCGGCGATCGATCCGCCCGGCTACGATCTGCTCGCGGTGCTGGTGGGGAGCGAGGGGATGCTCGGCATCGCCACCGAGGTGACGCTCCGGTTGCTGCGCAAGCCCGAGGCGACCCGCACCTTCTTCGCGACCTTCCCCTCGACGGACGAGGCGGGCGCGGCCGTCTCCGGCATCATCGCGGCCGGGATCCTCCCCGCCGCCATCGAGATGATGGACCGGCTCGCCATCGCCGCCGCCCGCGCCGCGACCGGCCTCGACTGGCCGGACGTCGGCGCGGCCCTGCTCATGGACGCGGACGGCACGGCGGCGGAGGCCGAGCACGTCTCCCGGCGTGCGGTCGAGATCGCCTGCGCCGCGGGCGCTCTCGAGATCCGCATCCCCCGCGACGAGGCGGAGCGGCAGCTCATGTGGAAGGGGCGCAAGTGCGCCTTCGCCGCGATGGGGCGCATCAGCCCGAACTACATGGTGGAGGACGGCGTCATCCCTCGCTCCGAGATCGCCCGCGTGCTGCGCGACATCGGGCGGCTCGCGGGCGAGGCCGGGCTGCGGGTGGCGAACGTGTTCCACGCCGGCGACGGCAACCTCCACCCGCTCGTCCTGTACGACGCCCGCGCGCCGGGCGAGGAGGAGCGCGCGGCGGCGCTGGGGCGCGAGATCCTGCGCCTGTGCGTCCGGTACGGCGGGTCGATCACCGGCGAGCACGGCGTGGGCGCCGAGAAGGCGGCCGCCATGGCCGACATGTTCGGCCCGGACGACCTCGAGACCATGGCGCGCGTGCGGTGGGCCTTCGACCCGCGGGGGCGGTTCAACCCGGGCAAGGTGTTCCCCACCCCGCGCCTGTGTGGCGAGCGGCCCGGTCCCTACGTCCCGCACGCCATCGAGCTGGCGGGACAGGCGGAGCGATGGTAGCCGCCGCGCGCGAGGGGACGCCGGCGGACGCCATCCTGGGCGTCGTGCCGCGCGAGGTGGTCGAGCCCGCCACGCTCGAGGAGGCCGCCGAGGTGCTCGCCGCCTGCGCGCGCGACGCGCGGGCGGTCGCCTTCGTGGGCGGCGGGACCGATCTCGAGCTGGGCGCGCCGCCGCGGCGCCTCGACGTCCTGCTGCGGACGGTCCGCCTGCGGCGCCTGGTGGAGTACGCGCCCGCCGATCAGATCGCGGTGGTCGAGGCGGGCGTCCCGCTCGCCGAGCTGCAGCGGCAGCTGAGTCCGCACCGTCAGCGGCTCGCGCTCGACCCACCGCTCGCCGAGCGCGCGACGGTGGGAGGCATCGTGGCCGCGAACGCCTGGGGACCGAGGCGGCACCGCTTCGGCGCCGGGCGCGATCTGGTGGTCGGGATGACCTTCGTCCGCGCCGACGGCGCGGTGGCGAAGGGGGGCGGCAAGGTCGTGAAGAACGTGGCGGGATTCGACGTGCCGCGGCTGCTGGTCGGATCGCTCGGCACGCTGGCGCTCATCGGGACCGTCACCTTCCGTCTGCATCCGCTGCCCGAGGCGGACCGGACCGTGCTCGTGCCGCGGCTCGACGCCGAGGGGCTCCGCGCGTTCGTCGTCGCGCTGAAGGAGGTCCAGCTCGAGCCCGTCGCGGCGGTGGCCCTCCTCGAGGGTGACGCCCTGCGGCTCGCGCTCCGGTTCGAGGGCTTTCCGCCCGGGGTCGACGAGCAGCTCCGGCGGCTGTTCGCGCTGTGCGAGCGGCTCGGGCGCCAGGCGGAGCCGCTCGAGGACGACGACGCGCGGGCGTTCTGGACGCGCCACGATCACGTCCGCTCGCGCGGCGGGCTCCGGGCCAAGATCTCCTTCCCGCCCGCGCGGCTCGTGGACGGTCTTCGCGCGGCGCTCCGCCCGCTGCTCGGATCGCTGCGGGGCGCGGCCGCCGTCCTCTACCCGACCCTCGGCGCGGCCTTCGCGGCCGGCGAGCCGGACGATCCGGACGCGGCGGCGCGCGCGGTCGAGCAGGCGCGCGCGGCGCTCGCCCCGATCCCGGGAGCGCTGATCCTGTGCGCGGCGCCCGCGGCGGTGCGGGCGCGGGTCGATCCGTGGGGCCCACCGCCGGCGGGGCTGTCGCTCATGCGGAGCGTGAAGGAGCAGCTCGACCCCGAGGCGCGGCTCGCCCCCGGGCGGTTCGTGGGAGGCATCTGAGATGGCCCAGACGGCAGCGGTCACGAGCCCTCCCGCTCCGCGCCGCCCCGAGGACGACTGCGTCCACTGCGGCTTCTGCCTGCCGCACTGCCCGACCTACCAGTCCTGGGGCGAGGAGATGGACTCGCCCCGCGGCAGGATCGATCTCTACCGCGCCCTGGAGGACGGGCGGCTGCGCCTCGACGACAGCGTCGCGGA
>Ga0306923_10001937_pt1 | contig 18677 bp, 13 predicted proteins | sample sta12Can44000108_FD_203841 | JGI IMG/M metagenome (GOLD analysis project Ga0306923, IMG submission 203841) | Lab enrichment of tropical soil microbial communities from Luquillo Experimental Forest, Puerto Rico - statanox.12C.anox.44.000.108 (v2)... | ecosystem: Environmental > Terrestrial >... | reverse complement strand
GCTCGTCGCCAATAGCCCGAGTTCCGCCATCAATCAGGACATTGTTGTCTACAATCCGCACTGGACCCATTTCAGCGGTACAGTGTGGTCGTGACCAGCGCCTATCTGAGCGGCAGTGTGGTCGAGAGCCCTGTCGGGATCCTGCTGACTGAGGCGGGCGACCGGCGGAATGCTATGACGATCAGCTTTTTCTCAGAGGTCGCGCACCACCCTACTACGTTGTGGATCTCGGTGGCGCAGGGCCGGTACTCGGGGGAACTGCTGGACAGTAGCGGGCGGTTCACGCTCGTCGTGTTGCACGCCGGGCAGCGCGAACTCGCATGGCGGTGCGGAACTATCTCGGGCCGTGATGCCGATAAGTTTTCCAGACTTCGAACGCACCGAGGTCCTGAGGACTATCTTTATCTCGATGACGGTATAGCCGGCGCCGCGTGCCGCGTCCGCTCGTCCCGGCCGGCGGGCGAGCATATCCTGTACATCGCGGACATCGTGGGCGGGGAAGTGGAAACCCGCAACTCCCTGAAGCGCACGCTGATCACCAGAGATCTGCTCTGATGCGACGCGCTGCCGCGACCATCTGGGATACCAAAATCCAATGCGTCTGCTCGGTAGTGACCGCTCGTGAGGGCGACGATGTCGAGCTGTGGATGTGCGGCAACTTCGGCCAGGTATCTCTGGGTGAGCCCAGAATCGCTGTCAACCCGAACCGGCAGTACCCCATCGAGCGTGCGATCCGGCGTGAGCGACGTTTCGCCATCGGCGTGTTTTCCAGAGCGCAACGTGACCTTGCGATCCGTCTGACCCGGACTCGCCGTCGCTCCCCGAACAAAGCCGCCGGGATCGGGATGCAGCTCGCTCAGGACGAAAAACACCGCATCCCTTATTCGCCGGACTGTTTCCGGACACTCTTCTGTGAAGCCGAGGACATCCTGGATACCGGCGACCATACCCTCGTAATCGCTCGAGTGCTCGAGACGCGCGTCCGTCAGGGATGGGAAAAACAAAGGCCATTGCTATACGCCGAAATCTCGGGCACACCTGCCCGATACCCACGGCTGAATCGCGCTCTACAGTGGCTCGTCGCTGCCAGCGGCGCGAAAGAGAGAATACAACGCTATCTTGAGAAGCGACGTGGCATCCGGACCGTGAACCTGGCGGCCAACACCTACGAGGATGGCGGCCAGACCGATGCGGAGATCCGACTCATTGAGAGCGCCGGACTGCGCGACACGAGCCGCATCATCGCTCCGCCGGAACGCGCGCCGGCAGTGCTTCGCCGGCGCGTACCGGTCTGCGTTGTCGGAGTCGGGCAGTGGGGTGCTTTCCACTGCCGGCTCTTCCGCACGGCCGATCCGCGTGTGGAGCTATACATTTGTGGACGCAATCGGGAACGCGCTGAGCGGCTTGCAGCAGCCACGGGGGCAAAGGGCGTCATTCTCGGGCTGGAGCGCGCCGTCGAGGATTCTCGGATCGAAGCGGTATCGCTCGCCCTGCCGCACCATCTGCACAAGGAAGCGGCAGTCCTTGCTGCCCAAGCCGGGAAGCACACACTGGTTGAAAAGCCGATCGCGCTGGCACTGTCCGACGCCGACGCAATGATCGAAGCCGCCCGCGAGGCAGGAACGATACTCATGGTTGCCGAGGATATGCAGTACCGGCCCGCCATACGCGCCGCAGCGAAGATGATCGATGCAGGCGATGTCGGCGAGCCGCTGTATCTGATGGCGCACGGTGGCGGATCGATGCGGCCACGCGGCTGGAAAGCCGATCCCGAACTCATGGGCGGAGGCATCCTCATGGATATGGGCGTCCACTATGTGCGAGCCATGCGCCTGCTCATGGGCGAGCCCGATGATGCCTTGGCCACCCGCGCAATGCAGATCGATACAAAGACTCTCGGCGAGGACAGCGTCCAAGTCCTCTTCCGCAGCCATTTCGGCTGGCAGGCGCACATACTCTTGAGTTGGGCCGGACCCCACGGGCACAGTCCCGATGTGATCGTATGCGGCGATCGTGGCGTGCTGCACCTGTGGCCGGCACGAAATTACATCGATCTGTATCCTGCGCAACAACGGCTTCTGCCTCAGTTGCTCTCGTATGTTCGCCCGCCCTGGTTGGCCGAGAGGTTGATCAAGCCCGAGATGCAACGGGTTCGCCGTAAGGTCGCGGGTGACGATCGCCAGGGCTATCTGACCGAAGTGCGGGAGTTTCTGGCCGCCGTCACCGAAGGCCGGGAGCCAGCGAGCCCTGCGGAAGATGCCCGGCGAGACCTGGAGATCGTGTTGCATTCGTATGAATCCATGCGAACTGGAGTCTGGGTAAAGACTGCAGTCGAGCCTTCCACGTTGGCGCAAGCTCTATAGTCGAATGACGCTGGCGGGTAGCGGCAACGAACAAAGGATTGGGGGTCCTGGATATCCGATGGGAAAATCCGCGTCGCGACCGCGGGAAAAGGCCGCTATTATGCCTCCGGTGGGCAATGAAAATCAGCGCGGCCGTGGGAGTTTAGAGCATAAGTCAGCGCGCCTTCAGCAGATCGCCGCCGTGCCTGCGGGTTCTACAGGCGCGCTTCTCTCTCGGATATAACAATCGGGCAAGCATGTCCCCCTTTGTATATCTGCTCTGTGCGATCGCTCCAGCCGAGCTGCTTCAGGCTGAAGGCTCGACATGACCGCCGCAGATTTGCCTACTCTTTAGAGCTGGTACGACGGGAGACAGGGCCGCGGTGTAGTGAACTTTAACGCCCTTTTTGCCCTGGCCCGGCCCGGATTTCTCATGGCTGAGCCGATTTTAGCGGTCGGCAGGTGTTCGGGCATGGGCCGTTTGCCGAGAGGAGTTGAGGAGTGTCGGAACCGCCTGCTGGCCGCGATGATGGCGGGAAGCTTCCAGCGCACCGTGCTGGGTGCCGTGGGGCTGAATCTGTTCGTTGTGCTTTTCCACCGGGTATTCTGGAGTCCGCTGTCTGCGCGCGCCGAGCGCAAGTTCCGCATCAGCTGACGCCGGACCGAAGGAGATAGTCGTGAACGCTGTTGCTCCCGCGCTCAATCTTGCGCCGCTGCTCGACGTACAGGGCGTGTGCAAATCCTTCCGCAAGCCCGACGGCGATGAGCTGGTGGTGCTCGAGAACGTGAATCTCACGCTGCGTCCCGGGGAGATCGTCGGACTTCTCGGCCGATCGGGCTCGGGAAAGTCGACCCTGCTGCGGGTGATCGCCGGTCTCGATGACCCCTCCTCGGGCGTGGTGGATTACCTGGGCCAGCCAGTTTCAGGTCCCGCCTCGGGAATCGCCATGGTGTTTCAGAGCTTCGCGCTGTTCCCCTGGCTCACCGTGCTGGAGAACGTGCAGCTCGGACTCGAGGCGCTCGGTGTGCCCGAGGCGGAAATGCGCAAGCGCTCGCTGCAGGCGATCGACCTCATTGGTCTCGACGGCTTCGAGTCTGCCTATCCGCGTGAGCTCTCCGGCGGCATGCGCCAGCGAGTGGGCTTCGCGCGCGCGCTGGTGGTTCATCCCAACCTCCTGCTGATGGACGAGCCGTTCTCGGCGCTCGACGTGCTGACCGCCGAGACGCTGCGCAGCGACTTCCTCGATCTGTGGGGCGAGGGACAGCTGCCCATCAAATCGGTGCTGCTGGTGACGCACAACATCGAGGAGGCGGTGCAGATGTGCGACCGCATGCTGATCTTCTCGACCCATCCCGGCAGAGTGATCAGCGAGATCCCGGTGGATCTGCCTCAGCCCCGCCACGCCCATGATCCGCGCTTCCAGGCACTCGTGGACCGCGTCTACGTCGAGATGACCGCGAAACCGCGTGGCGAGGCGCGCCCCGGAGCGCGCACCGAGCGCTTCGCGGGCACCGGCATCGGCACTCAGCTGACCCACGTCTCCTCGAACGTTCTCACCGGCCTCATGGAGACGGTGAATGAGCCACCGTACAACGGCAAGGCCGACCTGCCGGCGATTGCCGAGGAGCAACACCTCGAGGTGGACGATCTGTTTCCGGCCGCGGAAGCGCTGCAGATGCTGCGTTTCGCCGAGATCGAGGGTGGAGACATCAGGCTTACCGAGGCCGGGCTGCAGTTTGCGCGCAGCGAGACAGATGAGCGCAAGAAGCTCTTCGCGCGGCACCTCGTCACCTACGTGCCGCTCGCGGCGCACGTCCGTCGCGTACTCGATGAGCGGGCATCACACACGGCCCCCAAGAGCCGCTTTTTCGACGAGCTCGAGGACTACATGGCGGAGGAGGCGGCCGAGCAGTCCCTGCGCACCATCATCAGCTGGGGGCGCTACGCGGAGCTGTTCGCATACGACGACAACCGCCAGGTTTTCAGCCTGGAGAATCCGGCGTAGCGTCCGGCCCGGCGAGGAGGCGGCGGCTCCCATTCAAAGAAGAGGGTGTATAAAGCCCGGTCCAGGTGGGCATCGTCGATGACGGAACGCCGCGAGCTGCGACGGATGAGATCACGCCCGAGCCGATTACTGGAAGAGCTCTCACTTGCGAAACGCGGCCACACACCCAAAAATGCAACAGTCTCGCGTCCACAGATCGAGGAAGGGTATCGGACGAGAGTGGGTCGCTAATCAGGTTGCTCTCATAACCCAAAGGGTTGGCTGCAGCCGGTGACCCCGGCGGCATACTGCCATACACGGGGAACGTAGGTCATGGACACGCCAATATCGAACCGTCTTCTCGCAGATCTCGATACAGACGGAATTGCCCTGCTTCCGGATTTCCTGAGCGATGACCAGCTTATGGGAATGCGCGGTGCGTTTGATTCGAGATTGCAACACATGCGCTGGAATAACGTCGATGGATACGAGAAAACAGAACGTCACCGGCGCATGGTGGAGGATGTCTTGGCACTCGACCAGGGGTTCGTCGATGCCGCGCTGCACCCGGGGTTGAAAGAGGTTCTGCGAGTGTATCTTGGGGATGCTTACGAGTTGGTCGAGGCAAAGGGGTGGGAGTCCGTGCCCACTCGCAGGGACTTTCATGGTTGGCACGGCGACGCCTGGTATGACCAGGGAAAAGTTGAGCATATTCCTCGCGAGGTGAAGCTCGGTATATACCTAACGGACGTGAACAGCGGGTTTCTTCAATATGTTAAAGGGAGTCATCGGAAACAACATCCTCGCTCAGTCCGCAATGAGGAATTGAAGAGCATTCCGCCATCCAGCGTAATTGACGTGCGCGGCCGCGCGGGCTCCGGGTTCCTCTTCGACACCTCAGGAACCCACCGGCAGAGCGTTCCGATCCTCGAGCGGCGTTATGCGGTCTTCTTCAACTATCACGATCCCAGGGTGCCCCTTCAAAGAGAGGACGTCGACAACTATCGGTATCACCCGCTTGTCCTTAACGCTGCCTTCTTAGGATGCCTCTCGGAAGAGGACAGGCGGATTCTGGGTTTCGGCAACAAACGGAATTACACCCGGAATTTCGTTCGCCATTCGCGCCATTCCGGTTTCCAAAAGGTTTTCCAGCAGACTTTCGATACCAAGCTGCTGTTGGACAATCTCAGAGACCGTGTGCGTGACCGGCTCGCATGGTTCAGGCGGCATTACACTAAAGGCGGCAAGCCCGCCCTGACAGGCTCCTAGCGTGTCGCCCGAGCCAGCTGTGCATTCACGCTGCCCGGTTTCGATCGGGGGTTCTAATCTGTCGAGAATCCCCCCGGATCGCGTACTTTCGATCTTCGGTTTCATCCCTAACCGTATCAGCGGGATGGAAATGTTCGCACGCGAGTTGTCCCGGCAGCTCGGTGATCACGGGCGGGGAAGCATCCTTTGCTTCCCACAGGCTCCCAGCGAGGAGTCGGAGCGGTTTCTGGCGCTGCCGAATGTGGCGGTGGTCGTTGCACCGGAGGTCTTTGCCAAGTCGCCGGTTCGGGCGGCGCGCGGATTTGTCCGCCTGCTTTCCCGGTACCGGCCCCGCATCGTCCAGGTTCATTTTATGGGATACATCTCGCCGTTCCCCTGGCTCGCCCGATGTAGCCGCGTGGAGCGTTTTTATTTCACCGACCACCAGTCGCGTCCCATGAATTTCGCCTCGAGTCGGCCGCCGTTGTGGAAGCGCCTGGCGACGCGAATCATCGTCGACCCGATCACCGGGGTAATTGCGGTGAGCGATTACGGCAGGCGCGTCCACCAGATCTGCCGCAGCTTTCCTGACAGTCGTACTCTCACCATTTATAACGGCGTGGACCTTAGCCGGGTGCCGCGGCAAGAGGGTGTCGGCCTCCAATTCCGCCGTCGCTTCGGAATTCCCGAAGATCATCTGCTCATCGCGCAGGTTAGCTGGGTGATTGCTGAAAAGGGGGTGCTGGACTTCGTCGCCGCGGCTGGCCAGGTCGCTAAGATTCGTCCCGACGTACACTTCGCCCTCGTAGGCGGAGGTACTTTACTCGCGCTCTGCCGCCAGGCGGCGCGAGATGGCAACTTCGAGCATCGAATCACTTTTACGGGCGATTTGGCCGACCCGTTTTCAGAGGGCGCCTTCGCGGCCAGTGACCTGGTTTGTCAGCTTTCCGTGTGGCAGGAGGCTTTTGGCCTTTCTATTGCAGAAGCGATGGCGCATGGAAAACCGGTGCTCGCCACGCGTGTCGGCGGCATTCCAGAAATCGTAGAGGACGGTATCACCGGATATCTCGTGAACGCGACAGACCGCAGCGCTATCGCTGACCGCATGCTCCAACTCGCCGGTGATGAGCTGCTCCGCCGCCAGATGGGAATTGCAGCCAGACGAGTAGTGCAGTCTCGCTTCGATCTGACCGACACCATCGCTCGCCATCTGGCGCTTTTTTTGGCGATACCGAACCGCGCCATTTGAAGGTGTCGGCAAAGTTGTCGGGCAGGGAACGCCGTAAGCAGCTGCGTTGCAAGGAGTAGTAACGGCTGCTCGAGGTGCGCCCACTTACCAGGCGATGCCGTGATACCCCTCCCGGCGGGCATTGCCCGCGCCTTCCGCCACGTTCCATGCCCCGACCAGGTCGATGATGGTTTTACCTGCGGGCAGCTTTTCCAGGAGCGGCGCGAACTCACGCTGAGCGGAGGCGACCACGACCACATCCGCATGCTCGAGGAGCTGCTCCGGCCGATCCACCATGAGCCGTCCGATATGTGGAATGTGATTCAGGATGTACTCGCGATTGGCCCCCACGAGGCTCGCGAGTCTCACATTCCGGTCGTAAACCGAGAGCTCGTAGCCCTTGCCGATGAGCTGTTCCGCAAGCGTCACAATCGGACTCTCGCGCAGATCGTCCGTGCCTTCCTTGAAGCTGAGGCCCAATACCCCGATGCGCCGCCGTCCGGTCGCACGAATCAACGCCAGCGCATGTGCGATGTGCAGTTGATTGCTGCCGAGGATAGCGCTGAGAACCGGTGTGTCCACATCGAGCAAGCGTCCCTGGTAGGTGAGGGCCCGTACGTCTTTCGGCAGACAGGAGCCACCGAACGCAAAGCCAGGACGGAGATATGCGTCCGATATATTGAGCTTCGTGTCCATGCAGAAGAGCCGCATGGCGTGCCTGGCGTCGATGTCCATCGCCTTGCAGAGCCGCCCGACCTCGTTGGTGAAGGTAACCTTGAGCGCGTGCCAGGAGTTGTCGATGTACTTGACCATCTCCGCCGTGCGCACGTCGGTCAGGATGAGCGGCACGCTCAACCCGGCATACAATTCGCGCACGATGGCTGCCGCACGCTCATCGGAGGCGCCGATCACCGTCTTCGGCGGATGATCGTAGTCGGAGATAGCCGAGCCTTCGCGCAGGAATTCAGGATTGATGCATACACCGAAATCCTTGCCCGCCGGCCGGCGTGAGGACTCCTCCAGTATCGGAATCACGACGCTCTGCATCGAGCCTGGCAACAGGGTGCTGCGGATGACGACTACTTTGTACGCCGCGGCGCCTGCGAGCTGCTCGCCGATCTGCTGCACGACACGGCGGACATAGCTCAGATCGAGGCTACCGTTGGCCTGTCCCGGGGTACCGACGCACACCATGAGCACGTCGCACTGTGCCACTGCGGCGGGTGCATCGGAGCCGGCGACCAGGCGTCCCGCGGTGACGGCCGCTGCGATCAGCTCCTCGAGTCCCGGCTCGACGATCGGGCTCTTTCCCTGGCGCAGAAAGTCAACCTTGAGTGCGTTCGGGTCGACACCGACGACACTGTGCCCATCGCGGGCGAGGCAGGCGGCGGAGACGACCCCTACGTAGCCGAGTCCAAATACGGCGATCTTCATCAGCGGCGCAACCTGTTCCGTGAATCTCGGTCAGCATTGTACGGCAGGGGTGGAACGCGGGCAGCGTGGCGAAGTGGGGCCGGCCGGGGTGAGGAAAAGCTCGTCCGGCAATTCAGCATGAGAAATCCCTTCTAGAGCTTCCCACAGGCGCAGTGTGAAAATGTCGGCGCCGCGCTCATTCAGATGGAAGCCATCCCGGAAATAACTCTGTCCCAATTCTCCGGGGGCAACGGGTATCAGCACCGGAACGCCGGCGGCACGACCAGCGTGTGCCAGCGCGGCCAGGACCCCGGGGTCTCTCAGTGACGGGGGTATTACCACCATCCCCTTGCATCCATGGGCGGCGCATAGGGTGGCGAATTGCCCGAGTCTCCGTCCAACGATCTCCTCCACGACATCGGTATGTGGAAACGGGGCAGCCCGCTGCAAGAAGTAATGGGCCAGCTCCGGCATCCCCGGCACCGTCTCGTTTCTGATCCAGTTCCTGATTTCCGTGCTCAAACCTATCCAAGCGCTGGCGCTTGCCATCAGATAAGTGCTGGTCGTGGTCCAATCGAGGCGAGCCGCCTGCTTTACACGCAGGATGTCCGCCGGGCGCATGAGGATTCTCGCGAATACTGCGCCGTCGGTGAGGTTGGAGACCAGATCCGCCGGTGTAAGACATAGCACCAGGAATTGTGGCATTGATCCTTCGGCGAGCAATCGTCGTGCGCCAAAGTACCAGTCGAGGTAAGCGGTGTTTTCGACGGGCATGACGGCGACGGTTGCGGCATTGCCCCGCTGCAGGGCGCTGAGTTCCTCGCGGTCAATGCCCGCCTGTAGCAGCGAGTTGCCGACCACCAGGAAGCTCGCGCGATCAGGTAACGGCGAGCCGCCGAATCGCACCGCCGCGCTCCAATCCGAGCGAATGCGCGCCGTCAGCGCACTATGCACCGGTACCAGTACCCGCGCGGCGACTTCCAGCCCTCCCAGGTAGACCATTGCGACGGCGGCCAGGAGTCCGATCGACGCCGTGGCACGACGGTACTCAGGGCCGCCGGAGAGAGTCGTGAGCACTGAGTTGGGTGGCATTGACAGTGAACTTAGAACTGAAAGTAGATGAAGGCGCGCGGTGAGTTGGCTGCAAACAGTGTTATGACCACGATAAATATCAGGCCCACGCCGATTCTCAGTGGATAACCGTGATGTTCGAAGAGATACTCCGCGTTCGCGCGCTCGAGTTCCAGGTCCACCAGCAGCAGCGGAACGACGCACATCGCAAGAAACAACGCCGCAGTGCCGTAGACGTGCTCCCAGTGAAAGACGCGCATGCCCGAGAGCATCGTCGCCCCGGAAGAAAACGTCGGAGCCCTGAAGAAAATCCAGGTCAGACACACGAAATGAAAGACGACCACACGCCAGGTCCAGCGCCCGAGGACCGAGGTGGCCTGGGAGACCGGCGCCCGGCCCTTGAACATTCTTTCCACTGCCAGTGCCGCACCATGCATTCCGCCCCAGGCAACGAAGGTCCAGTTGGCTCCGTGCCACAGGCCACCGAGGAGCATCGTCGATAACAGGTTGACGTAAGTCCTGACAGCACCGAGGCGATTTCCTCCCAGCAGTCGGATGTACAGGTAGTCACGCAGGAAAGAGCTGAGGCTGATGTGCCAGCGACGCCAGAAATCCTGCAGTGAGGTCGCGAGGTAGGGCTGGCGGAAATTGACGATGAAATGGAAGCCCAGCAGCTGCGCCGAGCCGCGCGCGATGGAGCTGTAACCGCTGAAGTCTCCATAGATCTGCCAGGCGAAGGCGTATACGCCGAGGAGCGTGACGGGCAGATTGTGCAAGCCAAAGCTGCCGTTGAATGCGGCATTGGCGACCAACGCACAGTTATCGGCGATGACGCTCTTACGCACCAGACCTTCGAGGACCAGCAGTATGCCGTCGAACGCCTTGGTCGGGTTCCATGAGCGCGGCGACTGAACCTGCGGAAGAAGGTGTGAAGGCTGCTGTATGGGACCCGCGATGAGGTGAGGAAACAGACTCACGAACAGCGCGTAGTCGACGTAATTCGTCGCGCGTGGCACCCGGCGTTCGTAAACATCGACTATGTAGGCAATCTCCTGAAACGTGTAGAACGAAATGGCCGGAGGCAGGACGATCGACCAGGCTATGCGGGGCAGTCCCTCGAGCCCTATGGCGTTGGCAATATGCAGGAAGGAACCGACGAAGAAGTTGAAATACTTGAAGACCCCGAGCACCGCCAGGTTCAACGCCACAGACGTCAGCATGAATCGCTTGCGTGCCCGTTGCGTTTGCGCGGTATCGATAGCGCGCGCGAGCAGGAAGTCGAGGGTGGTGGAGCCGATCATGAGCGCGAGGAAGCGCCAGTCCCACCAGCCGTAGAAGAAATAGCTCGCGAGCAGCAGCAGCAGGTTCTGCGGGCGGAAGCGGAGCCGCCAGTAGGCCAGGCAGACACCGATCAGGAAAACGATGTAGATCGGTGAGTCAAACGACACGTATTTTCCCAAACAGACCCGGTCTCAGGCCACTGGCGCGCCTAAACATGGGTCTAGCGCTCGGCGCGGATCGCGATGTTGGGGGATTGTCCGAGTAGCCGGTATGTGAGGCTGTCAACCGCGCGCACGATCGGCTGCAGTGGTCCGGGTGCGTAAGACGCTACGTTGCCGGCAGGTCCAAACAGGTCGGTACGAACGGCGCGAAACTGCCGCGTGTGCCGCCTGATTTGCCTGGGTGTATTCGTGCGGTAGTACACCGGGTAATCCTCGTAACGTTCCGTGCCAAGTTTGCCTTGCAGCAGATCGAGGTATTTCGATTTCAGCTTGATGATGCTCATGAAACGTGCAATCGGGGCGAACCAATGGGCGCCGTTCACGCTGAACGCCACGAACACGCCTCCCGGAGCCAAAATCTCTCGCAATCGAGACCAGAACGCCGCCGGGTCGGAAACGTGCTCGAGGACCATTACGGCATAGGCGACATCCACAGAACCGGGAGCAATGGGCGCCTTCTCGAGCGATGTGTGATAGACCTCCGTGAATAACTTCGGCGGATCAATTGCGCGGTCTGGCTCGATGCCGATGAACCTGCCGGCTTGTGTCGATAACGCCTGCTGATACTGGATTTCATTATCGAATCCGAGACCACAGCCAATATCCAGCACCGTCGGTCGTCTCGCGCCGGTGCGCGCAGCGATCTCCTGACTCACGATCTCAAAGAAAATCGGAGTACGCCACTCGTTGGTCCTCAAACGGGCCAGCCGGGCACTCCACTCAACACCCTCTCCCGCGATTGCATCGGCGTCAGTCCGGTCGATCCCTTGTGAACCACGCATCACGAGAACACCTCCGCGAAAACCCGGCCGTGCCATCCTGGCGGCTCGGCCGCTATCCTTTGCCAGGTCAAATGATAATGCCGGGCTGATGAGTAGTGGCGGTAATCTCGCGCCAGCGGCTGGGTCTGGGATAAAGTGCTCGTGGCTTGGATGGCTTCGAATGCGAGCTGACGAGCGGGACGAGCGGAAGCGTAGCAGAGAAGGATCGCTTGGCTGAACTGTCATGCGCCCTTGGCCTCGCTGGGACTGGCCGCTCGGAGTAAATGATGGAGTACCGCGTGCAACCTTTGCTCAAGAGCATCGTCTGGGTAGGCCTGTTTATTGTCATATATGCCTATCTCCTGTATCCCATCGCCGTGTGGTTGCTGGGCAGATTACGACGGCAGAGCCCGCGCGCCGGCGCCGCACCTCCGGCCGCGCCGGCGTTCACTGTGGTCCTTGCGGTCCAGGACGAGGGATCCCGGATAACGAGTCGTCTCGATGAGCTCGTCGCACTGATTGCAACCACCCGCGGTCCCGCAGAGGTGATCGTTGTCGCGAACGGCTGCCGGGACGACACCGCGGCGCTCGCTCGCGCTCATCCAAGCCCGCTGGTGCGCGTCATCGAGTTGACCGAGAACGCAGGCAAAGCACAGGCGCTCAACTGCGGATATGAAGCTGCCAAAGGAGACCTGCTGGTTTTCGCCGACGCACGCCAGCGTTGGGCTGCCGATTGCCTGCAGCGATTGCTGGAGAACTTTGCCAGCCCCGAGGTCGGTGCAGTAAGTGGTGAGTTGGTGATCGAATCGGCAGCCGGAGTGCTGGCCGGCGTGGGGCTCTATTGGCGATACGAGAAGTGGTTGCGGCGTAATGAGGGGCGCCTGCACTCCACGGTCGGGGTGTCGGGATCGATCTGCGCGGTGCGACGGGTGCTGTTTCGGCCGATCCCGCGCGGCGTGCTGCTCGATGACCTCTATTGGCCGCTGCGGGTGGTGATGCAGGGTCGGCGTGTGGTGTACGACGAGCGTGCCCTGGCTTACGACCGCCTCCCGGACCGGCCGACGGATGAGCTTCGACGCAAGGTGCGCACCCTGAGCGGCAACTTTCAGCTCGCCGCGATGCTGCCGCAGGCGTTGCTCCCGTGGCGCAACCCGATCTGGGTGCAATTCGTCTCACACAAGATCCTGCGTCTCATCATTCCGTGGATACTGCTGGCGGTGTTCTGCGCGAGCGGTCTCGTGCACACACCCCTTTATCTCGCGGTTTTCCTGGCGCAGCTGCTCTTCTACGCTCTCGCGGCCAGCGCGCTCGCCGGTGGACCCGCCTCAGGATCGCGGCTGGGGACGGTGGCTGCGTCGTTCGTGGTACTGAATGTCGCCGCCTGGCTGGCTTTCTGGGTATGGATCTGCGGGCGTTCGGATGTCGCCTGGAAGAAAGTCGCTTATGACGCGCCGTTGCGTCTGGACTGAGGGCCGCCACAAGTGCAGACCACGACCCATGTCGCGTGCGCTTCAACGGTGCTTCCTGGCGCCTTGCGTGTCGGCTATTGCATCGATTCGTTTGCCATCGGCGGAACCGAGCTGAATGCGGTACGCACGGTGGAAGCGCTCGATCGGCAACGCTTCCATGTGACCGTCTTTCATCTGCACGAGACCGGTCCGCTGCGTGCGCGTTACGAAGCCCTCGGGCTGCAGCTGCTGCACCTGCCGATCGGTCGGCTCTATTCACCGCGTACGGCGGCACAGGGTGTGCGCTTCCTGCGGCTGCTGCGGCGCGAAGGAATCGAAGTCGTTCACACGCACGATGTCTATAGCAACATCTTTGCCGCACCTTGGGCGCGGTTGGCCGGCTGTCGCGTCATTGCGAGTCGCCGCTGGCTGGATGCGGTCCCGCGACCGGGTCTCGTGGCACTCAATCGCTGGAGCTATCGTTACGCGCACCGAGTGGTCGTCAATAGCTCCACGGTCGCACGGTTGATGATTGACACGGAGCACGTACCGGCAACGCGCGTGTTCGAATTGCCGAATTTCCTGGAGGAGCGCGCCTTCCATCACGTCGCCGCCGAGCTGCGCAGCGCCAGGCGCCACGGCTGGGGCGTTCCGCAAGGCGCCTTCGTCATCGGCACGGTGGCGAATCTCACGCCGGTAAAGAATCATGCGATGGTGCTGCGCGCGCTGCAGCGGCTGGACGAGGATGTGCACCTGGTGTTGATCGGCGCCGGGCCGTCGCGGCGCGCGCTCGAGGACCTCGCCAGGGAGCTCCAGGTCGACGGACGTGTGCACTTCGCGGGGCAGCTGGTCGAGGCGGAGAACCTCCACCAGTTCTTCGATGTGAGCGTGCTCTGCTCCCGCAGCGAGGGGTTTCCAAATGCCGTGATCGAAGCACTGGCGGCAGGCTGTCCTGTGGTCGCGACAGCGGTGGGGGGCGTTCCCGAGGTCATAACCGACCGCCAGACGGGCCTGCTGGTCCCGGTCGACCAACCCCAGGCACTCGCTGCGAGCGTGCAGGAGCTACGCCGCGAGGCAGCGCTACGTAAGCGGCTGAGCGAGGCCGGACTGGCGCGCGCGCGCGGCAGGTACCATCAGACGTTGGTCATCGCGCGGCTCGAGGCGCTGTACCAGGATCTGGCGCGCGACACTGGCAAACGGCGCGCAGTACTCACGTGAACGTCGAAAGCGGGCGAATTCTGCCAGCAGGATTGCGCCGCCGTCGCCCGGCGACGCCGGATGCGCTGCCATGGTACGGGCTCGTGATCTTTACTTTCGTCTTCATCACCGCCCGTTTGCCCACGTTGTTCAGCGAGTTCGGGATCTATCTGGCGCTGCTCGGGCTGGCGGTGCGCCCGCGGGATCTTGGTTTCCCAACGCCGCTGCGATGGGCGGTGCTTTGCCTGCTGTGGGCAGTCGTCACGGCATTCTATGCAATTGTGCCCGGGACGGCATGGCCGGCGCTCCTCGAGTGGCTGAAGGCGCTCGTGATCTTCTTCGTAGTGGTGAATGTATTGCGCACGCCGCAGCAACTGCGTTTCTACATACTCCTGATCCTGTTCGCATTCGTGATCTATCCAGCGCGCGGCACACTGGTGAACTACCTCAGGGGCGAGACCCTGGCGGGGCGGGCGATCTGGAACGAGATGTACAGCAATCCCAACGACCTCGGGGGCATCACGCTGCTGATGCTCGGATCGGCGTTGGCGATCGCTACCGTCAAGACGCAGAGCGCGCGGGTTCGGCACGCGGCAGCTGCGCTGGTGCCCGTAACGCTTCTCATCATCCTGCTCACGCAATCGCGCGGGGTATTCATTGGTCTCCTCGTCGGATTCGGACCGCCCTTGCTGGCGCGCCTTCGGAAACGGCCCTCCGCCACCGCGCCGGTGTTGGTTGTCCTGGCCGTGATCGCAGTACTGGTTCCGGCGGCCTCCTGGCATCGGCTCGGGGGCATTGCCAACCTGAGAGAGACCATCGCCGGGACGCCTGGGCCGCGGCCCTCGACAGCGGGAGAACCATCTTTCAACACCCAACTGGCGGACGACTCGTCCCGCGACCGCTTCACCGGATTGGCGGAGAGCTCGGCCCGCGCTCGCTTCGAGATCCTCAAGACCGGCTTGAGCATCTTCGCGAGTAACCCCGTTCTGGGGGTCGGCATCGGCTGCTACCGCGAGGCGAATGCGCGCTATGCCCCACGGGCGGGGCTGCGCGATGCGCATAACACCTATGTCAATCTGGCCGCGGAGATGGGGTTGCCCGGCCTGCTGCTCTGGCTTGGTCTGGTCGGGTCGGTGCTGGCTCAGGTGCGACGTCGGCGCGCGCATCTCGTGGCGAATGACCGCATGATCCAGGTCTTTTGGATTGAGAGTGCGGTTATCGGATTCCTCGTCGCCGGTTTCTTCGCCAGTTACGCCCACCTGACGGTGTTCTATCTCTTCCTTGGAATCCTCTGGACAGGTTCCAATGTGTTGGGCCGCGAGGCGACCGAGCCCGCCGCGCCGCCCGCACGACGAACGCAGCGGACTCGCTGACATGTGTGGCATCGCCGGATTCGCAGGCATCGGACTGTCGGCAGAAGAGGCCACGGGTCGCCTCCGCGCGATGTGCGATGCCATCCAGCATCGGGGCCCTGACTCAGACGGCTATTTCGTCGGCGACGGCGTCGCCATGGGCATGCGGCGCCTGAGCATCATCGACGTCGCCGGTGGCGACCAGCCGATCTCCAACGAGGACGGCACCGTCACGGTCGTCTTCAACGGCGAGATCTACAATCACCATGAGTTGCGCCGGGAGCTCCTGGCCGCGGGACACCGTTTCGCCACGCGCAGCGACACCGAAGTGCTCGTGCACCTTTACGAGAGCCACGGCCCGGAGATGGTGCGCCACCTGCACGGGATGTTTGCCTTCTCGATCTGGGACTCGCGCCGGCAGCGTCTCTTTCTTGCGCGTGACCGCACCGGCATGAAGCCGCTCAGCTACGCTCTCCACGGTAACGGCATCATTTATTGCTCGGAGCTGCGTGCGCTGTACGCTTTCGATCGCTCCGCCCTGAGCATCGCGCCTGGCGCGGTCATGGAGTACCTCGCGTTCGGTTACGTACCCGACCCGATGAGCATCTTCGAAGGCGTGCGCAAGCTTCCCGCTGGTCATTTCCTGCTCTGGAGCCCCGGGCGCGACGTGCAGGTGAGCCGCTACTGGACTCCGCCACTGCCCGATCCGGCGCTGCGGGATGAAGGCGAACTGGTTGCAGAGCTTCGCCGCAAGCTCGAGGCAGCCGTCGTGTCGCATCTGGAGTCGGAGGTACCGCTGGGCGCCTTCCTCTCAGGAGGGACCGATTCCTCCGCGGTGGTGGCACTCATGTGCCGCCACGCGTCGGGGCGCGTCAAGACCTTCTCGATCGGCTTTGCGGAGGCAGCGTATGACGAATCGCAGGCCGCCCGGGCTGTGGCGAATGAGCTCGGAACCGAGCATACCGAGCTGATCGTGCGGCCGGATGTGGAGCAGATCTTCGAAAGCATCGCTGCCATGTTCGATGAGCCTTTTGCGGACCCCTCGGCAATCCCGACCTTCCTGGTGGCCCAACTCGCGCGGGGATCCGTCACCGTCGCGCTGTCGGGCGATGGCGGCGATGAACTGTTCGGCGGATATACCCGTTACGGGGACACGCTGAGGCGGGGCGGGGGAAAGGGCGGGGCGGGTTCGCGCCTGCTGGGAGCGCTGGGATTGATGTTGCCGCACGTGTTTCCGGGCCGTAATCGTCTGGTCGATCTCGGTCGCTCGCGACTTGGCCGATACGCATCGAGCGTGGTGCAACCGGTCCGGGTGGATGAGGGCGGCGTCGCGTCTGCCTGGCACCCCGCGGGACTACGCATCGTCGACGAACAGCTAAACGGCTTCGTGTCTGCCGACGAGGCCGAGGACTTTTCGGCCCTGATGATGCGCCTAGATACCCAAACCTATCTTCCAGGGGACATTCTCACCAAGGTCGACCGCACCAGCATGGCCGTTTCGCTCGAGGCGCGTGTGCCGCTCCTCGATTACGATCTGGTCGATTTTGCGTTGCGGATCCCGGGTGACTTGCGGGTGACGGCCGCAGAGAGCAAGCGGCTCTACAGGCGGGCGATCCGCGGCATCGTGCCCGATTTCGTATTGTCGGGTCCGAAGCGCGGCTTCGCTGTTCCTCTCGCCCAGTGGTTCAGAGGCTCTCTGCGGCACCACATTGAGGCTCTGCGCAGCCCGCCCGCGGCTATCGAGCAATACCTCAACGTTCGGGCGGTCGAGCGCCTGGTGACCGAGCACTCGATCGGGCGTCGCGATCACAGCGTGCTCCTCTGGCGGCTGATCGTTCTGAACTACTGGCTCGCCGCGTTTGCCGATGGGCGGCTCGGTCGTCCGCCCCTCGCGCCGTTAGCCGACACCATGGGGGCCCGCGCCGATTCGCGCCGCATGACAGGAGGCGCAAACAGGATGCCTCCGGTGGTGTCGCACCTGTTCCTTCGTTCGCAGACTGCAGCATCGCGCCTGCGAGTCGGACTTCTCATCGATGAAGGGTCCATTCCGGCCTACGCGTGTGGGGTCATCGAGGATCTTTGCCGCGCCGACTACGTAGACATCGCATTCGTCGGCCGGAGCCCCCCGGCTGCCGATCCCGAGTTGGACTCGCGGAAGGGTGGGACCGCGCTGCGCGCGTACACCGCGCTCATCGAGTCGCGCTACCAACTGTATCCCGATCCGCTCGAGCCGGTGCCCTGCGATCATCTCGTGGGCGGTGTGCCGCGGCTCACGAGCCCGTTCGAGCCTTCCGGGGACGGCACGAGGGCGCCGCTGGCTACGCTCGCGGCGGCAGCCGTGGACGTTATCCTGGACTTGGGCTCGCAGCCCGCGCGCGAGTTGGTAAGCCACGCCCGTCACGGCGTCTGGCGCTATCACTTTGGGGATCGGCAGCTGTATCCGCTGGGATCCGGCTTCCTGCGCGAGATTATCGATGGCATCCCGCTCACGGGAATCGAGCTGATCCGACTCGGTCGGACCCCGACCGATGACCTTACCCTGCTGCGAGCGTTGTTCCGCACCGTGCCGTTCCCGTCTCGTCAGGCGAACCGCTTCGGCCCGCTCTGGGGAACGCGTCACTTCGCAATTCAGGGACTGTGGACACTCCGACACTCATCTCTCGAAGCCGTCGCGAGCGCTCAGGCGCCAGGAGCGCCCGCTCCTTCCGGGAAGCGTGTTCCGACGATGACACAGTTCGGTCGATGGATGCTCGGCGAGATCGGCAGCCGCGCCTTTCCTGTCATTCGGCGCAGCGACCGTCCCTTACGGTGGCGCATCGCGATTCGGCGCACGCGTATCCCCCTGTACGAGGATGCGTCGCGGCGGTCCCTGCAGTCGTTTCGCTGGATCGAACCTGCCGCAGGCCGTCAGTGGGCGGACCCTGTGATCTGCCAACGTGACGGGGAAACCTGGATGTTCTTCGAAGAGCTGGTGGATCCCAGCCGGGTCGGGCACATCTGCTGCGGCCGGCTCACCACCGCGGGCGATCTGGTCGAGGTGAGATCGGTGCTGCAGCAACCCCACCACCTGTCCTTCCCCCAGATCATCGAGTCGGATGGCGCGGTTTTCATGTTGCCGGAGAGCGCGCAG
>Ga0306923_10001933_pt1 | contig 18698 bp, 12 predicted proteins | sample sta12Can44000108_FD_203841 | JGI IMG/M metagenome (GOLD analysis project Ga0306923, IMG submission 203841) | Lab enrichment of tropical soil microbial communities from Luquillo Experimental Forest, Puerto Rico - statanox.12C.anox.44.000.108 (v2)... | ecosystem: Environmental > Terrestrial >... | reverse complement strand
GTGGGCCTCTTGTGGTTTGCGATTGCTGCGACCCCGGCCCCGGTCGGCTATCACCTGCTCAAGAGAATACCTTTAGGCGCAGCCGAGGGCGGCGGCGAGTACTTCGACTATATCACGGTCGATTCCGCCGCACGGCGGCTGTACCTCTCGCACGGCACCGAAGTCAAAGTGCTCGATGCAGACAGCCTCGCGGTGGTGGGGAACATTACGGGTCTCAAGCGGGACCACGGAATCGCCTTGGTGCCGGACGTCGGCCGCGGATTCATCACCGACGGCGACGCCGCTCAGATCATTATGTTCGATTTGAAGACGTTGAAGACGGTCGGCGCAATCAAGGGTGAAAAGGACGCCGATTACATCCTGTACGACCCAGCCTCCAAGCACATCTTCGTCTTCAACGGCGACGCCAAAAACTCGACCGTCATCGATCCTGCGAAGGGGACTGTTTTGGCGACCGTTCCGCTCGGCGGCGCGCCGGAGCAAGCCGTCGCCGACGGCAAAGGAACCATTTATGACAATCTCGAGGACACCAATGAGGTGATCGCCCTCGATTCACGCACTCTCAAAATCAAGTCGCGTTGGCCGGTTGCTCCCGCCGGACAACCCGTCGCCATCGCGATGGACCGCCAGCACCGCCGGTTGTTCGTTTCCGGGCGCAACCCCAAGATGCTCGTGCTCCTGGATGCGGACGCCGGAAAAGTGATCGGGCCTTCCTTCCCCATCGGCGAGCGTGTGGATACAAATGTTTATGAGCCAGAGACCGGCCTGGTCTTCAGCGCGACGCGCGACGGCGCTGTGCACATCTTTCACGAAGACTCTCCCGAGAAGCTAAGCGCGGTTGAGGTTGTGAAAACGGAATTCGGAGCCAAGACCATGGGGCTCGACACGAAGACACACAATCTCTTCGTGGATACCTCCGATTTCGATCCACCGGCGGAGCCCACCAAGCAGCAGCCGAACCCGCAGCCCAGGGCCAAGCCCGGAACGTTCCGCTTGCTGGTCTATGGACGGTGACCTCCCTAAGGCCACGGCCTCAATTTTTTCGTGGTGTTGAACAAGGCAGCGTACCGGCACGCCGCTCACGGTCATGGTGAGCTGCGATCTCCCATCGGAAACATTCGGAACCGTGAGCTGACAGATCCACGGCGGCCTGGTCGAACGTCACGCTAAGCAAGTTTGAAGTGGGTGGGGTCGTGGGATCCTGCCCGCCGCCACCGAAGGCGTGAGGGGACCGAGCCCGATTCCGAACAGAGTAATGACTTCACCGGGGTGAGCCGGTCCTTCTTCACCGGAACCACGGCGAAGGGAAGGACGAAAATCACCTGGGCCAGGGCCATCGGGATTGATGCGAGTTTTATTGTGGAACGCTCCTCATCAAGGCAAGGGGCCACTTTTTGAGTGGCCCCTTCCTCGCGCCAATCGTGGCCGTGATCGGCGCGTCGTGGCGAGCGGACCCCGCAGCTGCGGCTCGACCCCGGGACCGACGCCCGCCGCGTCCCGTGCCAGCGCACCCGCCGTGCCAGCGCACCCGCCGTGCCGCTCGCCCCGCTCCCAAATTAGGCACGGGCCGGCTCGAGCGCCTCTATTCGCTCCTTCGAACCCCCTTCTGTTCGGGCGGGAAGTGACTCGTCGCCAACCACATCGTGCTTCCTTCCATATCGTCCACCCAAAGATTAAAGGTGTCACGGTCTATTTAACTTAAATTATAAAAACAGTACCCCTCGGCTGGTGGTACTTTGTCGGATCTTCCGTCCGTGTCGACGGGACTCAGGCCCAGCTTAGGCTAGCACGCCGAAAAATACTGTAGTGCGAAGGGGTTTAGATCAAGGTGTCAGCCAGAACAGTCAACGTGTGGTGTGAACGGAGCCGGGAGGGTCTACCGTAACGGTCACGTCGCGTGTCGTGAACAACTGCCCATCGTTGGCCGTCACACGGAGGACGTAAGTGCCGGGCGCACTGAAGCTCGCCTTCGAAGTCAGCGTGACTGGCTCTCCATGGATGATGGCGCTGGCGCTGGGTTCAAACTTAACCGTTCCGGGGCCGCGGTATTGAATCCATTTGATCTGGACGCCTTGCGGCCGCCGCGGCTGCGAGTCGCGGTCCGGGTTTGAAGGGGCACGGCGATACGGCTTGGGAAGTCCGTCATCGGTGGCCGATGCCGTCAACGACAGGGGATTGGGGAGGGTGACGGTTTCCGCCTGGCTCGTCACGAGCGACGGAGCCTTGTTGGCCGGGTCAGGGACACCTCCTCCCATATTCTCGACCTTCACGTCTTCGCTCAACTCCCACTCCGGCTGCAGCCATCCTTTTGCTTGCTCGGTTCGGCCGCGTGAGGTCAGCGTCCACACGACCTTCTCGTTTTTGTCCCAGTCCTTGGGCACCACCACTTTGAACAGGAAGCGCTGTCGTCTCGGATAGAAATGGGTCGGCTGACCGCGATCGCCGAACGACTCGCCTCTTAACGTGACGTTGTTGTCGGCACCGAGAGGGATATCGACCTCTTCCTCGTAATTCCGGTTGAGATAACCGAAGACCATGCTAAAGGTGCCGTCCGGGTTCTGTTCCCACCCTTCAAAGATAGGGGCGACGTTCTGGCCTCTCGCATACTGGACCTGGGCGGCTAGCCGAAGACCGGCCGCACAGGCGATCGCAAGCGCGACCCATGCCGCCCCAAACCGCCGCATTGGTCTACTCCGACGTCGCCACGGCAGCCTGTTTTGCCTTTCGTTGTTGCACCTGCTGCTTGTACTCTTCATCTGTCAGATAGTAGTAGCTCACCCAAGCGCCGCCCATTTCGTCGATGGTCCGCTGCCCGTAGGTGATCGTGTTGTCCGGATCCGGGTTGAACTTGTTGTTCGCCGAGTTGTCATACCACGACGTGAGGTGCAGGATGGTGCCCGCCGGCAGCAGCGGCTGCTCGTCTTCATCGTAGAGATACACGATGTGCCAGGCGAACTGGTAGTGACTCACACAACTGAGCGTTTCGACTTTGTGTCCGCCAGGGTAGATGGCCTCCATACACGAGGCCTTGCCGCGGTTATGCAGGTGGGGCTGGAATGACAGGAGGCGGGCCGGCTTAGTCAGGGTGTTGTAGCCATCGAACCGCACACCGTCGGTGTTGGGCGGGATGTCCAGATCTTTCGGGTCGCCGACTTTCTCCGTCGTTTCTTCGTACTTTGGCTTGTACCCGCTGGGGTAGAGCTTGAGGCCGAGAGCGACATTCGCCAGGGTTTGTTGGCCGATCGCGTGAAGGTGAAGGTTGAAGTTGATTTTGGCCCCGGCCTTAATCAGGCGGCCTGCGCCGTCGGGAAACACGTCGGCATTTTTGCCAAGGGCGTACTCATTCAAGAACGTGCCTTGAACGTCGTCTCCGCTATCGACGGCACCGTCGTCCTGCTTCATCGAGGTAGTGACATGGTGGATTGAGCGGAAACCCTTGAGGGGCCGGACCTCGATCGCCCGGATGTACCGATCCTCCTTCAGGCCGGAGTCGACCAGAATATCGACCCACCGGTCAGCCGCTTGCGCCGGCACCACCTGGTCTTTCGGCAACTCGACGATCAGATCCGGCTGGCCCATGTGCCAGGTATCCGTGTCCTCGAACTTCCGAGCCGGTGGCATATCGGCCGGATTCCCCTTCGGCGCGCCGCTATCCACCCACTTGGCAATCGTGGCGATCTCACGGTCGGTGAGCGAGACGTCGTTCTTGAAGTGGCGAACACCCACGTTCTTGTCGATGTACCAGGGAGGCATCTCACGGGCGACGACTTTCTGCTTCATGGACTTGGCCCACGGCCGAGCCTCCTCATAGGTCAATAGCGACATCGGCGCGAACGTGTCCGGACGATGACAGACCTGACATCGCGCCTGCAGGATCGGAGCCACATCTTTGGTGAAAGTAACCTGTCCCGGCTCTTGCGCGCCTGCCGTCCCTAAGGCCGCCAGCATTGCGACTCCGGCGATTGACCCCGAAAGAATCCCGCTCGACAAGCCAAAGAGCCGTTTCCCGTTGACTCTCATTTGCGACCTCCTGGAAACTGCGATGGTAGTCGCTACAGTTTACGGTGTCAAGCCTCTATACCAGCGTTTCTTCGCTTCGGCAGCGAGTTTGGAGCGCCGGACCAACTGCAAGAGACGCGGCCGGGCGGCGGCCTGGAACTCGCCGAACGCTCCCGGACCCGACAGCGACAAACTTACGCTGGTGTAGTTGACGAAGTTGATTAGGCCGAAAGCCCCCGACCGAAACTCGAGACTATGATTTCCCAAGGCAGCTTCAAATCTTTCACCACGGTAGTGTCCCCATCCCTCGACCATGGCCTCCGCACGATGACCCGCGTACCGTCAGCGCCCGTGAAATCGTCCCTATTGGAAGAGGTCATGGTTGTCGAGGGGAACATGCTCGGCAAGCCGTACCGGTCGGGTCGCACCCTTCTTGGAAGGCTCCCCACCTAGTCCGCAATCCGGTTCTGGTCAGAACCAGCGCCGCCAAGGCGAGCCCTTTATCGGGTTTTATCTAAGTCAGGCCCTGGCTGTTCCCGCAAGGGAACTCTGCGACGGAGTACCGCGGACTCGGCAGAGAGTCGGCAAAAGGCCGACTGGCTTTTCCGTATTCTAAGGCAAGGGGCAAGGCGAGTCTTGGCTGGGCTCGACGAAGCGGAAAACTGGCCGGCCGGGACATCCGGCCCATCTAGCGGCCGCGCGTACCCGTGCCGAGGTCCGACTCAGCGCCCACTGAATCAGCGATCCGCTCTTCGTCCTGGGCGTTAAAGGACTCGTGGGGGGCCAGGAGTTCAGTGCTGCTCTGCCCCGGACGGCTCAGGCCGCTCCGGGCGTGCTCGGTGGTACCAACGAGAATATGATACAGCTCATGGGCCGCGACGCGACCCAGGGCGCGGCCGAGCAATTCTTCGCGATCGCGGGGCGGTGCCGTTTTGAGATCATGCTCCACCAACTTCCGGACCGCATCACACAGGACGTCGGCAATCGGCAGCACGCGGCCATCCACGATATGGGTTTGGCCTAGAACAGGATCGCCGTTGGCGTCCACTACGGGATCGGTACGGGCGGGACCGGAGGCTCGACACAGGCCTCTCAACCTGATTATCGCCATCCGCCCGTTCACGTCGGGCACTTGCGCCGCCTGGCTACTCAACCAGCTCAACGTCAACCGGGACGGCGCGAGCACGGATTCGGCCTCTTGTTCAAGGGCACGCAGCACGGGTGCCGGCGCGGTTTCTCCGCTCAACAACACGGTGACCGGTGCCGCCGCGTGTGTTTCGGCAACGGCGATCGAGCCAAACATGGCGAACAGGGCCAGCCTAAGCATCCACCCTCCCACTCGGAGGTCGGGCGCTAGTCTATCACAGTCCGATCGAACGGCCCGCAGACCCGCCGCGGGAGCAGCCGCGACTCTTTTTACATCCCCTCCGGAGGTCGTACTGCCCACTAAATCGTGCGGTATGTTCCTCTCGGTGCGGCAAGCCGCTCGTCGACTGCCTCGACCCTAAAGCGACTTTAGCCGTCGCCGTAGGGAGGCCGGCGGGCACGCTGTATTCCCCTCTCGAGGCTGGTTTCGGCAGCGTTTAGGTTCCGAACTACGGCAACAAAACCGTCTCGACGACCGACGAAACGCCCCACCGCGTCGTGGCTCCGATTGAGTGGCCGCCAGCGACGGGGGCCATGCCGCCGCTTCCGAGGTTGTATGGCTCGTGACCGATGCGATAGGAGGTGAACGTGACAATGGGGGAAGGTCGCGTGCGGGTCGCTGAGTTTGAGGGTCCGGTCTCCGAGATCGACCTGGGGGGCCAATCGGGTTGTCCGACGAGGGCCCGGTCCCGGGGCGATTCCATCCGTTTGGAAGTTCCGCCCGAGCGGCCTTAACAGTCGTTCCCCTTATCCGGGCGATAGAAATTATTCGTGCCGACGGGAAGGGTTCTTCTGGCATACTAAGCGCATGTTTTCCGCCAGTGCAGGCGTGGCCGTCCGAGCGCGAATTGCGCTCGAGGTCTTTCTCCGCCTGACCCGGATGGATGTTTGCTGCGGTCCTCCCGCCTGCCGGTAAGCGCGTCTTCTCCATCAAATTGTTGGCATCGGAAGGAGGTGTGTACTCATGAGCGGTTCACCTGTTCTGTGGGAGGAAGTCGTCGAGGGCGGCGCGACATGGTCGCACGTCTTGAAACGCGGAACCACGTTGCGAATCTCCGATCCCGGGGGAAATGCCAACGTGGGTGCGATCTTTTACAACTTTGAATGCCCGGCGGAACGTTTTAATATCCCCGATTCCCTCAAGGCGCAGCACATCGCGCGTCTGACCGAGGGCTTTGTGCTGTATTCCGATATGGGCCGGATCCTCTGTTCAATCACCGAGGATACGGCCGGCTGGCATGACCCGATCGGCGGCAGCTCGAATGCCGCTCTGGTCAGGGAAAAATACGGGGTGACACGCTACCAGGACTGCCACAACGATTATCACAAGAACACTCGCGATGGGTTTCTAGTGGAACTAGCCAAGTGGGGCCTCGGCCCCCGCGACTTGGCCGCCAATGTAAATTTCTTCAGCCGCGTCGACGTGGCCGAGGACGGCAGCATGGCGTACCACGTGGGGAATTCCAACCCGGGTGCGCACGTGGACCTGCGCGCCGAGATGAACGTTCTCACTATCCTCAACACCTGCCAGCATCCGCTCGATCCCAATCCGAACTACGATCCGCAGCCCGTGAAACTCTCGATCCGCCGGGGGCCGGCAGCCGGGCCCAACGATCCGTGCCGCCTCTCGCGCCCCGAAAATGAACGCGGCTTCACTCTCACGGAGCGATATTTCTTATGAGCGGCCCGCGCCTTGTCGCAAGCAGACTTGATCCGCGGGATGCCGTGTACAGCTCGGTCATTGCCGCGGGCGAGCCCTGGATATATGAAATTTTGAAGGGACAGTATCTCCGAATTGTGGACCTCGACGGCAATCAGGCCGTCGACACGCTCTTCTACAATGCGAGCGATCCGAGCGACCGCTACAGCGCACAAGATACCATTCGCTCGCAGAGAAACATTTACCTGACCACCGGCACGCGATTGCTGTCCGCCGCGGGCACCGTGCTGCTGACGATTGTCGCCGACACTTGCGGCAGGCACGACACCCTGGGCGGTGCGTGCGCCAACGAGAGCAACATGGTCCGATACGCGCTCGAGAAGCGGCATATGCACGCCTGCCGCAACAGCTTTTTGAAAGCCGTTCTCGCGTGGGGCCATGGGCTGGACAAACGCGACATTACCGCCAACATCAACTTTTTTATGAACGTGCCGGTGACACCGGAAGGCAGGCTCACGTTTGAAGACGGCATTTCCGAGCCCGGCAAATATGTCGAGATGCGCGCCGAGACCGATGTCCTGACGCTGATTAGCAACTGCCCGCAGCTCAACAACCCGTGCAACGCCTACCATCCGACGCCGGTCGAGGTGCTGATCTGGAATGGACAGGGCGACTGATGTTTTCGAAGGTCCTGATCGCAAACCGGGGCGCCATCGCCAGCCGCCTCATCCGGACGCTCCGGCGGATGAAGGTCGGTTCGGTTGCTGTCTATTCGGAAGCCGACCGCCACTCCCTCTACGTCGAACAGGCTGACGAGGCGGTCCCCATCGGCCCGGCACCCGCAAGTCTCAGTTACCTCTCGATACCGGCCCTGCTCGATGCCGCGCGGAAGACTGGCGCAGAAGCCATTCACCCCGGCTATGGTTTCCTGAGCGAGAATGCCGATTTCGCCGAGACATGCGCCAAAAACGGTGTCGTGTTTGTAGGGCCGACGCCAGAGCAGATCCGCGCCTTCGGCTTCAAGCACACCGCGCGAAAGATCGCCTTGGAAAACGGTCTTCCTCTGTTGGCTGCGACCGGCTTGTTGCAATCAGCCGGGGAAGCGTGCGCGGCCGCGGCCGCAATTGGCTTTCCGGTGATGCTCAAGAGCACGGCCGGTGGCGGAGGAATCGGGATGCGCGTGTGCCAGTCGTCGGCCAAGCTAGCCGAAGCCTTCGATGGCGCCCAGCGATTGAGTCACTCCAGCTTCTCGACCGGCGGCCTCTATCTGGAAAAGTTCATCTCCAAGGCGCGGCACATCGAGGTACAGATCTTCGGTGATGGCGCCCGCAGCGTGGTGGCGTTAGGTGAGCGCGATTGTTCCGCACAGCGCCGCCACCAGAAGGTCATTGAAGAGACGCCCGCGCCGCAACTGGACGTCGAGGTTCGGGCGAAACTCCTGGCCGCTGCGGTACGGCTCGGCAAAGCGGTCCGCTACTTGTCGGCCGGCACGGTTGAGTTCTTATACGAGTCCGATTCGGGCGCGTTCTATTTCCTGGAAGTGAACACGCGTCTCCAGGTGGAGCACGGAGTGACCGAAGAAGTCACCGACGTCGACCTGGTGGAATGGATGCTGCGCCAGGCCGCCGGCGAGATGCCGCGCCTCGATGAACTATACATCGAGCCCTCGGGCTGTTCGATCGAAGCGCGCATCTACGCCGAAGATCCGGCGAGAGATTTTCAGCCAAGCCCGGGTACGCTTTCGCAGGTCGCCTGGCCGGAAACCGCGCGCGTCGAGACCTGGGTCGAATCGGGTTCAGAGGTAACGCCGTATTACGATCCGATGCTGGCCAAGATCATCGTGCATGCGGCGGATCGGCCCGCCGCCCTTAAGAAGCTCGGTGCGGCGCTCGCCGAATGCCGCCTCTCGGGCATCGAGACTAACCTCGAATACCTCCGGCAAATTTGCGACGATCCTGAATTTCAGGCCGGAGGCATCACGACGTCTTACTTGCGCACCCTGTCCTATCGGCGGCGCGATGTGGAGGTCGTCGAGTCCGGAACCCAGACGACGATCCAGGACTTTCCCGGCCGCCTCGGATACTGGCACGTCGGCGTTCCGCCCTCCGGACCCATGGACTCGCTGGCGTTCCGATTGGCCAACCGGCTCATCGGAAATCCGGAAGACGCACCGGGGCTCGAGTTCGCCGTCACCGGCCCGGTTCTGCGTCTCAGTTTCGATACGACCATCGCGTTGACGGGGGCCGATTTCGAAGCCCGTCTGAATGGCGAGCCGCTTTCCCGGTGGAAGGCCACGCCCGTTCGCGCCGGCTCGCTGCTCGAACTCGGTCGTGTGATCGGCAGCGGCTCGCGCGGTTACCTATCGGTGTTGGGCGGCTTCGACGTGCCGGATTACCTTGGCAGTCGCAGCACCTTCATCCTGGGCCGTTTTGGCGGTCATTGCGGCCGAGCGCTACGCGCGGGCGACATCCTTCACGTCGCTCTTCACGGCCAGGAACCCTACGGCGAATCGCCCGCTCGGCAAGCGTTGCACCCGGCTCTGATTCCGCAGTACGGCCCGGAGTGGGAAATCGGCGTGCTCTACGGGCCTCACGGCGCGCCCGATTTCTTCACTGCCGAAGACATCGAGATGTTCTTCTCGACCTCCTGGAAGGTCCACTACAATTCCGACCGTACCGGAGTCCGGTTAATCGGGCCGAAACCGATCTGGGCGCGGAAAGACGGCGGCGAGGCCGGGCTCCATCCTTCCAACATCCACGATAACGCCTATGCCGTCGGAACCGTCGATTTCACCGGCGACATGCCAGTGATCCTGGGCCCCGATGGTCCCAGCCTGGGCGGCTTTGTGTGTCCCGCGACGGTGGTCGAGGGCGAGCGTTGGAAGATCGGTCAGCTCAAGCCCGGCGATCGGGTCCGCTTTCGCGCCATCTCACTCGTCCAGGCGATAAGCCTGGAGGGGGAGCTGGACACCTCGATCGAAACGCTGGCGGGCGCATTGCCACGCCTTCCGGCAAGTTCCGCCGTGTCCGGATCGAGCATCGAGACACCGATCCTGGGCCAACGCCCCGGTGTGGTGTGCCGGGCCGATGGAGACCGCTGTCTGCTGGTCGAATATGGACCCAACGTACTCGATCTCGACCTCCGCTTCCGCGTGCACGCGCTCGAAAACCGGCTGCGCCACACGAGGCTCTCCGGCATTCTCGAGATCACGCCTGGAGTTCGCTCGCTCCACATTCGATACGACAGCCGCCGCCTCAAACGCGAAACATTGCTCGAGGCCGTCGACAGCTGCGACGCGCAGATTACGGATCTCGACGATATCGTGGTGGCGTCGCGCGTCGTGTACCTGCCGCTTTGCTGGGATGACCCCGCTACTCAACTGGCGATCCGGAAGTACATGCAAAGCGTGCGGCCGGATGCGCCCTGGTGCCCCAGTAACATCGAATTCATTCGCCGCATCAACGGCCTCTCCTCGATTGACGAGGTGAGGCATATCGTGTTTGGGGCAAGTTACCTGGTGCTCGGGCTGGGGGACGTTTATCTGGGTGCGCCTGTCGCCACGCCGCTCGACCCGCGGCACCGGCTGGTCACCACGAAATACAATCCGGCACGGACCTGGACTCCTGAAAACGCCGTGGGCATCGGCGGCGCCTATTTGTGCGTCTACGGCATGGAGGGCCCGGGCGGTTACCAGTTCGTCGGCCGCACGGTTCAGATGTGGAATACGTTCCATTCCACGCGCGAGTTCGAACCGGGCACACCGTGGCTGCTCAGATTCTTCGACCAGATTCGCTTCGAACCCGTGCCGGCCGCCAGACTCCTCGAAATTCGCGAGGCCTTCCCGCACGGCGGATATGCTCTGCGCATCGAGCCGGAAAGCTTTCGGCTACGGGATTATCACGCCTTGGTTTCTTCCACCGAAAAGGAAGCGGCGGCCTTCAAGAAGCGGCAGCAGGCGGCGTTTGTCGCCGAACGAGAGCGTTGGGCTACGGTGGCCGCGGACCAGTTTCCCGATCGATCGGAGTCGGAGCCGGCCGTTGCCCCGCCCGATCTAGCCGTGCCCGACGGATGCCGGCCGGTCTGCTCGCCACTCACGGCCAGCGTGTGGAACATCGCGGTGGAAACGGGTCAACAAGTCCAAGCCGGACAAAGACTGGTGGTACTAGAGGCCATGAAGATGGAAATCGCAGTCGTGGCGCCGGCCGCCGGCGTGGTCGAGCGGCTGAACTGCGGACTCGGCGCGTTGGTTTCACCCGGCCAGCAGCTGCTGACGCTTCGTGGGGAGGTATCTTCATGACCTCCTACCAGACCTTAAATATGGGCGCGTTGCGAGAGCTCTACCGGTCGGGACAGGCCCGGCCGTCCGATGTCGTAGCCGCACTGTACGACCGGATTCGTCAAGCGCCGCTTCAACCGGTCTGGATTTCGCTGGTGCCGCGTGAGACCGCGCTCGCCCAGACGCGCGAGTTGGAGCGCGATCCGTTAGCCCGAGCACGGCCGCTCTACGGCATTCCGTTCGCCATCAAGGACAATATCGATCTGGCCGAATTGCCCACCACCGCCGGCTGCCCCGCTTATGCTTACTCGCCGTCCCGCAGCGCCACTGTAGTCGAGGCGCTGGTGGACGCCGGAGCCATCCCAATTGGCAAAACCAATCTGGACCAATTCGCCACTGGGCTGGTTGGCACGCGTTCTCCGTACGGCGCCTGTTCCAGTGTTTTCGACCCACACTATATCTCGGGAGGCTCGAGTTCCGGCTCGGCGGTGGCGGTGGCTGGCGGGCTGGCGACCTTCGCTCTCGGTACCGATACGGCCGGCTCCGGACGGGTACCGGCGGCGTTCAACAATCTCGTCGGGCTCAAGCCGACACGGGGCCTGCTCAGCAACCTCGGCGTGGTACCCGCCTGCCGGACTCTTGACTGTGTCTCGGTCCTCGCCGCGACGGCTAGCGACGCCCTCACCGTGTGGCAGGTGAGCCGCGGTTTTGACCCCGGTGATCCGTTCTCGCGCGTCCCCAAGCCCGGCCAGAGCGCCGCGGTCTGGCTGGGTGGGCCGTTCCGGTTTGGCGTGCCGGCCGCACCACAACTTGAGTTTTTCGGGGATGAGCAGGCCGCCCGGCTCTACCGCACTTCCCTTGCCCAGCTCGGGCGCCTGGGCGGCCAACAAGTCGAGATCGACTTCGCTCCGTTTCGCGCCGCGGCTGAGCTTCTCTATTCTGGCCCGTGGGTGGCTGAGCGCCTTGCGGCCATTCGCCCCTTTCTCGACGTGCATCCGGACCAGGTTAACCCGGTGGTCCGCGAGATCATCACCGGTGCCCGCCGTTACACCGCCGTGGAAGCCTTCGAGGCTGAGTACCAGCTGCGCCGATTACACCGCGCGACCGAGGAGCAGTGGGAAAAAATGGATGTGCTGGTCGTCCCCACGACGGGAACCATCCCTACCCACGACCAAGTGGCGTCCGATCCTGTTCATTTGAATACCAAACTCGGCTACTACACCAATTTTGTGAACCTACTCGATCTCGCCGCCGTCGCGGTTCCGGCCGGTTTCCGCTCGACGCGGCTGCCCTTCGGAATATCCCTCATCGGACCGGCCTTCAGCGACGAGGCGCTACTGGCCCTCGCGGATCAATTTCATGGCGCGCAATCCGGCCGGCCGGAGCCCGCGGTCGAGCTCGGACGAACGCCGCCGCACTGTATTGCCGTTGCGGTGGTCGGTGCGCATCTCGCCGGCCAGCCTTTGAACTGGCAATTGACCGAACGCGGCGCCCGCTATGTGAAAACCTGCCGGACGGCTCCGGGCTACCGGCTGTACGCGCTCGACAAAACGCTCCCCTCGAAACCCGGCCTCGTGCGTGATCCCGGCTACGCCGGCGCCGGCCTCGAAGTGGAAGTCTGGGTGGTTCCCGAAGACGAGTTCGGCGGGCTCGTGGCCGCCACCCCGTCACCGCTCGGAATTGGAAACGTCACCCTCGATAACGATGAAGTGGTGAAGGGTTTTCTGTGCGAGTCATACGCGCTCCAAACGGCTCACGAGATCACGCAGTTTGGAGGGTGGCGCGCCTACCTGACCCAGGCCGTATCTGCGAGATGAGACATCCATGCTAGAATCACCCATAGCCTTTCGTTCCGGCCGCGTCGCCACTCGGTCTGCGCAGACTCCGAGGACGACCATGCCGAAAATTCTGGCTTCCTTCCTGTTCGTCGCGATTTCCGCCTTTAGTCAGAGGCCCGTCTTTACGGTCGGCTGGTCGGTCTACGCCGGCTGGACGCCCTACTCTTACATGAACAAGGCCGGCCTGATGCGGAAGTGGGCCGACAAGTACGGCATCACCATCAAGGTCCAGCGATTCGACTACGCCCCCTCCCTCGACGCGTTCGTTGCGCGCAACATTGACGCGTGCACCATGACCAACATGGAAGCGCTGGACATGCCGGCGGCCTCCGGCGTTCCGACCACGGCGATTCTGATCGGGGACTACTCCAACGGGAACGACGCTCTGCTGGTGCGGAACGGGCTCCAGATGAAAGACCTGTCCGGCAAGAAGATGCTGCTGGTGGAGAAGACGGTCTCCGAATACCTCTTCGACCGTGCCATGACGATCCATGGCCTCCGCCAGCAACTGAAGCAGGTGCGCATGATCAACACGTCGGACTCCGACATTGCCACCGCGTTTCTCACTGATTCGAGCACGTCGGCCGTGGTCACCTGGAAACCCATGGTGTCCCAGATCCTCAAGCAGAGAGGAATTACTTCGCTGTTCAATTCCTCCGAAATTCCGGGCGAGATTTTGGATCTGACGGTGGTGCGCACCGACGTGCTGAACCGACCCGACGGATCCGGCCGCAAGTTCGCCGAGGCACTGGCCGGAGCCTGGTATGAGATGTTGGCGCAGATGACTGGACCGGCCGCAGACAAAGTGCTGGCGGCGGTCGCCGAGGGCTCCCAGGACACGCTGGCTTCGTATAGAGAACAGCTCAGCACCACGAAAATGTTCTATACACCGCAATCGGCCTCGGATTTTGCTCTGTCGCCTGACCTCAAGCAGAAAATGGCGCTGGTGCGGCAGTTCTGCTTCGAGCATGGCCTCTTAGGAGTCGACACAAAATCGGTGGACGATGTGGCCATCCGGTACCCGGATGGATCGGTGCAAGGCAAACCCGATCGAGTGCGGCTGCAGTTCGATGCGAGTTACATGCAAATGGCGGGAGAGAGAAAACTCTAGGGCATATGTCGGTCGGATTTTTTCTCATCCACGCCAAACCGAATCGCACCTGGGCGATGGTGCTCTCCTGGACCCTGTTCAGCGCCGCGATTGCCCTGTATCTTTACGCGGCGCACGCGCGGCACCGTCAAAACCCGGAAGATCGCGTGATACCGACTCTGGGGCAGATGGCTCGCGGCATGTATGAGGCGGCGCTTAAACCCGCTGACGACGACGTCGTCGACCAGCCTCGCGGCGCCGTCGGCGAGCGCCTTTTGCGGAGTATGCTCTGGAAAGACACCCAAGCCACCTCGCGACGCTTCTTGTTGAGCCTCGTCCTGCTGATTCCCGCGGTTCTGTTGGGGCTGCACATGGGTCTATTCCCCTACGTCGGAGTGTTCTGCCTTCGGTTCATTCTTCGACAAGATTGTGGCGCTATCGCTGCTGCCGATTTTATTTATCGCATTCGGCATCGATGAGTTGTCGAAAATCATGCTCATCGTGATTGGCGTCGCCCCCACCATCATCCTGGACACGTTTAACCTGACGCGTGGTGTACCGGCTGAACAGGTGGTCAAGGCGTTCACCTTGGGCGCCGGCGATTTCGACGTGGCTTACCGGGTGGTGTTGAAACAGATCATGCCGCGCGTGCTGAACAGCATTCGATTGAACTTGAAGGCCGTCATGCTATTTCTGTTCGCCGGCGAGATGATCGCGTCGACCGACGGCCTCGCCTACCGCATCGCGCTCTTGCGCCGACACATGGGTATGGACGTGATCGTCCCTTACGTGCTATGGGTCGCGCTTTTGCTTTTTCTGGTGGACTGGAGCATGCGTTTTGTGAACCGGAGACTCCATCCCTGGTTCCGGGAGTCGTGATACGGTGGCGCTGATTGAAATCGATCGCGTCTCCATGTCGTACGGCACTCCGGCACGAGCCGTGCTGAACCGCATCGATCTCGCGATCGAGGAGGGCGAGTTCGTCTGTGTTCTGGGACAGACCGGCTGCGGAAAATCGACACTGCTGCGCCTGCTGCTCGGCTCCGAGCACCCGACGGAAGGCCGCATCCTTATCGATGGCCGCGAGCATCACCAACCCGATCGCACACGCGGTTACGTGCCCCAGAAGTATGCCTTGTTCCCTGACAAGACCGTGCTCGACAATATCACCTTCGGGCCCGAAGTCAGCGAGTTTCGTCTTTGGCGGCGGTGGACCTCGGGTTTTCGCCGGCGGCGGATCGAGTTGCGGCGGCAAGCCCTCGACTATTTGCGCCAGATCGGACTGTGCGAAGCCGACCAACGGAAGTACCCAGACCAGCTTTCGGGGGGGATGCAGCAAAGGGTGGCGATTGCGCAGGCATTAATGACAAAGCCGCGCATTCTGCTGATGGATGAAGCGTTCAGTGCACTCGATCCCGGCACCCGGAAGGAAATGCAGCGCCTCATCCGCTCGCTCTGGCAGGCCACCGCAACCACGGTGGTGTTTGTGACTCACAATACCCAAGAGTCTTTGCGTCTGGCGACACGGGTGATTGTGCTGGCAAAGGGATCCTCCGAACAAGGCTCGCGCGTGAGGCTCGACGTGAGGATATCCGACTCCTCAACGGAACACGAGATTTCTCAACTCGCGCACCATCTGGAGAGCGTGTCCGAACAGACTAACCTGGTGCAGGCGGTCTCTACAACATGACAGCCCTTTGGCACCTTGATTTCGTGCCCGCGTACGGCACGCCCTGGCTCGAACGGTCGCGGCCGAGCTAAAAACCAGAGCGAGCCCGTCTCTCGCGAACATTTTGGGCCTCAAAGAGGCGGAGAGAAGATTATGAACGCTCGATGTGTTTTCCATATGCTTTCGGCGTTGCTCGGAGGTTTGGCTCTGGCCGTGGTAAGCGGCTTTTCTCAATCCACCAGCCAGTTGCACGGAGTCGTCACCGATCCCCAAGGCGCGGTGATTGCTGCCGCCCGTCTCACTCTCGCAAGCGACGGTACCGGGTTCAATCGCCAGACCGCGACCAACAACAACGGCGAGTACCAGTTCTTACAGGTTCCGCCCGGCACTTACAAAGTGGTGGTCGACATGGCCGGGTTCAGCACGTTGACCCGAACCGACGTCCAACTGCTGGTGAACACCCCGACCACCCTCGACCTCCATATGGAACTGGGAAAGGCCACGCAGACGGTCGAAGTGGCGGCGGAAGCCTCAACCATCAACACCGTTGACGCGTCGGTGGGCAACGCGTTCTCTGAAAAACAGGTTCGCGAGCTCCCGCTTCAAACCAGGAACGTGGTCCAGCTCCTCAGCCTTGAGCCCGGCGTGACTACCAATGGCGAGGTACTCGGTGCGCGGCGCGACCAAAACAACATCACCTTGGACGGCGTTGATGTGAACGACAACCAGAACGCCGGTCTTGTGGCCCAGAACACCACGACTGGCACGACCTACCAGGGCGTGAACGGTAACGGAGCGAATATCAATGCGGGCTTCAATTCAGTGCTGCCGATTCCGCTCGATTCGGTCCAGGAATTTCGCGTAACCGTCGGCGGACAGGGAATAACCGAAGGCCGTTCCTCGGGCGGTCAGGTCGTGCTGGTCACAAAAAGTGGAACGAATCAATGGCACGGATCACTCTACGAGTACAACCGCAACACGGCAACTTCCGCGAACACCTGGTTCAACAACGAGTCCGGCGTGCCCGTGCAGCAACTGGTCCGCAACCAGTTTGGCGCTTCGGTGGGCGGTCCGATCAAGAAGGACCGTCTGTTTTACTTTGTCAACTGGGAACAGCGCCTCGACTCGAGCAGCGTGGCGCAGGTGCGGGCCGTGCCTTCGGAGTCGTTGAAGCAGGGTTACCTCAACGTTCAGCTTACCGACGGGAGCACGCAAACCATCGGCCCTTCGCAACTGGCGGCGATCGATCCGCTGGGCCTCGGTCTCAACACGGCCTACCAGAAACTGTTGAATCAATATCCGGTGGGCAATGATCCCGCCTACGGTCAGGATGGCGGCCTCAATTTTGGCGGCTATCGTTTTAACGCGCCGGACCACCTCAACAATATGGCCTGGGTGGCCAAAGTGGACTTGAAGCTCGACGACCAAGGCAAGCACATGCTCAGCTTGCGCGGGAGCCTGGGCGATGTCACACAGGATCAGATTCTGGCGCAGTTCCCCGGCCAGGCGCCCGCCTCCACCGAGCGCGATAACAATAAGGGGTTATCCGCGCACTACACCGCGATCTTCACGCCGACCCTGATCAATTCATTCACTTATGGTCTGACACGTTTAAGCCAAAGCCTTTCGGGCGTCGGTGGAACCGGATTTCAATTCGAGCCGACCGCACTCGCGCCTCTCGAGAACTGGGGCGCGCGCGCCAAAGGCCGCGTCAATCCGCTGAACAATTTCGTCGACGATCTGACGTGGACCAAGGGCCGGCACACCATCACCCTGGGAGCGAACTTCCGTTTCAACCGGAACTCGCTTGCCGCGTTTACGAATTCGTTTCCTCTGTACGCTTACGGCGCCACCGAGCTGATCGGACTGGGCGAGGATATCGACAACTCCGTCTCGGCCTACCTGAACAACGCCCAACTGGCGAACCCGACCGCGGTGACCAACGCATCCGCCATGCTGCTGGGCGTGTTGAACGACGTGTTTGTCACCTATCAGTACAACCGTAGCGGGCAGCTGCTGCCTCAGGGGACGCCGCAAAATCGTACCTTCGTTTCGCGGTCATACGCGGGCTACATCGGGGATTCCTTCCGTGTGAACCGCGAACTTACGCTCAATTACGGCTTGCGCTACGAGAACTTCCGGCCGCCTTACGAAGCCAACGGGCTCCAGGTGGATACCACCGTGCCGCTCGACCAATACCTCGGCGAGCGAAATGGCTTGCAATGGCAGGGCGTCGCCGCCAATCAGATGCCGAATTTCACTCTCAGCTACGCGCTGAACGGTCCCGTCAACGGGAAACCATCGTGGTGGAGTCCGGACAATCTGAACTTGGCGCCACGCTTCGGGCTGGCGTATGCTCCCACCGACCATCAAGGCCTGTTGGGCAAACTGTTCGGCAAAAGCGGCGCCTTCCGTGTCGGCGGGGCGCTTGCCTATGACCAGTTCGGCAACGACCTGATCGCGAACTTCGATCAATTCGGCTCGCTCGGCCTCTCAAACCCAACCAACTTTCCCGATTCCTACAGCTTTTCCACCTCACCGCGATTCACCGGAGTCTACCCGGCTCTTCCGCCGGCCGCTACCGGCGGTTTCCCTTATACGCCACCTCCCATTGCCGCCATCACAGGCACGTTCTTAGGCATTTCGCCGGGCCTGAAGACACCGTATTCGATGATTTTCAATGCGAGTTTCTCGCGCGATCTGCCCGGCAACGTGACCCTCGAAATCGGATACGTAGGAAGATTTTCACGCCGCCTGTTAATGGAGGGCGACGTCTACACTCCGCTTGAAAACTACCGAGATCCGGCATCGGGCCTCACTTGGCAACAAAATGCTCAGAGCGTTTACAATCTCGCCAACTCATTGGCGCGCCAAGCCGGCCTGCCCTATAACAACGCGGCGGCCTTTATTGCCAACGAGGTGATGAACAATCCGAGCCTGGTTCCGAATCTCCCGTTCGTGAACAATGTCTGGCCGGGATACAAGGACGCCTACTTCCCCGGCAGCGCGTCGGCGAACTA